>ERZ827498.2417-NODE-2417-length-17969-cov-2.756336_pt1 | contig 17969 bp, 17 predicted proteins | sample MGYA00519865_ERZ827498 | MGnify/ENA primary metagenome ERZ827498 (study PRJEB31778, sample SAMEA3449328) | human gut metagenome | biome: human gut; feature: human-associated habitat; material: faeces | place: United Kingdom | collected 2010/2012 ...
GCCCGAGAGCTTCTCGTAAAGGCGGAAGTAGTTCTGCAGCGTGATGGTCGCAAGCGTCTGGTTCTCCTCGCGAACGCGCACGTTCTCCTTCGCCTCGATAGCCTGGTGGAGGCCCTCGGAGTAGCGACGACCCTCCATGATACGGCCCGTGAACTCGTCGACGATCTTGACCTCGCCGTCGACGACGACGTATTGCTGATCGCGATGAAAGAGGAACTGCGCCTTCAAGGCCTGCTGCAGGTGGTTGGCCAACTGCCCGGACGGGTCGGCGTAGATGTTGTCGATGCCGAGCATGGACTCGATCTTCACCAGACCGCTCTCGGTGGCGTTGATGGTACGCTTCGCCTCGTCCATGTCGAAGTCGACGCCCTCGACGAGGCCGGGCATGACCGCGGCGAACCGTTTGTACGTGCCCGCCGCCTGGGTGCCGGCGCCCGAGATGATGAGAGGTGTGCGCGCCTCGTCGATGAGGATGGAGTCGACCTCGTCGACGATGGCGAAATGATGACCGCGCTGCACGCGGTTCTCGGGGCGCGTGACCATGTTGTCGCGCAGGTAGTCGAAGCCGAACTCGGAGTTGGTGCCGTAAGTCACATCGGCCTGATAGGCGGGCTTCTTCGCAGCCGGGTTCATGCCGTTTTGAATGAGGCCGACCTTCATGCCGAGGAATCGATAGATGCGCCCCATCCACTCGGAGTCGCGGCGGGCGAGGTAATCGTTCACCGTGACGATGTGCACGTTGTCGCCGGGGATGGCGTTGAGGTAGCCCGCGAGCGTCGAGACGAGCGTCTTGCCCTCGCCCGTTTTCATCTCGGCGATCTGCCCGTGATGCAGCGCGATGCCGCCGATGAGCTGAACGTCGAAGTGACGCAGTCCGATGGTGCGCACGCTCGCCTCGCGAACGGCGGCGAACGCCTCGGGCAGAAGGTCGTCGAGCGTCTCCCCGTCGCGGTAACGCGCGCGAAAACGCTCGGTGAGCGCGGCGAGCTCCTCGTCGGAGCGGTTTTGCATCTCCGGCTCGAGCGCGTTGATGCGATCGACGATGCCCTCGTATGTTTTAAGCTGCTTCCCCTCTCCGAAGCTCAGCAGCTTTGAAAGAAATCCCATGGACGTATCGCTTTCTCTTCTTGGCGACGCGCGAACGCTCGCCCGGTGCGACGCGTCGGGCGAGTCCGCAAGTTTTTTCATTCTAATACAGGGCGAACCCCCGCAGAGGAATTCCACACAGAAGGCGGCGTGCGAGCGATGACAGACGCCTGCGGAAACGGCGATTGAAACCAAGGTCTTCGGCCGACTTCGCGATTCAACTTCCGAGCAGGCGCCGATCTGATGCGATCAGATGAAGGCCGCCTCCGTCTCGATGACCGATCGGTACAACTCGACGATGCGCGGAGACGGGTCGATCCCGAGTTCCTCGGAAAGGTAGCGCCGGCAGGCGAAGTACGCGTCGATGGCGGCCGCTCGTTGACCTGAGGCGATCTGCGCCTCCATCAGGGCAACGTAGGCGTCCTCGCGCGACGCGTCCCGGTTGACGGCCTCGCGCGCGAACCACAGCGCTCCGCGCGGCTCCCCTTGCGCACCTAAACGCGCGGATGCGGCCACGAGAGCGTCGACGAGCTGAACGCGTTCACCGCCTCCTACACGAGCACGCTGCCCTCGACCGACGAGGCACGCGTCAACATAGCCAACTCCCTCTGGGTAAACGACGAAATCCCCGTTAAGAGCGACTTTCTGGAGGAGAACGCCACGTACTACGGCGCCGGCGTCTTCACCACGCCTTTCGACAAGGCGACGAAAGACCGCATCAACGGATGGGTCGCCGACAACACCGACGATATGATCGAATCCATCGTCGATAGCGTATCACCCGACATGGCGCTGTACCTGGTCAACGCGATGGCCTTCGATGCCAAGTGGATGAGCTCCTACGAAGAGACCCAGGTATCACCCGGCACCTTCACCACAGCCGACGGGAAAGCACAGGGTGCGTCGATGATGGGATCGACCGAGCACGCCTACCTGGCCGACGGAAACGCCGTCGGCTTCGCCAAACCCTACGCGGACGGAGCCTACGCCTTCGTGGCGCTTTTACCCAACGAGGGCGTCTCGCTTGAGGACTACATCGCGGGGCTTGACGGAGCCGGATTCCGCGCGATGATGGCGAACGCGCAGAGCGCCGAGGTAGAGGCGTACTTGCCCAAGTTCGAAGCTGAGCAATCGCTCGAACTGGCCGATGCGCTCGGGCGCATGGGCATGACCGACGCCTTCGACGCCGGCGTCGCCGATTTCTCAGGCATGTCCGACGAGGCGGGCGAGCGCGCGCTTCACATCGACCGCGTGACGCACAAGACGTTCATCTCCGTCGCCGAGCAGGGAACGCGGGCGGGCGCCGCCACCTCGGTGTCAATGCGCGTGACTGCGGCGATGCCCGATGAGGAGCCGAAGGTCGTGCGGCTCGACCGCCCCTTCGTCTACGCCATCGTCGACACGCAGACGAACCTGCCGCTGTTTTTGGGCACGGTGATATCGCTGTAGCCATCACGCTTCGGCACGTGCGGCGTCGCACGATAAAGCTCGCCAACAACATTGGAGCCGCCTCGGAAAAGTCCGAGGCGGCTCCGCTCAGGGAAAGAGCGCTTCGTCGACAAGGAGGGGATGCCGGCGAAACGCCAAGAGAGATAACTCTCACATGCAGGCTATCGAACCGGCAAGCTTAGGTTAACCGCGCAGCCCATTCGCCAAATCTCTTAAAACGGCTTCGAGGAGCTCGAGGAAACCCTTCCAGAACTCAGTCTGGCATTTCTCCTCCACTTGGCTTCTGTACCTAGCGAGCCAAGATAGAATGAACCGCTCTTCAAAGTCGACTATTTTGGCGGCGATAAGCTCGCTTTCGCATTGCGGATCGTCGAGCTTCTCGGCCAGATACGCGAGAAACTCGATTTCGACCCCCAGGTAGTCAAAGCGGTTCAGGTGACCGCCTCCCGATCCAAGCCCCTCCTCGACGTACGCCGTATTGACGGCAAGCATCAAATCAACGCCCGTTCCATCATCGGAAAGCCATGCTCCCGCATAAGGAGGACGCGGGCCGGAGGCTGGATTCACGCCGCGAAACGCGAGCGTCCAATCGACTGCGAGCAATCTGACAAGCTCGTCGAGCGAACAATCCTCGTGCTCGTCGAGAAATCCCCTCATGCGAGAGCAACCGGGAGCACTCGGATCAAGCTGCCCGACGACCTCGCAAAGCGATGGCACCCAGGTTGCATCGGGCACCACATTGACCATCTCGGCAAGCATCGACAACGTATCGGCAAGAGCCTTTCCGCAACGCGCACCGTCAAGTTCGTCAACAGCCTGCATAACCTCACCTTTCACCTATGCTTTACGGGAGCCGAGCGAGATCGACCGACTCCCGTAAAGCGAAACCAAGCAAACTAATTAGAGCTACGCTTCACAACGATGCCCTTGACCACCATGAAGGCGAGCACCGCAAGCGAAAGAGCCCCTACCGTAATGAGAATCTCCACCAAGCTGGGGAAATACATCAATGTGCTGTACATCTCGGGCGAGGGGCCGATATGGTGAAACGCCAACCCGACCTCGGCTTCACCCGCGAGAACGAACCAAAGCTTCTGGCAAGCCACGCCAACAACCGCGCACAAAGCCGCAACGGGCAGATTACGGCCTTTGATTGCCAGGAACAACGGCAACGCCAAGCCCACGACAACGTGGATCCAGAAATACGGAGCGAACGGCCCTGCCACAACGGCCATCATAATGCCGCGAGAAAGGTCGGTTCCGGAGATGAGACCCGTCAGCGCCTCGGCGCCCACGATAGCCGCCATTGCGATCAAACCCGAAACAAACAGGTTCTTGTGACGGGGCGCGATTGCGGCGAGCAAAGCCGTGCCGCCGGTGTACGCGGCAACCAAAAACGATGCGACGCTCATGCCGGACGCCCAGAGCGAATGAGATGTGTTGTTGGCCATCATGATGCCCTCGATGACGATGACCGACACCGCCACGGCAATAGCCACGCCGCCGATGATCTTGTTGTTTTTGCCACGCGCAAGCATAACCAGATAGACGACTCCGACGATGACCGCAAGAAGAACGGCCCAGAAGTCAAGCACGGTAAAGGAGGTGAAGTTCAGCGACGTGATGAGATTGATCATCGCAAGCGGGTTGCCCAGGTCCAATATGATGAGGATGCCCGCTGCCGCGATAGCCGGCGCGGCAAAGCACATCGCCACCTTGCGCTCCCCGTCGCTCATCACCGAGCCCTTGAATTCGGAGAAGCCGCATAGCGCCATAAGCCCCGATGCGGCAGCCATCATGGCGTAGAACACGGCAACCGACAGGCCCCAGATGTAGGTATCGGTAAGCGCGGTGACCTGCATGCCCTGCACCATCTGGACGACCCAGGCGCACAACCCCGCAGCCGCGAGGACGGCGACGACCGCCATCACCACCTTGCTTTTCTTTTCTTCGTTCGACATAGCTCCTCCTAACGGGGCAGATAATAGACGCTCGGCTCGGTGCGCTGCTCAGGACGCGGCGCGTAGGCCCCGCCGACTAAATGCTGCTGCATCTCGGGAGAATCCAGATCCCCGAAAATACGCGCGCTGGTGGGACACGCCTGAGCGCACGCAGGAAGCGGATTGCCCTCGTCGATGCGATCGGCGCACAAGATGCACTTCGTAACGGTGCCCCTCTTGAACTCCCCTGCTCTTTGGCTCTCATAGGGAACCGTCTCTTCCAGTTCGGGGAAATAACTCGTCTTGTCGCCGAAGTTGAAAGTTCGAACGTCATAGGGGCACGCGGCGATGCAGTAACGACAACCGATGCACTTATCGGCATCGACCATGACGATGCCGTCCTCGCGTTTGTACGTTGCGCCCGTCGGACACACGTGCATGCAGGTCGGATTCTCGCAATGGTTGCACAGCGTCGGCATGTGCTTGCGATACGCCTTGGGGTACTCCCCCTCCTCAGTAGTCGTGACCTTGCACCAAAACGTCCCCGGAGGCGTCGCGTTCTTCTGTTTACACGCCACCGTGCACGCATTGCAGCCGATGCAACGCGACAGGTCTATGATCATTCCGTATCTCATGGATTATTCCGCCTTCCTGATCTTTACACGAGTAGAGATCGAGATGGATCCGCTTACTGTGAAGTAGTTTCCGTCCGCCGCAGTCAGCAGCTGGTTGTAAGAGGTTCCCTTAAGAGCAGCGGGGTTCAAGAACTTGGAAACGTGACCGCCTTGCGCCGGGAAGCCTAGGCAATCCTCGCGAATCAGACCCGTCACCTTGATGACGCCTTCGGTCGTTCCGCCGAACTGCGACTCCACCACGACCTTATCGCCGTCCTTCAAGCCGCGAGCGTCGGCAGCAATCGGATTGATCTGAATGCACAGGTCGTCGAAATCGTGCTCTTCGACCACCTCGCGAAGCCATACGTTGTTGTCGGCGCCGCCGAGGCCCAAGATTCGCGGCGACGTCTTCCAGTTGACGCAGAACATATCGAAGTCATCGGAACCGAAATCGGTGAGGAAGTTGTCGTGCCACTCGGGAACAGGAGTGTACTCGGCGTACACCTCATCCATGCGGCCCTCCCAACCAGGCTGCTCGACCCCCCACTTCTCGCAATTGGCCTTGAGATGCTTGCCGACGAGGAAGTCTCTGTGGTCGTAGACAGGAAGACGACCGACTCCTTGGATGCAGTAGTCGTAGCAATCCTCAACGGGGCGCTCGAATGTCCAGAACCCGTTCTCGCGGAACCAGTCAAGCCCCTTCGCGTCATCGCCGGTCGTCGCCTTGAGGTAACGTTCGAGAACCTCGGCATACGTGTATTCCTTGGCGGGATCGAGCTGATAAGGAGTGCCCATGAGGCCGAAGAAGCCCGACACGATAGAGTTCATGGCAGGACCGCGCTTGAGACGGTAGGCCATTTCCATAACGAACTCTTCGAACTGAACGGTGTTGTAAACGTGCTCGACGGGGCTCTCCTTGTAATTGACGCCGCCAACACGCAAGGAGTCGAGACCTGCGGTCATGATCTCCTCGATGGGATGAATCTGCTGACGCTCCAAGGAGGAATGCTCGGGCAGGATCACATCGCAGAACAACGAGCACTCGTCCATGAGAAGGGCGGTCGTGAAGATGAAGGGCACCTTCTTATACGCTTGGACGATCAAGTCTCGATCAGTATCGGCCATAAAGGCATTCGAGCCGATGGGGAACAAAACGTCGATATCGTAGTCGACGTAGTATTTCGCGGGATCCACGATCGCACCCATGGCCGTCGTGAGAACGGGGAATCGAGCCAAAGCCGCGAATTGCTTACCCGTCATATCGTTGAAGGGGATGGTGAATCCGGCATCGTATTTCTCAAGATAGGGAGTGAGCTTCTCGGGAAGAATGACGCCGTCCTCAACCTCGAACTTGGGATGTTCGACGTGAATCATGGAGCCGGGAACGCCCAGCGCACCTACCAGCATGTTCACCGTATCGGCGACGATATACGTGCGCTGACCCTGCATGGTGTTAGCGGAGCCACGACCTGCAGCCAGGCAAACGGGACGATACGGAAGCTCTACGCCGTCAAGGACGATGGTCGAACCAATGCGTGCCTCTTTTGCGAACTCACCGGTGACGCGACGGATATCCTCGGCTGAAATGCCCGTCTTCTCCGCCGCCCACTCAGGCGTTGAATCGGCGACAGATGCCTTGATTTTCTCGAACGCGGTCTCGACCTCCACACCGTCGACCACGTACGCGCCCTTAAGCGCAATGCTTCCGAAGTCGGCATCGTAATCTTTCGCCACGCCCTCCGATGCATCCCACATCATAGGCTTGCCCGTCTCGGGATTACGGTAGTAGTCCTGGTCGTCTTTGATGAGATACGGAAGGTTGGTGCGCTCGATCAGATATTTCTCGTCGTAAACGTCAAGCTCGTGAAGGAGCACGTGAATCATCGCCATGCAAAACGCCATGTCGCTGCCCGGACGAATAGGGAGCCACTCGCCATGAGCGGCCTCGGTGTTGCAATGAGGATCCACCACGACCGTCTTCATGCCGCGAGCCCACGCGTCCGCCATCGCACGAGCGGGACCCGAGGCAAACGCAGCGCTTGCGCCCATGTTGCGTCCCAAGGCGATGAGGTAATTGCAATGCCCGACATCAACTCGGTCGATGAACGTGTTGTTGAACAACGTGGGGGCATGATGGACTTCGCACAGAGGACCGCAAGACATCGCGTAGTTCGGCGTGCCCATAACCGAGCAGTAAACCTTCTGGAAGGGACCCTCGTGCAGCGTATCGCCAAATCCGTACATGAACATATGACGGCGCGGATCCTTTGCGAAGCATTCCTCCATCTTGGTGAAGATGGTCTCTTTGGCTTCCTCCAGGGATATTTCCTGCCATTGAGGATCAACGTCGAGACCCTTCTCGGGATTAGTCCTCTTCATGGGGACCTTGCATCGATACGGATCGTACAAGTTCATGAGCTGCGAAGCGCCGCGAGGACACATAGTTCCCTTGTTGGCAGGATGATCCATATTGCCGCGAACCTCGACGGCAATGCCGTTGACAACTTTGACCTCCATGCCGCAGTTCGTGAAAATACACGTTCCGCAGAACGTTTTCACCCACTTCTCACCCTGCGATGACTGATCCGCTATCGCGAGGCTCGGCTTTTTCGCCAAAGACACCCCTGCTCCGAGCGTCAACGCGGCAACGACTGCAGCCGACCCTTTGAGGAACCCACGTCTTGTCGTCGTTCGGGCTGTTCCCCCCATGTTCCCTCCTTTTCGTATGTCGAAGTGCGCATTTGCGCAACAAGAACATACGACGCAGGGACGTATGCGGGAATAAGCAGCCGCTTCCGCGCTGTATCAACTGGATCTTTATACGGAAAGCATTTTTCGCGTTACATCGACGAGGCAATCCGCGCAATATCGGACGACCGGAGAAGGAGAGCTTCCCGTAGCCACTACAACATGAACAAAAACCGTGTCCCGAATAGGCACGTCAACAGAGCCTATGCCCGCCCTGTTCGGCGCAAACCCCCCTACTATGGTGACCGCATCGGGAAATCGTCCCGTCAAATCCCTTACGCTGCCTTTAAACGCAAAATCCAACTCACCGTACTCGTCGAGCAAATGATGCATGATCTCCTCGATGATCGGCTCGTTAAAGCAAAGCAACCGTTGAGCGGCGATCTCCGCTCTCGAAACGGAGTCCTTCGAAGCAAACGGGTGATCCGCCGCAACTCGCGCCACCATGGGAAACTCCAATATCGGAATGAGACGAAATCTCTTGTCCGTAAGATAAGACGACACTCGGTATTCGGGAACGCTCGCGAGCATCACGGTGCGAGACAGCTCGTCGGAATCGAGGCCTTCCGCAAACGCAACCAAATCTAACGAGTTCATTTCCGCAACGCTGAATCTAATGCCGGGCAGATTGTCGGAAAGGCGACTCATAACCGCAGGAAGGGCGTCGGCGATTGCAAGCACCGGCGGAATGGTGAGGTTGATGGATCCCTCGAGCTGCCCGGATCCCTCAACCGCCAGTTTCGTCACCGATCGTTCGAATCGAAGGTAATCCCCGTAAAAGCCGCGCGCAAGCGAAAGAAAACGTCTCCCCTCGTCTGTAAGAACCATGCCGTGGTTTGTGCGGACAAACAAAGTCAGACCGCACTCGGATTCGAGACGATTGATTGAAGAGCTCAAGCCTTGGGGGGAGATAAATAGATTTGCGGCCGATTTGTTCAGCGAGCACGTCTGCGCCACATCAATAAAATGCTCAATCTGATTGATGTTCAAGATGCCTCCCCCCCTACAGGCGTTCGCCGTTACGCCACGAGGCGTCACACGTTGAACTTGAAGTGCATGACGTCGCCGTCTTGCACGACGTAGTCCTTGCCCTCCTGGCGCAGCTTGCCGGCGTCGCGGCAGCCCTTCTCGCCGCCGAGCGCCACGTAATCCTCGAAGCTGGCGGTCTCGGCCTTGATGAACCCGCGCTCGAAATCGGTGTGGATGACGCCCGCCGCCTGCGGAGCCTTGGCGCCGACGGGAATGGTCCATGCGCGCGTCTCGGTCGCACCGCTGGTGAAGTAGCTCTGCAAGCCCAAAAGCGCGTACGCCTCGTGAATCAGGCGCGCCAAGCCGCTTTGCGTGAGGCCGAGCGCCTCCATGTACTCCGCCGCCTCCTCGGGGTCAAGCTCGGAAAGCTCGGCGATGTCCGCCTCCACCTTCGCGGAGATGGGCACGGGAACACAGCCGTCGATCTCGGGAAGCTCGGCGTCCACCGCGTCCTCATCGACGTTGGCGATGTAGAGCATCGGCTTCATGGTGAGCAGGTGCAGCTCGTAGATAGACGCCGCCTCCTCCTCGTCGAGGCCGAGCGTACGGGCACGGTGACCCTCGTTCAAGCCGTCCAAAACACGCTTCGCCACATCGAGCTTGAGCGCGTTGGCCTTATCGCGCTTCGCCTCCTTCTCAAGGCGCGGCAGCGCCTTTTCGATAGTGGCGATATCGGCCAGGATGAGCTCGGTCTTGATGGTCTCCACGTCGGAGATCGGGTCCACCTTGCCGGAGACGTGCGTGACGTCGGAATCGCTGAAGAAACGCACCACCTCGGCGATGGCGTCGGTCTCGCGGATGTTCGCCAAAAACTGATTGCCCAAGCCCTCGCCCTGGGAGGCGCCCGCCACCAAGCCCGCAATGTCGACGAACTCGACCGTCGCAGGCACGATCTTAGCCGGATTGTCGATCTTGGCGAGCGCGTCGAGGCGTTTATCGGGAACGGCGACAATGCCCACGTTCGGCTCGATGGTGGCGAACGGATAGTTGGCGGCAAGACCGCCCTTGTTAGTGAGCGCGGTGAACAGCGTGGACTTGCCCACGTTGGGCAAGCCGACGATACCGATGGAAAGGGACACGGGGTACTCCTCAAACAATACGTGAAACCGCCTGGTCGTAGGCGGTCGTGAATATACAGCCTTTCATGATAGCAAAAAAGATGCCGCCCGTTGAGGGCGGCATCTAAATGCATTGCGCCATAAGGAAGCGGCGATCGCTGCATGGCGGGAAACCGGTCGAAGCCCTATGCGCGAATGACGAGAGGGGCTTCGGCTTAGGCTTCCCTACATGGAGAAGAAGCCGAATTGCTGCGCCACGTACGCCACGAGAATCACGACGATCAAGACGGGCGCCACGTACTTGATCATGACGGTCCACGCCTTCTCGAGCTTGAACGGACTCGATTCCTTGATCTCGTCGACGATCGTCTTCGGCTTGATGATCCAGCCGACGAACACGCAGGTGAGCAATGCCGCGATGGGCATCATCACCGAGTTGGAGATGAAGTCGAAGAAGTCGAGCATCGTCGAGCCCTCGCCAAGAGGCTGGATGAACGACAAGGCGTTGTAGCCCGCGTTGACGAAGCAGCCCGCGACCACGATGAAGATGATCACCGTGATAAGCGAGCGCTTACGCGACCAGCCCGCGCCGTCGGAGATGATGGACACGCAGGTCTCGGTCAGCGAGATGGCGCTGGTGAGTGCCGCGAACAAAACCAACAGGAAGAACAGGAAACCGACGATGGTGGCAGCGCCGCCCATATCGCCGAACACGCCGGGGAGCGTGATGAACATAAGCGACGGGCCCGCCTTCGCAGCAACCGCCTCGCCCGAGCCCATGGCCACGAACGCCGCAGGCACGATCATGAGGCCTGCGAGGAAGGAAACGCCCAAGTCGAAACCGCCGATGCGCACGACGCTGTGAGGCAGGCTCTCTTTCTTGTTCAGGTAGCTGCCGTAGGTAATCATAATGCCCATAGCCAAAGACAGGCTGTAGAACATCTGGCCCATCGCGCCGATGACCAACTCGGGAGAGAACTTGCTGAAGTCGGGCGTCAGGTAGTATGCGACGCCTTCAAGCGCGCCCGGCATGGTGATGGTGTAGATGGCGATGCCTGCCGCCATGACGATGAGCGCGGGCATCATGATGAGGTTGGCCTTCTCGATGCCGCCCTTGACGCCGAGCGCAACCACCGCGAACACGATCGCCATGAACAAAAGCATCCACACGTAGCTCTCGACGTTACTCGAAATGAAGGAGCTGAAGAACCCGCCGCCGTCGGCGAGCGCCTCAGGGCCGACCGTCAGATAAGCCGCCGTGTACTTGGTCACCCAGCCGCCGATGATGCAGTAATACGGCACGATGATGAACGGGATGGCCGACGTCAAGATGCCGATGAAGGCGTATTTCTTGCCGAAGCTCTTGAACGCGCCGATGGCGGAAAGTCCGGTCTTGCGTCCGAGGGCGGTCTCAAGCAGAAGCAACGAGGCGCCGAAGGTGAAGACGAGAACCAGGTAGGTCAGAAGGAAGGTGCCGCCGCCGTACTTCGCCGCGAGGTACGGGAAACGCCACATGTTTCCCAGGCCGACCGCGGAAGCGGCGGCAGCCAGGATGAAAGCCCACTTGCCCGACCAGGCGGAACGAGCGGGACTGCCCGTAGACGACATATTCGATTACTCCGTTCTTTTCCAGTTGGCGACGATCGCCGCCAATCCCCGGAGCGCTTTCGTCATCAGGCCCGTAACCCGGCTCACGATGACGCAAACGCTCGACATTCCCTTGAAATGCGGATTCTAGCACTTTAGTTTTTGCAATTTCTGCAAGCGTCTGAACTGGTGTTTTTTGTTTTCATATTTTCTATAAGCGGCGTAATTCGCGCTATTTTCCGTCATTTAGGATATGCGGAGGATATGCCGACGGCTCGAATCAAAGTCGGAAAATACCGAAAAAAGTTCTTGCAATGTCCCCTAGGGTGTCGTATAATATTACCCGTAAGGAGGGAACGGAAAGGGTTCCCCGAAACGGCAAGCCGAGGAGGCACATAATGAGCAAGTTTGAGAACATCGTAGCGGCAATCATCGAGAACAACGAAGTCGCCGATGCGGAGCTGAAGCACACGAACGAGAAGATCGCGACCGAGCTTGTCACCGTCAGCGCATACGGCCTCGCAGGATACCCGAGCATCGAGACGACGCTCGAAGAAGCCGCATCAGCTGCGTCTTCGGTGGTCGCCCGGTACGTCGAAGCGTGCGAGCGCATGAGCAACATCGACGCATACGTGTTCGACGTGACCATCCGAAACGACGAGGGAAAGAAGCTCGCCAGCATCGAAGTCACGCTCGAAAAGCTTTACAAGTAGTATCGAAGGCGCATAAGCGCGGGGGGCGGGCAACCGTCCCCTTTTTCTTTGGAAGGAGAAAAAGATGCAGAAAACAAAGGCCACGGCGCGAGCCCTGCGCGAATCCATCGGCATGACGCAGCTCGAACTCGCCGCAGAGTTCGACGTGGAGGTGCGCACGGTGAAGCGGTGGGAGAACCCAGCGCATCCGAGCAATTACCCCGACGAGGTGTTCGCGTGGCTCGAAGCCGCGCGCGCCGACATGGTTTCCCGCGCCGTCGGCTTGGCTCAGGGCATCGCGGCGGACAAGCCCGCGCGCGTCGTGCTGCCCTACTACCGCACGCAGGATGAGCTGGACGCGGTGCAGCTGCCGCTAGGGCAGGATCAGCCCGTGGGGTACTTCAACGCGACGGTGCGCATGGTCGCGGACGCGCTGATCGCGCACGGGGTCGAAGATACTTGTTTTGGATACGGCGACGAGGCGACGGTGACCCCGTTCGCGGATTTGATCGCCGAGGGCATGATGTAAGCGCACAAAAAAAGCCGCGCCCCCGAATGAAGCGGGAGCGCGGCCTCGACTTGTCGAAGAGTTGTCGAAAGTTGTCGAAAGTTGTCGAATTACGTATCGATACGTATCGGGTTCAACTCATCAGAACTCATCAGAACTCATCAGATCCCGTCATTTAGGACGCGGGCGGACGATGCCCTGAATACGTCGGATCATGTCCGTTCGCGCCCCGAGACGTCCGCTATCCAACGGACACGGCCAGCTCGATGCTCTCCAGCTTCGCGGCCACGGCATCGGCGACCGCTTTAGCCACCGCTTCGGGGTCCGCCCCCTGCGCCGTCGCGAGCGCCTTGATCGCCTCCGCCTGCGCCTCGATGGCGACCTGCATCTGCGTCACCTTGGCGTTGGTGTCGTAGACGTTCGAGAGCAAACCCTGGTTGCCGTCTGCACCGTGATACCACGCGCTTACCGCCTCGTGCATGTCGCACAACCTGCGCCAGGCGTTCCGCTCGCCCGGGTCTCCGCCGTTGTTGAAGCTCCAAATCTCATCGGGTGTCATGTCGTTACCTCCGTTCTCCACCAGCACCGTGAAGGCGCTCCAGCTGTATCCCCACCGCTCGAAATACGGTATTGGGTCGGTGTGATCGCTGCCGCCGAAGACGGCTGAGCACCATTCGTGCGTCACCAGGTTATCGACGCTCCAGCCGTGCGCGTCCAGGCGCTCGCGGCACGCGCGCGCGGCTATCAGCACGCCGCGCTCGAAGTCCTCCAGCGTCTCCGCCTCGCATATCTCGATTCCCTCGACGAATGCGTTTCCGTTTCCGACCTGCCAACATAAACGGTCATACGGCACTGTGTTGTAACAAGCATCCCAATCGCTCACCAGGTGCACAGCGTAGTCAGCGCCCGCGCCGGCCCAGTAGCTCGCATGGTTCGCCGCCGTCGCCCCCGGGTTGTCCGTCGAATGCACGCACAAGTACGACGGAGAAAGCCACCCGTGCCCGTATGCGACTATGCGCTCCTCGATGACGCTCATTCTCCCGCCGCCTGCTCATCGAGCGTCTTGGGGTGCTCGTAGCCGAGCGCCTGCAGGCTGTCTGACACGCCCTCGGTCGTGGGGTCTGCCACCACGCCGACCAGCGCCAGCACGGCGAACGCGGCGTTGATGATCGCGGCGATCTGCTCGTTGAGCACGCCGAAGTCCCACTGATAGCCGAACGGCGCGGCCACTGCCTGAACGAGAAGCAAGACGGCGGGAACCACCGCCAGCCACCAGGTCTTGTTCCTCAGCCTCACGGTCCAGTTGATGTTCATGCTTCCTACCTTTCGATAACCGCTTCGTGAATCTCGCGGACTTCCCGCGCCATGTCGGCGCTGCGTTCCTTGGAGTCTTGCAGCGTCACGTTGAGGGTGTTCATCTGCGCCCTCACGCCCTCCATGACGGCGTTCGTCTGCTCCTGCACATGCGTCGCGTGCTCGTACTGCGTGAGCCAGCGCCCCTCCATCTCGGATCGCTCGCGGTCGCGCTGCTCGCGGCTGCGCTCCTCGTCGGCCTTGCGCCGCTCGCGCTGCTGCTCGATGCCGAGCCGCTTGTCCTGGTGCGTCGCGTAAAGCGGCAGCGCCTTGGAGACGACCCACGCGCCGATGGCGACAAGCCCCAGCGCCGTCACGTACTCGGGGCCCGCGTTGGCGAGCGACTGCGCCACCGCGTCCAGAAACTCGTCCATACCGCCCCCTCTACACGTACAGGACGAACAGCGAGAAGTCCACGGACTGCGCCGCTCCCGCGCGTAGCGTGATGCCCTCTGCGCTCCAATCCGAAACCACGATGCGGTCGGATATCTCGTGACACGTGTAGGTCGGGATGACGGCGACGACGCGCGACACGTCGACGGGCCACGAGAGAGGCACCGTGGTCGAGCCGTCGCGGGTCGTGACGTTGTTCTTCACGACCTTCGTCTTCTTCACCGCGCCCTCGGCTGCATCTCGCAACGCCGCCGCCGTCGGAAGCTTCTCGAACAGCGCCACGGGCGCGCCGACGTTCAGCCCGTCGAGCGGCACGCGCCAGAGCGCCAGGAACTTAGACGGCAGCTCGGGGTCTTTGGGGGACGCGGCGGGCGTGCCCTTGACCACCTTGACCACCGCGCGCTCAAGGTTGGTCGAATGCGTCTCGTACTGGATGCCCACCACGTCATGGCGCTTGACCCCCTGACCGCCCGACTCGATGGTGACGCTCTCGGGCGTCTTGATCCACACGCGCTTGCCGTCGACAAGCCCCGCGCCCGCGCCGAGGGTTCCCTTGTTGGACGTGCTCATGGTGAGCTTGAACTTGTCGCCCCATGAGAAAACGCCCTCCGTCACGCCGTAGGTCGCCGCGTTGAAGGTCGCCCAGTCCTCGGAGCTGATGTGCGCCTCGCCCGTGCGCCCGTCCATTAGCTCGATAGTCATGCGTTACTCCTCGCTCGCCATGAATGCGTTGAAAGCCGTGTCCTGCTCCGTCGCCAGCTTGCGGTACTTCGCCGTGCACTCCTTGCACAGAAGTCGGCTCGAAGTAACCCCGTCCGCCGTCACGCGCGACACCTCGCGCCAGTCCGACGCGGCCGGTTCGCCCTCGGCGATGTACTGCTGTTTCGCGCATCGATCGCACGTGTAGTCCGTTATGCCCGTCTTCTTCGGCATGATGCCCTCCTTACTTCGTCCTCAACCAAACGCACGGCCCCACGCTCGGGGCCTGCTCCCACGTGCCGCCCACCGAGTTGGGGTCGACCCCCGCCTTGCATGTGACGTAGAAGCCGACGGGGTGCGCCGCCAGGAAGCCCGCCGCCGCCGAGTCGCCCTCGACCGTGATGGTCACGTCCGCCGACCCGTCGAACGCCGCGCTGCCGTTTACCGCGCCCGCGAGCGTGATCTTGCGCGCGGTCGCCAGCTTCACCGCGCTCGTCGCCGCCCCTCCCGCCGACGCAGACCCCGCGTAAGGGTGCGTGTGCGCCTCGGGCGGGTAAGTCGTCGGCTTGCCCGTCACCTCGCCCCAGGCGTGGCGATGGGACTTCGGAGCCGCCCCGACCTCGGCGGCGGTGTACGTCGGCTTCGTCGGGGCCTTGGCCCACGCGCTCACGTCCGATGCGGGCATGGAGGACGGGAAGTCCGTCACGTCGCCCTTGGAGTGCTTGTGCGACTTCGGGGCGACGTCTTGCTCGTAGGCGAGCTTGTTCCAGCTGCTCCACGAATAACTTCCGTCTGATTCCTTCCACCCGTTTCTGACGTAGGACCCGTGCATCCCGTCGCTCGTCCATCTCTGTATTAAGTACTGCGCTGAGGGGTTGATGTTCGACCTCGCGACTTCGAGCATGCCATACGTGTAGTCGCATGGCGGCGCGTTTTTACCCGATAAGCTCGTGTTCTTCGCGAACCCTGAATCTGTGAGCGTGTTCCAATCGACCGTCTCCCAGTCGAGGAGCTCCATCATCATGACGTTGTTCCACACGCCGACCCTGCTCGTCGCGCCCGTGCCGCCCCGCGTGACGGGAAGCACGCCGCTCGTCACGTCCGACGCGCTGTGCTTGTGCCCCGCGTCCGCCTTCCCGTCTGCTGTCTGCTGCGCCCTGCCCGCCGCCGCGCTCGCGTCGCTCGCCAGCTTGCGCGCGTCCGCCGCCGTGGCGCTCACCGCATCCAGCTCGGGCTGTGTCACGTCGGCGCTGATCTTGCCCCCCGCGATGGTGATGCCGTCGCCTGCGACGTAAGACACCGCGCCCGATGTCTCCGCCGTCCCCGTGATGGTCGATGCGGCGGCTGCGGGCTTGCCGACCTCGTATGTGACCGACGGTACGCCGCCTTGCAGCTTCAAAATCTTCTTGACGATCTCGGCGCGAACCTCAACGCCCGACGCGTTGTCGCGCGCCACCAGCACGTCGCCGACCTCCGCGTCCAGGTCTTCGGGCGGGGTGATCTCCACCGCGCCGCGCGTCTGCATCTCTTCGAGCTTCTTCCGCCCGTCTTCGCGGAGCTTCGCTTCGTCGGCGTTGGTGTAGTCGTAAAACGCGGCGATCTCGTCAACTCCGAAAAGGCTCTGCGTCTCGCCGACGTTTCCCGCCGCGTCTGCGTAGAAGTGGAGCACCACGCGCCCCTCGCCCTCGCCCGTCCCGCCGCATACCAGATGGTTGACGCAACGCGCGACTTCGGTGACCTCGAACCCGACCGCGTCCGAATCCGCCGTCACGGCGCGCACAGGCTCCGCGCCGACGATGACGCGGCCCTCGACGCACGAAAGCGCGGGGCGCATCGAGCACGAGCGGAGCATGGCGCGGATGCCGCTCCACGCGTCGCAGAACCGCTCGAACTCGTGCGTCACGCTGCCGCCGATGCCCTCGGCGACCTCGAAAGCGCCCAAAAGCCCGACGCGCTCAAGCACGGAGCGAAGCGCGCTCGAAACGTCGCCGGACACGCCGAACCGCGCGCGCCCCGCGTCGGGCACAAGCCGCTTAGCGGCGAGAACGCCGTGGGCGGTGCGCCCTCGGCAAGTTACGAAGCGCGGGTCTACGTCCGTCGTGATCTCGTCCACCCAGCCGCCCCAGGCGCTGCCGTCGATATAAACCATTCCGCCGCGCGGCGGGGCTAGGTTCGCGGGCATGGTGAGCGAGAAGTCGTTTTCATCAGCGCCGTAAGCCATGTCAAGCTCGCACTCGGCTGTCTGCAAGACGGCGCGCCCGTCCTTGTCGGCTATCACAAGCTCCACGGCACCTCGCCCCTCTCGTCGTACAGGATCAAATCGAACCCGAACGCGCGCGACCACTCATGGACGCCGCGCGGCAAACGCTCGAATATGTAGGAGCCGCCGCCCTCGCCCGTGCCGCGCGCGGCGAGCGAGAAGCAGTCGGTCTCCACGCCCTGCGCGCTGACCTTGTAAACGCGCTTGGGCGAACTCACGGGGTCGATAACCAGGTAGTCGCCCTCGGCAAGCGTCGTATCGACCTTGTAGACGTTGCCCGCGACCTTGAATTGCGGCGACGTCGCCGGTCCGTAAACCACCGCGCCGACGGGCGACGTTCCGCGCGCCCTGACCTCCACCGAAGTGGGCGTGGGCGGGGCTGCGATGTCGTGCGGCAAGTCGTAGGGCAAGTCGAGCGCCGCCGTCCCGCCCTCCGATGGCGGCGGGGCGAACTCCACGGTCTCGGAGCGCCGCCAAACGCCGTCGAGCAGGGCGACCTTGAACGACGCGCGCATGTAACGCCCGTGGATAACGGACGGAGCGCGCCCGACTA
>ERZ827498.2441-NODE-2441-length-17817-cov-3.730211_pt1 | contig 17817 bp, 10 predicted proteins | sample MGYA00519865_ERZ827498 | MGnify/ENA primary metagenome ERZ827498 (study PRJEB31778, sample SAMEA3449328) | human gut metagenome | biome: human gut; feature: human-associated habitat; material: faeces | place: United Kingdom | collected 2010/2012 ...
GGATACACCCATTGTGATAGAGCTGATCGGTGTGCTTTCAATGCTTCCGAACATTTTGGATGCCTCGTTGCGTGAGTCATTGTCCAGCAAAATGAGGCGGGTAGTGGAGTTTAGACGGGAACCCGGTTCATTGAAACCGATGTTACCTACACGACCAATGCCGAGTAATACGGCATCCAGTCCGCCAAAGCTTTCGATGCGCTGCTCGTACAAACGACAATATTCGAAGATAGTATCTTTGGGGATAGTACCGTCCGGACTGAAAATATTCTGCTTGTCGATGTCTACATGATCGAGGAACATTTCTTTCAGGGCATTCAGGTTGCTGTTGATGGCATCTGCTGTGAGCGGATAATATTCGTAAAGGTTGAATATGATAACATTGCGGAAACTCAGGCCTTCTTCTTTATGCATTCGGATGAGGGCTGAATATACATTGCGGGGAGAATTACCGCCCGGCAATGCCAATACGCAAAAACGTCCGGCTTTTTGTTTGTCGCGAATCAGTTGAGCTATTTCGCAGGCAATGTGGTTTGCACCTTCCTCTGCTGATTCGTAGATGTCAGCGGGGATTTTCTCCAGTCGGGTCAATACCGACCTTTCAAATGCATTCTCAGGCCTGTAATACCTGGGGGAGACTCTGTTGAGAGTGATTTGAGAACTAAGATTGGTTTTCATAACTAAATTGGTATTAATAAATTGATTAAAGCTTGTCGCTTCTATGATTTAACAAATATACGAAAAACAAAGTTCACTCATTTAATGGTGTCGGGGCTGTTTTTCGGAACAAGGTGTTTTTTTCTGACACTGTTTCGGGATACAAATGTAGGCACTTTTTGGTAACTATGTACTCACTTCTTTTAGGTATTTTCATTAAAAAGACTAAAATGGAATCTTTTTGTACAAATACATAACCTGTTCGGAGAGGCAGAGATGGGTATGCGTGCCTATTTTTAAAGAGGGTTAATATAAAATGTAGTAGTTACTGTATTTCCTGCACTATCTACCGCTGTCAGCGAGTGTTTTCCGGGTGTGGGTTGCAAAGAAATCTTATGGAAATCCTGCGTCTGCGTCAGATAAGTATTATCAAGATGCCAAAAGATGGTGGTAGCGGGATTACCATGGGCCAGTTCGGCAGTCATATATCCTGGGCTTCCATCCATCTGTTTGGGTAATACAATCCGTGCATTCATGGGCGGGTAGATGAACTGCATTGGTTGGAGGGCATCTTCTCCGCAACCCGGCTTGAAGGGAGGAAGCGGACTGTATTCCGGATGATGTTGTCTGTAATACCATTCCCAGACGGGCGGCAAAGTGAACCAGGATTTCTGGATGGTAGGTTCCAGATTAGCACAATTCTCATAGATACGGTGAGTCTCATCGGCTGAGAGAGTGATGAGGTGATGATAAGGGCAAGCTTCCGTCTTTAATCCGGCGGGAAGAATCAATAAGGTGTCTGTTTCTTCGCAAAATCGGCCTTTCAGGTGCCCGGATTTCCGGCATACTTCAGTCTTAACAAAGACATTTCCCGGACGTTTGAACCATTGTGTAGGAGGAAGCAGGCTGAATATATCAAACAGAACCGGGCCGGCTGTCCGTGCTCCTACAAGACCGGGCTTGCCTTCTCCGGTGGCATTACCCACCCATACACCTATGGCATAGTGAGGAGTGACGCCTACAGCCCAGGCATCGCGGAATCCATGACTCGTTCCGGTCTTCCATGCGATGGGATGCATGGAAGGGATGGATTTCCAGTCTATTTCTTCGGGACGGTTCACTTCGGTTAGAGCATTGAATGTTTGCCATACGGCTCCCGGTTGAAAAATATCCGTTGTCTTTGCAGAAGTGACTGCCTCGGAATTTTCAGAATCTGAAAGCAGTAAACTACATTCCGTTTGTGGAAGTTGCAATAAACTCCGTCCCATGTATGCGTATGTATTGGTTACATCCCATAGGGTGGCTTCCGCTCCGCCTAAGATAAGTGATAAACCATAATGGGAGGCGGGGCGGTTGATTGTCTTCAAACCTATTTGCCTCAGGAAAGTGTGAAACTTGGGAGCACCATATTTTTGCAGCATCGTTACTGCCGGAATGTTTAGTGAACGAGCAAGTGCTTCTGAAGCAGGAACAGCACCTTCGAACTGCAAACTGAAGTTTTGAGGTGTAAAGCCATTAATATTAATGGGTATATCAGGCAGTAATGTATGAGGCAGCAGGCTGCCTTCCTGCAACATGGCATAATATAGAAATGGTTTCAGAATACTTCCCGTGCTTCTGGGTGCCTGAATTACATCTACCTGGTTACCGCTTTGTTTCCGTTTGAAGTTTACATTGCCGCAATAAGCTACTACCTGATTGGTCTGGATATCGATTACCAGAATAGCCAGGTTGCGTATATCACTCCGGTTAAATTCATTACTCCAACGCTCGGCTGCGTTCTCTATCTGGGTTTGAATACCTCTGTCGATGGTTGACACAGAATATTTCCCATTCCGTTCCTGATAGAAGCGACTGACTAGATGAGGGGCTATTTGAGGGAGAGGATGAGGCTCATCGGGTAATGGTTCGCTGATAGCCAGTTCGTAAGTGGAACTATCTATAATCTTTCGTCCATATAATTGTTTCAGCAGACGGTTTCTCTTATTGAGCAATGATTGTCGTGATTTGGAAAGGTGAATCATGGCGGGTGCATTTGGAAGTACCGCCAGCATAGCTGCTTCCGCCCAGGAAAGTTCTTCGGCCGAATGTCCGAAATATCGCCAGGCAGCGGCATCGAGTCCTACTACATTTCCTCCGAAAGGAGCGTGTGAAACGTACATGGACAAGATTTTCTCTTTTGAAGCACGAAATTCAAGTCGGGTGGCCAGGATCATTTCTATGAACTTTTCTCCAAAAGTACGCGATTTGTTTCTTGCCAGACGGATTGTTTGCATGGTGAGGGTACTTCCTCCACTTACAATGCGCTTATTCTTTAGGTTTTGGTAGGCGGCTCTGCCCGTGGAGACAGGATTGACTCCCCAATGGTGATAGAAATGCCTGTCTTCGAAAGTGATGAGACATTGCTTTATTTTCTCCGGAGTAGTGTTCCGGGGCGGAAAACGCCATTGACCGTCAGATGCAATGCGTGCGCCCAGTAATTCACCGTTCCGGTCAGTGACAACGGTGGAGTAGGGCACATGGAAAAGTTGCCGGGGAAGACAAAAGATATAGGCTATCACCAGAATTGTAATAAGTATGAATATTACTTTTCTGGTGATAGACAGTTGTTTGAAGTACTTTATAATCTTAGCTCCCATGAAACGAACTTAACGGCTGACAGTCGTTCTTCCCGCCTTGGTTCGTGCCTGTGCCGAACCGTCATACATGGCTTCGCACTGGATAGCCGGTAAAATGAAATTACCTGCATACGTAGCTTGCAGTCTTATGGTGAACTTTTTCAGCTCGCTGCGACGCAAGTCGAAATAGGTCAATATACGGTCGTCACGAATATCCTGGTAGGTATACTCACGGGTAGGTGTCGCTTCCGGAGTCATCAACCGGTCATTGTAAATCTCCCAACCTGACGGCAGGATATGTGTTAATGCCAGATTACTGTAAGCGGTGGTTCCACTGATATTACCTACGGTGATGACTGCCATAAAGTCTGTTCCCTGCTTGATATCATCTATGGATATCGTCGCTCCGTTCATATCCGTATATTTTACGTCCAGGCGGAGGTTATTGGATATTGCGGGTAACGTGTCATTAAGTAATTGCGTGCGTGTAATGAGGTCCACACTTAATGCACCTTTACCTTCATTCTTTATTATAATATTACCCGAAGCCGGTGAAGTGGACAGTTCCTTTGTAAATACAGCCTTGGCTGATTTTACTACGGGTTGCTGTTTCCCGTTCCAGGTCCAAGTGAAGTCCAGAGTACCTGAAAGTTTCTCAGCCAGACGTCCCATCGCCATCAATGAGAAAGCAGTGGACTGTGTACTGAACCAATTCTCTTCGGCCAAATTCTTGGATACCTTCTTCGCCTGTTGCAATGCCGCCTGGTCGCGGTTCATCAGGAGTAAAGTTTCCAGTATCATAGCTTCGTCACGATCATACGAACCGTAGATGTAGTTCTGTGAAGAATAGGGGGCAATGGTGGTTTCCGCCTTAAATACCAATTCTTCCGCCGGTTTCATCTTACCCGTCAGGGCATAAGCGGCTGCCAGTCTCCATTTGGCTTGCAGAGGCAGGTTAGCTTGTTCTTTCATCCGGTTCATGGCACCCTGCTCAGGTGCACCGGCTAATGCCAGTGTGTACAACCTGTATGCCTGTTGCACTCCCGTTTGCCAGTAACCCCAACTGTCATCTTGATCCGGCATCCGCCAGTTCTGGGCAGCAGCACGTTGGAAGCGTTTCCACTTATTCAGTACATTCGAGTTGACAGCGTAGCCTTTCTCCTGTGCCAGTATGAGGAACATGCCCGCATAAGAAGTAATCCACTCATCAGCACTGGCATTCCCCGGCCAGTATACAAAACCGCCATTCGGAATTTGGCGTGCATAGAGTTGCCGTATCGCTTCCTGTACGTTAGTTTTAATCTTTTGAGCTTCTTCCTCATCCACAGCTTTAAACTGGCTGACGAATAATAGCGGTAGAGCTTTGGAAGTCAGCTGTTCCGTGCAATGATGCTGATAATTATACAGGTAGTCGAACCTGCGGCTGATATCTACCGAAGGAATGCGTGAAACTTCCAGCAGCATACGGCTGCTTGCTGGAGAAGCACCATTCAATGCATAAGGAAGGGTTACACTTTCTCCTTTTTCCACCCATTGACTGTTACGGAAGGTCACTGCCGGATTCGGGTTCCGGACTTCGATTTCAATGGTCTCTTTCGCCTGCTGGCTGCCACCGCTGGCAGTGATATGTATCGTTGCTTTTCCTGTTTTATTTCCGGTCTTTATCTTAAAGTAAACGAGTTGGTCACCCGGTTGACTGAAAGTAATAGATTGTTTATTGGGATCGATTACCTGCACACCTCCACCTGAAGCCTGGATGGATACCGATACACTCTTCACTTCCTTCTCCATGGCGAAAACATTCACCGGAACGGTAATCTCTTCTTGTGTGCTCAGCACACGGGGTAGTGTGGACAACAACATCAATGGTGTCCGCACGAAAGAAGTCTTTTCCGCTTTTCCGTATGCTCCGTCTTGCCCCGCTACCACCATCGTACGTACAGAACCTACGTACATCGGTAGTTTCAGCGTGTGCGTCTTCTGTTTTCCTTTATCCAGATAGAACGGACCGATAAATTTCACTACCGGCTTAAAGCGGTTCGCTTTTGCATCGGCCGGTTTCAATGTCTCATCACCGCCCGTACTGAACAATGAACTGTAGCGTCCGGCAGATGCTCCGAGTACATCGTCATACATATCCCAGGTGCGGATGCCCAATGCTTCGCGGGCATAGAATTCATTCCACGGATCGGGAGTCTTGAAATTAGTCAGGTCGAGTAATCCGTCGTCTACAATGGCCAATGTGTAGGTCATCTGCTTGCCGCTTTTTTCACTGACGGTAACGGTGAAGTCCGTTTCCGGCCGCAGCACTTCCGGCATTTTAATTTGCGGTTGCAATATTGTTTGTTTATTAGTCACCAATACCGGAACCACACCGTACATACGTATCGGCAAATCGTTCACTGTCTGTGCATGAGGTTGCAACAGGCTGATGTGCAGGTAAACGTTCGGCGCCATTTCCGGAGTCACTTTGAAAGAATACTTTGTGTCTCCGTTGTTGGAAACTTCAATCCATTCACGTTGCAGAACGGTTGAACCGTTTTCCAGGGCTACCAATGCACGTCCTCCCGCAGCGGCAGGAATGATGGCTGTTGCCGTTTCACCTATTTCATACGAGTCTTTATCCAGAGAGAAAGCAAGCATTTTAATGCCGCTGGGGTCTGTCTTGCTTGAACGTCCGCGCCAATCCGGCCAGTCTATATAAACAGTTCCACCGGTGGCATGCCCACTTTCCTTATCTTTTACATAAACCAGGTAACGTCCCCAGTCCGGATAATTTACCCGGAATTTGAAGGTTGCCTTTCCGCCTGTAGTCTGTATATTGCCACTGGCTACGGGAGTGATGGAGCTACTGTTGACGTATGTTCCGAATGATTCGTCCCGGTTTTCCCACCACCAGCTCCAGGAGATGCGGTAAATCTTATATTCCAGATTGGAGCGGTTCACTACTTGTCCTTCTGCATTTACGGTGACAATGTCGAATACATGATCTTGGTCTGTCTCGATGTATTTTCCTTTCGGCTGGTTCAGATTAATACCCACATAAGATGAGAATGGAGAGAACGGAATGCTTTGCGTGTAAATACTGGCATCTCCTCCCGGTTCGAATACACGGCTGGTTAAGGTTGCATTCAGCATTCCCGGGGCATTGGTGGCAGCCGGAAGTTTCAACATAAAGTTGGCTTTTCCTTCCGCATCCAATGTTCCGTCGAATACATCGTTTTTCACAGTTGTAAATTCGGTAGCCGGATTATTGAATATGTATTGCCCGTAGTTCTTAAATTGCGTATTTACTTTTGACAGGGACATTTCCACTTTGGTTTTCAACCGTGAAGCTGTGGCGCCTGTCAGCCATGTGGAAGTAAGCATTACGGGCATCTCTTTGGTGGAGGCTTGTATCACTTTCTCCGGCAGTTTCAGATTAATTTTCAGGCGGTTTGGCTTCACTGTTTCTATGCGGAGGCTTTTGTGGAAAGCGGTTCCACCTACTTTGACGTAAGCATTCCATAATCCCGTCGGGTCTTCGGGGCGTGTCGGCAGGTCAAATGTGTAGAAACCGTTTACACCTTGCGTAGAGATCATTTTGGTATAGAATTGTCCTCTCGGATTATACAATTCCAATGCTACGGGGTGTTTATCCGGAATCCTTTTTTCACGGTCTTCCATAATAAAGCTTACATGCAGCGTATCTCCCGGTCGCCATACCCCTCTTTCGCCATAGACGAATCCCTTCAATCCTTTCTGAATGTCTTTTCCGCCTACATCGAACCGGCTGACAGATTGTTCTTCGCCATCTGCCACACGAACGTAAGCTTTCTGCTTCTCTACTTCGGTTACCACAATGAAAGGAACACCTTGCGGAGTGATTTCCGTAAATCCTTCACTATTCGTTTCACCGGTTCCGATGACTTGCAACTGGAAGTTGTAAACAGTTACTTTAGCTTTCTCCATCGGTTTGGTATCTAGGATATTGCTTACGGCAATCCATAGCTTGTTCAGTGAATTCCGTTTTACAATCATTCCTATATTGGAGGCAAATACGTTGCACGATGCTGCCCGGTCAGAGTCCATATAGTAGGAGGGATGGCAAGGATTGTTACGTTCCCGCCAGTTATACTGACTCCAGTCCATCTTTATGTTACCATTATAGTAGAAATAAGTTTCCGGGGTATCCCATTCTGCTTCATTTTCTTCGAAAGTACTATTTCCGCTGACTTTCGTCAATCCCTCTGAAACAGTATTGTCTGCAAAGCTCATCACTTGTTTTTCTGTCCCGCTGCAAGGATAAGCAGAGTATTCTTGCCGGAAAGAAAGTATGACACGGTAGATAGCACCCGGTTCCTGCCGAATCAGTCCGGCAAGGTCTATTGAATAGTCTTCCCATCGGTGTACATCTTTTGTGCTGTCCTTACTCAGCCACAATGTGTTTTGGTAAACCAATCGTCCGGAACGGCGCAGTTCACTGGCGGATGAAAGCGTATTGGTCTGCATGAACATCAGTACATTGTTTTCAAAAATACGGATCACGCTTAAATCTACCGCATAGAGATTGACTGCCCGGAACGGGATGATCAAACTTTTGGAGTCGGGCAGGATAGCGGCTGATGTAGACATACTCACTTGTGGTTTCAGATTCAGTTCGCTGAATGCGATGGAGTGTGATGTTCCGAGCGATTTATCCCGGCTGTTTTTCACTCCTTCATGTATCTTCAAAGTCAGTTTGCTCAGTTGGTTGGCTTCAAAGTAGATGTATACTTTATTATTCTCCACTTGAAATATAGAAGATGATACTTCGGGGATTTCAATCAATCCGTTCAGGTCTTGTGTGGTAGAAACAGGATCGGAGAATACTATTTCAATTCCATTTTCCGGTTCGTCAATGCGTTTGGCAGAGAGGAAACGGAAATCATTCTTGGCAGGGATCAGTACGTTTTCTGCCAGTTTGCGGTCGATTCCTGCAGGACTGCCATTAGCGGTGATTTCCAACTGATAGTCTTCTGCTTCGCGAATGACACCGGCTATTTCAAACAGGTAGCGTGTCGGATGATCTGTCGGAGTGATACTGACCGGATAGCTTTGGCCGTTTCCACCTTTGGCAGAGAGCATTTTCTCAACTGCTTCTTTGGAAGTGGCATCACTGAAACGTACTTCACCTTTCAGCGTCACCAGGTCGCCATGGCTATCTACGTCGATGGTTGTCAGCGGTTCAACATATAGTGTGAAATTGGGCTCCTGTACTCTGAAAGAGAATTTGAATTCTTTCAGGCGACTGTCCACTTCTACAAACCGACCTAATTGGAATGTACCTTCATAGAATTCTCCCGGCTTTAAAGTTCCTGGTTCAGGAACGAATTCAATCGTATTGTTGCTGACCCAATAGGCTTTACCCTTCAGAGATGGGGAGAAACTGAATGGATTTTCTTTCAGTTCATTGTTCAAATCTACCATAGGCTGATCTTGTGTCAGTTCTATGCGTATATTCGAAGTCTGCGAGATAACTCCTCCCGTATATGCATTCACAAAAGGTGCATACTCGGCAGAAGGAACAATATCCTTTTTGCTGTTTGCGCAAGAGGAAAAAACTGCGATAGTCAGTAACAGAAAGAATAGCTTGTCAGCTATACGGTGTTTAGTTCTCATTCGTTCCATAATCTAATTGAAAAAGCGTCCGCATCTTTCCATGCGGGAAATTTTTGTCTAAATTCTCTCAGTACAGAGAGGTCGAGAGTTGCGGTGGTGGTTCCTTCTTCATAGTCGGGCACGCTGGTAAGCAAATCGCCCTTTGGCGAATAAATGACACTGCCGCCACTATATGGCATTTGATTTCCATCCGTACCAATGCGATTGACACCGCAAACATAACTAATATTTTCGAGTGCACGGGCTTGCAACAAAATATCCCACACCCGACGGCGGGGAACGGGCCAGTTGGCAACGTATATCAGAAGATCATATTCATTATTTACGTTCCGGCTCCATACCGGAAAGCGAAGGTCGTAGCAGACTAACAGCAGTATATTCCATCCCCGGTAGGAGATGACAGGGCGTTGGCTACCTGCTGTAAAATGCTCCGTTTCCTGGCCCATGCGAAAAAGGTGTCGTTTATCGTAGTAATAAGCTTCTCCTTCAGGAGTCAGGAAAAAAGCACGATTGTAGCAGGGGAGGGCTTGGAGAGAGGTGCTGCTTTCATCACAGGCTATGTAACTGCCCGTAATAGCCAAATGGAATTCTGCTGCCCACTGACGCAGGGTGGAAATTGTTTCACCTGATACCGGCTCAGCCAGTCTCCGGCTATCCATACTGAAACCGGTAGAGAAAGTTTCGGGCAAGACAACAATCTCCGCTTCTCCACGGAGCTTTATCAGCTTTTCCCGGAGCAAGCGGAGATTTTCTTGTTTATCTTCCCAAACAATATCTGTTTGTAATAGAGTTACACGCATACTATAAAAATCTGTTTTAGTCCTATCCATTGAAGGAAGAGAATTCTTCCTCCTACCAAGTCCGTGTCAAGGCCGTACCAAGTCCATACCAAGTCCGTAGTTATAGATACGGAGCAAACACGGACTTGATATGGTTCGGGTCATATCCGTATAATTTGCGTAATCCTGCAGTTGAAACTTAAATGTTTCCTAAAGCAAAGTTTTTCGGGTTCTTTCCTTTGAAATCTTTATAATAGAGCTTTACCTCGCGCATATCCTTTTCGATATCTCCCGACGGCATGATCGCCTTTGTCGCAGAAATCGTTTTGGTGGTATAATCAATACCTATCATTACAATAGGCACTTGCGCTTTCAATGCAATAAAATAAAATCCTTTTTTCCAATTCGGATTTGCCTTACGGGTGCCTTCCGGTGTAATGGCAAGCTGGAATTTCTTGCTTCTGGCGAATCTTGCCGCCATCTGGTCTACTAATGATGTTTTACGTCCCCGATCCACCGGTATGCCACCCACGGCTTTGAATATTAGTCCCAGCGGAAAGAAGAACCATTCTTTTTTCATCATGAAGCAGGTTTTCCGCCCGATAGCTCCGTAAAATAGTTTGCCGATAAATAAATCCCAATTAGATGTATGAGGTGCTGCAGTTATCACACATTTATCATAATCCGGCACCGTCACGTTTGTCTTCCATCCCAAAATGCGATAGTAGATAAAGCTATATATTGCTTTTTTCATTCCCGGTGCTTACTTCAGATTACCGATAGCGTCAATAATTGCGTCTACTTCCTTATTGAAGTCTTCGCGGAATTTCTTGTAGAAACCTTTTACATTTCCCGGCTCGGTATGGCTGATGCGGCTGATAAATTCATCTTGCATACTTAGGATTTTACCCATCAGTTCGTCAGCTTTTGCTTTATCGGTTCCGGGTACGTATAAGCTATTTACCAAACACTCCATGAACAGTTCACCTGCGATATAATTGACGTTTTTCTTAAGTTCTCTTCTACTTGCCATAATCTTTACGTTTTAAGTGAATAAATTGAAATATTTCCGGTAAAGATAAGTACTTTCCACGGTATAAACCAACATTTCATATTTTTTTTGATGTGCGCTTCCTTTCATAATTCAGAAAAAAACACGAAATTTGCGACGCTTTTGAACGAAACTTTACTAACACCTTTAAATAATTAGATAAAATGACAAAAAGTGCATTGCAAATTGCAAGGGCTGCTTATCAGCCCAAACTTCCGAAAGCGCTGAAGGGTGCCGTTAAGGCGGTAGCTGGAGCAGCTACTCAATCTGTAGCCGATCAGGAAGCTATCCAAAAGTTGTTCCCTAATACGTACGGAATGCCTTTGATCAAGTTTGAGGCTACTGACGAAGTGGTTAACTTCCCTGCTATGAATGTGGGCGTTATCCTTTCCGGTGGTCAGGCTCCCGGCGGTCACAATGTGATTTCCGGTATTTTCGACGGTATCAAGAATTTGAATAAAGACAGTAAGTTATATGGTTTCATCCTTGGCCCCGGCGGTTTGGTAGATCATAACTATATGGAGCTGACTTCAGACATCATTGACGAATACCGTAACACAGGTGGTTTCGATATCATCGGTTCCGGTCGTACCAAATTGGAGAAAGAAGACCAGTTTGAAAAAGGTCTGGAAATCCTGAAGCAACTTGATATCAAAGCATTGGTTATTATCGGTGGTGACGACTCAAACACGAATGCCTGCGTACTGGCTGAATATTATGCAGCTAAGAAGTGTGGAGTACAGGTAATCGGTTGTCCGAAGACTATCGACGGTGACTTGAAGAACGAAATGATTGAAACTTCTTTCGGTTTCGATACTGCTTGTAAGACTTATGCCGAAGTTATCGGTAATATCCAGCGTGACTGTAACTCTGCACGTAAATACTGGCACTTCATTAAATTGATGGGACGTTCTGCTTCTCATATTGCTTTGGAATGTGCTTTGCAGGTTCAGCCTAACGTATGTATCATTTCTGAAGAAGTTGAAGCTAAAGATATGTCTTTGGATGATGTAGTAACTTACATCGCTCAGATTGTAGCCGACCGTGCTGCTCAGGGTAACAACTTCGGTACAGTATTGATTCCTGAAGGTTTGGTAGAGTTTATTCCTGCCATGAAGAGATTGATTGCTGAATTGAACGACTTCCTGGCTGCTAATGCTGCGGAATTTGCTTTGATTAAGAAATCTCATCAACGTGAATATATCATTTCTAAGTTGTCTAAAGAAAACTCGGCTATCTATGCTTCACTGCCCGAAGGTGTAGCCCGCCAGTTGTCATTAGACCGTGACCCGCACGGAAACGTACAGGTATCATTGATTGAAACAGAAAAACTGTTGTCTGAAATGGTAGCTACCAAATTGGCACAATGGAAAGAAGAAGGCAAGTATGTTGGTAAGTTTGCTGCTCAGCACCACTTCTTCGGTTACGAAGGACGTTGCGCTGCTCCGTCAAACTTCGATGCCGACTATTGTTATTCATTGGGCTACACAGCATCTATGTTGATTGCTAACGGCAAGACCGGTTATATGTCTTCAGTTCGCAATACGACAGCTCCTGCTGCAGAATGGATTGCCGGTGGTGTGCCTATCACAATGATGATGAATATGGAACGTCGTCACGGCGAAATGAAACCGGTTATCCAGAAAGCATTGGTGAAACTGGACGGTGCTCCTTTCAAGAAGTTCGCTTCACTGCGTGACAAGTGGGCTACTGAAACAGATTATGTATATCCGGGTCCTATCCAGTACTTCGGTCCTACAGAAGTTTGTGACGAGCCGACTAAGACTTTGCAGTTGGAACAAGGTAAATAATTCTGAATAGAAATATTAATATTGTAGGGGCGAGTTGTTTTCGTCCGGATGCACTTCATGTTGTGTTTTCGGGGGATTCAGTTCGCCCCTGCTTTGAATAATTCGGTATATATCAGCACTAAATGAGTAAGCAACCGCCCATATCGGTGGTAAATAAGCCACGTAAGACAACTTCCCGAAAATCTTCTTCCTCTCCGCGCAAATCGCGGAAGAAAGATGCTTCGCCTCATAAAAAGAAGGTAGTCAAGAAATGGGAAATACCGACGGGGCTTTATTATATCCTGATGGGAGCAATCACCGTTGTGTTTTTAAGTGCTTTCTTCTATTTCTTCATTCGTCCTTATTCTTATCGTTGGAAACCTTGTTATGGGCTGAAGGCATACGGTGTATGCATGCCGGCGGGTTTTCATATTCATGGTATTGATGTTTCCCATTATCAGGGAAATATTGACTGGCAACGACTGACTCAGACCCGTCAAAGTCAATTCCCTATCCATTTCATCTTCATGAAAGCCTCCGAGGGCGGAGATTATGGTGATCGTGTTTTTCAGGCAAATTTTGATTCAGCCAAGGCTTATGGATTTATTCGCGGAGCTTACCATTTCTATAATCCGAAAACAGACCCGGTTCGTCAGGCTGATTTCTTTATCAATTCCGTAAAGTTGGACACAGGTGATTTACCTCCCGTACTCGATATCGAAAAGCGTGGAGATGATGCCCGGACTCTTCGTCGGGATTTAAAAATATGGCTGGATAAAATAGAGAGACATTATAAAGTAAAGCCTATTCTTTATACTTCTTATAAGTTCAAGACCCGCTATCTTAATGATTCTATATTTGATTCTTATCCTTATTGGATTGCTCATTATTATGTTGATTCGGTGGAATATAAAGGCAACTGGAAATTCTGGCAGCACACTGATGTGGGTACACTTCCCGGCATTAGGGAAAAAGTGGATTTGAACATATTCAATGGCTCATTGGAGGAATTGAAATGCATGACTATCCGTTGAGGCATTTCATAAAAAAACAGACTATCTGTTCGGTTTTAGGTGAAGTGTTCGTTTTCGGACATTGGATTTGTTTTTTATTGGTTTGATTATCAATATGATATGACTTTGGCATATACTTTGTGTTTGAGAATAAAGAAACAAAGTATGTGTATATTATGATAAGAACGTATTTTAATCAAGCTTTTCATTTAATCAGGCAGAATCCATTGTTCAGTGGTTTCTATATACTTGGAACCGGATTGGCCATATCGATGGTTATGTTATTGGTTGTTATTTATTATATAAAGGTAGCAGGAATTTATCCGGAGACTAATCGTGCGCGGATGATGGTTATATCGGATGTGCACATGCAGAGTGTTGATAATTCCAATTCTAATTCGACGGGTCTGATAGCCTACAATATAGTGAAAGACCTTTTTTACAATCTGGAAGGTACAGAAGCGGTTTCTGCTATAGGAACTTATGTGGCAGGAGATGGTTATGCTCAGTTGCCTTCTTCAAAACATCGCATACCGGTAGTTCAAAAAGCAGTGGATGTTGCCTTCTGGAAAGTTTTCGATTTTGACTTTGTAGATGGAGCTCCCTTTAGCGAATCCGATTTTGCCAGTGGCATTCATCACATTGTCATTTCAGAGGAAGTGGCGCAACGGATTTTTAATACTTCGAAGGTGGTGGGCAAGTATCTTACGATAGATTTTGTGGAGTATAAAATATGTGGAGTTGTCAAAACCCCCAGTTATGCCACGGAACTGAGCTATGCACAAGTATGGATTCCATATACTTGTTTTCCGGGGTATGATAAGTATAATCAATACGATGCGCTAGGTGCCTATGAAGTAGTCATATTGGCACGTTCCTCTTCCGATTTTGACAGCATAAAAGCTCAGGTAGATGAATTTACCCGAAAGTTTAATGCTATTTCTCATGATGGCTATAAACTGCTTTGGCATGGACAGCCTTATGCTTACTGGAAAACATTATTCCGTGTGGACTCTATGACGGACTTGGATTTTATGAAGATTTTCCGTCAGATAGGAGCTGTTTTGCTGATGCTGTTGTTAGTGCCGGCATTGAATTTATCGGGCATGATATCGGGACGAATGGAAAAACGTTTGCCCGAGATAGGAGTGAGAAAAGCATTTGGAGCAACGTCTTGTGTCTTATTTTCACAAATAATCTGGGAGAACCTGATTTTGACTGTTATTGGCGGTTGTCTGGGTTTGATTATATCTTATGGAATGGTGTTATTATCTAAAAATTGGCTGCTTACTTTGCTGGACGACAATGTAACGGCGTTACCTGATGGGGTAGGTGTGAGTATAACTCCTCAAATGCTGTTCAGTCCTGTTCTGTTTATGGCTGCCTTCCTGATATGTGTGGTGATAAATTTGTTCTCAGCCGTTATTCCGGCATATCTTTCTCTGCGAAAAGATATTGTGTATTCCATTAATAAACAAAAATAAGAGGTTATGTTGCATCATATATTTAGAAACCTTTGGAATTCGCGTAAGCGTAATGTGTGGATATTGTTGGAGTTGATTGTTATTGCCATTGTATGTTGGATGGTAATCGATCCCTTATTTGTTATTTTCTATAATAAGTCGATTCCGGATGGCTATGAGGCAGATGGGTTGTACAGGCTTCAGCTTTCTGTGGTTCCTTCTGATGAAGAAATTCGCCCGGAAGATTTCCGGAAATTGATGGAACGGCTTCGAAGTCATGAGCAAATCGAATCGGCTACTTATGTAGTCAATAACCACTATCCTTGTTCGCGTGGAAACAGTTTTAATAATCTTACTTTGGACACAATGAGTGTTCGTGTTGCTTTTATGGATTTTGTTCCGCACACCGATTTCTTTCAAACCTGGCGGATACGTTCGGTCAAAGACGGTACTTGGGAAAGCCTCGAAAATGCCGAATATACGGTGAATAGTATTTTGATGACTTCGGATGCTGCTGCTTGTCTTTCGCCCGATAAAGATCTGACCGGAGGTGTGGTTTATGCAAGAGATAGTGTTCCTCTGAAGGTAACGGCGTTGATTCAACCGGTCAAAATGAAGAGTTGTATGCAGCCTTATTATCTTCGTCTCAATGCACGTACTGACGGCATTCCGTCATGGGCCTATGAGGGAGGTTTGATTGTCTTTGCCCGTACAAAACCCGGAGTTGCGGAAACTCGCTTCATTGAGGATTTTATTCCTTGGATGGAAGAGTATTTGGCAGTGGGGAGGTTGTTTATCAGCAAGATTGAACCTTTCAGTAAAGTACGTGAGCAAAGTGATTTAAAAGAAGGAGCTACCAGTGAGATTCGTATTAAATATGCCCTTTGCTATTTCTTTCTGGTGAATTTGTTTTTAGGAGTCAGCGGGACATTTTGGTTGAGTACCCGTACACGTCGGGAGGAAATGGGAGTGAGATTGTCTTATGGGGCGTCTCCCGGACATATTCGTCTTTTATTATTGGGTGAAGCCGGTATGTTGACTACCATAGCAGTATTGATAGGTTGTCTTGTTTATTTTCAATGGGTGCTGAAAGATGGATTTTATGTGTTGTCGGGTATGACGCCCGGTGATAATATGCGTTATATTACTAATCATTTTACAGTTCATTTTCTGATAGTGTCGTTGATTGTATATCTTATCATGATGATAGTAACATGGATTGGAGTATGGATACCGGCTTATAATATCAGTAAAATATCTCCTGTAGAAGCACTGAAAGACGAATAATGTTTTTATATTTGCCGTATGAATATAGTAATGAATATATTGTGGATTGTTTTAGGCGGACTGTTTATTTGCATAGAATACATTATAGCGAGCCTGTTGTTGATGGTCACCATCATTGGAATTCCTTTTGGTCTGCAGACATTGAAGCTGTCAGTTTTGGCACTTTGTCCGTTTGGTATGCAGGTGCGCAGTTGCCGGTGGACCTCCGACAGTACAGCCTTCGCCAATATTTTGCGGATCGAGCGCCCGAAGGCCGTGATCGCCTTTGAAGCAGCGGCGCTGACGGAAATGGCGGAGCTGTCACGGGGAGAGGAAGCTTTCCCACTGCTCTATGGCTGCGGCTCCACCGCCGGCATTGCCGCCGCGCTGGAAAAGGGCCGTGTGACGGCCATTGCGGCAGTCAACGTGTTCTCTGCCGGGTATCTGGCAGTGGAGGCTGCGGCAAAGCTGGCCCGGCATGAAAGCTGGACGGGGGCCTCATCTGTGGGCTTTTCCGTCGTCCGGCAGGAAACGATGTACAGCAGCGATAATCAGAAGCTGCTGTTCCCTGTGACCTGAGACAGGAAGGAGAGAGGACGGATGAAAAGGATCGGTTGTCTGATCGCCGCACTGTCTCTGCTGATGACGCTCTCTGCCTGCCATACAGGCGGGGAAGCTGAGCCAACGCTCCGGATCGGCGTGGCGCTGTATCAGCAGGAGGACACGTTCATTGAGACCGTGACCAGAGAATTGCAGCGGGTAGCTCTGGAGAAAGAACAGGCGCAGAACTGCAAAATCAACTTATATATCACCGACGGCAAGGAAAGCCAGACCAGCCAGAATGAGCAGGTGGACCGTTTTCTGGAGAGGGGATATGACGTGATCTGCGTCAACATCGTGGACCGCACGGCGGCGGCGGTGATCGTCGACAAGGCACAGGCTGCGGGGGTGCCGGTGATCTTTTTCAACCGGGAACCGGTGGAGGAGGATCTGCGCCGCTGGAAACACGCCTACTATGTGGGCCTTCCAGCGGGAGATGCCGGAGTTTTACAGGGTGAGCTGGTACTGGACGCATGGCGGACCCAAAGAGACACGCTGGACCGTAACGGCGACGGCGTGATCCAGTATGTGATGCTGGAGGGAGAGCCGGGGCATCAGGATGCCCTGCTCCGGACGGAGTTCTGCATCTCCACTCTGGGAAACGCAGGCGTCTCTGCGGAAAAACTGGCCAGCGATGTTGCCAACTGGCAGCGGGGTCAGGCCAGCGTCAGTATGCGCCAATGGCTGCAGGAGTTCGGAGAGAACATCGAGGTAGTCTTTGCCAATAATGACGACATGGCATTGGGAGCGATTGACGCCTGCGCGGAGGCCGGCCTGGACAAGCGCTCCATGCCCTTCGTTGTAGGCGTAGACGCCACGCCGCCAGCCTTGGAGGCACTGCGGGAGGGAACGCTGAAGGAGCTTTCTGTGGCGGACGGCGCGTTTTTCCGCCGGTATTATCTGGCACACCACAAGAATAAGTATCTGACGGACAGCGTGC
>ERZ827498.2478-NODE-2478-length-17593-cov-2.988710_pt1 | contig 17593 bp, 7 predicted proteins | sample MGYA00519865_ERZ827498 | MGnify/ENA primary metagenome ERZ827498 (study PRJEB31778, sample SAMEA3449328) | human gut metagenome | biome: human gut; feature: human-associated habitat; material: faeces | place: United Kingdom | collected 2010/2012 ...
CGAATTGAAACAAGCACTCAATACGGTGAACATTTCCAGCGCCCTTCTCACTGGGACAATGGACGCCTTCGCCTCCATTATCTCAAACAATGTGAACACTATCATGAAACGTATGACCAGCTTGTCTATCGTCTTAATGCTCCCTACATTGATTGCCAGTTTTTATGGCATGAACGTAGATATTCATCTGGAAGAAGTGCCCTTTGCTTTTTCTTTGATTGTACTCTTCTCTATCGGATTGTCCACGCTGGCGTTTGTGATATTCAGAAAGATCAAATGGTTCTGATCTTTCACTTAACATTATAGAATATTACCTTTACCGTTACAGTATTACTGAGACGATAAAGGTAATATCTATTAAATCTTCAAAACAATCTTCCTATTCCAACGAAAGATACTCTATAACAGGGAGCCATTCTGTATTATCACATCCATTATCTCCTCTCATGGATACCATAAACTGAACTTCATCTCCTTTATTGACCGAAACCGTATTAGTTCCCATATCTACAAAATTTTGATTGGAGCTTTCTATTGTCATACTCCAAAACGGAATCTGATAGTTCTTTCTGACAGATACATCAACTCCGTCTCCACAAGTACCCGGACGACGTACCTTTCCACGAACCAGAATTTTACCCGAAGCTGGAGCCTTCCATATCAAAATAGGTTGTTTATTGACATCCGGGTGCATAGCAGCAGCCATTTGTGGGAAGTTACGTACAGGATTAGTGTCCGTACGTTGCCAACCAATGTAACAATATGTGTCAACATCCCAAAAATTACGGGAACTATTCCACAAAAGTTCTTTCATCTCACTGCCATCCAAATATTTATAATACCAATCGAAACGTCCTTGCTCACTACTGAATCCACTAAACTCTGTTGAAAAATCCCAAACTTCACCTACCCATGTTCCATTCTTCAAATTAGGAGACACATTTATATTACTTGTATAAACATTTGTCGTCACTTTATCTTCAGCTAAAGAAAGGCCTTCACTATTTCTCACATTTATAAAATCCACACCAGAAACTTCCGCTTGAGTTGTTCCATAAATGATACCTCCAAGAGTTCCTCCATAATTAATGTACACATCTTCAATTCTGACATTTCGTATAGTTCCTGTCCCTTCATCTACTACAAAACGAAACAGACTATTCTGAGGAACTTTCACATCTACACGAATATCCTTATAAACGACCCCATCGACTACTCCCTCATTATGAGGTTCAATAGCCATTACAGCTTCCAGCTGCCACACATTCGGACGTGAAATATTAAGAACATCTATCCTCTCATACCGAATATTACGAATGTCCTGATTGGTTTCATAACCTATTGTCATGGGATTAGAGGAATCACACCAAACTACACAGTTTCGAAAAGTTACATTCTCACAAGTTTGAGGGACGGGCATTTCGTTTATAAAATCTCTTGCCTTGACAGCCAATATATCATCATGCCCCCGAAAAAAACTATTCTCAACCAGTACATCATGGCAACCCGTTATATCACAGCCATCCGAACTCATCCCATGAGATATTGTATGTACATTATCTATATGTATGTTATTACTTTGATACATGGCAATAGTCCAAACTTTAGGATGCATCACATTAATACCTTCGATTTTAATATTATTACTTTTCTTATTAATACAAACAATACGTCCTTCATCCCCCAAGCTAGTCAGATGTTCTCCACAAATCACACCACGCCCGCGAATAGTGACATTCTGAAGTTCCACCCCATAAAAACGACCATATACAAAAGCTCCTCCTGCAATATAATATATTTTATTACTTTCGAGTTTATAAAATTTATGCTCATAAACTCCAGGAGCAAAATATACGACATTAGGGTCATCTTTCGAAGGAGCATCTATTTCCGGAGGGTTAGCAAAAATATAAAGATTCTTAGTTGCACTACTACCATTTTCTGAATCACCATTGATCTTAACAAAATATTGTCCCGGCTCACGAATAACAAAAGAAATCTCACTACCATTCACTTTAGGAACTATTTGTGCTCTTGACGGAAGAATCTCAACAGAACTAACAGAATAGTTAGGTTTTACTTTTATCGCAACCGAACCTTTAAAATCGAAATAAGCATATTCAGGATATACGCTTCCATAATCACCTCCGCCTGTGGCTTCCGTACGATAAACAAAACAAGACTGATCGTTCACCCAAACAGAATGGTCCATTCCAATTACATTCTGTGCCAAATTGCCAGGAGCCGGATATAATTGAAGATATTCAGTCTCAACCGGTTCGTCACCTTCATTGTCACTTCCACCATTTCCTTCATTGTCTTTAACCGCTTTATCGCTACACCCTGCTAAAAACAGAATGGTAGACATTGCGATAGAAACAAATATATCTAATATATGTACCATAATACTTTTTTAATATTACAAGTTAATTCTTATATTACTATTTCATCATATAAAATTTTAAAATACCACCTTCCATTATATCTTTATGCGAAATACTATTTCCAGTCAGTTCTTTACCGTTCAGTTCTATCTTTCTCACATGAATATTTTCAAGAGAGTAATTCACGGTCTCAACAACAAATCGCTTATTATTTCCCAATTCAATTGTAATTCTCGGAAGTTGTGGAGCACCCAAAATATATTCTCCGCCGCAAGGATTTACCGGATAGAATCCCATAGCAGAAAAGACATACCAAGCAGACATTTGTCCACAATCATCATTACCACAAAGTCCATCAACACGATCAAGATATTTTGTCTTACAAATATAATTCACCAGTTCTTCCGTCTTTGAAGGTTTACCAGCCATTCTATACAGATAAGCCACGTGATGACTAGGTTCATTCCCATGAGCATATTGCCCGATCAGGCCGGTCACATCCGAAGAAAAACCTTCATTATGCACCACTTCTTTCAATATAAAAAGAGAATCCAATTTAGTAATAAATGCATCTTCTCCTCCCAACATATTAATCAAACTATCAGGCTCGTGCTGAACATGCCATGTATATTGCCAGGCATTTCCTTCTGTATAATCTCCTCCAGAAGTGCTCTCATGTGATATAACTAATTTATCAAATGGTGTCCGCCAGTTTCCTTTTGAGTCCTTCGGCCGCATCAGACCGGCTTCTCTGTCAAATAAGTTTTTATAGTAACCAGCCCGTTTAGTAAAGAAACGGTAATCATCTTCTTTACCAAGAGCTTTAGCTAATTGTGCGGCACAATAATCATCATAACATGATTCCAATATTCTCGACACACTCTCATCTTTTATGATATCAAACGGCAGATATCCATATTGATCATAAACATCCCAATTTGATTTAGGCAAATTTGTAAGCAAAGATGTTCTTATAGCAGAGTATGCTTTCTCCACATCAAAACCACGGAAACCTTTCAGATAAGCATCCACAATAACAGGCACAGCATGATTTCCAATCATAGTGTAAGTTTCTCCGCCCCACAAAGCCCAGATTGGTAAAAAGCCTTGTGTATCAAATTGCTTTAACATAGAATTCACAAAGTCATTTACTATTTCAGGCGAAACAATAGTATATAATGGATGCGCAGCCCTGTAAGTATCCCACAGAGATAACGTACTATAAAATGTTGGTTGGTCAGTATCAGCTATATTGTTAGGTTGAATAAATAATCGATACATTGCCGTATAGAATATCCTTTTCTGTTCAGTCGTACCTTTCACATTTATTCGCGATAAAAACTTATGCCACTCCTTATGAGCCACTTGCTTGACTGCATTGAAATCCCAACCGGGCAATTCAGTTTCCAGATTTCTCTTTGCACCTTCAATACTAACTGACGAAAGCGCTACCTTCACCAACAGCTCCTCCCCCTTCTTCAAATCAAAATCAAGTACATAACGCGGAGCTTGTTCCCGAATATCACGTAAAGGAAGCTTATGCTTTTGTTTGTAAGGCCTATTAAATTCAATCGTATAATAATAACAACGCTCAATCCAAGATTTAGTACGAGCAAAGCCTACAATGCGGGTCGACGATTCGAAAAGTTGTTCCGCATTCAGCACATATTGATGAAAAGTATTTTCATCACCTACCATTCCATTTTGAAAATCAATCAGTAACCGAGCCGAATCATTAGTATTAAAAGTATAACGATGTATCGCAACATGCGGGCTAGCTGTCATCTCGGCATTCACCTCATAATCATCGAGATATACCATATAATATCCCGGTTCAGCAAACTGGTTCTTTTTCTGATAACCACTAGCATATTCTTTCTGCTCCATATCGCCCGTATATGGCAACATCAACAAATCACCCAGATCAGGACAACCGGTACCATTCACTCGTGTTTGAGAAAATCCATAGAGTACTGTATCTTTATACTGATACCCTCCTGTATAGTCCCACGAACAATTACCACTTTGTGGTCCTACTTGAATAAGCCCAAACGGAAAACAAGCATTCGGAATGCAATGCCCAAACTCAGCTGCACCGACAAACGGATCAACGTACTGAGTATTACTCTCGACGTTTGAATGTACTGAACAAGCACTCAAACAAAAAGATAAAGAGAAAGCAGATAATAAGTTCTTCATAATTTTAATGTTTACGGATCATTGCTGCATATCCCCCTCCAGATACCATTTGAACGGGTAATACAGTATTCTTATTCACTTGTATCGTTTCTATTGAGAAATCTTTAGCATTACGCGTGGCATTTATGCCATCTTTCCAAATCTTGATTTGATATTCTCCTTCAGGTAAAAAATCAAGTTTTATAGAAAGCTCCCGAGAGTCTGAATTTGTCATACACCCAATATACCATTGTCCATCAAACGCCTGTCTTGCTATTGAAACATATTCTCCAACTTTACAATCCAACGGAATAGTCTGTTTCCAGACAGTAGGAACTGTTCGCAGAAATTCCATACATTCTGGTTCTGCAAGATATTTTGTAGGACTATCCGACAACATTTGTAACGGACTTTCATACACAACATACATAGCCAATTGATGACAACGCGTACCTATGCTCATCGGTTCATTCCAATTAGGATACCATTCCTGTTTATGAGCGTTCTCCATCGCACCTGGCGTATAATCCATAGGTCCTGCAACCATACGATTAAAAGGCAATATCAGATTATGGTCAGGATTAATAGCTTTATCACGATCGCCTTTACACTGTTCCTGCCCATAAACACCTTCAAATGTCACCACATTAGGATACGTGCGATACAATCCCGTAGGTTTATAGCAACCGTGAAAATCGACTAACAATTTATACTTAGCCGCTTCTCTGGAGACTCTCGTATAAAAACCAACCATTTCCTGATCATCACGGGACATAAAATCAACTTTTATGGCTTTAATGCCCCATTTCGAAAATTGTTTCAACGCCTCATCCAGTTTCTCATCTAGCCGTACCCATGTACACCATAAAACAAGACCCACATTCTTAGATCTGCCATACGCTGAAAGTTCATCCATATCAATATCCCGGGAAAGCTTCATGATATCAGACAAATCATACCATCCTTCATCCAGCACTACATACTCAAGCCCGTTCGATGCTGCAAAATCAATCAAGTATTTATAGGTTTCAGTATTCATCCCAGCTTTGAAATCGACTTTGTAGATATTGCAGTTATTCCACCAATCCCACAACGCCTTTCCCGGTTTCACCCATGCAAAATCATCCTTTGCCGGAGTTGCAAGCTGATAAACAAGTGTATTGTTCAACAAGTCCTTATCTTCTCTTGCAAGAGCTATCACCCGCCACGGGAACTCTGTCGGTGAAGAATACCAAGCTATAAAATTCTCCCGAGAATGTACGTATTCATCCCTGTCCCCTTTTATTTCCTTCTCTTTCGGATAATGAGGAAAAACAGCCCTTAGTTTTCCTCCTATCGAACTTTCAAGCCACATACCCGCATAATCCAATAAGTTTGCTTCCGTTATTAACACTTTTACCCCATTGATATCAAAAAGGACAGGAAGACAAGCTAGTTTTTTAGCTCCCAAATTCTCTAAAGTACATTTCGTAAACTTTGGTTCATTACCTGAATAAAAACTTTTTTCTCCCGGATACCAAACAACATCTTTCTTATTGAACATAAATTCGGCAACTTCATCCGTGACCTTATATTCACCCTTTATATTAGATAACCAACGCCACGAAACGCCGTTATCATACGCCCGCCATTCCAAAGAAATACGATCGGAAAAATCTATTCGTAGTTGATTATATATATCAGCTATCATTGAAGCCTTTTGGGATACCACCGGATGTAGGACAGTATTTACAGATGAACGGCTTACCTTTCTTACCTTTAATCTTTTATCCGCAGACATATCTGTCAAAAAAGCAATCTTCGCCTGCTTAACAATCGATTTTCCATCCATTATCACATTGAAACCAATCGAATCCGATATCCCAATTGTTACTGATACCCGGTGATCCGGCGAATGCAATATATAATCTTTGGCAAAGGTTCCAGTAGACAGCATTATCAAGACCAATAACGCAGAGGTTCGCAGATATATTTTTTTTCTTCGCATAATCCATTTTTTTGTGGAACACAAGGTACAGAAAATACCTCTATACCTTAGTGTTCCGATGTTTATCATTTTATTTTGTTCTAGCCAATCTTAATCCTGTAGGCCACGCCCTTTCACTAGGAGGCTGTACCCAACGCGAATATGTCAGATATACGGTTCCACCCCAATTCCAAATAGAACCACCACGTTTTATCTTGGCATACTGTCCCCATTGAACAGGAATATCATTCGGATAATTCTTCGGAGTTTCCGTATATGCAGTATGCCATTCCCAACAGTGCTCTGCTACATTACCGTTCATATCATAGAAACCTAAGCTATTCGGTAGTTTAGTTGCAATTTTCTTCAAGCTGTCAGTAGTACCTTCGATCCATCCATATAACTGAAGTTCTGAATAATCATCGGTTCCTGCATATTTCGTTCTGTGCTCTGCACCGCCTCCGGCTGCATATTCCCATTCTGCCTCATTAGGCAAACGATATCCTTTAGCGTTCCAATCACACACGACACGTTCTTCAATATTATTTTGGTATATCCAATTATCCGGGTCTGTTTCTCCGTTAATAGAATAACATGGAGACAATCCCTTCAAAAAACTCAACTTGTTACAGAATACGATAGCATCATACCAGGTTATATTCGATACGGGATAATAATCATCCACTGGTGAAGGACAATCCGTACAAGTAGGATTGTAATTCATCACTTCTACCCATAACTTCTGCGTGGTTTCCACTTTTGACAAATAAAATGCCGGAACGCTTACCAGAAATGTAGGTCCTGATTCATTTCCATCATTGCCTCCCATTAGGAAAGTAGCGGACTCCATTAATATCATATCCAATCCATCATCCACATAAGACGGAGTAAACAAAATCTCATTTCCATATTGTGTACCAATCTCATTAGTTGCATAAGCTCGTACATGATAAACTTTACCAGCCTGCAATCCGGAAAGTTCACTACTAAACGCTCCCATTCCTGCCCCATCTACAGTATAATTGTCAGCTAAAGTAGGTTCCTTTGTAGTAGACCAGCAAATCCCTCGGGCTGTGACAGCCGCTCCTCCATCCAAAGTAACATTACCTCCAGATTTTGCAGTAGTAGATGTGATATCCGTTACAGATAAAGTTGATAATGTCGGCAATACAGGCTGTATAGTAGAGAATGAAATTTCCTCTCCATAAGCAGTTCCCGCAAAATTAGTTGCATAAGCACGCAGATAATAGGTTACTTCCGGAGTCAGTCCTGTCAATGTGCTGATAAATTCACCTGTGCCTGTTCCGTCTACAGTCTTATTATCTTCAATAGTAGGATTATGATCCGTAGACCAACAGACACCACGAGCAGAAATGACATCATCACCATCCTTTGTGACATTTCCACCACTGATCGCAGTAGCACCAAAAGCATTAGTCACATGTGCCGATACAACAGTTGCCAATGTCGGATTCTTTGTCGTTATGGTATATTCTTCACCATAAACCACGCCTTTCTCATTAGTGACAAAGGCACGTATGTTATAGGTTTTACCAGGAACCAGCCCTGTGATAACATGTTGGAATGTCCCTTTTCCTGTTCCACAAAGTTTCTTGTCATTATCAGTTGTCGGGCTTTCAGTTGTAGCCCAGCAGACTCCCCTTTCTGTTATATTTCCACCTCCATCGGACATTACGTGTCCGCCAGCCAATACAGATGTGGCTTTGATATCCGTCGGAGCCACAGTCATGATCCGAGGAAGCATTACAACTTCCGAATTATTTTTCTCGTCGTCACAAGCGTACAGACAGAGTAATCCTGCTATGCATACCAGCAGATGATATATTTTTGTTTTCATGTTGTTTATTCTCCCGTATTGATTGTTACTTCCATTACTTCACTGTAATTGACATATCCGTTTGTCTTGGCTCCGATCCTGAAATAAACCCTGTTACCATTTACCTGTATTTTATACTTATTAGTTTGATAAGTATTATCTGTTGCTAAATTAAAAGTAAATGTCCCATTCTCACTACCAGTACTTTCCGTTAGTTTCCGGCTATAATGGCTACTTACATCATCAACCAACTTCTGATAATCCCAATAAGCATATACCTCCGTCAATTTATAAGCCGGATCGTTCTTACTCACCTTGTAGCTTAAAGTAACTACTTCTCCATTCGCTTCAGCCGATGCTTCGATACGAGAATACGGAATAACAATAATATCCAGTTTCGTCTGTCCTTTTACTGTGGTTGTATACTCTCCTACAGTTTGAAACGGACCGGTTGCAGTAACAGAATAATCACAATTAAAAACTTTTGTATTAGCATACGATCCATCCTGCTTAGCGTAAAACCCTACAGGCTGTGTAGCTTTTGTTCCAATCTCCATGATTCTAATAATCGTTCCCGTTGAACCTTCTACCGGCAATGGCACAGGTTTACCCGTCTGCTGATCAATGATTAACCCATACAATCCACCATTCGGTGCATCATAATTATCCTTTTCACATGCTGCCAGTATACCTCCTATTAGAACAATGATTCCTATTAAATATTTAGTTTTCATAACTTACAAATTGAGTTTAGTTTAGAAATTCCGGATTCTGAATCAAACTAGGATTTGAATTCATATCATTTCCTGAGAATTTAGTATAATAGTTTTTCTCTGTAAAGACACGCTGCCGTTTAGGCAAATCATTAGCAACTTCAAACACGTACTTTCGAATACGCAAATCAAAGAAGGGATGTAGCCCTGCCCCACGGAAACCGTTAAGACCACCCTGATCTACCGGTAGATGTGCAATACGCCACCTTTTCATATCCCAAAAGCGATGCCCTTCAAAAGCTAATTCCACCTGACGTTCGTGCCTTACTTTCTCCACATCCACTACCGCAAAAGGAGTTACCACTCCAGCCCTATCCCGTATTTTTTTAATAGCCTCAAAAGCTTCAGTCTGGTACTTACCCATTTCCACAGCAGCCTCAGCTAGATTCAGATAGACTTCAGCCAATCTGAAAATCGGGAAAGATGTTTCGGTCTTGCCGAAATCCCATTGTGCTTCAGTCTTCAGATTCTCATTGACAAACTTACGAATATTGAATCCTGTTTTCGAAGCATCTCCTGTATATGTACCTCCATCTTTACCAAAAATGGTATCTTTACGTTGTGTTTCAGGATCAATATATGTCTCCAACAAGTAAGAAGGACCGGGAGCGCTTTGGGCATAATATTTGGAACCATCTTTCAAAATCAATCCTCTTTGAAACTGCATTGTTGAGCCCAACAAAGAAGAACCCGGTACATAAATGGAAGCTAAGAATCGAGGATCTTTCCCTTGAAACATTTCATACGTTGTTTCGAATGACTGTCCAATATCTATCTTTCCTTCCGAACCATCCTGATATTCAAAAGCTTCGACCATTTCAAAAGTAGGAGTGATGGATCCCCAACGGCAATAAGAATAAGGCAAATGTTTCTTATCGTATGAATTTCCCAATCCCGTAGCTACGTCAAAAAGTTTCTCGAAGATGTATTCTCCATTATCTTTTGTAACGAACAATTTATTAAAATTCTGTTCCTTGTCCGGTATCTGGTTAAATAATTTGTAAGGTCCTTTTTTAATAATAAAATCCGCAGCATCATAAGCAATTTGATAGAACTCATCTGCCTTAGAACTTTCAATACCAGTAAGTTTACCCAGTCCCACTTTACCATATTTAGCAATAGAACCAGCATATAACGCAGCACGTGAACAAAGGGCCAAAGCAGCATATCTCGTCACTCGGGCTTTTTCAGTAGTTCGCACCTCGGGTAATGCTTCGGCAGCCTCTTTACAATCCTTGATAATAAATCGAAAAATTTCTTCTTCCGTTGAACGGGGAACTTCCAATTCAGCTAACGATTCTTTACCCGTATACTGCTGCGGTTTATCAATAAGAGGTACACCACCATATCTTTTTACCAAAGTAAAATAAACCCAAGCTCTCAAGAATTTGACTTCACCAATTGTTGTTTTCTTCTCATCCTCATTCATCGGAGCATCGATTATTTTCTCCAGAAAGTCATTGCAATTTCTTATCAGTCGATAAGATTCTGGATACACGGAACGTACATTTCCTTCTCCTCCCTGATCCCCCTGAATATAAATGTAATTACCTAAAAATTCATCCGGATACTCAAAAACTGCATTATATTGATCAAAAGCAGGTTCTTTCTGAAATCCCGCCGTACATTCATCCGACATGGCAGACAGGTCCATGCTACGCCATGAGTAGTCTCCATAGAAATAGCTAAAGTCCTCAATAATCATACTATTATACATATTTGCAAGTATGCCCGTTATAGCTGCCGGATCGTTCCAAACATCCTTTGGAAGTATTTTATTGTTCGACTTTATATCACTGAAAGAGTCCATACAACCTGACGTTGAAAAGAGTACTGCCGCCGTAACAATTATATTAATCCATTTATTCTTTTTCATACCAGATAGTGTTTTTAAAATGATAAGCTTAAACCGAAATTATACATCTTAGCTTGCGGATAATACCATGCATTAGAGTTATTATTTTCCGGGTCGATATTCTTCATTAACCAACCTTTGGTAAATGTCAGCAGATTACTGCCATTAAAGAATACTCGTATCTTATCGACTCCTATCTTTGAAGTCAGGCCCTTAGGAACAGTGTAGCCTATTTCCAGATTCTTTAACCTCAAATAATCCGCATCCAATAGATAATATGAATTTACCTTTTCGTTATTGGCAAATCCGGCCTTCCGCACCGGCGGTAATTTACCAATAATCCATTCACTCGCAGGATCTTTTGAATCAACGCGGTGAGAACGTTCTATCCAGATAGCCATACCGTTACTGTTTCCTTCATTCATAAAACTCTGATAAAATGCAGAGCCCAACTGAATTTTATGTCCTCCGGCTCCCTGAAACAATACATTTACATCAAATCCTTTCCAGGCAGCAGTCAAATTTAACCCGAAATAAATAAAAGGCGTATTTCCTAATCCGATAACAGAAACATCATTATCGTCAATAATGTTATCACCATTCAAATCTTTATACTTAAAATCCCCTGGTAACAAAGATTTGTTTCCATTACTATCCTGAACAGGAGAATTTAGTATTTCTTCGTAATCTCGGAATTGACCAATCATTGTATATCCCCATGTGAGATCTTTATTACGATCATTCGAGTTATTACGCCAGTTTGTATATTTATTAGAATCCGGTGCACGCTCCACATACTTATTACGACTCCGGGTAATAGTAGCATTTGATTTCACTCCGTATGTAAAATCCCCTATTGTATTATTATGTCCCAATACCAATTCAAAACCTCTAGTCATATCCGAATTTAAGTTTTCTTCCGGCAATTCAGTTCCGAAAGAAGTAGGCAAAGTAAGATTCCGACGTGCCATAAGTCCACTGCGATCACGTCTAAACATATCAAACTCAGCAGTAAACAATCCATTAAGAATAGAAAGTTCAAATCCTATATTAGCTATTTTAGACTCAAACCAAGTAAGATCCGGATTGGCAATACCGCTCGAAGATAATCCGATAGTCGTTACATTCTCTGTAAACAAGTATTTGCCACTCGGATAATAATATCCTTCGAGATATTGGAAAGGAGAAAAACCTCCCTGATCACCTACCACACCGTAAGATGCACGTAACTTAAAATTACTAATAAAGGAAATGTTTTCCTTAAAAAAGGACTCTTCCGAAATTCTCCAACCAATAGACACTGAAGGAAAAGTGCCCCAACGTTTATCGGGAGCAAAAGTACTGGAACCGTCATATCTCAACACTCCTTCAATCATATATTTATTCGCATAAGCATAATTCACACGACCGATCAATGCCATTACCAGACTAGAACCTTCCGTTCCACCATTATTCTGTTTCAGATCGTTACCTGCATTTAGAACAGGCAATGAATTTATCATAAACTCCCGGAAACCCGTCATCCACTCATAACTGGGGTTAGTTGCCTGATACATAGCCATAGCTGAGATATCATGTTTCCCAAATGTACGAGTATAGTTTAATGAAAATTGCATATCCTTGGTAATATTATTCCCCATTTCCTGATTCAACTTACCTACCGTAGAACCGACTTCTGCCTTTACTATCTCACCGGATTCTGTCGGTTCATAAGTATAAGGGTCTTTGGGATTAAAATTTTTATTTTTATAATTCCTGAAATCGTAACTCATTTTTGCTTTAGCCTTCAATCCTTTCACCCAAGGAATCTCCCAATTTATATCAAGACTGCTATTCAGGTATCTCTCATCAAAAATGCCCTGCCCATATTCTTTGAAGGTAGAACGTAACGGTCCAACCGGTTCATCAAAATAATAAGGGCTTCCGAATGGCTTTGCCTGCTGTATACTTTGAAAAACGCCACTACCACCAGACACATTACGACGATCAGACTGTGCTGTCAGCAATACATCTACGTCTAATCCTTTAGCCAAAGTTGTTCCGATATGCGCATGCATACTATATCGACGATTATTCCAGTCATTAGATCTAAAATAAGACTGTTGGTCCATTACTCCGGCAGACAAATAATATCTGGCATATTCATTCCCTCCCTTTACACTGAAATTATGAGAAGTCTCCGGAGCATTATCTCGTGTGATCGCATGAAGCCAGTTCGTACTTTTATAGAATTCACCATCACCTGTTCTGAACTTCTCCATTTTCTCCTCATTATATACATCTGCCAAACCAATATTATTGGCGGCTTCATTGGACAACATAGCGTATTGATAAGAATTATACACCTCCGGATAACGGGTCATACGTTGGAAACCATACCAACCGGAATATTCAAACTTAGGTTTGCTTTCAGTCCCTTTTTTAGTAGTCACCAGAATAACGCCATTTGCACCTTTACTACCATATACAGCCGCAGAAGCATCTTTCAATATACTGATTGATTCCACATCGTTCGGGTCCAGTTTTGCAAAACTACGTTCTACCCCGTCAACAATAATCAGCGCATTGCCAAAACCACGAATATCCATCTCCGGAATATTCTCCCCAGGAGCACCCGAGCGTTGTACGGCTCTCAGGCCGGGAAGCCTTCCTACTAAGGTATTGGCAACACTTCCCGTTTTCACGGCTGTCAGCTCTTTAGAAACAATATTGGCTACTGATCCTGTAATGGAAGCTCGTTTTTGCGTTCCATACCCCACAACAACGACTTCATCCAAATTCTCCGAATCTTCCGATAACATCACCACAAGATTTTTTTGTTGTCCTACTGTGATTTCTTTAGTTTTATATCCGATATAAGATATTTGTATAATACTGGCGGTAGTTACATTATCTAATGTAAACTCACCTTTTACATCCGTTATAACACCCCGGGATGTACCTTTGAGAATAACATTAGCACCAATTATCGGTTCTTTTGCATAATCCAATACAGTACCCGTTACTTTTCTACTTTGTTGTGCCATTAATAGACTCCCATACGAAGGAAATGTACTTAAAAGCAGAATCAATAATCCGATCAGGTACCAAGGTCTTTTCGGTTTTGTTTCCATGTTTTTAGATTAATAAGTTTCACAATAAATTAATAGATCTGATATTACCTGTTTATAGGTTTTACGCTCATGGTTATTTCTTTATAAGGCTATCATAGGCTTTATTCATTAGAGGGTTAACAATGTTGTTTTTAATCACATGAACAAAAGTAGGGCTTTAGGCATTAGGGTACGAAAACAAATCGTTCCAATGTTAACATGAATCGTTACACCCCTTAAAAACAGCTATATAAAGGGAAAAAATATTTCATTGAAGGGTTAGAGAAGAAAAATATTGCCTATCTTTTATTCATTCTTCTACTTCATATTCATTAGGATTACATCCAAACTCTTCTTTAAATCGCAAGCTAAAATAAGAACGATTATTAAATCCAACCTGATACATCACGTCACTTATCGACGATTTATCTTGTGCCAATAATTGTGCTGCTCGCTTCAACCGTATAGAGCGTATAAACTCAACAACCGACAGACCGGTCAACGATTTCACCTTCTTATATACCGCCGGCCGACTAAGCCCCACTCCTCTACACAACTCGTCTACATTGAAATCAGGATCAGCAATATTAGCCTCAATAAGTTCTACACATTTCTTCAACAATTGCTCATCCAATGTAGTTACCGTTAATTTCGTCGGTTCAACCACTATCTGTTTTCTAAATGCAACTCTTAGTTCATTACGTTGCCTGATGATATTATTAATCCGCACCATCAACAACTTCAGGTTGAATGGTTTAGAGATATACTCGTCCGCTCCGGACTCATATCCTTCTATTTTATGCTCCACCTCCCCTTTCGCTGTCAAAAGAATGACAGGGATATGTGACAGGCGAATGTCATTCTTTATTTTTGAACACAATTCGATACCATCCATAACCGGCATCATCACATCACTAATAATCAAGTCCGTTTCTTTTTTCAAAGCTATTTTCCAGGCTAACTCGCCGTTCACAGCTGTAATGACCGTAAAATAATTCGATAATGATTCTTCCAGATAGGTTAACATCTCTATATTATCATCTACTACTAATACAACCGGTTTTTCGTCTTCCGACAACAAGTCTAAAGAAATATGTTCACCAAGTTCAGACATTTCTGTTGTTTTCGAAGTTGTTACAGTGATAGATTTCGGCTGGATTTTTACTTTATCATTATCAAAATGATCCTTTCCCAATAATAATTCCACATAGAAGTCTGTACCTTTTGTATAAGTTGACTCTACCCAAATACGCCCCTTGTGCTGGTCAATAACCGCTTTAGCCAAGGCCAGTCCTATTCCGGTGCCACCCTGTGTCGAATTTTCTCCTTGATAATATCGTTCGAATATATGATTTACATCATCTGTCTTTATTCCCAAGCCATTATCGCAGATATGCAAAATAACCCTATTATCTTTCTCCCTACAATCAATAGAAATCTCTCCCCCGTTTTTAGTATATTTGAAAGCATTGCTAATTATATTCATCAGCACCTTCTCGATTTTTTCTTTATCAATCCAGACTTCAATGTTCTCCTTGTTCGAATGAAAAATGAAACGTATGCTTCTCCGTTCTGCCTCATCCTCAAAATAACACATTACGGAACGGCACAAACCAATTAGATTTTCTCTTGTAATAGCCAATTGCATCATGTTATTATCAAACTTTCTGAAATCCATAATCTGCTCGACCAGATTGAGCAACCGCCCAATATTACGCCGCACAAACATCAATTTCCGTGCGACAAGAGGTTCTAATCCCGGTTCATTGATCAATTCTTCAATAGGCGAGTAAATAAGAGCCAACGGAGTCTTCAACTCATGTGACACATCCGTAAAGAACTTCAATTTCATCTGATGTATCTTATTTTCCTCCTCTCTCATGTGATGTTCCATTATAAGTGCATTTTTTCTTTTTTCCGTCATAATCAGGTTTCGCCTGAAAAGCAACAGAGCAATAACCAAAAGACAAAAATAGATAAAGTATGCGGCATTAGTTTGCCAGAAAGGAGGAGTTACTACAATCTCAATGGTTCGCGGATAATCAGTCCATAGATTATCACAATTACTTCCATATACTTTAAAAGTATAAGTTCCGGGTTTCAGGTTAGTATAAATTGCCCGGTTTTTATTTCCTTGTGCATACCGCCAGCCCTTATCCTCTCCTTCCAACATATAACGGTAATTATTCTTTGAAGGAGAAACAAAGTGCAAGGCAACAAATGAAATACTAATACTATTCATATCATAAGGCAACGTAATCTTTTTTGTCATGTTCAGTGATTGCCTCAAAATTATACGTCCATCATAAGGCTGAAGCGGCTTGACTTCCTTATCAAAGATCATAAAGTCTGTCAAAGCAACTTTGGGAACAATCTTATTATCTTTAAAATTCTGGGGAGCAAAAATCGTAAAGCCGTTGATTCCGCCAAATACTAATTCGCCTGAACGAAGTTTATAGGAAGACCATATTTTAAATGAATTACTCTGCAAACCGTCCTGCTCATCAAAATAACGGAACGCAACTAATTTAGGGTCAAAGCGTACAAGACGCACTCCTCCCATCCAAAAATTTCCATACCCATCTTCTTGCAATGATTCGGTAGTATTGAATGTCCCATTTTCATTGATATTAAGACTATTAAATTGGGGATATTCATCATTATATCTATTGTCTATCAGTTTATTCATCCAGCCATCAATTCCAATTATCCATAAATCTGAATTACTATCTTGATGAATGACAGAAATAAATTCACCTTTCAAGCCGGTAGAAGTCGTATCATTCTTAATATGGAGTACCTTCATCCCTTCTTTGGTAAAAAGCAGCTTATTAAGTCCGTTACTAGTCCCGGCCCAGATTATTTTATTAGCCCCAGCCGATACCTGGTCTACAAAAATATCTGTCATGAAGTTGTTGGTCAATACATTATTACTGGTGGCAGTATTACTGTAATTCAGAAAAGTGCCATTATAATAATCTTCTGCCGACGGTATATACCTATATATTCCCCGAGTTGTACTCATCCATAGTTCTCCGTCTTTATCTTCTATGATCTTAAAAATTGTCATTGGAGAAATATGATGCTTACGAAGCATAGAAGTAAGTTTCAACGGCGCATTACTATCTATTTTATCTCTCTCTATTTTAGATAATATAAAAAGATTATCCCATGTACCGATCCATAGATTTCCTTTTCGGTCGAGGAAGAATGCTGAGATTGTTTCATTTGCCAGTTCAGGTGCTCTTCGGGCGTCAATAGTTTGCAGTTTCTGCGTTTTTCTGTCAAGAATCCTCAAATCAGTAGCTTGAGAACCAATCCACAAACGTCCGTCTTCATCTTCAAAAAAGGTTGCAGTCTTGTTTCTAACCGTCTGCCCTTCACGTAGATTCTCATCAAGAATACTATTATAAACTTCAAACTCTTTTCCTCCAAGTGTCAACTTGCTCATGCCATTTCGTGTACCAATCCATAAGTTACCTGAGAAATCTTCACAGAACGCACGTAT
>ERZ827498.2480-NODE-2480-length-17577-cov-3.126184_pt1 | contig 17577 bp, 9 predicted proteins | sample MGYA00519865_ERZ827498 | MGnify/ENA primary metagenome ERZ827498 (study PRJEB31778, sample SAMEA3449328) | human gut metagenome | biome: human gut; feature: human-associated habitat; material: faeces | place: United Kingdom | collected 2010/2012 ...
TCCGTCTGATGACGGGTTCCGGTAACGACCACTTCGTCGATAGTCAATGTTCTTTGGGCTGACAAGCTGTCTGCCGTATCAGGTGTTTGGCCCGAAACGGTCAGGCTTCCGGCCAATATGAATGTTGCAAATAGTAAATGTTGTTTCTTCATTTATCTGAATTCATTCTTTTAGATTGTAATGTTATAAACTCTTCAATTCGGACGAGACAATCCTGTGGAGTAAGGCAATACCGGCAACAAGTTTCCAGCGGGCACCATCCCGTCTTTGTACGGTTGATAATGTGCGGGACTGCCGTACCGTAACTGACGCATACCCCGCTATCGGCAAACAAGTCGAGGGCCGGACGGCTGACCACGTCCGCATGGAGCTCTCCGACCTCTCCCAAAATCATCAGCGCCGCAGCCGCCTTGCCTACGACCTTATCGGCGACGGAGGCCCCGCGCAGAAACCCGGGGTCCTCGCCCGACAGGGCATACAGGTCCGACACTCCCCGTCCCGAGAAGGTACGGATTTCGCCGTGAGCGACCACCAGCGAGTAATTCCCCTCATGCAACAATCGAATCAGTTTTTCCATAATCCGTATGCTATATTTCCTTAATCCGAAACCGGCCGGGCGACACACGGCTCCGCCTGTTTTCCCGCATAGGGCGAAGATCGGAACGGGCGGCGCGGAGACCGCCGTGACCAGCCGTGCGGATCTGGATGCCACTGCACAGCTGACGGTGGATCTGATCGACCAGGCTGTGGCGCTGCTGCAGACCCAGAACGCAGACCCCATTGGCGACAGCTTTGTGGCCATTGTGCACCCGCACACCAGCTACGATATCCGCAAGGACCCGAACTGGATCGAGGCGCACAAGTATGCGGCACCGGAGGAGATCTTCAACGGCGAGATCGGCAAGATCAACAACGTGCGGTTCGTGGTTTCCAGCGAGGCAAAGGTGTGGAAGGGCGATGGCTGCCCGGCGGGGCTGGCTGTGTACAGCACGCTGGTACTGGGTGCCCACGCCTACGCGACCACCGAACTGGAAGGCGGCGGCATGCAGCACATTGTGAAGCAACTGGGCTACGGCGATGACCCGCTGAACCAGCGTGCTTCTGTGGGCTGGAAGGCCACCAAGACGGCGGAACGGCTGAGCGAACAGTACATGGTGCGCATTGAGAGCTGCTCGGCACGCTACAGCGCAAAGGCGCTGGCAAACTAAGGAGGAACCAACATGGCAGTAAAGAAGCAGGAGACCGAAGCCGTTGTGCAGGCAGCACCGGAAAAGGACACGGAGGTGATCCGGCTGTTCAAGGACAACCAGCGCTACAAAACGCCGGTGTTCGTGGGCGTGAACGGTGAGACCTACCTGATCCAGCGCGGTGTGGACGTGGAGGTGCCGAAGGCGGTTGCTGAGGTGCTGCGCCACAGCGAAGAGATGGACGGCGAGGCAATGGCAAAGATCGTGGCGGCGGAAAGCGCTGCTGTGCAGCAGGCACAGCGCGTGTAAGGCCGAAGAGCACGGCTCTTGCAAAGAAAAGAGCATTTTGCAAAATGAAAACAGACACCCGGTACAGCGGCACATGGCTGTGCCGGGTGTTTTTGCAGCAGAGGCGACTGCTGGCTGCGGCAGGAAGAACGCAGGGAACCGTGACCTGTGCAGCAGGAGCTGACCGGAAAGGAGACTTGATAAGATGACAGCCGGACAGGCGATAGAACAGGCCGATGAACTGCGGCCGAACAACCAGTTTACGGACAGCCTGAAACAGAGCTGGCTGCACCAGTGCGATGCCCGGATGCGCACGAGCATTGTGCAGCGCAGCCGGACGGCGGACTTTGATGCTGTGGGTGCGGATGTGAACTGGAACGAAGGATTGGAATACGAAACGGTGCTGCTGGCACCGGAAGCCTTTTGCCCTTTGTATGTGCACTGGATGTGTGCGCAGATGGATCTGGCGCTGGGCGAGACAGCACGGGCCATGAATGAGCTGCAGGTGTACAGCGACTACCTGCAGGAATTTGCCGTATGGATGCGGAAGCGGTACGCACCGGCCGCTGGTGCGCAGTGGAGGTACTGAGGGATGATGGACGGAACGAACCTGAACGTGCTGCAGACGAGCCGCCAGATGCTGCGGGCCTTTGGTGGGCTGAATGAAGGATATGGCTGCAGCGAGGCAGAGTTCAGCGGGGAAATGAATTTTTCCAGCCGGGGATACCCGGCGCTGCAGACGCGGAAAATGCGCAGGAATGTGCGGACGGTACAGGGTGTGAACGGAATGTACCACCTGAATGGGCTGCTGATCTGCCGCGGAAAGACGCTGGAATACACCCCGGACGAAGAAGTACGTACCGGTGCGGTGGTGCTGGAGAACGTGCTGACCGATGACCGCAAGGCCATGGCGGGCATGGGCACAAAAGTGCTGATCTGGCCTGACAAGGTGGCTTTTGACACGGGCACCGGCGAACTGACGCGCCTTGGCGCACAGTGGGAGATGGGCGGGAAAAGCGTGACCGTGACCCCCTGCGATGCCGAAGGCCGGACATACACCCCGGCAGGCGCAGGCAAGACCGAACCGAAAGAGCCGGAGGACGGACAGCTGTTTTTGAAAAGTGACAGCGACGAAGCCTATGACAGCAATGCGGTGCTGCTACGCTACAGTGCAAAAAACAAAAAGTGGGTGGAAGTGCTGCTGAGCGCGGTGAAGATCCGGTGTCCGGGGATCGGCGGAGTGATCCGGGAGGGGGACACTGTGACCATAAGCGGGATGCCGGACGCAGTGTGCAACGCAGTGGCAAAAGGACTGAACGGTGAGGTGATGATCCAGACCATGGACGGCGATGAGATGGTGGCAGTGCTGACACGGGCCGAGGACAGCGACCGGTATTACGGCAGCTGGACCGTGACGGAGACCGGTGTGACATGGAAGAGCGCCGACGGTACCGTGACCGAGAACGATGCAGCGGCCGCACCGGTGAAGGTGGAGCGGCGGGTGCCGGAACTGGACTTTGTGACGGAACAGGGAAACCGGGTGTGGGGGTGCAGCCGGAAGGAGAACACCATTTACGCCTGCGCTCTGGGCGACCCGACCAACTGGTACAGCTATCAGGGCATTGCAGCGGACAGCTATGCCGTGAGCGTGGGCAGTGACGGCGCATTTACCGGCGCTGCAAGCTGTCTGGGATACCTGCTATTCTTCAAGGAAAACTGCATCCACAAACTGTACGGCACAAAGCCCAGCGATTACCAGATGAGCAGCGTGCGCTGCCGGGGCGTGGCGGCAAACGCAGCGAACAGCCTGTGCGTGATCGCAGAGACGCTGTATTATCTTTCGCCGGACGGGGTGATGGCATGGGACGGAAGCCTGCCGACAAAGGTATCCGCTGCGCTGGACACCAGCGGGCTGACTGCGGTGGACTGGGCCATGGCGGGAAGCATGGACATGCGGTATTACCTGTACCTGCACCAGAAAGCAGGCGGCCCGCAGGCCGGACGGCTTTTGGTATACGACACGGAAAAAGGCCTGTGGCACGAGGAAAGCGCTGCAGGCACCGAGATGGTATCCACCGGGCAGCAGCTGTACCTGTGGGACGGCAGCGTACTGTGGGCCGCAGATCCTGACCGGGAAAGCGACACGGAGAAAGCAGGGCAGGAAACGGCGCTGCAGTTTGAAGCGGTGAGCGGAGACATTGGCCTGAGCGTACCGGACGACAAGTACATCAGCCGGGTGACGGTGCGGCTGGATGCGCTGGCCCACACGGTGGTAACGGTGGCTGCAAGCTATGACGGCGGAGCCTTTGAAACTTTGGGCACCTGCGCAGCAGGGAAGGACCACCAGCGCATCAACCTGCCCTTTGTGCCCCGACGGGCAGATACGCTGCAGCTGAAGATCTACGGCACCGGGCAGATGGTGCTGCGCAGTGTGGCCTTTACGCTGGCGGCGGCGACCGGTGGGCGCGTGAGCACGGCACAGCCGAGGAAATGAGGGAAGGAGCGTAGAAATGGCAAGTTTGGCGGGACTGGAAGGCATTGCGCTGCCTTCCTTCAGCAGTGAGATGCCGGCAGAAGATGCCCGTGCGCTGCGGAATTACCTGTACCAGCTGACGGAACAGCTGAACTATGTGCTGACGAACATTGACCGGGAGAACTGCTCGGAAGAATTTTTAGAACGGATGAACGGGGAAGGAGCATAAAAAATGGGACTGTTTGGAAACAATGACCGCCTGAACACGGCACGGTACAACCTGGAACAGTATGAGAAAACGAAGCCTGCAGACTACCAGAGCAAGTATCAGGGCCAGATCAAGGATGTGATGAGCAAGCTGGAAAACATGGGCGATTTTGATTACGACCCGGATGCAGATGCAGCCTACCAGCAGTACAAGAACCAGTACACCCGGCAGGCAAAGCTGGCAAACCAGAATGCGCAGGCGAACGCCGCCGCCATGACCGGCGGCTACGGCTCCAGCTACGGTACGCAGGCGGGACAGAACGCCTATGCCAGCACGATGAACAGCTTGGACAATGTGCTGGACAACCTTTACAGCCAGAGCAAAGCCCAGTACAACACGGAGAAGAGCGGCCTGCAGCAGCAGCTGAACGGGCTGCAGAGCGCGGAAAGGCAGGACTACAGCCAGTACCAGAACGACCTTGCCAACTGGACCGAAGGCCTACAGTACAAAAAGAACGAGTACGACAACGCTTACAGCGCAAAGCAGGACGGGTGGCAGAATTTTATAAACGGAGCGCTGCAGGTGGCAGGCATTGCAGCGAAGATCCTGCCGCTGTTCTTTATTTAAGGAAGGGAGAAAAGAATGGGAACCATCAAGAGATTGAACGACGCGCAGCAGCGCCTGCAGGACGCGGAAAACGCCATGCCGGGGGCCTACGATGACCAGTATGCGCAGGGCATTGCCGACACGCTGGACAAGATGGGCACGGCCAGCGGCGCGGGATTTGACTTTACCGCGGCAGACAGCGGCTACAAGGACGCACTGACACGGATGGTGGGCAATGCGAATGCCGGTGCAGATGCAGCAGCAGCGACCGCAGATGCGCTTTCCGGCGGGTATGGCGCGGACTATGCAAAGAGCGCGGCAGATCAGGCAGCAGCGGCGCAGACGGCAAACACCGGCAGCACCCTTGCTGCAGCACGGGCGGACGCACTGGCCCAGTGGCAGCAGGAGCTTGCCGGTGCGGGCGACCAGCTGGACACCCTGCTGGGACAGCGCGCACTGGAACGCGGCGAGTATGACAGCAGCGTGAGCAATGCAGCAAACTGGCGCAATTACCTTTATGACCGCACCCAGCAGGCACGGCAGGAGAACAGCGACTTCTGGAACAATGTGTGGAACGCCGTGAAGGGCATTGGCAGCACGGTGATGGAAGGATACGATGCGTACAAGGGGTACAGCCAGCAGAAGTGGGAAAACGAGTTCAAGGAAAAACAGTACAATGACAGTCTGGCACGCACTCAGCTGAGCGATCAGGTGGCGGCGCTGCAGCAGGCCACCGCATACAAACAGGCAGGCTTTGATGATGCAGCGAAAGCAGTGCTGACGAAATATGGTTTGGACGAGACGATGCTGGATACATGGCAGGGCATGAGCAGTGTACAGCAGGATCAGATGGCGGCACTGCTGCAGGGTGCAAGTCTGGCAGGAAGTGGCAATGACACTGCAGCCAAAAACTACCTGCAGATGGCGGGCGTAGATACCGGCAGCATTGACTATTCGCCCACACTGAACCAGCGGCAGCTGAATTACACAGCAAACCAGCTGGCACTGAATAACCGTTATAGGACGACCGGCAGCGGGAGCAGAAGAACGGGCAGCACGAAGAGCGGAAACACAAGCTCTGGCAGCGGCAAGACGGGAACGACCGGCTTTACCAACAGCCAGCTGCAGACGATGGCAACAAAATTCTCCGGAATGAAGAAGACAGACCCACTGTATGACTTCTACCAGCAGACCCTGACGGACGCGGGGTGGCTGAAAAACAGCACGGCGGGAAGCGGCGGCACCAGTGGGCGGGCAAACACCCGCAGCAGTCCGCTGCGCAGCGGACTTGCAACGGCGCGCGGCATGCTGGCGAGGGGTTACAGTCTGGACGATATTGCGGGCAGACTTTCTGCAGACGGCATTACGGACAACACGCTGTCGTCCATTATGAAAATTCTGGAAGCGGAACGATAAAGGAGACCGGCAGTTATGAGCAAATGGACACCGGAAAGACTGAAAAAAGACAGAGAAAGTTGGGAAGCGAAAAACAACAGCCGCGCCACAAACCGGACGGCAAGCACCGGTACAGCTGCGGGAACAGCAAACACTACGGACAAGTGGACACCGGAACGCATTGCAAAAGCGCGGGAAAGCTGGGAAGCGAAAAGCAGCGGACAGAATGCTGCCAGCCCGGCTGCGGCTGCAAGGCAGAACACCGGCACGGGTCTTGGTGCACGGGTGCTGGCGCAGATGACGGGCGCGGGCCACAAGCTGCAGCTGGCAGTGCCGCAGGAAACAGGCAGAACACAGGCATATCCGGGCAAAAGCGGCATTGTGACCGACAGCGGTACAGGTACACGCAGCAGCACTGCGCAGCCGGAATGGCTGAACGCGAAGAGCACTGCAGCCCCGGCGGCAAAGGTGACGGGAACGGTGCAGCCCACTGAGCGCCAGCGCATTGCAGGCATTGCCAGCGGAGATGAAGGCTGGTATGCACAGACTGCGCAGAAGGTGAAGCAGTACACGGAAGACCTGAAAGCAACAGACGACTTCAGTGATTTTGACCGGCTGAACCAGTGGATGGACGCTGACCCGAAGCACCGGGAACTTGTGACGCTGATGCGCATTGGCACCGGCGGACAGAGCTATGCCGAGAAAAACAACGCCATGCAGCCCCAGAGCGTGAGCGGTGCTGCAGCCAGCGCAGCAGTGCCGGAAAAGAGTGCGGGCAGACGGGACTACACTGACGCGGAACTGCTGGCAAAGGGATACAGCCGCAAGGAAATCAGCGAAGCGCGGCAGTACATTGCCGACTTTGATGCGCTGCCTGCAGGACAGCGTGCAGCGCGGCGCGCGGCCAATACCATTGGCGGTATTGGAGACACGGTGGCATCCTCGGTTTTTCTGGCGGGTGAGACCGGCGTACAGAGCGCAAAGAATGCAGCAGCGACCAGCAGCAACTGGAAGCAGCTGCAGCAGGATGTACAGAGCGACGACCGGCAGCAGGAGCTGCTGCGCCTGATGACCGGCGGAAAGACGCGGTATGCAGCACGGGACAACACGCTGCAGCTGGCACAGAGCAGCGGTGCAATGGCCAGTGCCCCGGCGGCACAAACAACGCAGAGCGATGCCTACACGGATGCAGAGCTGATCGAGAAAGGTTACACGCAGCAGGAGATCGACAACATGCGGACGCGCATTGCCGGAACGGAAGTGCATGACAGCGTAGATCCGGAGAAGAGCTTTGGCTACCAGCTGTACAAGCGCGGACAGGACCTGACCGCAGCTGCACAGGCGGGCCTTAGCCCCATTGCAAAGCAGGCACTGGGCGTTGTGAGCAGTGCGGGCGAGAACCTTGCGGTGGCGGCTATTGACCCGGCATGGGTGCTGCCGGTGCTGAGTGCGCAGGGCGGTGCGGAAGCCATGGGCCAGAGCATTGAAAAGGGCGAAAGTGCGGGCAAGACGCTGGCCGGGGGCCTTGCAAAATTTGGCGCGGGCTGGGCCATTAACAGTGTGGGCGCAGCAGACCTTGCAAAGACCATGGGCAGTGACTACGCAAAGAATACGCTGGCAGGCAAACTGGCGGACATGGTGCGCAGCGTGGCAGCGGACGGCACGCTGGCACAGCGGTACCCGGCGGTGGCAAATGCCATCTCCGGCGGCGTGGACAATGCCATGCAGGCCTTTGTGGAGACCTATGCAGACAAGGCTATTGATGCGACGCTGGGCGACAGCGAAGCGGCGGCAGACCTGTTTAAAAGCGACACTTTTCTGACCGCACTGGAAAGCGGCCTGACGGGCGGTGCATCCGGTGCCTTGGGTGGTGCTGTGGGCACAGGGCTTGCAAAGGCGAACGGCGGCGATGCCAGCATTGTGGGCAATGTGAAGCGGGCATACTACGAAGGACAGGTGGAACAGGCACGGCAGGCATTGCAGGACGAAGTGCGGGCACAGGAGCCGGTGGCTGAGATACAGGACCAAAGCGGCACACAGCCGCAGCAGACGGAGAGTGAACTCCTTCAGCCGCCTGCGGGCGGCAGCTCCCTCGGTGAGGGAGCCTTGGGACCGGAGACGAAAACGGCAGGAATACAGAATGCGGCAAATGAGCCTGTGACTGAGAGACAGGGCCAGAGCAGCACACAATTGCAGCAGAGTGACAGCGGACAGGGCTACAGCGTGAGTGTAAGCAACGACACTATGACGGTGCGTTTTGCGGACGGAACGGAAGTTGTACAGAAAGTAGACCTTGAAGATCCGCAGACGATGCTGTTTGACCCAGAACAGCTGCACCGGCAGGCACAGACGGAAAGTGAGCTGGGCCGGAGCGGAGCTGCCGTGGAGAACACCGGGGAAAGGGTGGAAAGCAGCCCGGCGGAACAGTCTGGCGGGATGCGGGAAACTTACGGCCTTGAACAGCAGAGCCTGACCACAAAGCAGCGGGAGGTGCAGCATGAGCTGACCCGATGGCAGGTATCGGATGGGGCAAGTGCGACCATCAGCAGGAACATGCCGACAGAAATTGGAGATGCCGGGCGGTATGCAGCTGCAGCCAGTAGCCTGTACCGGCTGGGACAGATGGAAGATGTGCACACCTTTGACAAGGCTATGGAGCTGGCGCAAGGCATGAGCGGCCTTGCTGTGAACACCGATTACGTGCTGGCACAGGACGGTGGACGGGAAGCGCTGCAGCTGGCATGGCTGCAGGGACACGGAGAACTGGAAGCCGGAAAGATGCAGCGCGCAAGCCTTGGCGGAAGGCTGACGGCGGAAAGCACCAGCGGCAGCGGCCGGGTGCTGTATAAGGGAACGATGCGCACGGCAAACGAGGTGGGCACGCAGCTGATCGAACTGAATGCGAAGGCCACGAACACCGATGCGGTGCTGAAAACGGTACTGCAGGGCAGCGACCGGGTGAGGGCTTATGTGGACACCGAGACGGCGCGCATTTTCTTCAGCGACCGGGCAGAGGATGTGTTTGGCACGATCTTGCACGAGGACTACCACTGGTACAACTCACTGGATGCAGAGGGTGCGCAGGCACTGCAGCAGCATGCACTGGAATTTCTGGCAAAGAGTGAGGGCTTTGAAGGCATTGACGAGATGATCCGGGGGAAGCTTTCCGACTATGCACAGCAGGGGCTGAGCTACGAGGAAGCCGCAGAAGAACTTGTGGCGGACGCATGGCGCGGCATCTTCAGCGATGAAGCGAGCTTTAAGCGCTGGGTGGAGTTCCAGCGCGGGCAGGCTGAAAAGAACGCAGGCAAGGCAGGCAGCATCCACAAGGTGATGACCAAGGTGAAGGAGCTTTTGAGCGACATCGTGAGCCGCGCAAAGGAAGTGCTGGCAAGAGACCCGGAGAACAAGGCCGCTCTGAAAGCACAGCGCCTTGCGGCGGCAGAAAAGCGGGTGCTGCAGGACGAATACTTTGCCCATGCGGAGAGGGCTATGGACAGCCTGCGCGCCGCAAAAGAAAACGCCGCAGCCCTTGAGAACAAGGGCGCGGCGGAAGGGGCGCGATTCAAGTTGCAGGAAGGCGAAGAAACGCTGGAAGAACAACTGAACCACAACCTTGACCAATTAGAACAGATGCATCCTGCGGCTGAAATTACCGGAAAGGAGATCGCGTACGGAGCGACCAACAAAGAAAATGCCGAAAACATTGTGAGATTCTTTGAATCGGTTGGTAGCAAGGTAGAACGTGCTGGATTTGGTACCGTAGAACTGACCCGTAAAGGCGCAAAGGCGACCGTGCAGCATGGGAATGGCCCGGTAAAACAGATCGCTGCTGCGGCTATACCAGATGTTATCCGATACGGTGAACAAGTTGGTTTTGTGGAGAACTGGAAAGGTCGGGAATATAACACATATACCTTTGTGGCACCAGTTATGGTAGATGGCACAAGGATCTACGAAGCGGTAATTGTAAATGAGTACCGCAGCACGAAACAGGGAAACAAATTCTATGTTCACGAAGTTTGCGGGTCGGATGGCAGTTTGCTGGTGCTGGACAATACCGGACACATAAAACAAAAGCAGGAAAGCGCTGACACGGTACTCAAAACCGAGGAGGGCGGTGAACGCCCGAGCTTTCCTGCTGATACAAGTATAGCACAGGAAACCGCCGAAAACAAGGGAAATGACGGGACGTTGAAGAAAAACGTACGGTATCAGTTGAGCGAGGCAGACGAGCTGAGGAAGCTGCGCGACGAACAGCAGCGGCTGGACGAGCAGCGGCGGGAGCTGAAGGAAGAACGCAGTGCCTGGCTGGGAAGCGACACCGTGAAAGAGATCGAGGCGAAGAAGAAGGCACTGGGGATTTTTTCTGCAGAAGCAAAAGCCTACCGGGACAGCGAAGAATACCAGAATTATCTTGCAAAGCGCAAAGACTACAATGCCCGTATGGCGCAGCTGGAAGACCAGAGCGCTGTGCTGAACGGCCGGATCAAAGAGGCCGGTGCCCGGATGCAGCAGCAGAACGCAAAAAAAGGCAAAGCAGAACAGGCGGTATATGATGCCAAGGCCGAAGCCCACGGCGGAAAGGCAGAATACCGCCGCGTACTGGCAAAAGAACGGTTTGGCACGACCGAAGACTTCAAGAGGGCGGGATACATTCTGCCAGACGGCCAAATGCTGGACTTTGCCCAGAATGACCGCACACGGGATACCGATCATAGGGAGATCATGAACGTGTTCGGTCCGACAGAAGTAAAAACCGGAACGGAAGCCTTAAATGAATTTTTGCTGGACGGCAACGTGCGTGTGATGGCCGAAGGGCCGGGTATCGACCTTTCAGCAGACACGGCACCGACTGCACAGCAGCTGGAGCAGATCCGGCGGATGGCGCAGGACCTTGGCGGCGCACGCAGACAGTTCACGCTGGACATCTCTACAGCGGACGGCAGGGTGGCTGCAAGCAAGGAATACAGCGGGCGGGTAGATGCTGACCGTATAGTGCGGGAGATACGAGATTATTACCGTACCGGCGAGCTGGCACAGGAAAGCAACCTTGCAAAGTTCCGCTATCAGCTGGCAGAGCAGGCCGACCGGGATGCAAAACGGAATGACCAGCAGATGGCAAGCCGCACCATTGCGGACAAGGCTGCAGCACTGGACACCTTGAGCCAGTTCTTTGGGCTGACACGGGGTGTGAAGGTGAGTCGGACGGCCATTGAAGGACTGGCCAGCCGCTGGGCAAAGGCGAACGGCAGTAAGACGGACCGGGCCAAGCTTGCGAGGGAGACCGAGGTACTGGTGGACTACCTGAAAGCCGACGGTGCGGACATGGAAAAAGCCAATGCGCTGGCCGAAACGCTGGCGGGAGAAATTCTGGACGGGGCAGTTTACCGCAACAGTGAGCTGTGGGACGAATACCCGGAACTGCACAAGCTGGAATATACCGTGAACAGAAGCGGACAGGCAAAGGCAGAACTGGTGAAAGCATACGGCAGCTGGAGTGAAGCAGTGGCCGAAGCGCGCAGGCACGGCGTGACCTTGCGGCAGGCCGAAAGCGTGCGGGACGGCAACCCGGCACAGCAGTACGAAAGCGTGATCAACGACAACCGCGCTGTGGACGGCACCAGCGACGGTGCAAAGGCATTGTGGAAAGCTGCAGCGCAGCAGGCGGGTGTGGATGGTGCAATGAGCATGGAAAGCACCGAGTGGCTGAATGTGCTGATGAACCTGCACGATGCCATCAAGCCTGCGACTATGAGCCGGTTTGCAGACGATGCAGAGTATGAGGATGCAAAGATCGAACTGGCGGGCAGGATCATCGGTGACATTATGGCGACACCGGAGATGACTGACGCGCAGGCTATCTTTGAGGGCATCCAGCGACACAATATGGATGTGGCAAGAGCCGCAGCAGGCAGCAAAGAACGTGCTGCAGAGGTGGCAAAGGAACTGCGCGGCGTACAGAAAGCACAGCAGCGGGAGTTTGGCCGCAGAATGCAGGAAAACCGGCGCACTGCAAACCAGAACGCCGAAGTACAGCAGATGACCGAACTGCAGCGGCAGAACGCAAGAGCGGAAAAGCTGCTGGACCAGAACCTTGAAACCTTTGGTGTGGATGTTTCCAATGTGGGCAACCTGAACGAAAAGCTGACAGTGCTGCGGGAAAGCTATGAGCGGGAAATGAAGCAGGAAGTGAAACGCCTGAAGGCCGAGCGGCAGGAAATGCTGGATGAAGCAAAACTGTGGTATCGGGAACGCATGGGAGAACTGCGGGAGGAAAATGCAGATCTGAGTATGCGGCTACGGGAAGAGCAGCGGCGCGCGGACAAGGCAGAATACAGCCTGATCGTGCAGGAAAATGAGATCATGGAATGGGAGGCGGATAACGAACGTAAGCGGGCCGCATGGGAGCAGAAACAGGCGCAGCGGAATGCCCTTGCCATTGAAACAGCCCGACAGCAGCGGGACGAAGATATTGCCGTTGCGAAGGCAGTAGCGGAAAAGCGAGTGCAGCGGGCGCGGGATGCACGGAAGATGGATGAACTGAAACGCAGCATCCGGCAGAACGCGGCACAGCTGAACCAGATGCTGTTGCGGCCCAGCAAGGACAAGTATGTACAGCCGGGGCTGATCGATGCGGCAGCACAGGTGGCAAAGCTGGCGGACATGACCATTCTGAACGAACGGGCCGTGAACCAGCTGACGAGGCTGCAGGACCGGATCCGTCAGAGTGCGGGCAGCAAGAACAGCCCAAACGCCATGACCGAAGAATGGAAGCAGACCGGCGTGGATACCCTGATCCAGACGCTGCGGGACAACCTGCAGACGACAAAGGACGCAAAGCTGACCAAACTGCACGAGCAGCTGGCCGAGGCAGAAGCTTTACCGGACAGCGAGAAAGCATGGGCACTGCAGGAACGGCTGCGCAAACGCATCAAGGAGACGGAGAACCGCACCTATCTGCCCATGACGGTGGATCAGATGCGGATGCTGAAGGCTATTACCAGCTCGACGCTGCATGTGATCCGCAATGCAAACAAGACGGTGAGTCTTGCAAAGGCTGAAGAAGTGAGTGCAATCGCAGAAGGCGCAGCCAGCGAGGTGAATGCCAGCAAGGGCAACCACCCCGGCGGAAAGCTGGACGGCGTGCACAATCTGCTGACAAAGTATCAGTTGGATATGCTGGGCGCGGAGCGGGTGTTCCGTATGCTGGGCGGCTACGCGAAGAACGGCCAGATGGAAAAGATGGCCCAAATGCTGAACGACGGCCAGTACCGGCAGACGAAGATCACCGTGGAAGGCGAAAAGCTGTTTGCCAACGTGACCGGAAAAGAACACGTGAAGGAAATGCAGAACTTTGCAGGTCCGGGCGCAGACCTTGTGGACGTGGGCCTGACCGATGTGAAGGGAAAGAAAGCCGAACTGACCCATGCACAGCTGTGCAGTTTGTACATGCACCTGCACAACACCGACAGCCTGAACCACCTGATGAATGGCGGACTTGTGATTCCGGATGCAAAGCTGTACAACAAAGGTGACATTGAGCAGGCTTACCAGAAGGGACAGACCGTACATCTGGGAATGCTGACGGATGCGGACGGGACCCCGACAGCGGATAGCATCCTGCAGACGGTGGAAGCGGCCATGACTGACTATGACCGGGCATGGTGCGCGGACATGAAGGAGTTCTTCGACAACTACACCACGAAGCTCATCAACGAGACGAGCCTGCAGCTGGTGGGCTACCAGCGGGCAACCGTGAAAAACTACTACCCCATTGCGGTGGATAAATCGGTGCTGGCGACCCAGATCGACGGCCTGAATCTGGACGCGACCATTGAGGGACGCGGTTTCCTGAAGAACCGCGTGAAGAGCGGACAGCCCATTTTGCTGGAAGAATGCGCAAATGTGGTGCAGCGTAGCCTGCGGGACACGGCGGCGTATGCGGGCCTGGCCGCGCCCATCCGGGACGTGCAGAAGATCCTGAACAGCGGCGTGGAGACGCGGGAAAGGCTTGCAAACCTGAAGAACGGCATCATCAAGGAACAGTGGGGCAAGGATGCGGTGAGCTACATCGATGACCTGCTGACCGACCTGCAGACTACCCAGCGCAAGCGGCCCAGCACCTTTAACAAAGTACTGGGAAACCTGCGCGGGAACTATGCAGGCGCAGTGCTGACGCTGAACCCGGGCGTTGCCATTGCGCAGGCGGCAAGCCTGCCCACAGCAGCGGCCGTACTGGGCGGCGACACCATGGCGGCAGTGGTACCCTTTGTGAAGAACCTTTCGCCCAAGGCGCGGACAGCGCTGGAAACGGAGATCAAAGAGCACGGAGACGTGCTGCTGGACTGGCGCAAGCGCGGCAGCCAGAACGGCGAGCTTGCCAGCATTGGCAAGCAGGAAACATTGGCGGAAAAGGGCATGGACAAGCTGCCGAACTGGCTGACCGGCTGGATCAACGGGATGGACGAAGTGACGGTAGCAGCCCTGTGGGAAGGCAGCAAGCGATACGTGCAGAACCACACGGCCGAGTTTGAAGGCGCGGAGGTGACAGGCAGCCCGGCCTATTGGGAAGCGGTGAACCGCACCTATCAGAAGGTGATCGAGCAGACACAGCCCAACTACACCGTGATGCAGCGGGCGGGCATTCAGCGCAACCCTAACGAACTGCTGAAGCAGCTGACCATGTTCACCACCCAACGTTTCCAGAACTACGGCATTCTGGCGGATGCCATTGGCGATTACAGGGCACAGGCGGAACGCTACCGGCAGAACCAGAGCGATGAAAACAAAGCGGAATTGCAGCGGGCAAAAACACAGCGAAACCGGGCTGTTGTGAGCCAGGCGGCACAGACGGCGGTGTTTGCGATCATGAAGATTGGCGCAGATTTCCTTTTGCACCGGTGGGACCGGGAGCAGGACGAAAACGGCGATGTGACCGTGAAGAGCATGTGGAAACGGTTTGCAAGCCTGTACACAGAAAGTTTTGCGGGAAACTTTTTGTACGGAAGTGAGTTATACAGTCTGATCGACAATGCTGTGAACGGCAAGGATTACGACGTGCTGAGTGCAGCAAGCATCAGCGTGGTGAATGATCTGGCCGGAGATGTGCAGAAGTTTTTTGCGGAGTTCCGGAAAGACACCAGTGAAATGGACGAAGAACAGCTGCAAAAGCACCACAATAAGCTGATGCAGCGCAGCATGACGCTGCTGGAGGACAGCTTTGAAGTGGCGGGTGTACCCTACGGCAATGGACGGAAGATTGTAGAAGCGGTAAAGGGCTACTATGGTGACCTTGAAAATCTTGCGCACGGAGGACAGTTCAGCTTTAATTCTGTGCCGCAAAGCGCCACCGGCCAGTATGACCGGCTGTACAACGCCTATGCCGGCGGCGACAGCGACGAAGCAAAGGCCGCAGTGGAGAAGCTGAACGCTATGGTGGAAGCGGGAACCATTGCGGAAAACAAAATGTACAGCCAGCTGAAGAGCCGCCTTGTAAAGTACGACGTGCGGGTGCGGCAGGCTGCTGAAGAGCAGAATGCAGGAAACGACCAGAAGCGGTACGAGCTGGAAAACGAGATGATCGAACAGCTGAGCGAAGTGCTGGGCCTGCCGAAGGGAAAGCGCGGGGATGTGGTGGACTGCGTGACCGGCGCGGTGAACCAGCTGGCCGAAACGCAGCTGAAGGGCGACAACGCCAGCGCGACAGATGACCTTGTGGAAGCTGTGGACAGCTGGGACGCAGGTGCTGTGCAGGAAGAATATGACAGGCTGGCGAAGGCGGGCAAGAGCGCGACGACACTTAAAAGCAAGATCACCGAGACGGCAAAGCCGGAATACCTTGCGGGCAGTGATGCAGACCGGCAGCAGATGGAAGAAATGCTGTTGGCGCTCAAGGACGCGGACGGCAAAGAGCTGTACACGGAGAAAAACTTTGCCCAGTGGGTGAAGGAGGCAGAAAAGAAAGCAGAGGAAGGACCGGAACCGGACCCGTATGCGGCAGTGAGGTAAGAAAAGAAAAATCCCCCGGCGCGATGAATTTCACGCCGTGGGATTTGTATATGTGGTTCTTTTGAAATGGAAAAGTTTGAAAAAAGTCCGCAGTGTTATTACGGACGTTTGTGTGATAGGCTGAGAAGGACGGAAGGAGGCAGCGGGATGCGGGTGAAAATTATTCGGAAAAACTTTGGCGGTGTGGAGTTTGGCCCGGAGATGCGGGTGCTGCATCTGGGCGGGCAGAGCAGCGCCAATGTGGAAAGGCTGAAGTTTGAGCTGCCGCAGGAGTGGGCCGGATGTGCCGTGACGCTGCACATCCAGCGGCAGGACGGCACACTGCCGACACCGATCCTGCTGGACGAGGAGCACAGCGCAGCAGTGGGCAAGGAATTTACCGCCAGCCCCTGCGGCAGCTGGATGCTGCTGGCTCTGGGTGAGGACGGATACCGGGCGTTGACCCGACCGGCCCGGTATGACTGCTATGAAACACTGAACACAGACGGCGATGCAGAGATCAGCCCGACGCAGTACGAGCTTTTTGTGGCGCGGGTGCTGGGATATGCGACCGGGGCACAGGAAAGCGCAAAGGAAGCGCGGAACGCGGCCGCAGCAGCAAAGCAGGACGCAGACACTGCAGCGACAGCCGGAGCGAACGCGGCAAGGGCGGCAAAAATGGCACAGGAAGCGGCAGGCAGCGCCCAAGGCGATGCGGAGCGGGCGCAGCGGGCTGCAGATCGTGCCGAGAATTTTGCGCCGCCCGAAGATGGCGCGGTGGTAAGTGTGAACGGCAGGGGCGGCGTTGTGACTCTGACGGCGGAGGATCTTGGTGCGGTGGGAGCGAACAGCGCGGGCTACGTGAAGAGCATTTCGCTGACAGACCGCACCCTGACACTGACCTTCGGCGACGGAAGCACGAAGACCATGCAGACCAAGGACACCACGGCACTGGAAAACATGACCGGCATCCTGCCCGCAGCACATGGCGGCACCGGAAAGAATACCCCGTTGACTGCGGACGACGTGGGTGCGGTGGAAAAGGGAAGCGGTGACTACCTGAAGAGTGCAGAGCTGCAAAACGGAGAACTGGTGCTGACCTTTGGCAGCGGCGACACCGTGCACTACACCCTCCCCGCCGCCACCACCACCACGCTGGGCGGTGTCAAGCTGAGTGACGACTTCACGGCAGATGCAGACGGCACGCTGCATCTGGCGGGCGGTACTGCCCCGGACCCTTACCCCGTGGGCAGCATCTACCAGAGCACCGCACGTACAAGCCCTGCCGCACTGTTCGGCGGTACATGGCAGGAGATTGCGCAGAACCGGGTACTGATGGGTGCTGGCAGCGGCCACGCAGCGGGCACCACCGTGGAGGCCGGACTGCCGAACATCACAGGCTCTTTTGTCGCGGATGTAAAAAAGGGTGA
>ERZ827498.2484-NODE-2484-length-17558-cov-2.984231_pt1 | contig 17558 bp, 17 predicted proteins | sample MGYA00519865_ERZ827498 | MGnify/ENA primary metagenome ERZ827498 (study PRJEB31778, sample SAMEA3449328) | human gut metagenome | biome: human gut; feature: human-associated habitat; material: faeces | place: United Kingdom | collected 2010/2012 ...
TGTCCGAGTAGGCGGGGGAGATGCCGCGGCGGGTGGAGCCGAACTTCTTGTCCGCGAGACGGTCCTCTTCGAGAATGTCCATCATCTTGTGGTACGGCATGCAGATGGTGGCGCGGTCGCTGATCTTCAGATGCTCGGGCGTGATCGCCACGCCCTGCTCGCGGATGTGCGCGACTTCGTTTGTGAGATGCTCAAGATCGAGCACCATGCCGGGGCCGAGGACGTTCACCGTGCCGGGGCGCAGAATGCCGGACGGCAGCAGATTGAGAATGAATTTGCCGCGCTCGTTCACGACGGTGTGACCGGCGTTGTTGCCGCCCTGATAGCGGACAACGATCTCATGTTCGGCGGAGAAAAGATCGACCATGCGGCCTTTTCCTTCGTCGCCCCAGTTGATTCCGACAACAGCAGTAAGCATTTTTTGTATCCTCCTTGCTTTTAGACACGCACCGGAACGCTCCCGGCGATATCGCCGCGGCGCGCTTCCAGCACGGGATAAACATGAGTTTCAAGAAAGGCGCGCGTCTGCTCCGGCGCGAGCCCGACGAACTGACGGACGTCCAGAAGCTCCTCCAGAGCTTCCGGCGTCAGGTGAAACCGCTCGTCCGCGAGCAGCATATCGAGCAGATGCCCGTCCTCGCCGCGCAGCTTGACGCTTTCGGCGGCGCGCACGGAATACTGCCGGATGACCTCGTGCAGCTTCTGGCGGTCCTCGCCGAGCGACACGGCGCGCATGAGAATGTTCTCGGTCGCAAGAAACGGCAGCTCTTCGCGCAGATGCTTTTCCATCACGCGCGGATAGACCTTGCAGCCGCGCACCACGTTGGCGCAGAGCGTCAAAATGGCGTCGCACGCGAGAAACGCCTCGGGCAGCGTGAGACGGCGGTTGGCCGAATCGTCGAGCGTGCGCTCGAGCCACTGCGTCATGGCGGTGTCCGCGGTGTTGGAAGCGAGATTTACCACGTACCGGCTGAGCGAGCACACACGCTCGCAGCGCATGGGATTGCGCTTGTAGGCCATGGCAGAGGAGCCGACCTGCTCAGTCTCAAACGGCTCGTCCAGCTCGCGCAGATGCGCGAGAAGGCGCATGTCCGTCGCCATTTTTGCAGCGCTCTGCGCGATGCCGGAGAGAACGTTCATCACAAAGGAATCGAGCTTCCGCGTGTACGTCTGCCCGGCAACGGGGATGCAGTTGGGAACGCCCATCTTTTCTGCGATCTTCTTCTCGAGCGCGAGGACCTTCTCCCCGTCGCCGTGGAAGAGAGCAAGAAAGCTCGCCGCGGTGCCGGTCGCGCCCTTGCAGCCGGAGATGGGGAGACGGGCAAGCTCTGTTTCCAGCTGCTCCAGATCGAGCAGAAAGTCCTGGAGCCAGAGCGTTGCGCGCTTGCCCACGGTCGTGGGCTGTGCGGCCTGAAAGTGCGTCCAGGCGAGCGTCGGCGTGTCGGCCTCGCGCGCGGCAAATTCGGAAAGCGCGTTGATCACCGCGAGCAATTCGCCGCGGATGAGCTTCAGCGCTGCGCGCATTTGCAGAAGGTCGGTATTATCGTCCACATAGCAGCTCGTCGCGCCGAGATGGATGATGCCCGCGGCCTTCGGGCAGACGTCGCCGAACGTGCGGATGTGCGCCATCACGTCGTGGCGCAGCCGGTGCTCATACTCGGCGGCGCGGTCGAAATCGATATCGTCGAGATGTGCGCGCATTTCCTCAAGCTGCTCGTCCGTGATGGGCAGGCCCAGCTCCTGCTCGCTCTCGGCGAGCGCGAGCCAGAGACGGCGGAACGTTGAAAACTTCCACTGCGGGGAGAAGAGATGCTGCATCTGCTCCGAGGCGTAGCGCGAGCACAGGGGATTTTCGTAAACGTCTTTCATGCAAATCACTCCACGGTGACGGACTTGGCGAGATTGCGGGGCTTATCGATGTCGCACCCGTTGCACCGGGCGACATGATAGGCGAAAAGCTGAAGGGGCAGGATCTCCGGAATGGCGGAGAAGAGCGGATCGGTCACGGGGACGAAAAGCACGTCGTCCGCCTCGGCGAACACACGGCGGTTGCCCTCGTTCACTACGGCGAGGACCTTGGCCCCGCGCGCCTTGACCTCCTTGATATTGGACATCGTCTTGTCAAACAGTTCCTCGTAGCACGCGAGCGAAACGACGAGACGGCCCGGATCGATGAGCGCGATGGTGCCGTGCTTGAGCTCTCCGGCGGCGTACGCCTCGGAGTGGATGTAGGAGATCTCCTTGAGCTTGAGCGAGGCTTCGAGCGCGACGGCGTAGTCGATGTTGCGCCCGATGAAGAAGAGCGAGCTGTTGCCGCAGTAACGTTCGGCAAGATAGCTGACCTGCGGGTTCAGGTCAATGCTGCGCTGCGTGCGCTCGGGCAGCTCCGCGATACCGGCGACGAGCTCGGCGTACCGCGGCGCGGTGAGCGTTCGGCGCTCGTTGGCCATCCATACGGCGAGCAGGTCGAGCACGGCGATCTGCGTGGTGTAGCCCTTCGTGGTGGCAACGGCGATCTCGGGACCGGCCCAGGTGTACATGACATAATCGCCGAGCTTTGCCACGGTGCTGCCGACGACATTGACGATCGTGAGCACGCGCGCGCCGTGCGCCTTGCATTCGCGTATGGCGGCGATGGTGTCGGCGGTCTCGCCGGACTGCGATACGGCAATGAGCAGCGTGTGCTCGTCCACGATCGGATGGCGGTAGCGCAGCTCGCTTGCCACATCGACTTCCACCGGCACGCGGCAGAGCGATTCGATCATGTACCGCCCGACGCACCCGGCATGGTACGCGCTGCCGCACGCGGTGATGACGATGCGGTTGATGTACCGGAAGTCGGCGCGGAATGCCTCATCAAAATCGTCGAGGACGATCTTCCCGTTCTTTTCGAGCGCGTCGGCGATGGCCGCGTCGGTGTGGGCGCGGTCAAACTGACCGTCAAAGCCGAAGAACACGCAGTCGGCGGCGTCCACGAAGGCGTAGCCGAGCGTTTCGGCCATGAGCCGCGCGGTGAAGTATTCGCCGCGGGAGACGAGCTCGTCCACGCTCGTGTCACGCGAGAGCGTCGCGGCGTAAGCGTCGAATTCGTCCTCCACGCGGTAGGAAAGACCCAGCTCGTCGCGGATGGAGACGAACCGGGAGCGGATCGCGGCGAGAATGTCGGCGCACGAGACACCGTAGGTCAGATGCGCGTGGCAGAGATAGAGAAGGTCGGTGAGCTTGTGATCATCGCTCGTGCGCTTTCCGGCGGCCGAGATGACGACGACGCGGCGCGAATCGTCCGAAAGGACAATGTCGCGCACCTTGCGGAACTGCTCCGCCCCTGCGACGGACGAGCCGCCGAATTTGCATACTTTCAGCATAGTTCTTCCTCCAGCGCCGCGAAGAACAGATCGTTTCCGTCCTTGCGGATGTTCTGCGCGAGCGCGTGCATTTTCTCCGCGCTCATCGGCTCGGTAACGGCGCGGACAACTTCGCCCTGCGCGAGGACTGACCGGAGCGAGAGCCGGACAGCGGCAAAGCCGCCGGTGCGAATGTAGTAGGAATGCACCGCTTCGCGGTTATCGGCTTCCGCGGCGCGGCAGTTTTCCGGGAACATGGAGCGCGCGCCCTGCTGCGCCGCAGAAAGATCGCGCAGCACCGCCGAAGCGGTGGGGAAGCGGCCTGCGCCCTGCCCCATCAGCACGATGGAGCCGCAGCGTTTGCCGGTATAGCGCGCCATGTTGTTATTCGTGAAAACCGAGCTCTCCGGCGCGGCACGGGGGAAGAGCACCGGCTCCACATACGCCGAAACGCTCTCCCCGGCGCGGCTGCCGCGCGCCATAAGACGGCAGACGAGACCGCGGCTTTGGATATCCTCCACGTCCGCGGCGGTGAAGTGCTCCATGCCCTCGCAGAGCATGCCGCTTTGCGGCAGCACCCCGAAGGCGACCGCGCACGCGAGCTGCATTTTCCGCAGCGCGTCCAGCCCGGAGACGTCCGCCGTCGGGTCGGACTCGGCATAGCCGAGAGACTGCGCTTCCCGGAGCGCGTCGCCGTAGGAAAGACTGCGGCGCTGCATGGCGTCGAGCATGTAGTTCGTTGTGCCGTTCAAAATGCCGGAAACGGCCTCAATGCGGTCGGTCTCCGCCGAGAGCGCGAGATTGTGGAGAAACGGCACGCCGCCGCCGCACGCCGCGCTGAAGAGAAACGCCGCGCCCTTTTCCCGCGCGAGCGCCGCAAGCTCCAGACCGTGCGCCGCGACCATCGCCTTGTTCGCGGTGATGAAGTGCTTCCCGGCCTCAAGCGCGCGCATACCATAGGAATATGCCGGGTCGAGCCCGCCGAGCGTTTCCACTACGGCGTCGACCGTCGGATCGCCGAAAATGAGCGCGGCGTCGCTCACCATGAAGCTCTCGACCGCCTTTCCGGGGCGCACGAGCACCGGCCCTGCCTCCATGCCGGGGGCGTCCGACAGCATCGAATAAACGCCCGCGCCGACCGTACCGTATCCCAAAACCGCAACTTTCACGGCATCGCCTTCTTTCTCTGATTGGTCAAATGTCCTTGAGTTAACAACAAATGTTCTTGATGGAACGTATTGTAACAGAACGCCCGCGAAAAAGCAATGCTTTTTCACGGGCGATTCGATGAAATATACAGAAAAATGAAAGGAGTTTTTTACATATTGCCGGTGGCGTACATAAGCGCCGAGAGCGCGGCGACCGGCGCAGTCTCGCAGCGGAAGATGCGCGGGCCCATTGAGCAGATGTGCAGCTTCATAATGCGGGCAAGCTCCGCCTCAAACGGCTCAAAGCCGCCCTCCGGACCGGTGAGAATGGCGGCGGAGGCGATATTTCCGGCGCTCTCCACGGCCTCGCGCAGCGTTTCGCGCTCGCCGGTTTCGTGCATAAAGAGGGGCAGCGCGGTGGCATTCGCCTTGTTGAAGGCCTCTGCGAGATCGGGCAGGAATCCGACGGTGGGGATCACGCCGCGGCCGGACTGCTTGGCGGCTTCCTCGGCGATGCGCTGCCAGCGGGCGATCTTTTTGTCCGCATCGCCCTGGATGCGCGCCACGCACCGGCTGGAAGCAAAGAAATAGATCTCCGATGCGCCCGCCTCGGTGCATTTCTGGAGAATGTAGTCGGTCTTGTCGCTGCCCTTGGGAAGGCCCGCGAGAATGACGGTGTGCACGCTCGGCTCGCCCTGACAGGGGACGACCTCAAAGATCTCGGCCTCGACCTCGTTGGGCGTGATCTTCGTAACGGTGCAGTGGTGGTCCTTGCCGCCGTCGCACACGATCATCGTGTCGCCGATGCGAAGGCGCAGTACCTTGGCGTGCGCGGCGTCCTCTCCCAGAATAAACGCCGTGCCCCCGGCGATCGAGCTTCCGCCGGAGAGAAAGAATCTCGGCATGAGCACATCCTCCCACACATAACTTTATTTCTTATTATGGCATAGTTTGGCGCGGATTGCAAGACGGGAACCGAAGCGCGGCGGCGGAATAGACTGTACCGGGGAGGCGGTCGTATGGATACCGAGCGCATGAAGCGCGTATTGGAGCGCGTATATGGGCCCGCTGCGCCGGCAGAGGAGAAAAAACCACCGGACGCGCTGCGAGAAAGCATTCGTCTTGAGGCAGAGGCCGCGGCACGGCTGCGCTATCTTATGCGCACGAGCTGCGCGTGTCAGAATGCTTTCGGCGAAGCGCTGCGCCGCTGTGAGACGCGGCGGCGGGCGCTGCACGCCGAGTTTTTCCTCCGCGAAGGGGAGCGAGCGCCGCAGCTTCGCTCCGGCACCGCGCCGGGCGTTCTATCAGCGCTGCGGCAGATCGCGCTTTTGGCTCGCGCGCGGGTGCGGCTCTATGAGGGCGCGAAGGAAAACGCCCTGCCGCTCGCGCCGGAAACGGCGCGCCGCTTTGCCGCGGAGTGCCGCGCCGAGGAGAGCGCCGCGGCGCGCCTGCTCGCGCTCTCGATGAAGTAATGCCTTGACAAAACGGTAAGGAGAAGGTATAAAAAATTATAAAATCGCAAAGGAGGGCAGACCATGACAAAGAAATTTCGTTTTATGACGGGCTTGCTGGCCGTAGTGCTGGCGTTTGTTATGCTGTCCTCGGTTGCCTATATCGCAGCGGAAGCCGGCCATGACTGTACCGGCGCAGACTGCGCCATCTGCCATCAGATCCATGTCTGCGAAAACCTGCTTAAGAGCATTGGACTTGCCGGCTCCGCCGCAGCTGCCGCAGCGGCGATCCGATATATTCTGTGCCGGATCCTTTCCTCCTGCACAGAGGCTGCCCGCACCTTTACGCTGGTATCGCTCAAGGTCAAACTTTCGGATTAAAATATAAGAATTTTTACAAGGGTGGAGTCTATCTGTTTTCGATAGGCTTTTGCGGCGCTGCCGTTGCCCTTGTATTTTTGCGCCCATTTTTACGTTCTTATTATGATCTGGAGGTCTATTTACCCATGAAAAGAATAATTCCCCTGTGCCTTGCGTTGATAATGACCGTTGGCCTGCTGGCAGGCTGCGGCAAGCAGAATGAGCAGACGGCTTCGGATGAAACGAGACTTCGCGTCGTCACCACGATTTTCCCCGAATACGATTGGGTCAGAGAAATTCTCGGTGACAAGGCGGATAACGCCGAAGTGACCATGCTGCTGGATAATGGCGCTGACCTGCACAGCTATCAGCCCACCGCGGATGATATCGTCAAAATCTCCGAGTGCGACCTGTTCATCTATGTTGGCGGCGAGTCGGATGACTGGGTGGACGATGCTCTGAAAAATGCCGCCAACAAGAACATGAAGGTCATCAACCTGCTGGAAGCTCTTGGCGACAGCGTTAAAACCGAAGAAGTGGTCGAGGGTATGCAGGAAGAGGAACACGACCACGACCATGACCACGAAGATGCCGATGAGCATGACGATGCAAAAGAACACGACCACGAGGAAGAAGCGGAGTACGACGAGCATGTCTGGCTCTCTCTGAAAAACGCCCAAACGCTTTGCAGCGCGATTTCCGCCGTGCTGCAGCAGATCGACCCCGACAATAAGGATACCTATGCTGCGAATGCTTCCGCTTATATCAAAAAGCTGTCCGCTCTTGACGCGGACTATCAGGCTGCCGTGGATGCTGCGGCCTGTAAGACCGTCCTGTTCGGCGACCGTTTCCCGTTCCGCTATCTGGCGGAGGATTACGGCTTGCGCTACTATGCCGCCTTTGCGGGCTGTTCCGCCGAGAGTGAAGCCAGCTTTGAGACCATTTCGTTCCTTGCCGGGAAGGTGGACGAGCTGAACCTGCCCTGCGTGCTGACCATTGAGGGCGTACAGCACAAGATTGCCGAAACCATTGTCCGGAACACGGCTGCGAAAAATCAAAAGGTGCTGATGATGGATTCCATGCAGTCCACCACTTCCAAAGATGCGGCAAACGGCACGACCTACCTCTCCGTTATGGAGCGGAACCTTTCCGTGCTGAAGGAAGCACTGGGTTAAGGAGGCAGGATAATGGCTCAGCTCATTTGTCAAGATCTCTGCGTCGGCTACGACGGGAAGGCGGTTCTGCAAGACCTCAGTTTTGCGGTCTTTTCCGGCGATTACCTCTGTATCGTAGGAGAAAACGGCTCCGGCAAGAGCACCCTTATGAAAACGATCCTCGGCTTGCAGCAGCCTGTCCGCGGCAGGATTTTGACGCTCGACGGGCTGAGAAAAAATGAGATCGGTTATCTGCCGCAGCAAACGCAGGTGCAAAAAGACTTCCCGGCATCCGTGAGAGAGATCGTTCTCTCCGGGTGTCAGGGACGCTGCGGCAGCCGTCCCTTTTACAACAAAGAAGAAAAGCAGCTTGCGGCGGATGCGATGGAAAAAATGCAGATCGCGCAGCTTGCAAAGCGGTGCTACCGGGAGCTTTCCGGCGGGCAGCAGCAGCGGGTGCTGCTTGCCCGTGCGCTGTGCGCCACACGGAAAATGCTGCTTCTGGACGAGCCTGTCTCCGGGCTTGATCCCAAGGCCACGGCGGAGATGTATGCGCTTATCGAAAAGCTCAACCGGGAGGACGGCATCACCGTGATTATGATCTCCCACGACATTGCCGCAGCAGTCAAATACGCCAGCCACATTCTGCATATCGGCGACGCCGTTTTCTTCGGAACAAAGACGGAGTATCTCCAAAGCCCGCAGGGACGGCTGTTTGCCGCGGAGAAAGGCGGTGGCACACAATGACAGCTATTGTGGAGAAACTGGCCAGCTATTGGGCGTACCCGTTTGTCCGGTATGCATTTGTTGTCGGCGTGCTGATCGCCCTATGCTCGTCGCTGCTGGGCGTGACGCTGGTGCTGAAGCGCTTTTCCTTCATCGGCGACGGGCTTTCCCATGTGGCGTTCGGCGCAATGGCTATCGCCGCCGTGCTGCAGCTCACCAACGAAATGCCGCTGGTGATGGCCGTTACGGTCCTCAGCGCCGTGCTGCTTCTGCGTACCGGGCAGAATACGAAGATCAAGGGCGACGCCGCCATCGCCATGATCTCGGTGGGAGCGCTTGCCGTCGGTTATCTGCTGATGAACATCTTTTCCACCTCGTCCAACCTTTCGGGCGATGTGTGCAGTACGCTGTTCGGCTCCACCTCCATCCTCACTCTGTCGCTGACGGAGGTGTGGCTTTGCGCAGGGATGTCGATATCGGTGGCGGCAGTGTTTATCCTGTTTTATAACAAGATCTTCGCTGTGACCTTTGATGAGAACTTTGCCAGAGCGACCGGCACGAAAGCAGGACTTTACAATCTGCTGATCGCTGTTGTTACGGCTGTCATCATTGTGCTGGCGATGAACCTTGTCGGCTCGCTGCTGATCTCCGCACTGGTGATTTTTCCCGCGCTGTCCGCTATGCGCGTATTCAAGAGCTTCCGCAGTGTGACGATCTGCGCGGCGATTCTGTCGGTCGTCTGTTCGCTGACAGGTATTTTGGTATCGATCCTTGCCGGTACGCCGGTAGGCTCGACCATTGTCGCGGTTCAGATCATTGCTTTCGCTCTGTCCTGGCTGGTAGGCACGGTCGTTGGAGGTGTGAGAAAATGAAAAAACGGCTCTGCGTATTGCTGATCGTCATAACGCTCTGCTCTCTTGCGGCCTGCGGCGCGGCGGCTGTGTCTGCATCGGAGCAGACGCCGCCTGCGCTCCCGGCGGAAACGCCGCTGCCGACAAGAGAGCCGACGCCTCTCCCAACGGCGGAGCCTACACCGCAGCCGCTTTCGGAGACGGAGACCGGCGAACTGGATCTGACAGGCATGAGCGGCACCATGCTCTATACGATGATCTATAATATGATGAAGCAGCCGGATGACTATCTTGGCCGGACGATCCGCGTCAAAGGGCAGTTTTCTGCCTATGTGGATGAGAAGAGCGGGAGAAGCTATTATGTCTGCTACATTGCCGATGCCGCCGGATGCTGCGCGCAGGGGCTGGAATTTCTTCCGGCCGACGCGCTTGCCTATCCGGACGATTTTCCCGAGCCGGGGACGGATATCAGCGTGAGGGGTGAGCTTGCCTTGATGCAGGAAGAGAACGGCTTTCAATATCTTGTGCTGAAGGATGCGTCCTTTACCGTAACATAAACATAAAATCACAGATGCAGACGCAAAGAGCCGGTATCCCGAAAAAGGGGATACCGGCTCTTTGCCTGCAATGGCTTGAAATTTCTCGTTAAGGGTCGTTTTTCCAAAGGACTAGATCCCCCAGAACGATCTTCTGAATACCGTCTATGTTAATCGCGCTGCCCCATTCGCAATGGAGCTCCACCGCGCCGCTTGTGTACGGAGCGCTCAGCGCGCCGCCGGTGGAGAAGGCCGAGCCGTCGGAGAAGAAGAGCTGCGATTCGATGCATACCTTGTCCTCCAGCATGGACCAGACTTCCGCGTCCGCCGGATCGCCGTTCGGCGAATGGATGGCCTCGGCTCCTTCGTAGCGCACCTTCCACACCGCGCCGAACGGCGTCAGCTCGAGCCCGGAAATCTCGATCGACTTGCCCGACGCCGCGTCGGTGTAGACGGCGTGTCCAAAGTCAAAATACCGGGTCTGCTCGTCCACCGGCGTAAAGGACACCGGCCCGAAGGTCTGCATCTCGATATCCTTGTCGGCCATATGCACGAGAAGCGGGAAGCTGCCCGTGCCGAGCGCCGCCGCGGCCTTTTCAAGGAACATGTTCTCCACGATGCACTCAAGCGTCAGCGTCTGCGTCTCTCTGTCGTAGGCGTATTGCAGCACGGCGTCGCGGATCGCTTCCTGTCCGCGCAGCGTGATGCTGGACGGGGTGCGGGGCGAGGCATAGCCGCCGAGATCGGTGCCGTCGATGCTCCAGGAAAAGTTCAGCGCTCCCGGATATCCGGGGTAATCGGCGATGCATTTCTCGCTTACCGGCGAGATATTCACATAGACGCGCTGAAATTCTCCGGCGTTTACGGCGGAGAGCAGGACAAGCTCACTTTCCGACCCTTCCTCTTCCGGAACGTCGGAGACCGTGCTGTTGGCTGCCTCCGGGACGGGGTATTCGGCATAGCTGCTCACGTTGTTTTCTTCGATCTTCAGATCGGCCTTGATCTCCTCCTGCCGGGCGGCGTGCGTGCTCCATGCCGCGTAAGCCGTGATCCCCAGCGCAAGGATCAGCGCCGCGGCGAGCACGATGCTGAGAAAACGTTTCTTTTTCATGCGTACGATCCTTTCCGGGCCTTCCTGCATCGTCCCGGGAGCATAGACCGCGGCTTCACTGACAAACCGGTCGTCCAGACCGCCCAGCGCCTGAGTGATGGTTTCCCGTTTCATACAAGCAATCCCTCCCTGATAAGGTAGTGTCGGAGTTTTTCCCGTAGGCGGTAAAGGCGGACAGCCACGCTGTTGGCGGTGGAGCCGATCATGGCGGCGATATCCTGCATCGAATCGGAGTACCAGTACCGGCGCACGAAAAGGAACCGGTCGGTATAGCTCAGCGACGAGAGAAATGCATTGATCGCCTCGGAGAGTTCCTTCGCATCGTACGCCTCCTCCACGCTGCCGCCGGCGGCGAGACAGCCTTCCAGCTCATCGAGCGCGGCGTCGTAGCGGCTGTTTCGCTTTTTCGCGGTGTTGGCGTGGTACTTCGCCGCGGCAAGATTGCGCGCGATCTTGCATACGAACGTCCGCAGCGGATCGGGCTTCTGCGGCGGGATGGCATTCCAAACGGCGAGATAGGTGTCGTTGAGGCACTCCTCCGCGTCCCTTTCGCTGCCGAGAATGTTCCGGGCCACGCGCGCCGCGGCGCTGCCGTGCGCTTTGGCAAGCTCTGCGATCGCCTGCTCCGAGCGCTCAAAAAACAGGCGGATGATCTCCTCGTCGGTCATGGGCTGTCACCTCCTTTTGCCTTCACCCATATACTATGGATCGACACCCAATCATTAACAGAAAAAAGAAATATTTAAGCAAATATGCGAAATGCGCCCCGAGCGGGGCGCATTTCATATTATGGATTCTTTAGAGCGTGCAGGCATAGACGAACGCCACGAGTGTGAGCAGCACGCCGGAGACGATCGAGCCGGACCAGAGAACATACCGAAGATCGGCGCCCTCCAGCGGCTTGCGCTTCGGTCTCACCGGCGCGGCGGGGCGCTGCGGCGCTGCGGCGTACGGCGGCGCGGGATAGCCCTCCGGCGCAGGAATGCCGCTTCCGTAAAAAGCGGCCTCATATTCCGGCTGCGGGGCACGCGGCATCTCCGGCTGCGGCGGAGCATAGGGTGCCTCCGGCGCGGGGGCGGAGCCCTGCGGCGGGTAGGGCGGATAGACGGGCTGCGGCGCGTAATATGCGTTCGGGGGATAGGGGGCGTTATACCGCGGATCGTACGCCGGAGCAGCGTAAGGATCGAAGTACGGCGCGCCGTAGGCGGGCGCTGCATAGCCCTGCGGCGGATAGGGCGCGGCGGCGTAAGGCTCGTACCCGGCCGGGGGATAGGGCGCTGCATAGCCGCCGTAGGGGTCATAGCCCTGCTGCGGCGCGTAGCTCTGCGGTATATACGCCGGAGCGCTGCGGCGCTCAAACGGCATATCGCCGCCGACCGTTTCATATACCGGCACATCCCGCGGCGGTTTCTTCGGTCTTTCGGGCGCAGTGAACGGGTTTTCCCATTCCGGCTGCGCCATGGCCTCGGGAGCGTATGTACGCGCGGCGGCCTCGTCGCGGGGGATGCGGTCCTGCATCTCTTCCGCGGGGCGGGCAAAGCGCTGCCGGATGCTGCCCATGACCTCCGCCGCCGTGGGGCGGGGCTTCGGCGGGGTGAATTCCTGCTTTCGCAGCGCCTGCATCATTTCCGCCTCCGAGCCGAAGGCGCGGCTGGGGTCGGCACTCGCGGCGCGATCCCCGCCGGAAAATTTCTTTCGGATATCGGCAAAATTCATCGGCGCGCCTCCACGATCTGCCGGGCACGCTCGCCGTCGCGGGCGATCTGCGCGCCAAGCTCGTCGAGATCGGCAAAACGCCGCTCCGGACGCAGAAAATCAAAGAACTCAAGCGCAAGCGTGCGGCCATAGAGATTCCCGTCAAACCCGAGCAGATGGCTCTCCACGGTGACGACCGGCTCGCTGCTCACGGTGGGGCGAACGCCGATGTTCGTAACGGCGGGAAACTCGCCCTCCGGCAAAAGGGCGCGCGCGGCATAAACGCCGTGCGGCGGAACGAGCACGCCGGGCGCGAACTGCATGTTGACCGTCGGCGCGCCGAGATGATGGCCGAGCCGGTGGCCGTGGCGGACGACGTCCGTGAGGAAATGCGGATGCCCCATGAAATACTCGGCGCGAAGCATGTCCCCCTCACGCAGAAGCGAGCGGATGTAGGTGGAGCTGACGGTGATGCCGTCAATCTCGACCTTGTCGACCACATCGCATGTAAGGCCGTTTGCCGCGCAGTAATCGCGCAGGCGCCCGGTATTTCCCTCACCGCGCCAGCCGAAGCGGAAATCGTAGCCGACGACAAAGCCGACGACGCCGAGCTCTGCCTGAATGCTGCGCAGAAACTCCTCCCACGGCATATGCATCGTCTCCTCCGTGAAGCGGAAAAACTCCACGCGGTCGATGCCGAACAGCCGCCGGATGAGATTCGCGCGGTCAGGCGCGCTGTTGATGAGCGGCACGGGCGTGCCCTGCACGAGCGTGTCAGGGTGCGTGTCGAAGGTCATAACGGCACCTTCGACGCCGAGCGCTTCGGCGCGCTCGATCGTGCGGTTCAAAAGCGCCGCGTGGCCGCGGTGTACGCCGTCAAAAAATCCAAGAGCGAGAACGCATTTTCTCTCTGCCATGAATGATCAAACCTCAAAAAAACTTTTTACCGTAACGGCCTCGCCGTTCGCGACGCGCCCGATGGCGAGAAATTCGCCGTTTTCGGAATAAAAGCGCGTCTCTCCGTCCGGCGCGTCGGTCCGGAACGGATTTCCGCAGCGGCAGCGCTTTTCCTGCGCGGCGGTGAGCGTCAGAGACGCCGCCGCGGAAAAGAGCGTGTCCGCCGGGAGAAGCGTATCGCGGTCGGCGCGCGTGAGCTCGCCGATGCGCCGGGCATTTTCCACGGAAAAGCTCCCGGAGCGCGTGCGCCGCAGCGCCGCCATGCACCCGCCGCAGCCGAGATACTCGCCGAGATCGTGGCAGAGCGTGCGGATGTAGGTGCCCTTCGAGCAGCGGATGCGGAGCATGTGATCGCCGTTTTCCTGCCCGAGATAGTCGATGGAATGAATGGTTATGCGCCTTGCCTCACGCTCCACCTCCCCGCCGCGGCGGGCGATGTCGTAGAGCTTCCGGCCGTTGATTTTAATGGCGCTGTACATCGGCGGGATCTGTTCGATCTCGCCGGTGAACCGGGGAAGAGCGGCGCGGACATCCTCTTCCGAGGGTAAGACGTCCGACGAGCGCAGAAGGTTGCCTGTAATATCCTGGGTATCGGTAACGATGCCGGGCCGGAACGCCGCGACGTATTCCTTCGTTTCCGCCTCGGCAAACGCCGCCGCGCGCGTGGCGCGGCCGACGAGCACGACAAGAAGCCCCGTAGCCAGCGGGTCGAGCGTACCGGCGTGGCCGATGCGACGCTCGCCCAGAATGCCCCGGAGCTTGGAAACGCAGTCCTGGCTTGTCCAGCCCTCGTCCTTATCGAGAAGCAGAATACCGTTTACGCCCATACTTCCTCCACGGCGCGGCGCACCGCGTCCGCCGTTTCGTCCGGCGGGAGAGCAAGCTCGCACCCGGACGCCATTTTGTGTCCGCCGCCGCCGAACCGGGCGCAGACCTGCGAGGCATCCACGCCGCCGTCCGTGCGTAGGGATACCTTGCTGCGCGGCGGGTCAACGGAGAGCTCGCGCACCGTTATGGCCACACGGTTGCCCCGGACCTGTCCGGCGAGCGAGGCGAGATCGCTGCAGTCGTCCTCGGTAACACCGGCGCGGCGCAGCATGTCAAGCGTAATGACGGCAATATTGATCGCGTGATCGCGGTAGGAGTGGAGCGAGGAGCACACCATGCCCTCGAGCGCGAGCCGCGCCGGGGACTTGGTGCGGAAAAAGATCTTGTTGAGCAGCGGCAGATCCGCCCCGGCGTCGCAAAGGCGCGCGGCGGCGCGGAACGTGGCGCTGTTGGTGTTCGCGTAGCAGAAGCAGCCCGTGTCGGTGGAGACGGCGATATAGAGAAGGTCGGCCTCCGTTTTGTCCGGCCCGCCGACCAGCGCATCGATGAGCGTGAGAACTAGCTCGCCGCAGGCGGCGCTGTGCGTCCAGATAACGGCGTTCTCCGGCTGCTCGCCGCGGGGGACATGGTGGTCGAGCTTGAGGGAGATCTTCCCTTCAAACCCGCGGGCAAGGAGCTTGTTCTCCGCCACGTCCACGCTCACGCACGTCTCGGGGACGAACCCCTCCGGCACATAGTACGGCGAAACGAAGGGGACGAACATCTCCGTGATCTCGGGGTTTTTATAAAGATGCGCCGTTTTTCCCAAACGGCGCAGTGCGTGGCACAGCGCAGAGGCGCTTCCGAGAGTGTCCCCGTCCGGCCTCTGATGCGTCACCAGAAGATAATTGTCGTGCGCGCGAAGATACGCGGCGCATTCCAGAAGTTCCATGGTTACCCGTTTTCCCCGTCTCTGGGCGAAGCGTCGTCCAGATGGCGGATGATGTCGTTGATGTGAGCGCCGTGCTCGATGGAGTGATCGAGCTCAAAGATCAGCTCCGGCGTATACCGCAGCGAGAGCGAGGTGCCCAGCTCGTGCCGCAGCCAGCCGCTGCACGATTTGAGACCCTTTTTGAGCTCTTTTTCGTTCACGTCGCCGAGCACGCTCAGATACACGGTGCAGTAGCGCAGATCGCCCGTCGTTTCGGTGCGGACGATGCTCAGCAGATCGCCCTGCTGCACGCGCGGATCCTTCACCTCGCGCAGGAGCGAGGCGAGCGTGCGCCGGATATCGTCGTTAATGCGCTGGATGTGATTGGACGGCATAATTTACCCTTCCTTTCTTTACAGCTGCTCGTTGACGAAGCACTCGATGACGTCGCCTTCCTTGATGTCGTTGAACTTTTCGACCTGCATGCCGCATTCGTAACCGGCGGAGACTTCCTTGACGTCGTCCTTGAAGCGGCGCAGCGAAGCAAGCTCGCCCTCGAAAATGACGATGTTGTCGCGGTTGACGCGCACGCTGCAGTTGCGCTGGATCTTGCCGTCCTGCACATAGCAGCCGCACACGGTGCCGACCTTGGACACGCGGAACGTCTGGCGGACCTCGGCGTGGCCGATGATGACTTCGTGGAACTTCGGCGCGAGCATGCCCTTCATGGCGGCCTCGACGTCGTTGATGCAGTCATAAATGACGCGGTACATGCGCAGCTCGACCTTGGAGCGCTCGGCGCTGTCGCGCGCGGCGTTGTCCGGACGGACGTTGAAGCCGACGATGACGGCGTTGCTCGTCGAGGCGAGCATGACGTCCGACTCGTTGATCGCGCCGACGCCGGAATGGATGACGCGCACGCGCACTTCCTCGTTGGAGAGCTTTTCGAGCGAGGTCTTGACGGCCTCGGCGCTGCCCTGCACGTCCGCCTTGACGATGATGTTGAAGTCCTTGAGATCGCCCTCCTGGATGCGGGCGAACAGATCCTCGAGCGAGACCTTCTTGCCCGCGCCCGCGGCAGCGGCGCTGCGCTGCGCGGCAAGGCGCTCCTCGGCGAGAGCGCGCGCCATGCGCTCGTCGGCGACGGCGTTGAACACGTCGCCCGCGGACGGCACTTCGGACATACCGGCGATCTCCACCGGGACGGAGGGGCCGGCATCGGTGATGCGCTCGCCGCGGTCGTTCGTCATCACGCGCACACGGCCGACGGCGGTACCGGCAATGATGATGTCGCCGGTGTGGAGCGTGCCGTTCTGCACGAGAACGGTCATGATCGGGCCGCGGCCCTTGTCGAGACGCGCTTCCACGACCGTGCCGCGCGCCGGACGGTTCGGGTTGGCCTTGAGCTCCATGATCTCGGCCTGCAGCACGAGATTTTCCAGAAGCTCTTTGACGCCCGCGCCGGTCTTTGCGGAGATCGGGCAGACGATCGTGTCGCCGCCCCACTCTTCGGGGACGAGATCGTATTTGGTGAGATCCTGCTTGATGCGGTCGGGGTTCGCGCCGGGGAGATCCATCTTGTTGATCGCCACGACGATCGGCGTACCGGCGGCCTTGGCGTGGTTGATGGACTCGATCGTCTGCGGCATGATGCCGTCATCGGCCGCAACGACGAGAATGGCAATATCGGTCACCATCGCGCCGCGGGCGCGCATGGCGGTGAAGGCCTCGTGGCCCGGGGTGTCGAGGAAGGTGACGGGGCTGCCGTTGACCATCACGCGGTACGCACCGATGTGCTGCGTAATGCCGCCCGCCTCGCCCGCAACGACGTTCGCGCTGCGGATGCGGTCGAGCAGGGAGGTCTTGCCGTGGTCGACGTGACCCATGACGACGACGACCGGCGCGCGGGGGACGAGTTCGTCCTCGGTATCGACGTGGTCGTCAATAAGACGGTCCTCGACCGTCACAACGACCTCGTGCTCCACCTTGCAGCCAAGCTCCATGGCGACGAGCGCGGCGGAATCGTAATCGATCACATCGGACACGGACGCCATCACGCCGAGCTTGATGAGCTGCTTGATGACCTCGACCGCCGTTTTCTTCATGCGGGAGGCGAGCTCGCCGACGTTGATCTCGTCGGGGATGCTGACCTTGAGCTGCTGCTTCTTCGCGACCTCAAACTGCAGGCGCTGCATCTTGTCACGCTCTTCCTGGCGGCGCTTGGCACTTGCGACCTGCTGCTGGCGCTGCTTGTTCTTGTTCTGGATCTTCTCCTTGCCGCCGCGGCGGATGTCCTTGTCCTTCCCGGCGTTGCCGGCGTTGCCGGCGATCTTGTCGAAGCGCTCGTCGTATTTCGAGAGATTCGCTCCGGCGGAGCCGCGGGTATCGACGACGCGCTTTTCCACGACCTGCTTCGGCTGGGCGGGCTTCTCCGGCTTCGGCTTCTGCGGCTGCTGTACGGGCGCGGCAGCGGCTGCTGCGGGCGCC
>ERZ827498.2510-NODE-2510-length-17317-cov-3.948673_pt1 | contig 17317 bp, 17 predicted proteins | sample MGYA00519865_ERZ827498 | MGnify/ENA primary metagenome ERZ827498 (study PRJEB31778, sample SAMEA3449328) | human gut metagenome | biome: human gut; feature: human-associated habitat; material: faeces | place: United Kingdom | collected 2010/2012 ...
GCCAAGCCCGACATGAGCATCCTGCACCCGCTGCCGCGCGTCAACGAGATCGCCGTCGAGGTCGACGCCGACCCACGCGCCGCCTACTTCGAGCAGGTCAAGAACGGCATGCTCATGCGTATGGCATTGGAAAGCTCGCTGGTCGGAGACCAGCTGCCGGGATATGAGCCACTCGACCCCAAGGAGGTTCAGGCCTGATGGAAGTCACCAGCATTCAAAACGGCATCATCATCGACCATGTGCCCGCCGGCACCGCGCTCAAGGTGCTGGAGTACCTGAAGATCGATCCGTCCAAGACGCGGCTGGCGCTCATCATGAACGCCGACAGCCACCTGTACGGCACGAAGGACATCATCAAGATCGAGGATGAGGAAAACGTCGATCTCGACGTGCTCGGCCTGGTCGCCCGTCAGGCCACCGTCGGCATCGTGCGCGGCGGCAAGATCGTCCGCAAGCTCAAGCCCACGCTGCCGGAACACGTGGTGAACATCATCACCTGCGTGAATCCCCGTTGCGTGACCACCACCGAGCATGGCATCGACCAGATGTTCCATCTCGTGCATTCGCAGCGTCAGGAGTACCGCTGCGACTACTGCGACGAGGAAGCCAAGTTCTGACCTCACGCCCGTCGTTTCGCGGTTTCGGACGTCAAGCCCTGGCGGCCGAAACCGCGGTCCAGCGGGTGCAACCGTCTTCATCAGAGCCAACCTCACAAGGAGATGCATATGCTGACCTTACGCAACATTCGCGTCTGGGACACCGGCGAGATCATCGACATGGTGATTCCCTCGGCCGACGCACGCAATCAGCCGGAGGACGGCGGCGTCATCGAAGGTGACTTCGACGCCACCGGGCTGACGGTCGCCCCCGGCTTCGCCGATCCGCACGTGCATTTCCGCGATCCCGGCCAGACCTATAAGGAATCCATGGTGTCCGGCTGCAGGGCGGCTGCGTCGGGCGGCTACACGAACGTACTCATCATGCCGAACACTGTCCCCGCCATGGACGGGCGTGCGGTGAAGGCCGGCGCACCCGGTGCCGCGGAGGTGCTGGACGCAGGCTGCAGCGACGTCATCGACTACCTGCAGCATTACGAGCGGGTGCACGACGTGTCGCTGCCGGTGCGCTACGACCTGTGCGTATGCGCCTCCAAGGACCGCGCCGGCGTCGAGGCGAGCGACCCGGCCGACTGGCTGCGCCATCTCGACGGCCATGACATGGATGGCAAGGACGCGTGGCAACTGGCCCACCCGGTCACCGCCATCAGCGACGACGGGGCCGCGGTGACGCCCGGCCTCCTCGACCAGGTGCTCGCCAACGTCAAGGAGAGCGGCCTGTATCTCATCGAGCATTGCGAGCATCACGACACCGGTGCGGTCAACGACGGCCCGGTCTCCCGCAAGCTCGGCGTGCCGGGAATCCCGGAGGACACCGAACTGAAGATCGTCGCGCGCGACATCGAGAAGGCGCGCGAGACCGGCGTGCACATCCACTTCCAGCATGTCAGTACGGCCATCTCCTTCGACGCGATCCGCAAGGCCAAGGCGGAAGGGCTGCCAATCACCTGTGAGACCGCGCCGCACTATCTGGCGCTGTGCGACGAGGACCTGCTCGAATACGGCACGCTGGCGAAGATGAACCCGCCTCTGCGATCGGCCGTGAATCGTCAGGCAACGATTGCCGCGATCGCGGATGGCACGGTCGACCTGCTGGCCACCGATCACGCGCCCCACACGCTGGAGGAGAAGGAACGCGGCTTCCTGGAGGCGCCCAACGGCATCATCGGGCTGGAATGCGCGTACGGCGTGTGCCACAAGGTGCTGGTCGACGGGGGTTACATCTCCGACCAGCGGCTCATCGAGCTGATGAGCGTCGCGCCCTCGCGCCTGATGGGCCACCGGCCGACCGACGTCGCCGCGCTGCTCAACGTCACCGCCCCCTGCGCGTCCAAGCGCACTCTGGACCTGTCCGCCGTGGAGCACCCGGAGAACGTCGACCTCGCCATCCTCAACACGTCCGAGGCATGGACCGTCGACCCCGAGAAGTTCCTGTCCAAGGCCCGCAACACGCCCTTCGGCGGATGGCATGTCACCGGGCGTCCGCTGGCGACCGTCATCGGCTCCACGCTGGTATTCAGCCGCATTCACTGACGGCAGATTCGAACCGGCCCGCAAACCCGCCGTCAGCGGCGGGGCAGACACATGAAAGGAAGTACCACGCATGGATCGTTTGATCGAAGCCATTGAGGAGGCACAGAACCCCAGCGTCGTCGGACTCGATCCGACGCCTGCGCTGGTCCCGCCGCAGGTCGTGGATTCGTTCACCGACGAGGTGCGGGAATCCATCGAGGATGAGTCCGAATTGCCCGCGGCACGTCTGGCCGTAGCGTATTTCGAATTCAACCGGGCGATCATCGATGCGGTCGCCGACATCGTGCCCGCGGTCAAGCCGCAGATCGCCATGTATGAGGCGATCGGCCCGGCCGGGGTCGACACATACACGATGACCTGCGAATACGCCCAGCAGCAGGGCCTGTACGTGCTCGGCGACATCAAGCGCGGCGACATCGGATCCACGGCCGCCGCATACGCCGGTCATCTATCCGGAGTCACCGACGGCGACGGCCTGTATGACCCCTGGCACGAAGATGCCGTCACCGTCAACCCTTATCTCGGCACGGATGGCATCACGCCGTTCGTCGAGGCAGCCGCGGCGCACGACAAGGACATCTTCGTTCTTGTACGGACGTCCAACCCTTCCAGCTCCGAATTGCAGGAGCTGGAGCTTGCCGGCGGCGAGAAGCTGTACGAACGTACAGCGGACCTGGTGGAGGGCTGGGGCGCCGACACCATCGGACGCCACGGGTATTCGCACGTCGGCGCGGTCGTCGGCGCGACCCATCCGCAGGAGGGCAAGGCGCTTAGGGCCCGGATGCCCCACACTTTCTTCCTCGTGCCGGGGTACGGCGCGCAGGGAGGCAAGGCGGGCGACGTCGCCGGGATGTTCGACGCCGACGGCTACGGTGCCATCGTGAACTCCTCACGCGGCATCATCGGCGCATGGCGCAAGAGCGAGGAATACCGCGAGGACATGAGCGCCGACGACGCGCTCGACCTGGTGGCGCGCTGCGCCCGCAAGGCCGCGCAGGACATGCGCGACGACCTGCGCGTCAACGTGTACCGCTGAGGCGGTGAGCCGCATGCGGTGATTCGGCTTCGGGAGACGCCGCCGAATCACCGCATTTCGTTGCGCCACGAGCGCGTCACGGCATCGTCATGCCGTAATCTTGAACTGATGGTCACATGGATGGAGGAGTGTATGCCAGCAGCCACCTTCACGCCGGTCGATGATGTCGTAAGCCAAGCGACTTCCGCCGGTTTCTTCCCCGGACGACATGCCGTCGACGTCACCGACGTGCGCAGGCTGTCGGACGGCGTATTCCGCCTGACGTTCCGCGACGGATACATCGCCGCCCACGCCAAGGCGGCGCAGTTCGTCAACCTGTTCAGCCATGACAGCATGATGCTGATGCCGCGTCCGTTCGGGGTGAGTGAGGTGCGCGACGATCTGGTCAGCGTCATCTTCGCCGTCGTCGGCAAGGGGACGCAGGAGTTCTCGCGTCTTCATGCCGGGGACCGGATCGACGTGCTCGGCCCGCTCGGCCGCCCGTTCAGCACGAAACGCGACGCACACTATCTGCTGGTTGGCGGAGGCCTGGGCGTGCCGCCGCTGATCTATGCCGCGCAACGGTTGCAGGCGTCGGAAAAGTCACACTCGACCGCGGTGTTCGGCTACAGGAACGTGCATTTCGCCGATGAGATCGTGAGCTCTTACGCACACCGCACGCTGAGCATCGACGAGTCGGAAGGCAACGTCATCACGTTGCTTGACCGCATGGAATCACAAGGGGAACTGGCGGCCGGCGGCCTGGAGCCGGTCGTGCTGTCGTGCGGCCCGCTGCCGATGATGAAGGCGGTGGCCCTGTGGACGACCGCGCGGGGCATCGAATGCCAGCTCAGCATGGAGCAGCGCATGGGATGCGGATACGGCACATGCGTGACCTGCGTGGTCGATACGGTCGCCGGGCGCAGCAAGGTGTGCTCTGACGGACCGGTGTTCACCGCCCAGCAGCTCGGATGGGAGGCATGACCATGGATGCCGTCACCGACACGAACGTATATGAGCCGCACCAGTGGAAGCATTCGACCATCGTCGCCGGCGTCGAATGGAAGAACCCCGTCGGCACCGCGTCCGGGACGTTCCAGCTCGCGGCATGCCGTTGGTTCTATGACGTGAGCCAGATGGGCGCCATCTGCACCAAGGGCGTGTCCCCAGAGCCATGGCAGGGCAATCCCGGCCCGCGCACGGCGGAGACCCCCGCCGGCATGGTGAACTCTGTGGGGTTGCAGAATCCCGGCGTGGATCATTATCTGGTGGACGAGCTGCCCAAGCTCAAGGACCTCGGAGCCACGGTCATCACCAATGTCGCCGGGCACAGCGACGACGAGTACGCCGAAGTCGTGGCGAAACTGGCCGACTCGCGCGCCGACATGCTGGAGATCAACGTCAGCTGCCCCAACGTCAATCACGGCGGCATGAGCGTCGGAACCGACCCGGAGGCGCTGCACCGCCTGATCGACCGCCTGCGCAAGATCACCTCAAAGCCGATGATCGTGAAACTGTCGCCCAACGTCACCGACATCACGACGATCGCACGGGCTGCGGTGGATGCCGGCGCCGACGCGCTGAGCCTCATCAACACGCTGGTCGGCATGCGCATCGACATCCGCACCGGCGAACCGATCCTCTCGAACCGCACGGGCGGCGTGTCCGGCCCGGCGATCTTCCCGATCGCGCTGAGCTACGTGTGGCGCGTGCGTCAGGCGCTGCCCGACATTCCGATCATCGGCATCGGCGGCATCGACTCGGGGGAGAAGGCACTGGAATACCTGTATGCGGGCGCGAACGCCGTCGAGGTCGGCGCGGCTGCCCTGTACGATCCGACGGCACCACTGCGCGTGGCCCGCGAGCTCGACGACCTGTTGGATTCAAGGCCCGAACTTGCGGCGAAGCTCGCAGCGGGGGAGACTTGGAGATAACCATCAATTGAGGAGGGCATTGTGACCATCGCGACTCTTGACCATCGCTTCACCGAATTCCTGCTGGAATCGAACGCGCTGAAGTTCGGCGACTTCACCCTGAAATCAGGGCGTCAATCGCCGTATTTCATCAACGCCGGCGCGTTCAATGACGGTCGCAAGATCGCCACGCTGGGTGCGTTCTACGCCGAGAAGATCGCCGAGGAGATCAAGGCTGGGCGTCTTCCGCACGACATCGACACGGTGTTCGGCCCGGCTTATAAGGGCATTCCGCTGGCCGTATCCACCGCGATCGCGCTGACCTCCGGCCACGGCATGCAGGTCGGCTACACGTTCGACCGCAAGGAGAAAAAGGACCACGGCGACGGTGGCATGATGGTCGGCACGCAGCTGGCCGACGGCATGAAGGTGCTGCTCGTCGACGACGTGATGACCGCAGGAACCGCGGTGCGCGAGGTCATCCCCAAGCTCAGGGCCGAGGCCGACGTCGACATCGTCGGTCTGGTGTTGAGCGTCGACCGTATGGAGAAGACGAAGGACTCCGACCTGTCCGCGGTGGCCGCGGTCGAGAAGGAATTCGGATTCCCCGTGCTCGCCATCGCCAACGTGCGCGAGATCTTCGAGGCCGGGCGCAACATCGTCACGGCCGACGGCCAGCCGTACGTGACCGACGCCATCAAGAGCGCGGCCGACGACTATCTCGAACGCTACGGCGCCTGATTCGTATCCGGCGCTGACGGGCTGCGGCATTGCATTTGCCGTAGCCCGTTTTCTTATGGGCGTGTCGCCGTTTTACTTCAAGTACTTGAGGTTTTTAGAGTTGACGATATGAGCACAACGACCACATGGCATACGATTCGCGAGGCGTCGATGATTTCCGGGCTTCCGGAGTCCACGCTGCGCTACTACGAGCAGATCGGCATCATCGCTCCCATCGCCCGTGACCCGAGTTCGGGGCATCGCGCCTATTCGGAAAGCTCATCGAAGAGAACCGGAACATCATCGAGCAGGTGAAGCGCCTGCAGCCCGACGCCAAACAATAGCCGGCAACCGACAGATATTCACAACAAAGGAGTGATTGACATGATCGAAATGATGAAGGCTGCGATATTCGTGGAGCCCGGCAAGATGACCGTCGAGGAGGTGCCGAAGGCGACGCTTCGGCAGGACGACGACATCGTGATTCGCGTGGTGCGCACTTGCGTGTGCGGTTCCGATTTGTGGTTCTTCCGTGGGCTGAGCAGACAGGCCGCACACAGCCAGGTGGGTCACGAGTCCATCGGTGTGGTCGAAGAGGTTGGCGCGGCGGTCGAATCCGTCAAGCCCGGCGACTTCGTGGTTGTGCCGTTCCCGTACAGTTGCGGCAAGTGCCCGGTGTGCAAGGCCGGCTTTGAATCCGTGTGCCCGCACGGCGGCTACTTCTCCGCCTGTCAGGCCGAATACCTGCGCGTACCGGAGGCGGACGGCACCGTGGTCAAGGTGCCCGGTTCGTCGGAAGACTACGACGACGCGACGCTCGCTTCGCTGCTGACCATTTCCGATGTGATGTCCACCGGTTATCACGCGGCGGCTTCTGCCGATGTCAAGCCCGGTGACACCGCCGTGGTCATCGGCGATGGCGCAGTTGGCCTGTGCGGTGTGATTGCCGCCAAGATGCGCGGTGCCACGCGCATTATTGCCATGAGCCGTCACGAGGATCGCGCGGCGCTCGCCCGCGAATTCGGTGCGACTGATATCGTGCCCGAGCGCGATCAGGCCGCCGTCGACAAGGTGCTGGGGATGACCGGCGGCTATGGTGCCGACGCTGTGCTCGAATGCGTGGGCTCCAAGCAGTCCTTCGACACGGCGATCGGTCTGATCCGTCGTGGTGGCGTGATCGGCCGCGTGGGCCTGCCGCATGATGTGGTAATCAGCGCCGAAGGCACGTTCTACGGCAACATCGGCATCAAGGGCGGTCCGGCTCCCGTGCGCCACTATGATCTTGACGCCGGTCTGCTGGACGCGGTGCTTGAGGGGAGGATCAACCCCGGTCGCGTGTTCACCGCCGAGTACGACCTCGACCACATCCAGGACGCCTATGAGGCCATGGACCAGCGCAAGGTGATTAAGGCGCTGATTCGCCTCTAGGCGAGGCGGTTGTATCAGCGAATCGTTCTCAATAAGAAACGTGCGAGGATTCCTCACAAAACAGCACAATCGAACATCAAGGGGATGCTCGGAATTGCAACGTTCCGGGCATCCCCTTGTTCGTTTTGCCTCCAGCGACGGCTCGCACTTTTCTTATTGAGAACCGTTCGCTGAACACCCGGCGCGCGTCTATTGCGCCGTCGAGGCGCCCACCGAAACGAGTCGCTGATTCACGCGGGTCTGAACCTCGATATAGTACTGCTGCTCCTCGGGGGTCAGCGAATTCTCGTCGATGGCGTCGAGCTTCTTCATGGCATCGTTGTACTTGACCATTATCTTCGCGTAGTCGGCCGCCATGCTCGCCGGGTGCCCGCCGGCGTTGTACTTCTCCATGAAGTCGGCGTACTCGTTCATCAGCGACTCGTAGCTGTCCATCGCGGCCTTGAAATCGGCGTCGGAGCTGGATCCGGTGGAAGCGTCGCCGGAACCCGAATCATCGTTGTTTTGCGTGGCGCCGTTCCCGGACGTGCTGGAAGTCGAAGAGTCGTCCGGGGCGAGGATGAGAATGGCCATGATGGAGTCGCCCTTGGAATCGTATCTGATATTGACCGAGTAGCCGGCGGCGTTCTTCGCGTTGAACGCGGAGGAGCTCTTGAAGTAGTCGACGGTGAATCCCTTCTCCTGCAGAGCCTTGACATAGTTGTCGTACGCTGTGGCATCGGTGCCGCACACCTTGATGTAGAACGCGCTCGAGCTATCCTTCTCGATCTTACCCTTGGAGGATTCCGGCTTGGGCAGCTGACTGGCCAGGTCGGTCGTCGGCCATGAGTAGGCATCGCATTTGGCCTTCGCGGCTTCCTTCGCGGCCTGTTCCGCGGCGTCATGAGAGGCCTTGGCCTCGAGGCCGTTGCGTACGACATCCACGCCGCCGACGATCAGCGCCACCACGGTGATACCGACCGCGACCCAGGCGAGCACGCGCCCCTGCGCCTTGCCGTCCTTGCGGGTTGTGTAGACGGAGAATCCGGACAACAATACCGGCAACAGCGCGAAGAATGCCAACAGACCCCAGCTGTTCACACCGATGAAGGTGATCAGCAGGAACACCGCGGCGACGATGATCGCGAACACCGCCAGCTTGGAGGTCTTCTTGTTACGGACATCGGGTGCGTCGGGTGTATTGGGAGTGCTAGGAGTGCCGGGGGCGATGGGGATGACGCCCGGCGTCTGCGGCGGCACGGTGTTCCCCGCGGGCTGGACCGGCATGGGCTGAGTGGGCTGGACGGGTTGCGGCCCCGATCCTTGGGGTGGCTGTGGCGTGAAATCGGATGGGTTCGTCATGGTCTGCTCTTTCTCTTCAATCGCGCGTTTATGCGCGGACACTGGTGACATCGTCCATTGTCATGGGCGATGCGGCGGCCCGTCATCAGTTGCCAACTGAATTTCGGAAATTTTTTCCGCATGGATGATTCCGGCACCGGAGCCGTGTCGCACGCCGCCGCGCCATGTAGTCTGGTCACAGTGAAACGAACGGGCCAGTCGATTGACGCTCCCGACGGGAGATCTCCCGGCGGTCCGGCATGTGAAGACATACCAGGGGAAGGCGAGGCATGAACGTCAACGATCCGGCGCATCTGACCGATGAGCTGCCGGAACGTCTGCTCGCCAGCGACGACATCGAAACGCAACGGCTGCTGCGTCTCGCCGGAGTGTCCGAACTGTACTGCAGGCAGCGGCGCTCGGGGGGACGACGACGATTATGGACGAACGGCAGACCATGCACGCCATGATGCTCGACGACGCCTACTGCGTCGAACGGGTGCTGGCGGACGGCGCATACGGCGTCACCGAAATGGTGAGCCTCGATGGAGCCGGGCCGTTCGTGCGCAAGAAGATGCCGCCGCGGCTGGCGCGGCGGCGACTGTGGTCCCCACACTCGCCGAATGCGCTTCGTCGCGGCTGCCGCGCGTCGAGGCGACCTACGAGCTGCCCGACATGTTCGTGGTCGTTTACGACTACGTGGACGGCGTGACGCTCGACCATTACGTCGGCGAGCGCGACGATGACAACGGTGATGGCGTCTACGGCTCGGATGTCGCCATTTCGCTCATCCTGCGCGACGAGAAGGGGAACTTCATGTTCCGGCGTAGTGAGTATGTGCGTAAACCAGCCAAAGGCGAATCCCGCGCGTTCTCCATCCAGATCTATGGTCTGCCCAAGTACGCCTCCTATGAGGCGTACGTCTATGCCTCGTAGATGTTTCTCCTTTGGAAGAGGTACATTTGTCTTGTTGCGGAGAGCTATCTGCGTTCAATGAGGTGCCTGAAACATGAGAACCCGAGTATCAACGTTGCAATGACGGCGTTTGTACTCGAGGGTTCCCCATTCGGTGCCTCTCTGAAGACAGTTAGCATTCTACAGGAGGTCGAATGTACCTCTTGCAACGGTCCGAATATGTCCCTTGTCGGCCAGTTGGCGTCCCTACAATGGGGGATGACGTGACGCGTCGTAGGAGACTTGAGTGAAGGGGTGCCCAATATGCAGCGGATACGGGACGATGCGCGCCCGGAGTCGATCGAGGTGCGCGGCGCGCGCGTGCATAACCTCAAGAACGTCGACGTCGACGTGCCTCTGGGCGAACTGGTCGGTGTGGCCGGCGTCTCCGGTTCGGGCAAGAGCTCGCTCGCACTCGGCGTGCTGTATGCCGAAGGCTCACGGCGATATTTGGAGGCGCTGTCCACGTACACGCGCCGCCGCCTCACTCAAGCGAGCCGCGCGCAGGTGGACGAAGTACTGCACGTGCCCGCCGCGCTGGCCCTGCACCAGCGGCCCGCGGTGCCCGGCATACGCTCCACCTTCGGCACGATGACCGAATTGCTCAACAGCCTGCGTCTGTTGTTCTCACGTCTCGCCTCACATGTGTGCCCGCATTGCGGCGCACGCAACGAACCGACTCTCAACGTGGCCGCCGGCCTGCCCATCGTCTGCGCGAATTGCGGCAAGGAATTTCACGCGCCCGGCGCTGAATCCTTGGCCTTCAACTCGGCCGGCGCATGCCCGGCCTGCGCCGGCACCGGCATCGTGCGCGAGGTGAACCGCGCGGCGCTCGTACCCGACGAATCGAAAAGCATCGACGAGGGCGCGGTGCTGCCATGGGGTTCGTTGATGTGGGACCTGATGAAACAGGTCGCCGGCGCGATGGGCGTGCGCACCGACGTGCCGTTCAAGGACCTCACCCCCAAAGAACGCGACATCGTCTTCAATGGCCCGGCCGTCAAGAAGCACATCCTGTACAAGCCGAAGAAAGGCGACGACTTCGCCGAACTCGACTTCACGTATTTCAACGCCGTGTACACCGTCGAGAACGCGCTCGCCAAAGCCAAGGACGAGAAGGGACTGAAACGCGTGGCGCGGTTCCTCGAGGAGAAAACCTGCCCGGATTGCGGCGGCACGAGGCTCAGCGAGGCGGCGCGCACCCCACGGGTGCGCGGACTGAATCTCGCCGAGGCGAGCGCGATGACCTTGGACGCGGCGGTGGACTGGGTGCGTGGCGTGCCCGGATCGCTCGGGGCCGACATGCGCCCGATGGCGACGAACATCTGTGAATCCTTCCTTGATGTGGCCCGCCGGTTGTTGGAGCTCGGACTCGGCTACCTCACGCTCGATCGCGCCGGAGCGACCCTGTCGACCGGCGAACGCCAGCGCGTGCAATTGGCCCGCGCCGTGCGCAACCGCACCACCGGCGTGCTCTACGTGCTCGACGAACCGTCCATCGGCCTGCACCCGGCGAATGTGGACGGTCTACTCGGCGTGATGCGCGACCTCGTGGCGGATGGCAACTCCGTGGTGGTCGTCGACCATGATGTGCGTGTGCTCAAGGTATGCGATCATCTCATCGAAATGGGTCCGGTCGCCGGTGCCGAAGGCGGGCATGTGATCGCGCAGGGCACGGTCGGCGACGTGGCGGCGAATCCACGCAGCCGCATCGCGCCGTTCCTGGCCGATGGCGAAAGTGTCCGTGAACGCGGGTGCATGCCCGTCTCGCATATGTTCGACCTTGGGCATATTCGCATGACAACCAGTCAGCTACATACGGTCAAGCCGCTGGATGTTGATATTCCGCGCGGCCGTCTGGTGGCGGTGACCGGCGTATCCGGTTCCGGCAAAACCACGATGGTGCTCGAATCGTTGATTCCCGCGCTCAAGGCACGGTCTGAGGGGGAGAAGCCGCCCGAGCATGTGCGTTCGATCGACGCCGACGGCATCGAGCGCGCGAACCTCATCGACGCCACGCCGATCGGCGCGAACGTGCGTTCCACCGTGGCCACCTACGCCGACATCCACGACGACCTGCGCCGCGCCTTCGCCCGAAGCGACGAAGCCAAGGCGGGCGGTTGGAAGGCCGGCGACTTCTCCTACAACACCGGCAGACTGCGCTGCCCTACATGCGACGGTACCGGTTCGATTTCGCTCGACGTGCAGTTCCTGCCCGACGTCGACATCGAATGCCCCGACTGCCGGGGCTTCCGGTATGCGCCCGAAGCCGACGCGATTCACCGCACGACCAAGGACGGGCGCGAACTCACCCTGCCGCAGCTGATGGCGATGAGCGTGGATCAGGCGTTGGCCGTGACCGGCGACATGCGCAAGGTGCATGCGCGACTGACCACGCTGCACGATCTGGGTCTGGGCTACCTGACGCTCGGCGAGCCGACGCCGGCGCTTTCGGGCGGTGAGGCGCAACGCCTGAAGCTTGCCAGCGAAATGGGCAGGGCTCAGTCGGACGCCGTGTTCGTGTTCGACGAGCCGACCATCGGCCTGCATCCGCTCGATGTGCGGGTGCTGCTCGGCGTGTTCGACCGACTCGTGGCGTCCGGCGCGACCGTCCTGGTCATCGAACACGACCTCGACGTGATCGCCAACGCCGACTGGGTGATCGACATGGGGCCGGGCGGCGGCGAAAGCGGCGGGCGCATCGTCGCCGCCGGCACGCCGGAGCAGATCGCGGCCGATGCGAACAGCGTCACGGGCCGGTACCTGAGGTGACTGTATCCGTGGGCGACCCACATGGCGGTCATGCACGGCTGCGAGGGATGCCGCGCGAGTAGGATGACCGTCCGTGGTTCAGGTTCATGGCATCAGACGCGCGAGCGCGGACGCGAAATACCGGCAGATGACCGGTCAGCCGGTCAAACCGTTGATTCTCAGACTGTGTCTGCCGGCGGTGATCTCCAATCTGGTGACCACCGCCTACAATTTGACCGACACTTTTTTCATAGGGCAGCTGGGCACCGCGCAATCCGGCGCGATCGGCATCGCGTTCTCCATCATGACCGTGATGCAGGCGCTCGGCTTCTTCTTCGGCAACGGCGCGGGCAACTCGATGAGCCGCGAACTCGGCAAACAGAACAACGAGCGGGCATCCCGGCTGCTGGCCGTAGGCTTCGCGGGCGCGGTGATCTCAGGTCTGACGATCGCCGCGATCGGGCTGCTGACATTGCGGCCGCTGGTCGTCATGCTGGGTTCGACTCCCACGATTGCGCCGTACGCGGTGCAATACCTGACACCATTGCTGGTCGCCGCGCCCTGCGTATGCGGGTCGTTCGCGCTCAACGGGCTGCTGCGCTACCAAGGCCAGTCGGCGTTCGGCATGATCGGCTTGGTTTCGGGCGCGCTGCTGAACTTCCTGCTCGCGCCGCTGCTCATCTTCGTGGCGGGCCTCGGGATATTCGGCGCCGGGCTGGCCACCGCCATCTGCCAGACGGTGAGCTTCGCGATTCTGACGACGATGAGCGCCAGATTCGGCGTGATGAAACTGTCGTTGCGCAACTGCCGGTCGGATGTGCTGCTCATGCGCGAGGTGGCCGGCGGCGGCCTGCCCTCGCTGATTCGGCAGGGTGCGGGCTCGATCTCCGTGACCTGCGTGAACATCGCCGCCAACCCGTTCGGCGACGCGGCCATCGCCGGCATGGCCATCGTGATGCGCATCATGTTGGGCGCCAACTCGGTGATCGTGGGCCTCGGCCAGGGCTTCCAGCCGGTGTGCGGATACAACTACGGCGCCGGCCTGTACGCGCGCGTCAAGGAAGGGTACTGGTTCTGCGTGCGGCTCGCCACCGGCGTGCTTGTGGCGTTGGCCGCGCTGCTGTGGATGTTCGCCCCGCATCTGGTCGAGATCTTCCGCTCCGACCCGGCCGTGGTGGCGGTGGGTGTGTCCGCATTGCACATTCAATGCTGCACGGTGGTGTTCAATGGCTTCAACATGATGGGCAATATGATGACCCAGACCATGGGCCGCACCGGCATCGCCTCGTTCCTGGCATTGTGCCGGCAGGGCCTGTTTCTGGCGCCGATCGTACTGGTGCTGCCGTTGGCGTTCGGCGTGCTCGGCGTGGAAATGGCACAGTCGGTGTCCGACGTGCTCACCTTCGCGGTCACCATTCCATTCATGCGCCGCATCCTACGCGAATTGAGCTGATTCGCCGCCCCATGCGCAGGCGATGGCGACGGCGACGGGTCGGACGGATTCGATAAAATGCATTGTGCATACGTTTTCAACAGCGTTTCGTCGCGGCATCGGGCAGTGATCGCCGGACGGCGACGAACCGACGAAGGCAGGGAGGCATACGAATCATGGAACGGACGAACGGCAAACGCATCGCCATCGTGACGGGCAGCGCCCTCGGACTGGGCTATGAACTCACGCGACAGCTCATCGACCGCGGATGGTTCGTCGCCGGCATCGACTTCAACGCCGAACGCCAGACCGAACTGGCCGGCGAATTCCCCCGGGGCTCTTACCGCGGGTTCGTCGGCGACGTGTCCGACGAGGACTTCGTCAAAGCCTCGGTGGCCGAGATCGCCAAGATCGGGCACATCGACCTGCTGATCAACAATGCCGGGCAGCCCTCGTTCAAGACGCCGACCGCCTACGAGGCCGCCGACGTGGACAAATGCCTCAAAGGCCTCAAGGGCATGATTCTGTGGTGTGTCCAGACGCTCAAGGCATGCGACGAACAGAACCTCAAAATCGCCAACGTGATGAGCACCGCCGCTACGCGCGGCAACGCCAACGAATCCGTGTACTGCGCCACCAAATGGGGTGAGAAGGGGTATACACAGAGCCTCAAGGCCGCGTACAAGGGGTCGAGCGTCACCGTCGTGGGCGTGTACCCCGGCGGCATCGACACCGACTTCTACCGCGAGAGCCACGACTACGTCTCACTCGACAAGCAGCACACGTTCATGCCCGCCGCCGATCTCGCCGGCGTGGTGCTCGACAACCTGCTCAGCGAGGCGCGCCTCACCGTCTCCGACATTCTCATCGAGCGCCTGTACCGTTGACCATGGCATCGGCGCGCGGCAATGGCAGGCAATCCCGGCGCAGGCCCGCAGCCGGCGACATCGAGTCGCTGTACCGCGCGCTGTCCGCGGAACTGAGCCCGACCGGATGGTGGCCGGCGGACACCACATTCGAGATCATGGTGGGCGCGGTGCTCACGCAGAACACCGCGTGGGGCAATGTGGATCGTTCGCTCGCGGCGTTGAAGGCGGAGAGCATGCTCGACCCCCATGCGTTGACGGTCGTGGAGCCGGAGCGTTTGCAGGAGCTGATTCGGCCGTCGGGCTTCTACGTCAACAAATCCAAGACCCTGCGCTCGTTGAGCCGCTGGTATGTGGAGCGTTGCGACGCCTCTCCCGAAGGAGCCGACGGCATCACCGACGCCGAGCTGCGCGCCGAACTGCTCGGATTGTTCGGCATCGGCGGCGAAACGGCCGACGATATGATGCTCTACGTGTTCTCCCGCCGCACGTTCGTGGCCGACACCTACGCACGGCGCCTGTTCGCGTTCCTCGGCTTCGATGCGCCGGCCGGATATCCGGCGTTCCATAAGGCGTATGCGCCCGTGGTGCTGGACACCGGGCTGGACGTCGCCGACCTTCAGGAATTCCATGGGCTCATCGACGAGTTCGGCAAAGCCTATCGCGACGATGCGGCAAAAAACGAGTCGTTTCTCCAGTCGTGGCGACCGGGAGAGGCTGCTCCTCGCCCGACGGAGTGACGAGACGGTGCCACGGGTATGTTCAAACGAGTTATGATGGACAATCATGAGCTTGATTGAGATGATGATTCTGGGGTTCCTTTCGGAGCGTTCCATGTGCGGCTACGAGTTGCGCAAGAAGATGGAGCAGCTGCAGGGGTACACGCGCAAATTCAGCGACGGCGCGATTTATCCGGCGACCAATAGGCTCGTCGAAGCGGGATTGATCTCCGAACAGGCGTCGATTCGCGACGGGCGCCAGCGTCGCGTGTTCACCCTGCTGGACGCGGGTCGCGCCAAGTTGATCGACGAGCTTAAAAGCACCAGTGGTTTCAATCTCACCGATTTCACCCGGTGGACCGTCGTGCTTACCTTCCTGTCCGTCGTGCCAGACAAAACCGACCGTGACGCGGTGTTGCGCCGCCGTTACGATCTGCTCAACGGCCACGACGTGCATTTCTTCTACTGTGACGCGGGCAATCCGTTGAGCGCCGAGCAGATCGACGACCCGTACCGCAAGGGTATCATCACCGTGCATGACGCGCAGATCGCCGCCGAACTCGAATGGCTGCGTTCGATGCTGGAGATGTAAGGGGCAATGGGTCAATTCGCTATTATGGTTGGCCAGTTGGTCGGCTTCTTCATCATGCTGATGGTCGGATACGGATGCGTGAGGCTTCGCTTCTACGGCCAGACCGCGCTCGACGGCATGTGCTCGCTGCTGCTCAACGTGCTTATCCCGTTGCTGGTGTTCTCGAACGCCATGGCGGGTGCGGACCGCGCGCAGGTCGAGGCCAATTGGGGCGCCATGCTGCTGACCGCGGTGATGTACGCCCTGCTTATCCTCGTGTTCCGCTTGGTCGCGTGGGCGTTGCGGCTTAAGGGATCACGTAGCCACGTGTTCCAGGCGGCACTGATCTTCGGCAACGCCGGGTTCATCGGCATTCCGATCATCATGGCGTTATGGCCGCACGAGGGCGCGATCTACGTCGCGTTGATGTCGATCGTCGATCAGACGCTGCTATGGACGTACGGCGTATGGCTGTGCGAGCCGGTTCCCGAACCCGGTACCGTCGCATCACCCGACGCCGCCGGCCGGCCCACGCTCGGCCTGCGCGTGCGCAATCTGCTGGGGAGATTCGTCAACCCCGCGTTCATCGGGATTATGCTCGCCTTGGTGCTGATCATGCTCGGCGTGAGGATTCCCTCGATCGTCCTGACTCCGCTGCGCACCATCGGCGGCATGGCCACGCCGATGTCGTTGATCTACCTGGGCGGCCTGTTCGCGCTGACCAAATGGTGGGGCGTGCTGAAACGCTACGAACTGTACGTGGGGCTGGTCGCCAAGATGATCGCCTTCCCGCTGGGCCTGTACGCGCTACTCACCGCGGCCGCCGGAGCGCTGCCGGAGCTGCCGATCACCCACGACATGATCATGATGATCACGTTGGTGGCCGGCCTGCCGACCATGACCACCATCGCCATGTTCACCGCCCGCAGGAACAACATGCCCGACTACGCGGTCGGCTTCGTGCTCGTAAGCACGCTGTTCTCGCTGGCCTCCCTGACGATTGTGTCGGCAGTTGTGTTCTGAATTGTCCCCTTCGACGAAAAGAATGCCGGGGCCTCCGGCGCTTGGAATTTCATCGACGCCGCCAACGACTCCAATCCGAGGCGGCCGTGCCGTATTTCAAGGAGATATTCGATTACGCGCGCACGCTCGATCCGCAGCATCGCCCGCTGACCTACACCAATCTGCTGATGGCCGCCGGAGGCAAAGACAAGTGCCATCAGTTCGCGGATGTCATCTGCCTGAACCGGTATTACGGCTGGTATGTGCAAGATGGGTATCAGCTCATCGGAGCCAAGAAGGCCTTCATCAACGAGATGAACCAATGGATGAACACCGAACCCAACAAGCCGTTTCTGTTCACCGAATACGGTGCGGACACCGATGCCGGTGTGCACAAGCTGCCGAGCATGCAATGGAGTGAAGAGTACCAATGCGAGTACCTCACCATGCAGCACGAAGTGTTCGACATGTTCGAG
>ERZ827498.2511-NODE-2511-length-17317-cov-2.671765_pt1 | contig 17317 bp, 19 predicted proteins | sample MGYA00519865_ERZ827498 | MGnify/ENA primary metagenome ERZ827498 (study PRJEB31778, sample SAMEA3449328) | human gut metagenome | biome: human gut; feature: human-associated habitat; material: faeces | place: United Kingdom | collected 2010/2012 ...
GTTATAACTAGATCATTTTCCGCAAAGAATAAATTCTCGATTCTATTTTGTGGCAATGTAATATCAAATTATTTATATCCATATATGATACCATTTGCTACTTCTTTATATTAATGAGAAATCAAATTTATATTAGAATATCAAACATTTATTTCAATTTTAAAAAAGCTAATAAAATTAATGTCACACCACTTAACCAAGAAAGATTTAGCTCTGTTTTTTCTGCTATTTTATTTCCAACAAAGCAACCACCCAATATTGCAATTATATTTATAATAAGTGAAAATATTATTATTTGAATAAAGTTAGCCGCGACTAAACCTGCTCCAAAACCTGCCGCCAATCCATCTAGCGAGAGTGCTAATGCTAATGAGAATGATTCCTTTGGTGATAAGGTAAGCGAATGATCAACATCGGCTGCTGTATTATCTATATATACATTTAAAAAAAATCTAAAGTCGGAAACTTTAAATTCATAATTGCGTGTTAATGAGCCTTTGGGTCCTATTAAAGCTTTTAAGGTGCTATCAAATAATTTGGTCAATCCAAGCATTAAAAGCATCGCAAAGCAAATACTTGTTGTAAATACGGAGGGAATGAATTTACTTACAAAACTACCAGTAAATAAGGCAATCCCCAAAATAGTAGTAGAAACAACATTAATGATTAAAGCTGATTTAAAGGGTATTTTTATTTTACTTGTGGCATAAGCGAAACTTGCTACAAAAGCATCTATAGATAAAGCGCCTACAAGCAAAATGGAATTAAACGAAGATAAAAAATTCATGGTGTTTGTATACCCCCTTTTACAATAAGCATTGAAACTTATTAATTTTTGCATAGTTTAACTATATATTAACAATATATGAGGGGGTAATTTTTTGGTGACATTAAAAACAGGGGGCGAGATTTTATTTATTAAACTAATGAGCATAATATATATAAAGTAGAAATTATCATAGGAACTATATTTGGAGGAAATATGATTAGATTATTTTTTATATTAATAACATTGTTCGCAGTAGAAAGAGTTGTTTCGAAAAGGATAAATACATATAAAATTAAAAAAGTTAAAACATTGATCCATCAGATAAATAATCAATATAAATATTTATTTAAAGGAAAGTCTTAGTATATTAATTTTTATCAATGGCTAATACTTTTTATTTCACAAGCATTTGTAGTATATGCGCTTGTGAGATATATAGTTAAAAAGATTTTTAGATATGTAGAAGAAAATTATATCTTGTTTGGTAAGACATTAACTATCATTTTTTTGATATTATTTCTATATTTTGTTATAGGATATTTATTATTGTCGATTTCTAAGATATACAAATTTTTATATAAAATACAAGATAAAATAACAAAAACAGATTTATTGATAAGTTACTTCATAATAAGTATGTATATGACAATTTTAATAATATTTCCCGGGGAATTTGCGAAAAATTACAAAATCGGACTTGTTGGAGTGACGCTCAGCTATTATCTAAATTTAAAAGTACTTTTGAGACTTATAAGAAGTCCCGAAATTGCTGATTTTAAGGCGCAAACTAAAAAAGCATTTGAAATAGACAGTATAGGCGTTATGGCTGTAATAGTTTTGTGCATGGTAGTAATAAGTTTGGCACTAGCAGTATGTTTTATTAGCTGTAGCAATGAAGGGGTGTATACTAATAATCCTACATTTTTTGATTTGTTTTACTATACGATTATCACCTTTGCCACAGTTGGATATGGAGATATAAGTCCAGTTTCGCCTATTGCAAAATTTATGAGTATCGTCCATATAAATACCTCCACTTAATATACTTTATTAACTATAATATACGTTTAAAGGAGGTAATATGAATTAAAAATGAATAATAATTTAAAATGATTTAAATCATGAAATAATATTTTAATATTAAATTATGAAATAGTATTTTAAAAACATAAAAGAATGTTTTAAATGATTAAAAAATGCCTTGACTTAGAGTTAACTTTAAGTACTACAATTATAATTAAGTTGAGAGAAAGAATTTACAAGAGGATTTTCAAATGAATAGACCGTATATATTTTGTCATATGCTTACGTCTTTAGACGGAAAAATTATGGGAAATTATATGAGTACACCAGAAGGCGACGCGGCCGGAAGTGTATTTTATGATTTAGCATTCGGCAAAGACAGATATTATAAACATCAAGGTTGGCTATCGGGTAGAGTTACAACAGATGACAACTTTACATTTTATAAAAAGCCAGATTTAGATGAGGATGCAGAAATAGTACCAGAAGGTGACTATGTTGCAGATTTTGATGAAAACATTCATTATGTTTCAATAGATCCATCGGGAGTTCTTGGATGGGACAAAAATTATATCATATATCAAGATACAAGAGCTCATGTAATAGAAGTTCTTACAAATAAAGCTAGTAATTCTTATAAAGATCTTCTTAGAAAACTAGGAATATCTTATATAATTGCAGGCGATACAACTTTAGATTATGAAGTTTTATTAGAAAAATTAAAAAAACTATTTAATATAGAACTTCTTATGTTAGGCGGTGGAGGTGTACTTAACTGGTCATTTATCCAAGAAGGGTTATGTGATGAAGTTAGTGTTGTTATGGCAGCAAGTTCAGATGGTTCTACAAAAACACCTACACTATTTATGGAAAAGGAAGGACTTAGCGATGATAAGCCAGTTCACTTTAAATTAGAAGACGTAAAGATTATGGAAGGAGATAGTCTTTGGTTACGTTATAAAATTAAAAAATAAAAGGGGTAATTAAAATGGAAAAAGAACTTAGTGTATTTAAAACAGGTCAAACAAATGATGCTTATGCAAAATTTTTTACAGGTCAAAGTTATTTAAACATGTTATCTTTAGAACAAGTTGTAGTAGGTAATGTAACTTTTGAACCAGGATGTCGTAACTTCTGGCATATACACCATGCAAAATCAGGTGGAGGACAAATCCTACTTTGTACTGCTGGAAGAGGATATTATCAAGAATGGGGAAAAGAAGCAGTAGAACTTAATCCTGGTGATGTAATAAATATACCAGCAGGTGTAAAACATTGGCATGGGGCAGCAAAAGATAGTTGGTTCCAACACTTAGCAATAGAAGTACCAGGAGTTGACACAAAAACAGAGTGGTGCGAAGAAGTAAGTGATGAAGAATATAATAAATTAAAATAAAAATATAGATGTTGTCAATCCTAGGTTTTAAGCCTAGGATTTTTTTCGTATCAAAATATGATAAAATTAAAAGAAAGAAATCGTTTTTTTGTAGAAAAACAAAAGTTAAAGTAATATCTGAAGGATTAAATGTCAGAAAAGGACCTTTGACACAATATGATTCTATAGGCAAGGTATCAAAAGGTTATGTATTTGATGCCATTGGAAAATCAGGAAGCTGGTATTAAGTAAATTATAACGGACAAAATGCATATATATCAGGAAACTTAAAATATGTAGAGCCAATGTTTATAAACATTAATAACTTCGATTCAATGCCAGTAGATTCTAGTATCGATGAAGTATGTGGATTGCTTGGAGTAAATGGAATGAATGCTGCTGAATATAACACTACTGTAAAGGATATGAAGACTTTGATTAATAAGTTATCTAATAAATATCCTAAAAAAAATTATATACAAAAAGTTTTTCCTATTGGAAGAAAATACTCAAAAACAGTTATTAATAGAATTACAAACTATAATAATGAAATCGAAAAATATTGCAAGACTATATCAAATGTAAAATTTATAGATGCGACTACAGGATTTGTAGATTCTTAAAGTATCCTGATGCTGAGGGGATACATATTATTCTAAGTAAATACCAAATGTTCTTTGATAATATTGGAAAAGCAATGTTGAATATTTTAGCTATTGGATGAACATCAAACTCAGTAGTGCTAAGATAGTTTGTGAAAGGAGAACCTTGAATCGTATCCCCAGCATCTATTATTAACGTATTACCGTCCTTTTCAAATTGATTTATTATGTTTAATAGACCTATATTTTTTTGTGATCTATCAATATAATCTGTTGGGTACACATAACCGTGTAAGTCAGATGTAAAGTAGATTTTTAAGTTTTTCATTGTGACACCTCTTTAATTGTTAATCCGTATATTTATATTACCTCAAAATCTTCATTTTATAAAGATAGTTATTTAATTTCATATACGTTACATATTGAAATTTTAATATTAAACCATAGAAAAGCAAAACAAATAATAATTAAAATATTGAAGTATTAGGAGAATGAATATGAACAGAAAAAGAATAACAAAAAAAGCAACATTAGCATTAGTAGCGATGATGACAGTAACATCAGTAGTAGGATGTTCACAGTCAAATAACTCAAATAAAAACCAACAAGGCTCAAATCAAAAGACTGAACAAAAAACAGAACAAAAAACAGACAAAAATACAAACTCAAGTTTATCATCTAGCACAATATTTAAAGATATGAAAACTACAGATATAGATGGAAATAAGGTAGATAAATCTATATTCTCAAAATATAAACTGACTATGGTCAATGTGTGGAACACAGGCTGCAGCCCATGTATATCAGAAATACCAACATTAGATAGATTAAACAAAGAATATAGAGAAAAAGGTGTTTCGATAAAAGGTATGTTGCTAGAATCGGGAATTGGATTAACTGATGAAGCTACAGCAAAAGAAATATTATCAAAAGCAAATGCAACTTATCAACAATTAACAGTTACAAAAGATATGGTAGAAAAAGATGATACATTGCTTTTACAAGCATTCCCAACAACATTCTTTATAGATAAAGATGGAAATATCGTTGATAGTATAGAAGGTTCTAATGATTATGATGGCTGGAAAGCAAAAATAGATGAAGTATTAAAGAAGGTAGAAGCAAATGAATAATATTATTAAAAAAAATAAAGTAGGTTTAGCAATATTTATTGCAGGGATGCTTTTTGTATCTCTTGGAATTCACAGACAAGAACATAAAGTTGTGTCAAAGAAATCAAATATTATATGTCTTGAATGTATAGGAATTGGATAGGTGATAGTATGGATTTAATAAGAAAGATAAAGTCAAACCTGAGGCTAACCGTTCAAATAGTGTTTACTGCATTGACTAATGGATACTTTTTGGGCTTTGCAAAAGGGAAGATATATCAAGGTGATAGTAAACAACTATGTGTACCTGGGCTGAATTGTTATTCATGCCCAGGGGCGATAGGGTCTTGTCCAATAGGTTCTTTACAGGCCGTATTGGGAAGTAGAAATTTTAAATTTTCATTTTATATAATAGGATTTTTAATGATGGTTGGGGCGTTTGTAGGAAGATTTGTGTGTGGATGGCTATGTCCATTTGGATTAGTACAAGACTTGCTTTACAAAATTCCATTTATTAAAAAAATTAAAAAGGTGCCTTTGGATAAGCCATTAAGATATCTTAAATATGTTATATTAGTAGTATTTGTAATTATAATGCCACTTACATTGACAAACTTTGCAGGAGAGGGTAATCCTTGGTTTTGCAAATTAATTTGTCCATCAGGAACATTGCTTGGAGGGGTACCTCTAGTATCAATGAACAGTTCACTTAGAAAAATAATTGGACCATTGTTTACTTGGAAGATGTTTATATTAGTGAGTGTTGTTATATTATCAATAAAAATTTATAGACCGTTTTGTAAATACTTATGTCCATTAGGTGCTATATATGGGCTATTCAACAAGTATTCTCTTTATAAATATGAAATTGATGAAGACAAATGTACAAAATGTGGATTATGTGAGAGAAAATGTGACATGAATGTCGCAGTATACAAAACTCCAAACAGTGCAGAATGTATAAGATGTGGAAAATGTATAAAAGTTTGCCCAAGAGGAGCTATAAAAACTACATTTACAAAAACAAAAGAAGCAGCTTGTAATTCAAAATGTTCTGGATGTAAGTCAAATTGTGCAAGCAAAAATTAATAAAAGCCTTTAAGTTTAAATTAAAACATAAAAAAGATATTTAATATAATATTTAAATTATAGTATACTATACTATAAAATATAATTAAAAGATGATGAGGTTGAAAAAAGTGAGCACAAAAATATTAATAGTAGAAGATGAGATAGATATAAGAGAAGGGATAAGTGAATATTTATCCGAAGTTGGATATGATGTTATGGTTGCCGAAGATGGGCAAGAAGGTATCGACTTATTCAAATCAAATGAATTTGATTTAGTTTTATTGGATATAATGCTACCAAAAATAAATGGGTTTGGTGTATTGAGCCAAATAAGAGAAATAAGCGATGTTCCTGTTATGATGCTTACTGCAATGACTGATGATTACAGTCAAATCATGAGTTTTAATGAAAAAGCCGATGATTATATAACAAAACCATTTTCGGTTGTAGTACTTCACAAAAGAATTGAAGCTTTGCAAAGACGTATTCAAGGAAGACAACAAAATAACAAATGGATTTATAAAGATGTTGAGGTGGATTTTTTAGGATTTTGTGCAAAGAAAGATAATAATCCAGTAGATTTAAAACCAAAGGAAATAAAGTTATTGGAATTATTAATTAAGCACAAAAACCAGGTGCTAACAAGAAATCAAATGTTAGATAGTCTTTGGGAAATAGATGAGGCCCCAGCTGATCGTGTTATTGATGTATATATTAAAAATCTTAGAAAAAAACTAGATTTAGATTGTATTACAACTGTAAAAGGTATTGGGTATAAGTTTGAGGATAAGTAATGAAAAAGATGAAACTATTCCAAAAAACATACCTATTTACAGTTGGGCTGATGGCAATTATCATCATAATTTCTCACACTTTGTTGTATATGCTTTTGCCGAGTTTTTATACTAATAAAAAGCAGCAAGATTTAGACAACATAAGCTATCAATTAACAGAGCAATTACAAAATAATAATTCAAATAAGAGCGATGAAATAGCTAAGAAATTTGCTGATATGCATAACATAAATATACTGTTGAGTGTAAATGGAAAAAATAAAGTATATGAAGGAATTAAAAGTTGTGATATATATATAAACCCAGATGCTTTAGATGAACAGTCGCTAGTTATAGACAATAAAACGGATTTTATAGAAGATAATAAGAAATCAAATTCAACAGAAGTTAAAAATGATTTTCTAAAAATTAGTGATTCATCATTACTTTACACTAAAAAGTTAAAGACAAAAGATAACGTAGATGCATCAATAAAAGTTGCTATGGATTTACAATATCTCCAAGAAGCGAGAAGTGTAGTATTTATGATATTACCATATTCTATCGGTATAAGTCTTATTATTTCATTATTTGCATCATATATATATACAAAAAAAATAACAAAACCAATAAAACAAATTTGTGACGTTACAAAAGAGATGCAAGTATTAAAAGAAGATGCATATTGTGATATTAACACTGGCGATGAGATAGAGCTTTTAGCGACAAATATAAATAGTTTATATAAAAATTTATTAGATACGATTGATTCTTTGAAAGAGGAAATTGAAAATGTGAGTAAATCGGAAAAAAGCAAGGTAGACTTCTTAAGAAGTGCCTCTCACGAATTAAAAACACCTCTTATGAGCATACATATAATGCTTGAAAATATGATTTTGAATATCGGGAAGTATAAAAATCATGATGTTTATCTCCCAAAATGTCAAGAAGCTGTTGTTAATTTAAGTAGTATGGTTCAAGAGATACTAGACACATCTAGACTTAACTCTTTAAACGGCGAAAAAGAATTGAAAGAAGTAGATTTAAAAATATTGATAGAAAGTATTATTGAGCCATATAAAATTATCGCAAAATCAAAAAAAATCAATATGAACATAGATTATTCAAACTCATTAAATATAAATACTGATAAATCAATGTTAAAAAAGGCATTATCGAATATTATATCTAATGCAGTGAATTATACCGATAATGGAAAAAATATAAATATATATTTTGAAAAAAATTCATTAATAATAGAAAATGAGTGTAAACCAATAGAACAAAATCATCTAGATCATATATTCGAGGCGTTTTATAGGGCGGAATTTGACAGAAATAAAAACACCGGAGGAAATGGGTTGGGACTTTATATTGTTCAACAAATTCTAAAAACTTTAAATATCTCACACTCATTTGAAAGTGTTCAAAATGGTATGAAATTTACGATTAATTTTGAAGAAAATAACTTAATATGTTAACAAAAAAGTAGGGGCTAAGCTCCTACTTTTTTGTGTTTGTATATAGATAAAATATAAAAATATTGATAAAGTTATTGATAAAAATAAAAATCTAAAATAGTAAAGGAAATAATGAAAAAGGTATTTAAATATATGGAAAAATACGAACTTTTTAATATATATGTTTTAATATATAAGTGAAAGTAGCATATTTTTTCTTAAAAAATGATTTTTTTATTAATTAAACAACAAATTTTAATTTTTACAATTGTAAATTTAAAAGTTTTATAGTATACTAATTTCATATTAAGTTTACACACATGAAAGGGACACATGATGGAAAAAAGAGAAAAAGTAGTTTCGAGTATTGCAAATATTTATAAATTAGATGGACGAGTGCCATTATCTAAGGCGATTCCTTTTGGATTACAACATATTCTTGCTATGTTTGTAGCTAATTTAACACCAATTATGATGATAGGAAGTGCATCATCTGTAGGACAAGAGCAGATGACTATATTATTACAAAATGCAATGTTTATGGCTGGTATAGCAACTTTAATTCAGTTATATCCTATTGGAAAAGTAGGGGCAAAGTTGCCTATTGTTATGGGAGTTAGTTTTACATTCGTTACAATCTTATCTTATGTTGGAGCTCAATATGGCTATGGTGCTGTTGTAGGTGCAGTTATCGTAGGTGGTATTTTTGAAGGGCTATTAGGATTATTGGCCAAATATTGGAGAAAAATAATAACACCAGTTGTTTCAGGTGTTGTCGTTACAACGATTGGCTATTCATTATTAACTGTAGGTGTACGTTCATTCGGAGGGGGCTACACTGAAAACTTTGGTTCTCTACAAAATATTATGGTTGGTACAATTACGTTAGTAGCCTGTCTTTTATTTAATATTTTAGCAAAATCATTTTGGAAGCAATTATCAGTATTATTCGGATTATTTGTAGGATATGTAGTATCACTTTGTTTAGGGATGGTAGATTTATCAGGAATTTTATCTAATGGAATTATAGCATTCCCTACAATTTTACCAGTTACACCAGAATTCAATATAAATGCAATTATATCAGTATGTATTATATTTATGGTTTCGGCTGCTGAAACAATCGGAGATACATCAGCAGTAGTTGCAAAAGGTTTAGACAGAGAAATAACAGAAAGAGAAATCTCAGGTTCACTTGCTTGTGATGGTTTTTCAAGTTCTATAACTGGTATATTTGGATGTCCACCAGTAACATCATTCAGCCAAAATGTTGGATTAGTTGCTATGACAAAAGTAGTAAATAGATTTACAATAATGACTGGAGCTATGTTTATGATACTTGCAGGATTTGTTCCACCAATCGGTGCATTTTTCAGCTCAATTCCAGAATCTGTGTTAGGTGGGTGTACACTTATGATGTTCGGGACAATAGTAGTTAGTGGTATAGAGATGCTTGCAAGAGCAGGTTTTACACAAAGAAATATCATAATTATAGCACTATCTTTAGCTATAGGTATAGGATTTACTTCTGTGACAGAAGCAGAAATTTGGGCAATATTCCCTAAAATGATACAAGACATATTTAGCGGAAATTGTGTTGCAGTTGTATTCGTTGTTTCAATTATTTTAAACTTAGTACTTCCTAAAAATATGGAAATTGAGAAGTTGGCTGAAGCAGCTTAGGAAATAATTGAAGTAAAATAATAATAAATTAAAAGCAAAAATGCTACAAAGTAGGTTATCTATTTTGTAGCATTTTTTTATAATGTATAGGAAATTATAATTAGCTTTAAATTGTGGAATATAAATTAATTTATATTGTATTGTTTAAATTTTTAGTTTATATTAAAATAAAATATATTTTACCTTTATATGAAAAAATAGGTTATATAATTATAAATAGGTGGAGAAAGAGAATGAATAAAAAAGAAGCAATACTAAAAGTATACAATTGCATAAAAAAAGAAACAGCTAAGAAAGCTATAAGTATAGAGTTAAAAAAACAAAAAACACAACTTATAGATTCAAAAGTAGGAGGGACTCCATATTTACCTGTTGGTGCAGAAATTCCTGTTGATGATGATGGAAGACAACTTACATTATTAGCACAAATAAACTGCGAAGAGCTTGTAGGAATGGAAGATTATCCTCAAAAAGGATTATTACAATTTTTCATACTTATGGATGATTGTTATGGGCTGGATTTTGATAATCAAAATAAACAAAATACATTTAGAGTAGTTTACCATGACAGTATTGATGATAATGTAAAAGAAGAGGATATATTAAAAATATACAATCCTTATATTGAAGATGAGGATTATATGCCATTTGAAGATGAATTCAAGATGGTGTTTACAACTTATGAAGAAGGAATAACATCAGAAGATTTTAATTTTGATGAAATTTTTGTAAAAAAATACAACAAACTATTTCCTAATAATCAAATTCAAGCATTTTGGGACTTGGATGATGATAATGAAGGTGAAGAATCATTTGATGATATTCTAGAAGAAATCAACGATGAGATTTCAGGTTGCGGAAATAAAATAGGAGGATACCCTTACTTTGCACAATCAGACCCTAGAGAATATGACGGTCTTGATGTATATGATACTTTATTATTACAGATAGATAGTATGGACGATTATGAAAATGGATATATAATGTGGGGAGATTGCGGAGTTTGCAATTTCTTTATTAATAAGGATAAGTTAAAGAATTTAGACTTTAGTGATGTTTTATATAATTGGGATTGTTATTAAGAAGATAAATTTGAAAAATTAAAGATTTAATAATAAAAAAATAAACACATGGAATTTATATTTATTTAAAATATACTTTCTATGTGTTTATTTTTTGTAAATCTGTCCTAAAATACTAATAGAAACAAAAAAGCCCACATAAAAATGTGAGCAATTAGTTTCGATAATAATCATCATCGTCAATTCGATGGGAATTATTTTCTAAAAAAGATATCATCATCGTCAATCCGATGAGAATTATCTTTTCTATATTATCCTCAAGATAAAAAAATTTATACATTTATTTTGAAGATTATATAAATAATAATTAATATATAAAAAATTAAAGAGATTTAATTATTTCCTCTAATTTTTCAGATAAACTTCTAGCACGTTCAAAATCAGTATCTCTAAGTGATGAGGCGATATCCATTTCAAGAGCCTTTTTCTTTTCTTCTATTTGAAGATAGTCTTTGTCAAAATGGTTAGCATATATCATTTTTCTGAATTTACGCATGCTCATTTTTCTTATTGTTTTGTCTTCTATTAATAAGACATAGTCGGCACAGTTAACTATGAAATGATAGTCATGTGAAATCATTAAGATTGCGCCTTTGTAGTTTGAAATAGCTTTTTCTAATGCCATTTGTGAATATATATCTAAGTGGCTTGTTGGTTCGTCCATTAATAACATATTTGCTTTACTTGCTGAAACTTTTGCAAGTTGAAGGATGTTTTTCTCACCACCTGATAATGATTCGATCTTTTGTGTAAGTATATCTGAACTAAATCCGTATCTTCCAAGATATCTTCTTATTTCACCATATGTTTCAAATCCAACATCATAGAATTCTTGTAAAATTGTGTTTGATTCATTTACAACTTCGCTTTGCATTTGCGATAAATATGCTAATTTGATGTTTTCGTCGATTTTTATAGCATCATTGTTATTTTTGAAAATTTGTTTTAATAAAGTAGTTTTACCAACACCGTTTGTTCCGATTATTGCAACTTTATCATTAGATTTTATCTCGAAGTTTACATTTTGTAAAAGCACTTCATCAAATGATATACCTAAATTATCTGTTTTTAATGCTATTATTTCTTCTTCGATTTCATTATTTGTTTCTAAGTTGATATATGGTTGTTTGATATCTACAAATGGATGTTTAATTCTATTTGCTTCTAATCTTTCTTGTATTTTAACTCTCGCTTTTAACGCTCTACCTCTAGATGCATCTGCATTGTAAGTTGCTTTTTCTCTTAATATTTTTATTAATTCTTCATTTCTTGCTATTTCCTCTTCATCAGCTATTGCCATCTCTTGTAATTCAATTTTTGTTTGAAGAAGAGAGAAGTTATAGTCAATATATCTTCCATCAAATTCTTGAAGTTCAGTGTTTTCAAGGTGGATGATTTTATTGAAACAATGATTTAATAAATATCTGTTGTGAGTTATAACTAAGATAGTTTTTTTGTGAGAATTAATTAAGTTTTTAAGTGAGTTAAGATTCTCAAAGTCTAAGAAAACATCTGGTTCATCCATAATCATTAAATCAGGATTATTAAGCATTTCTTTTATAACTTGTATAAGTTTGAACTCCCCACCACTAAGCTCAGAAATCATTCTGTCTCTGTGAGTAGTTAAGTTAGCAGCATTTAATTTTTTATTGATGTTGTTTTCATAATTATCACCATCAATCGCATCGAAAGCATCAAGTGCCTCTTGGTATTTTTCTAATAATGTTTCGATATCATCAGAAGTTCCCATTTCAGCACAAAGAGTTGCTATTTCATTTTCAAGTTTTATAAATTCTTCTGCAATATATTCGAAAACAGTTGTTTCTTTGTCTTTATCTCTTTGTGAAAATTGGCTTACGTACCCAATTTTTAAGCTTGGCTCCATTTCAACGTTTCCGTCAAATACGTATTTTTCAGGATCCATTATTATATCTATAAGCGTACTTTTTCCACTACCACTTGCACCGATAAATGCACAATGTTGACCTTCTTCTATTGTAAATGAAACATCAGTATAAAGGTCTTTTTGTGGAAAAGAGTACGACACTTTGTCAAATTTTATCATGTAATTACCTCTCTTTTTGATTCGCTTTTGATAGCATAACATTTTTTAGGGCTAATTTCAATTATTTAAAATTGGGATTTTAGATAATTCTTTATGCATAAATAATAAGCAATTTACAAAACATAAATAAGAATATTATTTTACATAAAAAGGAGGATTTTAACATGTGTACAGCTTTGAGTTTATTAACATTTAAAAAAGAACATTTATTTGGAAGAAATATGGATTTGGAATATACATTTGGACAAAGACCAGTAGTAGTTCCTAGAAATTATGAATACGTAGACAAAGTTTCTGGTGAAAATAAAAAGATAAAATATGCTATTACTGGTATGGCATCAGTTATGGACAATCACCCACTATTTGCTGAGGCTATAAACGAAGAGGGGCTAGGTTGTGCTGGGCTTAACTTCCCTGATGCATATTGGGAAGATGACACTAAAGAAGGTATGGAAAATATGCCACCATATGACTTAATTCTTTGGATTACTGGTAATTTTGCAACTTTAGAAGAATTAAGACCATATCTAGATAAAATCAATTTAGTTGCAAGACCTTTTGCTGAAAATGTTGGACTTCCAACACTTCACTGGATGGTTACTGATAAGACAGGAAAAGCAATCGTAATCGAAAAAACTAAAGAAGGATTTAAAGTATATGAAAATAAAGTTGGTGTAATGACTAATGCACCATCATTTGATTGGCATATAACTAACTTACGTCAATATATGAATGCAACTCCAGTTCAACCGATATCTGCAAATTGGAGTGATTTAGAATTAACTCCGCTGGGATCTGCAACTGGTGGGATAGGACTTCCTGGAGATTTTTCATCACCATCTAGATTTGTAAGAGTAGCATTTTTAAGAGCACAAATTCTTATGGAAGATATAGAAAACGACGGAATAATTGAATTCTTCCATATCTTAAATAATGTAGCAATGGTAAAAGGTTCAGTAATAACTAAAGACGGAAAAGATGAAATAACTCAATATAGTTCTTGTATGAACCTAGAAAAAGGACTTTATTATTATAAATCTTACAATAATAATCAAATAAATATGCTTGATATGCATAAAGAAGACTTAGATGGAAGTGAAATGAAGATATTCCCTTATAATGATGTTCAAGTTGTAAATTTATTAAATTAAAAAGTATAGAAGAAATTATAAGAAGTAGAATTTTAAAATAAGAGTATAAAATTATAGAGAATTTAATTAAAATTTAAATAGAATAAAAAAGAGATGTTGTATTAAAAGACATCTCTTTTTTAGCAACCTATATTTTTTAAATATCTTTAGAATAAAGATTTCTTTATATATATAGTTAAATTATTGATACTAATTTGTTACACATATCTTGTTGACTCATATAATAAATTAATTCTATAATAAATTAATAATATGTAAAAATATGGGGTGTGAAATGAAGGGAATAAAAAAAATAACAGCTTTATTTTTGATAATGATACTCACAATATCTACTAGTGGATTTGTTAATAAAGTTGAATCAGTTCAAGTTAGTAAATCTCAAACCAATGACTCTCCAATAAGTATGGGAGTATCTGCACATGCTTATGTTGTTATGGATGCAAATTCAGGGGAAATAATTATGTCTCAAGATGCGGATAAAAAAATCTATCCTGCAAGTACAACTAAATTATTAACAGCAGTAGTTGCAATAGAAAACTGCAACTTAGATAGAGAAATAGAAGTAAAACAAGCAGCTTTAAACAAAGTTGATGTAGAATCATCAATTGTAGGATTAAGAGCTGGCTCTACATATACAATGGAACAACTTTTATATATGCTTTTGATTGTTTCAGCAGGTGATGCAGCAGAAGTTATAGCCGAAGAAGTAGCGGGTTCAAGTGAAGCATTTGCTACTATGATGAATGAAAAAGCAAAACAAATCGGAATGACAGATTCATATTTTGATAATCCAGTGGGTATGGATTGGCACAGTAATGCAAAAATACATTCAACTGCACATGATATAGCGAAATTGACACAATATGCTATGGCCAATTATGAAATAAGAAAAATAGTTAGACATAGTTTTTATACAGTAGATAATTTTTATAATGGAAAATCAATAACATTGGGTTCAACTAATGGTTTCCTTAGAAAACGTAAATATGCTGACAATTTATTTAGAGTAATAGGTTCAAAAACAGGTACTACTGATAAGGCTGGATTTGCACTTACAACAACAGCCAAGGATAATGAAGGTAGAGAAGTAATCTGTGCATTTTTCGGAAATAGTACGAGAGATAAGATGTATAAAGATATCAATAGATTATTAATTAATGCTTATACAACTCATAAAGATGAATTACAAAAGGGTATTTTAAATATTAGATATCCATCAGTAAAAGATATTATGGATCAAGAGATAGAAAAAGAGTGCAATTTAACAAAATAATTTAGATAGTAAAAGGGTTGTTTGAATATATAAAACAACCCTTTATTTTTAGAAAAATCACCCGGGTGAAAAGTCTCCAAAATCAAGTTATCATCCAAAATTTAAACTATACTATAATTAACTAGATAAAATATTTTATTTAGACTTATCAAGAAGGGGGATTTTAGGTGAAGAAATTAACTGTTATTATATTATCATTAGTATTATCATTTGGAGTAGTGGGCTGTTCATCAAATAGCAAGGATGATAGTACTCAAGAACAACAAGAGCAGCAAAAAGATACAGCTGCAACAGCTTCAGAAATATCAACTTTATTAAAAGATATGTATATAGTACTTAAGGATTCAAACGGGGGAACTAAAGATTGTAAAGATAAGCTAGTTAATTACGGAAAAGACATAAACGATGCTATGTTGGCGAATAAAGAATACGGGTCAGATATGCAAAATTTAAAAGATGCTACAGAAGATTATGATTTAGAAAAAATAGCTAAATATGTATGTGATATTTTAAATGACATAGAGGGAAGCGACAAATACAGCATAGAAATAAAGTCAACAGATAATACAGATAAATCTAATACAGATAAATCTAATACAGATAAATCAAATAGTAATAAAAATACTAAGTCAAATGGGAATAATCAAAAGAGTACAAATACAAATAAAAACAACAATAATAACAAAAATACGAATAAAAATAACGAAGAAGAATATCAAAGTGGGGACTACGGAGATTATACAAAATGTCCAAACTGCAAAAAAATGACATTCCATCCTGATGGATATTGCGAAAACTGTGGTTATGGAAAATCAGCTAATGAAGATGGAGCTAGCCATAGTTCTGAATGCGCAAATTGTGGAAGTGCCACTATAAATGATGATGGAACTTGTCCATATTGTGGATATCAAAATTAGAGCGTGTTTAAAATAAAGATTTATTTTTTATAATGTCAAAATAGGAGCAAATGCTCCTATTTTTTTGTGGGAAATTTTAAAAGAGAATGCTAATCATACGAATGAATAATATATAATTAACATATAGGACTTAAAAATAAACAAAACTGAGATTATATATAAATAATAATATAAATCTAGAAGGGAGTTTAGAAAAGGGGATATGGAATATATAAAGCAATATAATACGAATGAAGTTTATGTGAATGAAAAGCTTACAGAGAAAATAGATAAAATAAATTCACATCCACTTACTGTGGTTGAGGCACCGATGGGATATGGAAAGACAACAGCGATAAAAATATATCTGAACAAATTCCATACGAATTACTATTGGCAGAATATCTACACTGATTCGGATATAGCATTTTGGCAAGGTTTTTGTAGAATAATAAGCAAGATAGATTCAAATGTTGGCAGTCGCTTGGAAAACATAGGCTTACCAAAAGATAGTATAAAACTTGAAGAATGTATTGAGCTTATAAATTCTATTTATATAAAAGAGGAAATAGCAATAATATTAGATGATTATCATTTAATAGGTAATAAAAATTTAGATGAGTTAATATATAATTTGGTAAAAAGTATGGATAACAAAATCCATCTTATTATAATTACGAGAAATAAGCCAGATATTGAGATTGAAGAACTTCAATTAAAAAAATTGGTGAATTATATTACGAAAAATTGCTTGGAATTTGAAAAGGATGATATAAAAAAATATTACAAACTCTGTGGCATAAATTTAAATACTTTAAATATAGATGATGTTTATAAAAAGAGCGAAGGTTGGATAAGTGCGATATATTTGATTATGCTAAATTATATCGAATACAATACGATTGAGATAAGTGAAGATATATATGAACTTGTTGAAAAATTGGTATATGAGCCATTTGAAGAGAAGTTTAAAGATTTTTTA
>ERZ827498.2512-NODE-2512-length-17311-cov-4.605586_pt1 | contig 17311 bp, 12 predicted proteins | sample MGYA00519865_ERZ827498 | MGnify/ENA primary metagenome ERZ827498 (study PRJEB31778, sample SAMEA3449328) | human gut metagenome | biome: human gut; feature: human-associated habitat; material: faeces | place: United Kingdom | collected 2010/2012 ...
GGCCTTCAAATTTGATTTTGGGTAGCCTCAAATCTTCGTGGCCTTTTGCGTATTGACTCAAGTTGCATCATGGGGTAAGGGGATTTCGTCTATTGCGACTGCACCATAAGGATTCTTTACGAAAACGAGTCGTGTTAGAGAGGTATATCCTAAACGAGTCTGGCTATTCTGACTTGATACGAAACAGCAACTCAATTAATAATGCAAGAGAGTGTGTGTTTATTACATACTCTCTTGCTCATATAGGTATAATGTCTTATTTTCCCAAAGACTTGAACATCTTGGTGATGCACTTTTTCTTCTGCTCCATGTTTGGGTGAACATAGAGATTAAGGGTTGTTGTAATGTTGGCATGACCGAGCAGTACGCTTACTGTCTTGTAGTCGCAGTTGCTTTCAATGCAGCGTGTGGCAAAGCTATGGCGCAGTCCGTGATACTTTAGTCGAGGAACGTCAAGACGCGCCATCAACCGATGATAATAGTTGCGGTAGGTACGTGGCTCGGTAGGCTTCTCCTCGTTTGTCAGAACATAGAAGTCTGTGTTTACCACCTTTTTCAGAGGTTTTACCATAGCCAGAAGTTCCTTGTTCATCGGTATCTCACGGCATGAGTTTTTGGTCTTGGGTGTGTTGATGACCAACTCCGTGTGCTTGCGTTCGCCCTCCACAATGTAGATGCGCTCAATGGTGCGGTTCACGATGATAGTACCATTATCGGTATTGATGTCAGACCATTTCAGACCGCAAATTTCTCCGATACGCAAGCCTGTGGTCAGACTGATATAGATACCAAGGTTACGGAAAGTGAAGTTCTGCTTGATGAAATCGAGGATCTTCTTGTGGTGTGCCACCGTCAGCACCTCTATTTCCTTGTTGGTCTCTGTCGTGGGGTACTTGATGTCCCACTCGCAATAGTTCATCCACTCGTTCTTTACTCCGAACTTCATCACCATTTTCAGGACAATCAAGATGTCCTTCACCGTTTTGATGCTTAGACCGTCATTGAGTTTCTGCAAAACGAACTCCTGCACAAGTTTCTCACTCAGAGCCCCACAATCGCCAAAAGATGGCAGAATGTGGTTCTCCAAAACTAACACATAAGCAGCGTATGTAGACTGCTTTACATAGCGTTGCTTGTCACTTTTCCAAGCCAACGCAATTTCTCTAATTGTTTTTGTTGTCATTGTAATCCTTAATTTTGAAGGTGTACATATATAATTAGAGAAAATTGACCTCTGATGTCCCAAATCTCAGATTTCCTGAGTTTCAGGGAGAGTGGAAAAAGACAACGATTGGAGACATCGCTGATTTGTATAAAGGTACTGGTATATCTAAAGACCAACTGTCTGATGATGGTGAGCCTTGTATTTTATATGGAGAGCTTTACACAAAGTACAAATCGGAAACAATAAGAGAAGTCATAAGCAAAACAAACATCGACAATATCAAATTGGTAAGAAGCAAAGCTAATGACGTAATAATACCTTGCTCTGGTGAAACAGCAGAGGATATCGCAACCGCTCGTTGCGTCCTCAATGGCAATATTCTTTTAGGTGGTGATTTGAACATTATACGCTTGCATGGATATGATGGTGCATTCATGAGCTATCAGTTAAATGGTAGACGCAAGTATGACATCGCCAAAGTTGCGCAAGGTGTGTCTGTAGTGCATCTTTATGGCGAACATTTGAAAGGGGTAAAGACCATCAATCCTTGTTTGGAGGAGCAGAAGAAAATAGCCAAACTTTTGTCACTCCTTGACGAGCGTATAGCGACCCAAAACAAAATCATTGACAAGTTGCAGTCCTTAATCAAGGGACTAAGAGTTAGGCTTATACAAATAGAGAATGGCAACATTGTACATCTGGGTGAGATTGCACGAATATATCAGCCTCAAACTATATCTTCAACAGAATTAACGGAAGATGGTTTTCTTGTATATGGCGCAAATGGCATTATTGGTAAATATAAAGAATATAACCATAAGACAGAACAAATCTGTATAACTTGTCGTGGTAATACTTGCGGTATAGTTAATTACACCAAACCCATGTCATGGATAACAGGAAATGCGATGGTGATAAACACAGATGAACATCAAAACAAGGTGTGCAAGAGATATTTGTACCATTATCTTTCTGCGTATAACTTCAATAGTCTAATTTCAGGGTCAGGACAACCGCAAATTGTACGCACTCCATTAGAACAGTTAAAAGTTACATTACCTACCTTTTTAGAACAAAAACAGAAGGCAACGTTTCTTGATAAAATTCAAGGCAAAATCGAAATCAGCAATAAGACATTAAATCTTTATCTGCAACAAAAGCAGTATCTGGTTCGCCAAATGTTCATATAAACATCTGGCGGAGCAAGTATTGCTTCTGTTTATTGTAAAGGTCACTCAATACAAGTTGGGTTGATAGTTTCCTTTCAAATGACATCATTAAGTCCGCTATATGATTTTGTTTGCTATTATTGGGTATTGGTATTTTCAAATCTGCAAGAGTAGACAATACAATATATGGGGTATTACTTGAACTTTTTTCTATTGCAATTCTTTGGGGAAGCAAGACTTTTAATGCCCATTTCACATATTGGATATTCACAGAAAAGTGATCTAAAACATAAGTTCTTTGATAGGCATTAAACTTGCCCTTATAGTAATTTATATATCCCAAGTTGGCACCATTCCCTGATATCAATAGGGCTTCAGTATCAAAAGCATAACTGTCAATATTAAACGGCCGTTCTGCACATGTAAAAAATGGATATTGTCCATTTTCAACTTGTGCATTAGCGTCAAGTTTTCCAGTTGTTATTTTGCAAATATCGCCCAGTCTTACATATTCCCAGCCATTGATAAGTTCTCTGATACAATGTTGTGCAATTCCCTTGATTAAGGACTGCAACTTGTCAATGATTTTGTTTTGGGTAGTGATACGCTCGTCAAGAATGGACAACAATCTTGTTATCTTATTCTGTTCTTGAATAGTTCCCAATGATACTTTCACCTTTTTAAGCATACCACCTGTAATCAATGGTTGACCAGAGCCAAAAATCAATCGGTTTAAATTAAAATGCTGAAGAAAGTAATATATGTATTGAACGTCAACCTCTTTTGGCTTTATTATCAAAGTGTTGTCTGTTATACCACATGGCTCATTTATTATTTGAAGGAAACCTGCATTTGCTCCGACGCGAGCGACAAGCACCAAATTCCCTTCATAACAGGCTTCGTCAGTTTTGCCAATTATGCCAGTTGAGCCATATAGATTGTATTTCCCATTTGAAGAATGACTTTTACATCTTCCTGAAGATATGTTTACTGTTATATCCTCAATCCTATATTCTTCCCACTCCTCCTGAAACTCCGGGAATCTGAGATTTGGGACATTGAGTTTATTATGTTCGTTATTTATTGTCATTGTCATTTTTAATCCTTAATTTTAATTCACCAATATGGCTCTGTTACATACCAGTTTACATGGTAGTTACATGCCAGTCACATTGTTTTATTCGTCTACCAACTTGGTAGACAAAATCTTCCACAACTTGTGGCAGATTTAAACGTTCTTACTCTTTTTCAGAGGCTTCCTGTTTTAATTCAAGCATAGTCCGTTCATAGACCTCTTGCAGTTGATAACTTGCCACACCCAAAGGAGTTGTGATACCACGCAAAGACCATTCCACAACGGACGAGTCTTTGTCCTTGCAAAGAAGAATACCGATGCTAGGATTGTCTCCTTCGCCTCTAAGCAACTCGTCAGCAGCCGAAACGTAGAAATTCAGTTTGCCAATGAACTCTGGTATAAAGTCCACGATTTTCAGTTCTACCACCACATAGCATTTCAAGCGAGTATGATAGAAAACCATATCGGGGAAGTAAGACTTGCCACTTGGCGTGTCAAGTTCCATCTGCCGACCGACATAGGCAAACCCTTTGCCTAATTCCAAGAGGAAGCGAGTAATGTTTGTGGCTAACTTGTTCTCCAAGTCCATTTCACTGAACTTTCTTGGTAATGAGAAGAAATCCAACTTATAAGGATCTTTGATAATCTCTGTTGCCAATGCATTTTGTGGTTGTGGCAATGTAACATCAAAGTTATTCAAAGCCTTGCCTGTATGCTCGTACAGTTGAGCCTTAACCACATGCTCCAATTCCGTGCGGCTCATGTTGCCCTCTACAACTTTATTGAGATAGAACAAGGCAGCAGGAATTGTAGCGCATTTGGAAACAATAAACGTTTGGTGACGCCAAGGCACACAAAGCAATATTTCAGGTATTGGGGTATTGCTATTATCCACTTTTTGTAATAGTCCACCAGCTTGGTGGACTATTTCTATCTGGCTGGAATAGAATATAAACCACCTTTTTATGTCATATAGGTTTGTTCGGGAAAATCCCTCACTCTGAGGAAATTCCGAACGCATATCAAGACTAAGTCTGTCAATAACCTTTGCGCCCCACTTGTATTGCTTCTGCTTCTCACAAATGTCCTCGCCCAAACTCCAATAGAATTTGAGCATTTCCGTATTCACTTTGACAGCTGCTTTAAGCTGTGACATGCGGAAACGTTTCTTCAAGTCAGACAACCACTTCACATAGTTCTTATCTGCCATAAACGAATCGCTATTCACAAATTGCGGTATATTGTTCTTTTCTGCCATTTTCTTTTGCTCTATCAACTTGTTGAAAAAACCAACAGGTTGCTTTTCGTTCTCTTTTGTTTCTCTTTAGTTAGAACTATCCTAAAATATTGGATAGTTGGGCATTGGACACATATAAAGTCTTTATTTTCAAGCATGACCATACCAACCGTTTGGTTGATATGGTTACGCCAATCCCAATTCCTTCAAATAACCTTCAATCTCCTTGTCAAGGTCGGCTCGTTTGGCTTCCAAATCCTTGATTTCTTTCATCACGGCATGAATGTCGATAGGTTCTTCTTCTTCGAAAGTATCAACGTAACGAGGAATGTTGAGATTGTAGTCGTTCTCAGCCACTTCTTGCAGTGTGGCAAGATGACTGTACTTTTCTATCTCCTTGCGCTCACGATAGGTATCAACAATCTTCTTGATGTGCTGCGGACGGAGCTTGTTCTGTGTCTTGACCTTTTCAAACTCTTTGCTTGCGTCGATGAAGAGGATGTTGTCGTCCTCCTTACGGCATTTCTTGAACACCAGGATGCAGGTCGGGATGCTTGTGCCATAGAAGATGTTGGCAGGCAGACCGATGATGGCATCCACATAGTTCTTCTTCTCAATGAGGAAACGGCGGATTACGCCCTCGGCATTGCCACGGAACAACACACCATGAGGAGCGACACAAGCCATTGTACCACCCTCATTGAGGTGGTAAATCATGTGGAGAATAAAGGCATAGTCGGCTGTCTTGCGTGGTGCCAAGCGTCCTGCCTTACTGAAACGATCGTCGTTGTTGAACTTATCGGCTGCACTCCATTCGGCAGAGAAGGGAGGATTTGCTACCACAGCGTCAAACTGTGTATCGCCAAAAGCATCAGCCTCCAAAGTATCGCCATTCTCTATGCGGAAGTTGCTGAACTTGATGCCATGAAGAAGCATATTCATGCGAGCCAAGTTGTAGGTCGTAGGGTTCTTCTCCTGTCCGAAAATCTCGTTTGCATGACCTATGCTTGCTGCACGGAGCAACAGCGAACCACTACCACAAGTTGGATCATAGACATTGCGCAGACGAGCGTGACCGATGGTTACAATCTCTGCCAAGATACGGCTTACTTCCTGAGGAGTGTAGAACTCACCAGCTTTCTTGCCAGCACCTGCGGCAAATTGGCTAATCATATACTCGTAGGCATCACCGAGAATGTCAATCTCTTGCGATGCTTCCACACCAAAGTCAATGTCATCAAGGGCAAGAAGAACATTGCTGACCAAAGTGTTCTTGTCATCGGCAGTCTTGCCCAACTTGGGTGAAGCAAGGTCAATGTCAGAGAATAGACCGCCAAAATCCTCTTCGCTGTCCTGTCCGAGGGTACTGTCCTCAATACGCTTCAATGAGCGTTCGAGCATCGGCAGAATATTCTCCTTTTTCTTAATGCTCTCAATGACAGACGAGAACAGGAAGTTTGGTTCAATGAAGTAGCCGATATTTTCCAGACATTCGGTCTTTACTTCTTGTTGCAATGCCTCAACATCCTCATCTTTCTCCATTGCCCACAATTCTTTGAATGTGACTTCATCGTCCACCAATGCGTCATTGGCATGCTTCTCTATCTTCTCCGACAAATACTTGTAGAAGATAAAACCAAGGGTGAAGTACATGAAGTCGCTTGCCGACATATTGCCGCGCAGTTTGTTTGCAACTTCCCAGAGTTGGTTTCTTAAATTTTGCTGAAGCTCTTCTGACATATCTTTTGTTTTTTTCTTATTCCCAATTAAATACTTTTATTATTGTTCTTAGTTTGTCCATGATGCGGGTGAACGCCTTGCGCTTCTTTATCAGTCCGAGGTGTTTCTCTTTCAATGCCTCTTGTATGATTTCTGGCTGTTCCTTCTGCAGGTAGTCATATTCAGATAGGTAGTGATTGAGCACGGATACATCCAAATCCTCATCTTTCGCAAGCGTATTGACTGCATTGTTGCGTTCGGTTACGATGTAGTTGTTCAACCGTTCTTCAAGGTCGCTTGTACCATCGGCTTTCTGCTTGCGAGCCATAAAGTTGTCACGGTCATCATCCACATTCTTCTGGATAAATCCGTCAATGAGTTTTGCCTTACTGCGAAGTTCAACATCCTTAATCATTGTGTCGATGATGTGCTTACGCCTCTCTTCGTAGTCCTCGCTATAAGGATTGAGGTCTGCAATCAACTCCAAGATATAGGCAACATTGATGATGTCACTATGCAGAAGTTCCAAGCAGAAGTCTATATCTCCCATGCCTGTAGCTGTTTCCTGTTGAGGGTCTGGTTCTCCAACCATGCCAGAATTGTCCTCTGGTACTTGGTATGTCGTTGGCTGCTCCTTATTTTGCACAGCAAACGAATCGTATATATCAAGATACTTGCTGCGGAAGTCCATAAACTGTTGTTCTGTCATTCCGAGGTCGGGAGCATCCTCCTCAAACTCATCATACACTTGTATCTCTGCGTGTTTTTTGATGATGTCACGGAAAGCGAGGATAAACTGCTTCTTGGCGGTCTACCACGAACATAACCTTATCCACATCATCCAACTCGGATACGACTTGGGCTGCCTTGAATGATGTCAAGGTCTTTCCTGCACCAGTTGTATGCCAGATATAGCCGTTATCGTTGGAGTTTTCAACACGGTCGAGAATCTTCTCCACTGCATAGAACTGATAAGGGCGAAGTACCATCAGGCATTTGTCGCCCTCATGCAAGACGATATACTTTCCGATAATCTTGCCCAACGTGCACTTGTCGAAGAACACTGTGGCAAATTTCTCCAAGTCGTTGAAAGGCACATTGGCTGCATCCGTCCAGTTGAAAGTGAACTTATATCCGCTATTCGGATTATTTGCAAAATAGCGAGTGTTCACACCATTGGATATGACGAACAGTTGGATGTAATCAAACAGTCCATGGAAAGAAGTCTTGTGATAGCGTTGTATCTGGTTGTATGCCTGTTTCAGTTCCACGCCTCTGCGCTTCAGTTCTATCTGAACCAATGGCAGTCCGTTGATAAGTATCGTCACATCGTAACGGCATTTCTTTCTGCCCTCAACCGTAATCTGATTGGAAACTTGGAACTCGTTCTGACACCAGTGAGCGCGGTTCAGGAACTCCACCCATAGGCGTTCACCGCTTTCCAGTTCAAGAGGAAAGAGGTCTCGCAGTTTTTTTGCCTTTTCAAAGCGAGTGCCACCTTCAAGATAGATAAGTATCTTTTCAAACTCAGACTCTGCAAATTGGGTACGACCCAATTCTTCCAACTTCTTCTTGTTGTGTTTCTCCAACTGTTTCTTGAAATTGGCAGACAGGTTCTTCTCCTCTTCAATATGAACATACTCGTAGTTCATCTTTTGAAGAGTATCTATAAGTCCATTTTCGAGAGCAGCTTCACTTTGTACTGACATATCTTATCTTTTCTATCGTTACACTTATAAGAAGGTTTTTCTTCTTGGCTCATTAGTGCTCCTTTATTTTGAACAGGAGATAATGTTTCCTTTATCATCTTAGACGTATTTCGCTTTGTACCATTTATATTTGGCTATTGCCATTTCGCCTACAAAGATAACTGATTTTAATGAGAAAGCACAACTGTAGGGTTGTTTTCTCTTTTATGTGTGAACATAACATGTTGAAATTGATATTATGACACTTTTGCCCAGGCTTATACAGGTAAGCTCTTAATAACTCGGCAAAAACTCGGGAAAAATATAAACGAAAATAAATCCTAACTACTCATATTCAAGCAGTTAGGATTTCTCTGGGTGCGCCTGATAGGACTCGAACCTACACGTCGCGGGACACTAGATCCTAAGTCTAGCGCGTCTACCAATTCCGCCACAAGCGCATTAAGCGAATGCAAAATTAATAATAAAAGGTGGAATGGGCAAATTTTGAAGACTTTTTATTGAGAATTTGGAAGAAATGGGGGTTATCCCTCATCCTCTTTAATTTTCTCGATCTGTCAAGCGAAAATGTTTTCAGGAGCCATTGGGCTTTATACATCATCCTCTTCCACCTTCTCGATCTGTCAAGCGAGAATGTCTTCAGGAGCCATTGGGCTTTATACATCATCCTCTTCCACCTTCTCGATCTGTCAAGCGAGAATGTTTTCAGGAGCCATTGGGCTTTATACATCATCCTCTTTCATCCCAACACCTTGGCGTTGAGATAGCCCACAAACTTGTCGCGGTAGCTGTCGCCGATGGGCAGGAAGGTGTCGTTATCGAGAATTACGCGGTTCTTGTTGACCTCCTGTATCTTTTGCAGATTGACGATGTAAGAACGATGTATGCGCATAAACTTGACGGCTGGCAGACGCTCCTCTATGCGCTTCATGCTGAGCAACACGACGATGGGACGCTGGCCCTCAACGTAGATCTTAAGATATTCGCTCATGCCCTCCACATAACGTATGTCGTGCATGTGAACCTTCACCACCTTGTGCTCCGTCTTGAAGAAGATGGTGTCGTCGAGGAGGTTCTGCACCGATACCCGACGCTCAAGCTCAAACTGTCGTTTCAGCTTCAACGCGGCATGGTTAAACTCATCCATGCCGAAGGGCTTGAGCAGATAGTCGACGGCATCGAGCCGAAAGCCGTCAATGGCATGCTCCGAGTAGGCTGTGGTGAAGACCACGAGTGGCGGGGCTGCCAGGGAACGCACAAAATCGAGACCGTTGAGGTCAGGCATGTTGATGTCCACAAACATGGCGTCAACGTTCTCGCTGTCAATGACCTTGCGTGCCGCATCGGCGCTAAGACATTGGTCGACGAGTTTGAGAAATGGCACCTTGCTCACATAAGAGGCCAACTGCTGCAGGGCAAACGGTTCGTCGTCCACGACCAGACATTTTATCGTATTCATAGAGGAAGGTCTTTTTATTTTTTATTTTTTATTTTTTATTTTGTGTTCTTATTTTCTTTATTCTCCTTTTTTGTTTCTTTATCCTTGTTTTCCATTCTTGTCAGAACCATTGTTCACCGTCTTCTCCTGTGGCCGTTCCTTCAAGACAGGCATCACGAGCTTAACATCAAAGCGTTGCTCGCTGTCCTTGATCTCGAGCTTATAGTTGGTGTCGTAGAGCAGATCCAGACGTTTGCGCACATTAACCAAGCCCACGCCCCCTTTCTCATACGTCGGTTTCGCCGTGTGCTTACTGTTGCTGCATGTGAACACAACGTTGCCGTCGACCACATCTATCGACACCTCCACAAACGACTGTCCGCTGTAGCTTATGCCATGCTTGAAGGCGTTCTCGGCAAAGATGATAAGAAGCAGAGGCGGCACGTTACAGTCGGTCATGCGTTCAGGCACCGTGAGCGAGGTCTTTATGTCGTCAGTAAACCTGAGCGACATCAGTCGGAAGTAGTCGCGAAGAAACTCGATCTCCTTCTTCAACGACACGCTCTCCCTGTTGGCGTCATAGAGCACATAACGCAGCATCTTCGACAGCTCCACGATGGTGGTCTTTGCCTTCTCGGGGTTGATGTCGACAAGAGCGTGAATGTTGTTGAGGGTGTTCATGTAAAAATGCGGATTGATCTGGTAACGCAGATAAGCGAGCTGATGCACCAGATTCTGGTTCTCCACGAGCTGCATCTCTATCGAGTCGCGCTCAAGTTTAAAGAACAGTTTCACGCCGAGGTTCATGCCCATGAGCAACATCAACACCACAGTGCTCACAATGTCGATGGACGCTCCCGGGAGCTGCGGCAGCACCGAGTCGCGCACCTGCACCACGGTGTCATGGAAGAAATAAACCATGAACGACTGGAAGACCGTGAAGACCACAAGCAGCAACACCGCCATGCAGAGATACAGGTGAATGTCGTGCCTTTTTATAAGAATGGCGTTGAGCAAGGCGTTGTTTATGATGAAGACCACCAGAAACATGCAGGTGTAACGCCACATGTCTATGATCTCGTCCCACAAGAAATAGAGCTCCGCCACGTTCACCACACGCACATACATGTTCATCATTGGCGCGGTGAATATAATAATCCACAACGCCAGATAGACAAGGTTCTCTATGCGGTTTCGCTTCAAATGGTTTATAAAAGCTTTCATGCTTCTTGGTGAATGGAAATGTGGTTGTCAGCTAAAAAGCAGGGCTCGTCGGCGCACTCTCTTACAACTAATTATGCAAACTTACACATTTTATCTCAAAGAAGAGAAGGAAAAGGGCAAAAAGTTGTTGAAAAGCTTATTTTATTGTATCTTTGCAGAAGATAAGCTGCACCTCGGCAAAGCTATCAAGCAAACTTGTTTCTTTGCGCTCGGTTTGCATTATCTTTGCAAAAGATAAGCTGCACCTCGGCAAAGCTATCAAGCAAGCTTGTTTCTTTGCGGGGACATCTTTGCGGAGGCATCTTCTAAAAACATCTTTGCAAAACACAAGACATCTCACCTAAAGGATGGAGGACATTCTATGAACAATCTGACGATCATCATAAAAACCGTTGTTTTAACAGCATTGCTCCACATGGTTGCTCCACACGCCACGGCGTGGGGACTATCTCCCGTCATGGTTGGCCCAGAACGCAACAGCCATATTGTGCTTCATGAAGATTGTCTAAACACAGACGACGATGACGATGACGACGAGAACGTAAACATAACGGTAGACAAAGATGACCTTGACGGAACTGAAGGAGACGGAACAGGTGGAGACGGTGGAGACGGAACAGAAGGAACAGGTGGAACAGAAGGAACAGGAGAAGGTAACGGAACAGGCGAAAATGGCTCAGGAGAAAGCGGAACAGGCAGCGACGCTTCTGACCAGCAAGAAGAGCAGTTGTTTGTTCGCGTCAGCGATGCGTCACAGCTTGCCGACGGCGACGTGGTGGTGATAGGCAACGCCGCAAACCACGCCCTCATGTCGACCCAGGAAGAGAAGAAGCGCCGCAAGGCCATCAGCGCCACGTTCGATGAAGACGGTCGCCCCACGGTGCCAGACGGAGCACAGCTCATAACCCTGTCGCGCCGTTCCAAAGGATGGATGCTAAAGGTCGACGACACCCATTGTCTGGCAGCAACAAACAGTTCCACGCAAGAACTGAAGACCGTGACGACATCGTCGAAAGAGCTAACCACAGCCAAGATAGACATAGACCCGTTGACGGGCGACGCGCAGATAGAGTTTAACGGCAGCCGCGCCAACAACACCTGCCTACGTTTCTCCTCCACCAGCAGCGTGGGCTTCTTCCAATGCTACTCATCGCCTTACAGCGTAAAGCCTGTGCAGATCTATCGCCGCATGCTGCGTGTCGGTCCATTGCATCTCTACGCTGACCCATCGTCAGAGAGCGAGACTGACGACAACGCCACCCAACTGAGCCGTGCCAACGGCCATCTGGCCGAGAGCATAACGCTCCACCGCACGTTCTGCGCCGACGGCGGATGGTACACGCTTTGCCTGCCCTTCGCCCTCACCCCTTCCGACATCGCCACCACGCTTCAAGGAGCCGTGGTTGAGCATCTGTCGTCAGTCGGACGTGCCGAAGACGGCGCACCCCTATTGTCGTTCAAGCGCACCAACGCCGTGGCAGCAGGGCAGCCGTTCATCATGAAGCCCTCAGCAACCCTCACGGACCCCGTGTTCTCGTCAAGAGACATCGTGGCAAGCGAACCCACGCCCGTGACGAAGACCATCGCCGCGAGCGCCACCCACGGGCAGACAGACATACAGATGTGCGGCACCTACGTCCCCACCCCTCTTCTCGGCACCGCCTACCGCTTTCTCAACAGCAGCGGCACACGCCTCTCCGTGCCAAACGGCGAGGGCGAGCTAAAACCGTTTCGCGCGTTCTTCGTCTTCTCCGACGATGCCGATGCCGCAGCTGCCGTGGTCAACCACATCGACGACAGCACACCGTCGGCCATAAGCACACCTTTCGCAGGAGGCAAAACCGAAGAAGACAAAACCATAGAAGGCAAAACCGCAGGAGGCGCAAACAAAGAAAAAGCAACCTCTGTCTACGACCTCCTCGGCCGCAAGGTGAGCAAGACACAACCGTCACACAGCCCGCGCATCGTCATCATGAACGGGCGCAAGACGGTAGAAAGAAGCCGATAAACAGCCGAAAGGACCATTTAAATTGATTTTCACAACCATCTTCAAAAAAAAATGAGTAAGTTTGCAGTTGCAAATTAAGAATACACATTTAACGACAAGAGCTTATGCCCGACCTGACACAATATTTTCCCATCACCAACCCCAGCCTCATCTTCCTCCTGGTGCTTGTCATCATTCTGTTGGCACCCATCATCATGGGCAAACTGCGCATTCCGCACATCATAGGCATGGTGCTGGCAGGCGTGGCCATAGGACAGTATGGTTTCAACATCCTTGTGCGCGACGACTCGTTCGAACTCTTCGGCCGTGTGGGTCTCTATTACATCATGTTCCTCGCCGCCCTTGAGATGGATGTGGAGGGCGTGAAGAAGAACAAGGGCAAGCTGTCGCTCTTCGGTCTGCTGACGTTTGCCGTCCCGTTCACCCTTACGTTCATCATGTCAGAGTGGCTGTTGGGCTACCCCACCATCGCCTCGCTGCTCTTGGGCTGCCTCATGGCCAGCAACACCCTCATAGCCTACCCCATCGTGAGCCGTTACGGCCAGCAGCGCAAGCCGAGCGTGGCCCTTAGCGTGGGAGCGTCCATGCTCTCGCTCCTGGTTGCGCTGGTGGTGCTTGCCGCCTTGGTAGCATCGCACAACGGGCAGACGGGCGTGCTGTTCTGGCTGTGGTTCGTAGCCAAGTTTGTGATCTATTGTGGCGGTCTCACCCTCCTCATACCCAAGCTCACGCGCTGGTTCCTGCGTCGTTACAGCGACGCCGTCATGCAGTTTATCTTCGTCATGGCCATGCTCTTCATGAGTGCTGTCCTGAGCGAGAGCATAGGTCTTGAGGGCATCTTCGGCGCCTTCCTCTCGGGCCTCATCCTCAACCGCTACATACCCCATGTGTCGCCGCTGATGAACCGCATCGAGTTTATAGGCAACGCCCTCTTCATACCCTATTTTCTCATCGGCGTGGGCATGCTCATCAACGTGCGCCTCGCCTTCAGCGACACCGGTGTGCTGTGGGTGGCCCTTGCCATCACCCTGTTCGGCACAGCGGGCAAGGCCATTGCCGCCTACCTGTCGGCCCTCCTGTTCCGCCTGCCCCTCAACACGTCGGGCAACATGATGTTTGGTCTCACCTCTGCCCATGCAGCAGGCGCCATTGCCATCATCATGGTGGGCATGCGCCTCACCACCCCCGACGGCTCCGTGCTCGTGACGGGCGAGATGCTTAACGGCGTGGTACTGATGATTCTGCTCACCTGCCTCATCTCCACCGTTGTGACCGAGCAAGCGGCACAGCAGATCACGCTGCGCGACAAGGAGATTCCGCAAGAAGACACACAGGACGACGAGAAGATGCTCATCCCCATGAAATATCCCGAGTATGCCGTGCGTCTGGTAAACCTCGCCATCATGATGCGCAACCCTAAGCTTGGCCGCGGTCTGGTGGGCCTGTCGGTGGTCTACGACGATGTTGACATGCGCCTGAACCAAGAGCGCGGACAGCGTCTGCTGGAAAAGGTTCAACAATATGCTGCGGCAGCCGACGTGAAGATGCAGACCCAGGTGCGCGTGGCGGCCAACATTGCCAACGGCATAAAGCACGCGTTCAAGGAGTTTAGAGCATCAGAGATCATCATAGGCATGCACATGCACCCGGAGGTGTCGGCAAGCTTTTGGGGCGAGTTTCACCAGAGCTTGTTCAACGGTTTGAACAGGCAGATCATCATGGCTCGTCTGAAGCAGCCGCTGAGCACCATACGCCGCATAGAGGTGGCGGTGCCGTCGAGGGCACAGTTTGAGCCTGGCTTCTACCGCTGGCTGGAGCGTGTGGCCCGCCTGTCGGTGAACCTCGAGTGTCGCACCATCTTCCACGGCCGCACCGACACGCTGGCTCTCATCAACCAGTATGTGCGCAACCGCCATCCCGAGATGCGTGTCGAGTTTATGCAGATGGACCACTGGAACGAGATGCCGCGCCTCGCTGCCACCATTGCCGAGGACCATCTGTTCATCGTCATCGCCGCCCGCAAGGGCACGGTGTCTTACAAGAACGCGCTGGAGCATCTGCCAGAGGAGATCCAGCAGTTTTTCTCGGGCAAGAACATCATCATCATCTTCCCCGACCAACACGGCGACCCGATGGACGAGATGACGTTTGCACAGCCACAGCACCAGGAAGAGCGCAGCGCCTACCTGGCGATTAAGGAATGGGTTAACAAGAAACTGACGAGAACAAAGAATTGACTAGAACAAAGATATGATTGACATAAAAAACATAACGAAGAGCTTTGGCTCATTGCAGGTACTCAAAGGCATTGACCTGCATGTCGACAAGGGCGAGGTGGTGAGTATCGTGGGGCCGAGCGGTGCAGGAAAGACCACGCTGCTACAGATCATGGGAACGCTCGACCGTCCCGACAACGGACAGATCGTCATCGACGGCACCGATGTGCACGAGTTGAAGGGTAAGGCGCTGAGCCGCTTCCGCAACGAGAAGATAGGGTTCGTGTTTCAGTTTCACCAACTGCTGCCCGAGTTTACGGCTCTTGAGAACATCATGATCCCGGCATTCATTGCCGGCAAGGGACGCTCCGAGGCAAAGGCGCGAGCCATGGAACTGCTACAGTTTATGGGCCTTGAGGACCGCGCCGGCCACAAGCCCGCCGAGCTGTCGGGTGGCGAGAAGCAGCGTGTGGCTGTTGCCCGTGCCCTCATGAACAAGCCCGCGGTCATACTTGCCGATGAGCCCAGCGGCAGTCTCGACTCTAAGAACAAGGCTGAGCTCCATCAGCTCTTCTTCGACCTGCGCGACAAGCTCGGACAGACCTTCGTCATCGTCACCCACGACGACCAACTGGCTTCGTCCCATGCTGTGTAGCTGTTTCCGCAGCGCGTGCAGTCATATTTTGTGCCGGGCCGCTGCGTGCAGCTGCCTGCGATTTTCGTTTCCTTGTAGCTGTGTCCCAGCGCCGCAATCGTCTCGGTCTTCGTCGTCTTGCACACGGTGCAAGTGTATGTCTTGATGCCGGCCTTCTCGCAGGTCGCGGCAGTCGTCACTGTTCCGCTGTTCCAGCTGTGGCCGGAAGCGCATGGGTCATTACTTGTCCAGTGCGCATACAGTTTGTCAACCGAATATGTGCTTCCTGCTGTAATTTTCGTTCCGCCGGACGCAGCCGTATACCATCCGTCAAACGTATAGGTTTCTCGTTTGGGCGTCGGAAGTACACCGTACTGTCCACCGACAGCAACCGTCTTGTGGTTCAAAAGATATCCGTCGACGCTCGTGTATAGATAGGCTTTGGAGCTCGTGTAGTCCACTCCAACATAGTTGCCAATCTGAACCGCCCAGCAGAATCCGCCTGCCTCTGCATGCTGGGACACTACGAAGCCGTCCTTAGGAACCCTTATTCTTGTTTCATCCCCATAATCTCTGATAGAAACAACTTTTCCTGTAGCATCTATCGCAATCTCTCGACCGTATGTATTTGTGTCAACGGTTGCACCAGATATATTATAAATTATCGAGTTATCGCCTCGCTCACAATTGACGCCAGCAAAAGACATCTCTTCGGTATAGGTTTCGGCGCTTCCTCCCTGGCAATCAAAGGTGATTTTTTTCGTGTTTACGACCGGCGTCGTCCCAACTGTAACTTTGTTTGTGTCAAACGTGTATGTGATGGAGCCTTGATGCGGATAGATTCCGGTACCTCCTCCGCTTGGTGTTTTTCCGGAGGTAAAAGTACCGCTTTCGCTATAGTTTCTTTCCGATGGGTTTTCAACGATTTCGCCGACGCGGAAACCGGATGAAGTAACCCAGCCTGCCATTTGAGAGCTGCCCAGCGCGCTGGGATTATTGGCAAATGTCTGCCCCTTGCCGCTGTAATCCATCACCACTTCAAAATGAAGATGTACATCATATTGCCCGTCCGATCGGCCGCTTCCGCCGCTGTAGCCAATTCTTGTTCCAGCAGAAATGCGCCCGCTCAGGGGCGATACAATGGAGGCGAGGTGTTGATAGACCGAGTAATATGACCAGCTCGCTCCGCTGCTATCCGTTCCGATCGGATGCTCGATAACAACATATCTGCCGCGATCTGTATCTAAAGAATTATGAGAATAGACCATACCTGCGGCAGCCGCGCGAACATATCCACTGCTTCCGATGTCAATTCCATTATGCCCGTGTCCTTTTTCTCCATCTGAATTGTGAACGCTGTCTCCATAGCCGCAAGCATACCCATGAAACGGGCAGCTATAGTTTCCGGGACACCCTGCCCAGTCGCTGATCTGGCTATATGAACCTGTGTTCTCCATCGGCCATAGCCAAACGCCATCGTCTCGGCTTGAAACGCTACCCATCGCACAGGTTGAAATATTCTGCTCCCCAGTCATCGCAGACAGGTATTCTGCCAACTGCGTATACAGTTCAATATCTTCAACCCGTTCAAGGCGGTCCACAAGGGAGATATATGCATCCTCATCTGCGCCAGTCATCAGAGAAATCAGGTATTCTCTGTTTTCTTCCGCATAGATATAGGCCGCGAACTCTTCATCCGTCATATCCTCCCAAGGAT
>ERZ827498.2514-NODE-2514-length-17282-cov-2.964358_pt1 | contig 17282 bp, 14 predicted proteins | sample MGYA00519865_ERZ827498 | MGnify/ENA primary metagenome ERZ827498 (study PRJEB31778, sample SAMEA3449328) | human gut metagenome | biome: human gut; feature: human-associated habitat; material: faeces | place: United Kingdom | collected 2010/2012 ...
CCGTCAGTCCCGAAGGCCGCTACTGGTTCGGGACCCGGAAACCCTGGCACGGGCATTACGTCGGAGTGTTCGGCGGATTCTCGTGGTACGATCTGGAGAACGGAGCCCGGGGCTATCGGGGCGAAGCGGAGACGGTGGGGCTCAGCTACGGCTACATGTTTCCCGTCGGCCGGAGCCTCTCCTTCGAGGCCGGCATCGGCATCGGTTACATGCACAGCGAATACGAGGAGTATCTCCCCATCGACGGGCATTACGTTTACCAGCAGACGAGCCGCATGAACTACTTCGGCCCGCTGAAGCTGAAATTCGCCCTCGTGTGGCGTTTGTGGAATACCGACGGAAAGAAAGGAGGCGTGCGATGAAAGCGAAATTCCGCTATGCGGGCGTGGGGCTCGCTCTGTTGGGTCTTGCGGTTTCCGCCGCGGGCTGCCGCAAGGATTTGTGCTACGACCACGACGCCCATTCGCCGGGATGCCGTGCGCTGGTGACCGCCGTGTGGGAGCGGGAGTGGGAGCGCGACTACGGCCTGGGATGGCTCGCGGGGTGGGATGCCGCAGCCTATGGCCGTGCCTACGACGATCTGCGACCCGATGCGGCGGAGGGCATCGCCATGGTGGTGTACGGCGATCCGGAGAGTCGAACCGCCGTGAGCGACGAGTTCCACCTGTCCGCCGGGGGCGGCAAGGTCAGTCTGAAAGAGGGCAGCTACTCGCTGCTGTTCTACAACGACGACACGGAGTTCATCGTCTTCAACGACATGGCGTCGCTGCCGTCGGCCAGCGCCACTACCCGCACGCGGACCCGCGGCTCGTACAGCGAACACCACGCGGAGGAGCGGACGGTGAACACTCCCGACATGCTCTACGGGCATTTCGTGGAGCGTTACGGGGCCGAGATGCATCTGGGCTGGGAGGAGCTTCCGGTGAAGATGCAGCCGTTGGTGTACACCTACCTCGTGCGTTACAGGGTGGAATACGGCCGGCAGCATATCGCTCTGGCGCGCGGCGCTTTGGCGGGCATGGCCGAGAGCGTCTATCTGCAGGACGGCCGCACGGGCGACGAGGCGGCGACGCTGCTTTACGACTGTACGCTGACGGCCGACGGTGCGGAAGCCTGCGTGCTGTCGTTCGGCGTACCCTCCTTCCCCGACAGCCATTACGAGCCGACCAAGGCGGAGGAGGGCGGCCGTCGCTACGGGCTGAATCTCGAGGTCATGCTGAACAACGGCAAGCTGGTGACCTTCGATTTCGATATCACTTCGCAGATGGAGCGGCAGCCCCGCGGCGGTGTGATCGAGGTGGACGGCATCCGGATTTCCGACGAGGATGCCGCGGAGGGCGGCTCGGCATTCGATCCCGACGTGGACGGCTGGGGCGACTACGAGGACGTCGAGATCCCTTTGTGACGCTCGTCCCCGGTACGAACGAAAAAGACAAATTCACTCAATGTTTCACTATTAACTGTTAATCACAATGAAAACCAGAATGTTTTTACTTGCAACGGCGGCCGCGGCTCTGGCCGGCTGTGCGCAGAACGAGGTAATCGACATCCCGCAGACGCGGGCCATCGGCTTCGACCCGTATGTGGGCAACACCACCCGGGCCGCAGCCAAAGACACCGATTTGTCTGCTCTGCAGGCCGAGGGCGCAGGGTTCATCGTATTGGGCGGATATGAGGATAGTCAGACTTATGTCCCCGTGTTCGACGGAACGAATGAGACCGGGTCCCACATAACATGGAACAAGAGTTCGTGGGAATATAGCCCCATCAACTATTGGTTGGAGGGCAAGACGTACAAGTTTGTCGCCTATGCCCCCGCCAAATTGCAGGAGGGTGATCTGTTCGATATTGATTATGCAGGCAATAAACTGAAGATGAAAGACGGCGGGACTTTCACCGCCGACGGCGAGACCGACCTCGTCGTAGCGGAGGGCAAACCGCAGGGATATTCTGTTGCGGCAGAACAGGTGCAAATGGATCGTGTCGGTTTCAAATTCTATCATGCCCTGTCGAAAGTGAAGTTCACTTTCATCAACGGATGGCGCAATGCCGTGACCTTGAAAATCACGAATATCAAATTGTCGAATGTCAAGAATACGGGTTCGCTGACGACGTCCGGAACCATGGCGCAGGGGAGGGATAAAATACAGCCGTCTGCATGGAGCGGTCAAACGGGTACGGCCGATTATGAGGACAAAGCGGCCGGAATGAATACGGATGAATATGAAGCATCTTATGAGTTCGAGAATTTCTTACTCCCCACAGTGCTGAATGACTCTCAGATGAAACTGACATTCACCGTTCAGGTGACCAACAGCCAGGGTACGGGTCCCGATCTCGGAGCCGGTGCGGGCAATCCGGTCAATAAGGAGGTGGTTATTCCGAAGGATGTGGTAACTGAGTGGATGCCGGGCTATGCCTACAACTACAAGCTGACGATCTCCGGTTCCACGTTCGGTTTGAAACCCATCCAGTTCGATGGGATCGACGTAGATTCCGAGTGGGGTAATGGCGGCGAAGATGACATGGACGAAGAAATCGAAGTAGTTCTCGGTGCATAACCCTCTCTCCGCTCCGTCTGCCCCGGCTTTGCGCGGCGGCTGTGACGCGACGACCACCCGGGCGGGGTTGAATGTCCCCCTCCCGGGTCCAAACGCGGAAGACGGCTTTTCCGCACTTCTCCGCCGGACACATTCCCCCGGGCGGAATTTATAAACACGAGGTACTATGATACGAAGAACGAACATCCTCAAGACGTTGTGCGTGCCGATTGCGGCCGTGTCGCTCGCCGCATGTTCCGACACGCTTCCGGGAGGTCCCGGCGGCGGGGACCGCGACGCCATCGGCTTCCGCGGCGCTCCCGAAACCCGTGCCGCCGTGAACGGATTCGCTGCCGGCGACGCCTTTTCCGTATGGGCCTGGTGCCGTTCGGCGCAGGACGCGCAGGACACACCGGTTCCGGTATTCGACGCCGAGAGAGTGTACACCGGCGACGGCTCGGCGTGGACCTATGAGCATACGGAGTATTGGGCCGACGGCCGGACCTATGCCTTCCATGCGCTTTTCCCCGATCGTGAGGCATTGGAGGCGGCGGCCGGGGCCGTTTCGTGCGTGCCCGGTGAGAACGGTGTGCGGCTGACGGTTTCCGGATTCGATGCGCGGCAGACGGGCGAAGGGGCCGTGGACCTGATGACGGCCCGACGGACGGTGACGTATGATGCGGCCGAAGGGCCCTCTCCGGTCTCGCTGAAGTTCGCTCACGAGCTGGCGCGTCTCGCCTTCAGGGTCCGGACGCAGGGCCGGGAGGTCGAAATCGTCTCCTTCAAGGTGAACGGCGCAGGCTATGCGGGCGACTTTGTGCGGACGGAGGAGACGGCGACGTGGACCCTTTGCGAAAGGACCGTGGCGGACGACGGCATTTTCGCCGTATCCGACCTGTCCGTCGGGGCCTCCGACGTGGCCGATCTGCTGGGCGACGTGCTCGTTCCTCCCCAGACGCTGGAGGAGACCGGCGCGCCGGAACTGACGCTGGTTTACAGGTTGGCAGGCGAGCCGGAAGCGACCTCGCACACCGTTTCCGCCTCGCTGCGCACTTCCTCCGTCACGCAGTGGCAGGCCGGACAGAGCTATGCCTACACCCTCGATCTGCGCACCGGTACGCTCGTGCTGACCGTGACGATACGGCCGTGGATCGAGGAGGATGCCGAAGTGGACTGGAAACCGAGCACCCCGGCCGGCACTGCTGACCGTAATCAATTCATGGCGATATGAACCGATTCCCGAATATGAATTTCTTGCGCCGCATGTTCCGTCCGTGGGCGGCCGGTGCGCTCGCCGTGGCGGCGGCCGCATGCACCGGCGATGCGGCGGGCACGTCGCCCGCCGGGACGGGCGGAGCTTCGCTCGCCCTGCATGTGGCGGTTCCCGCAACGCGTGCCGACGTCTCCGAGGAGAATTATGCCGCATTGGAGAACCGCATCGAACAACTGCGTATCGTGCTGCTCTCGCCGGAGAACGAGGAGCTGTACAACCGGCTTTTTTCCGGCGACGATCTGACCGGGGCCGCCGTGGCCGACGGCTATGCCTTCACGGTGGAGGGCCTGCCCGCGGGCAGTGCGCAGCTTTATGTCATAGCCAACGAAGACTATCTCGGCGAACCCAGTCTGGTGGATGTTCCGGACGATGAAGGCATTGCTTTCAAAAAGCTCCTCGTGAAGGACCCGGGACGCGAAATTTTCCCCAAACGCTATTCCGAGATGACCGCTGAGCCAGGCGCCGCCCTGCCCATGAGCGCGTACGACCGCGACCTGACCGTCGGGACCGGAACGAATGCGGTGGAGATCGCGCTGGTCCGCGCCGTCGCCAAACTGAAGATCGAGATGGTGAACGAGCTTACGCGGCCGATCACCGTGAACGAGATGTCTTTCGGCGCGTTCATGGCCGACCGGTTCTATCTTTTCCAGGACGGAAATCTCGACGTGCCCGGCGATGCCGAGTATAGCGGTCGGTCGTACGGCAGTCAGGAAAACGAGGCCGAGCGGCTGAATATCGTCATCGGCGGAGGGGAGTCGCGCACGCTCGTGCTCTATATCTATCCCTCCTATGCGTGGAAGGATGAGTCGGAAGATTCGCCCTACACCATCGGATTCCGCACGCCCAACGCTTTGTATCCGCTGAAGGCGTTCATCGGCGGAGGAGCCTCCCGCAATTCCATCGCCCGCAACACGCAGGTCCGTATCCGTGCCGTGCTGCACACCGACGCCAACCTTGTGCTGGATTTCCGGGTGGAGGATTGGGCGGAGCCTGGAGATATTACCGTTCCTCCGTTCAGTTGATCGTGTTTTGTTCCGAAAATATGCCGTATAGTATGCCAACGCTATTGAAACGATTCGCCCCGGCGCTGCTGTCCGCCGCCGTGGCGGCCGCCGCGGTCTCGTGCACCGACGACGACCTTTTCGCGGACGGCAGCCGCGACACCGTGCGCGAAGGCGTGCCGGTGACCGTCAATCTGAATTTCCGCACCGAGGACAACCGCGTGGAGACCCGCGCCGCACAGAATGCGGCGAACGAGGGTCGCGTGTACAACCTCTATGTCCTGATCTTCGACAAAGACGGAAACCGTCATGACGAAGGCGGTCTTTTCTTCGATCAATCGACGGAACCCTGGAATCAATCGGGAACCGTTACGATAACGACCACTTCGCTCAATGACGCCCGGGTGGTCTGCATCGCCAACCTCACCACTTCCGCCGTGCACACCGATTACGATGTGACGCCGGCGCAGATGGATGAAATCCGGACGTTCGGTCAGTTGGAGGCTTTCCGGGCGCCGCTGAGCAACCGTACCGTGGAACGTTCTACCCAGTTCTTCATGACGGGGTACGGTTACCGGAAGGACAGCGACGGCAACCCCGACAAGACGCAGACCTCCATAACGATTCCCGACAACCTCACCGAAGAGGTGGAGGTCGATTGTATTCTCAGCCCCAGACGGATGGATGCCAAGGTGACGTTCAACGTGAAGACCGAGCCGCTTCGGGATACGTGGACGGATTTCGATTTCCGTCCGCGCAGTTGGCGGGTGGTGAACGTCCCCGTCCGGTCGCCCCTGCTGCCCGACGACGACGGAGGCGACGAGGAGTCTCCCGACGTCGGAGAGTCGTATTATTTCGATACCCGGCCGACCGCCTTCGAGTGGGACAAGCGCGACGAAAACTATCTTTTCGAGGAAGGAGGCTTCACTTTCTACATGCCCGAAAGCCGTCATGCGCCCAAGAAGTCCATTGATGCGGCGGCCCTCGGTCCGGAGGATGCCTACGCCCTGCGCGAGAAGTGCGAGAAAATAGAGGGGACATTCCCCGACAAGCCCGGACAGTCCGAGGAGAACGGCGCATTCGAATACGCCGCCGACTATGCCGCCTACGTGGAGATGACGGGCACGCTCTCCTACAGAATCCCGTCGTCGGAGGCGTATCCCTCCGGCCATACGGTCAATGCCGACGTGACGTTCACCGTCCATTTGGGCTATGCCGACGGCGACCCCAACGATTACCGCACGCTGCGCAACACCCACTACACATACAACGTCACGCTGAAGGGTGTCGATAAGATCGTGGTGGAGGTGACCGACCAAAAGGAGGAGCGTCCCGGTTACGAGGGCGACGTGATCTTCAGTTCGGCCGACGTCTATGAGCTGGACGCCCATTACGACCGTCAGCTCATCCTTATCGACCGCAGCCTCGTGCCGAAGCTGACGTGGGGCGTGCAGACCCCTTTCAGCCAGGGCATATACGACGTCGGTCTGTTCGGCGACGACGATTTCCTGGCGTCCGCCGTTCCCGCCCCGGAAGAAAGCGGCATCTACGACTACAAATGGGTGAAGTTCGCCATAAACGGGGACTACGGGGTGACGGAGCCGGACCGTTACGTGAAGTATCCCGGCGACCAGAATTACGAGTTTTACGACGGGAACGGCGGCCGGCCGTCGCCCTATTATAACGGCGGCGAGGGCGGCTTTTATCCCGATGCCCGTATGTACGACATTCACGGACTGCTGAAGAGGCTCAGAGAGGAGTATTACACGGAGAATAAGACTGAGGGCACTGTGGCGGTCACGGCCTTCGTGGACGAATACGTGTATGTCACGCATCCGGTGACCGGAGAGAACATGCTGGACCAGTGGCGGACTTACGTCGAGGCGGAGGACCGGCAGATGTATTTCGTCAACGGCGATAATTCGCGGTACAGCCCGGACGGCAACTCCAGCGTGATGGAGGCCGTGCAGACCTTCCGCCAGCACTCCATCCGCACGGTGTACAACACCGACCTCGGAGAGAAGAGCGCCGAGGAGCTGCCTACCGCATGGGGCGTGGAGACGATGATGAACGGCGGTTACCGTTGGGCGCCGGGCGATGTCAGGCGCGGTACGTCCGCGAGCAACGGCCGCAAGAACACCATCGACTGTCTGCTGGGCGGCGATGAGACGCTCTATTGGACGGCGGTGCTGGATGTGAATATCAACGATCCCGACGAACGTTACAACCTGAAGGATCCTTACCGCGATGCGCTGCACGCCGTGCTGATCCGCAATCGGGATCTGGACGGGGACAACGAAGTGGATGCGAATGAAATCCGGTGGTATCTGGCCGCCAAGGACCAGCTGGTCGATCTCTATATCGGCGAATCTGCGCTGGACGAAGATTCGCGCCTTTATCCGGAGAACCCCGCCGACCGCGGCAACATGACGCGCTGGCACTACACCTCCAGCTCGTACAACGCGAACGACAGGGGACCGTGGATACTTTGGTCCGAGGAGTGTGCGGCTCTGGGCAGTTACAGCTCCTCTTCCGGTTATATGGGCGGACAGTTCGCCTACCGTTGCGTGCGTAATCTCGGCATCGACCTGGAGAATCCCGAAAAGGAGCCGAGCCCCTGATTCCCAAAGTGACGGCTGCGGAGGACGACGGCACGTATCTGGTCGATTGTTCCAATCTGAGCCAGAAGGCGCGTCGCAACAGTTACGAAGCGGGACCCTCTTTGGGAACCCATGACGACCTGTCGCCGCAGAACCGTCCTTACAAATACTTTCGGGTGACGGCTGCGAATAATGACGGTATCTCTCCGAAGCCGGATTATTCCGGAGATCGTCTTTTCGGAAGTTGGAACTCCCAAAACTGGACTTATTATCAGACGGCGCAGACTGTCGTACAGAGAGGTTACAGGATACCCAATTTTCGCGAATTGCTTATCATGGCCACCCGTCTGCCGGAGGATGCATGGGTGAAGCGGGCGGAAGATAAGAGCGACAATCTTATTATGCCGACAGACATGCACTTGGATTTGTATTATATGACCATCACCGATTTCAGCCGGAAAGGAATAAGCGAATTGGGCAAGGGCGGAGGTTTCCGCATGAATCCTCGGGACCTGACCCTGGGTGCGATTCCTTCCCGGGGAGGGGATTTGGATGACGGATATATCCGTCCCGTCAAGGACGAGGAGACGCTGCCGTAACGGCCCCCCCCCGGTCCGTCCGGACCTCTTTTTTAACCTTTTCCCTGCCGCCTTTCGCGGCGGGGAAAAGGTTTTCCGGATTCCGGCGATAGTCCGGTCCCTCCGCCCGCCCGGCCCGGTTGTTCGTACCGAACTTCTTTCGTGATTGTCTTTCGGCTACGGTTCGTCAGTCTCTTCCGCCGCTCGTCCTGCTTACGATCGGCATGCCGTTTCTGCGCTTCCGTTCCGGTTATCCGTCCGCCTTTCCCGGTTGTCTTTCCGCCGGACTTCACGTCGTACTTTCCGGTTCTTCTGCCGCTGTTCGGCCTGTTTTTCGGCCTGTTTTTCGGCCGCCTTTCCCGGCATCGTGGTTTTCCGGCCGGACTCCGATGCGATGAAATCCGTCAGGACCGCTTATTCCCTCTGAAAACAAGCCGCTCGTTGCGAGTGGCTTGTTCCGTCGGTGTCATCGAGACAGTTCGTTGAGTTTCCGTTTGGCCCGGGATAGTCTGTCGGGCCATCCCTTTTCCGGAGTGATGGTGGCGAATCCGGAGAGCAGCGTTTCGAGCTGTTCGAGCCGTGACGCGGCCTCCGGCGTTCCTTTGGCCGCGAACTCCTTTTTCAGAATCGAGATCTTTTCGGCATCCTGTATTCCTTCGACCAGCCGTTCGAACCGGACCGAAGAGCGTGCCCCGGGGTAAATGATGTATGTATCGCCGGCGGGGAAGGTCCTGAAACGCGAGTCGGTCAGCGGCTCCCCGACCCACGAATTGTAGGCCCAGCGCAGAAATCCGTCGTAACCGCAGGCGGCCATATACCATCCGGCATAGACCGCTTCGGCGGGGGCGGAGAAGGTGAACATGTTGGGAAAGCGGTCCGAACAGCAGACATAGTAGGTCGTTATGAAGCCTTGGGCGCGTCGCTCGGCGATATGCTGCGGCGGAACCCGGTCGCGGACTTTGACGCACATGCTGTTTATGAAAGGATAGTTCAGGTAGCTGTTCTTGTTGTCGGCCATGGCGATCCCCAGTTCGGGCGCCGTCTTCCGCAGGAGGCCGAGCGCATCGGTCATCTCCTCCGGCGAACGTTCGTCCATGGCGATATTCGTCCGTCCGAGCCACCCCTTTTCGCGGAGGTGTCCGGTGAAGTCGGTGAGGAACGGCTCCCACAGCGCTTCGAAGGCCGGAGTGCCCGGATCGGCCGTCACGTCGGCGAAACAGCCCGTAACATCATCCCGATAGTGGAGCTCGTTGTTCCACGGCAACATCGAGTAGCAGTTGATGGTACGGTCGATTCCCAGACCCGTCATCAGTTCGACCCACCGGTCGAAGACCGTGTAGTCGTAGCTCCACGATCCGTCTGCATTCTTTGTCCAGACGATCATGTCGGCATAGGCGTCGAAGCACTGGTTGTTCCACGGGTCCTTGTTCAGAGTCGTCGTAACGACCTTTTGTCCTGCATCGGCCAAGAGTTGCATATACGGGACAAGGGCCTCAAAATGGGCATCGCTCCACATGTCGAGCCCCTCAATGCGGGCGACAGCCGCAGGGTGCTGCCAGAGGTCGAGGTAGTAGTTCCATTCGGCAGGGGGCGGGAGTTCCCGGCCGATGACCGTGAGTCCGATGTCGAATGTTCGGAGCTGCCGCCCTTTTGCATACACTTTTACCGTCGAAGCGTACTCTCCGGCGGGGGCGTCGGCCGGGATGGATACCGTTATCCACACCGGACGGACGTTTCGAGCCTTTATGTCGAAAACATCGATATCGTCGAGCATGTCCGGAACCAAGTGCGGCGGGTAGATCGTGGGATCGTGATAGCCGCATTTGTTGCCGAACTCGTCGCTCAGGACATAGCGGACGAATCGGGCGCGGGCGGCGTCTTCGGGAAGCGTGTGCCCGTCCGATCGGAACGGCTCCACCTCGACCTCTACGCCTTCCGCACCGGAGGCGGTCCAGAGCAGCAGTTGGGCGGACACCCGTTCGCCGCGCCATCCCTCCAGCCGGGCGGATGTCGCGGGCGCTGCGTCCGGGGCGACCGAACGTCTGAAAACGGCGTCCGTGCTCACGAACGAGGCGTGGAGCCCTCGGGGAACGTCCGACCAGTCGGAGAGCGTGTCGGCCGTGGGGTCGGGCAGTTCGTCGAACGATGAGATTTTCCGGGCGGTCCCGCTGTCGCACGAGACGAGCGACAGGGAGAGCCCTGCGGACAATAACAACGAAGAAAGGTACGGTTTCATAGCTTGTCTTACTGGTTTTGGGTCAGTTCATGATCGGTTCCAACTCGATGTCGAGGCTGCCGCCCTCCGTGACGTCTATCTCCCGGCGTTCGTAGCCTTCCAGTTCGAAAACGGCCCGGTCGTTGGTCCGGATGCGGAGGACGTATCTTCCGTGTCTGTCGGTCACGACGGCACGTGCGGGGGCCGATGCGGCGCAGACCCTGACGTTCGGCATGACCGCCGCCTGCACGTTGCGCACCGTTCCAGAAATCTCGACCTCTGCTCCCGGCTTCCGGACGGCGCCTGCTTCCGCACCGGTCGCCTTGGGGGCCGGGATGTCTGCGCGACCGGCCACGGTTACCGTGTCGCGGAGCCGGATGTCCCGGGAGGAGGCCGATTACGAATCGGTGACCGGCGACGACGCTCGACCTGACCGTGACGGTGGATGTGGACTACGTCGTTTCGGTCTATGCCGAGAATGCGGACGGGAAAAGCGATGTCGTCACGAAAGATTTTAAGATCAGCTCGGCAGAGCTGAAGGGCGAACTGGTGGAACTCACGGTGAAGAACGTGACGGCTTTTTCGCTGGACGTGGATGTGAAGAAGAGCATCAAGTGCTCCAAATACGTGATCGCAGGCCAGCTCAAGAGCGCTTATAATGAAGAGTACTTCATCCAGTCGGCCGAAACGTCGCTGAATCCGAATCCGGATTATCCGATGCAGCCGTTCAACTGGAGCGACGAGAGTGCGACCTTTTCGGAGCATACGCTGACCAAGGGCCGGCTGGCCAGTGATCCCGAAAGCAACGGTTTCCAGATTCACGGCGGCGACGAGATCCTGATCTGCGTCTATGCGCTGCCCGCAGACGGCAGCGAGGGCAAGGTCTTCACGGAATCTCTGACGGTTCCGGAACCCTCCGATTACGACGGTTCGATCGAGGTGCAGATCGATATCGCCGACGAGGACATCACGCTGACGTCGGTGGCTGCGACCATCACGGCGGGCGCGGGCTGTAAAAAGATCTTCACTTCCCTGATCGGGGCGTCGGTTTACGATCCTTTCGACGAGATCACCGACGAGGCGAAGCGGAAGGAGCTGCTCACGGTACTCGGCAACAACCGGCAGGTGCTTCCCTATACGGAACCTTACAAGGTAGATTTCACGCAGAATATGACGCCTAATACGACATGGCGTCTTTATGCCGTGCCTATCGCCGAGGACGGTACGATCGGCAAGGTGACCTACGAGGACTTCACGACGAAGAAGCCGGTCTTCGAGGGTACGGGCGGGATCGCTTCCGCCGAACTCTTCCAGACGACTCCCGAAGCCATCGAGTTGAAACTGGCGACGAGCGGCGATGTCGAGAAGGTGCGCGTCTTCTGCTGGTCGTACATGGAGTGCAACGCTATCGTCAGCGACCCGGCCGAACTGGAGTGGGTGATGTACGACCGCGAGAACAATTCGCAGTGGACGGACGAGTATGCGAAGGATGAGTTTTCCGAAACGCTGTCTCTGCGCATTCCGCATCCCGGAGACGATTACTGCATCTACGGGGCCACGGTCGATGCGGAGGGCAACGTGAGCTATCCGGTGAACCTGGTGCAGCTCGCCGAGGGAACCGAGGACAAAGATGCGATGTTCGAGACGATGCCCGAAGAGCAGGAGGAGATCGTAGTGAAGTTTGACGGCACGGGCGAAGCGACGCTCAAAGTTACGGAGACCGAGAAAGACGAATATTCGACGAATATCGAATACACCGTAACCAAAGGCGCCAATACGGTCAAGGCCTACCGTATCCGCACGGCCGACACAGCCCACGAAGAGACGCTCGAGGAGGATTTGAAAACGGTTTTTGCCGACTATCCCAACTCGATTTCGGGTTCCTACAAAGAACTGACGTTCGCCGACGGCGATACGGAGTCTGAGACATTGGAGTATCTGGTTAATTACGACACTTCGGATTCCGATTACGGCGGCAATATCGTCGCGATCGTGACGGTGGACAAGGATGGCAAGCTGAAGATCGCGGATTACTACCTGGCCGGAACAGGCGACAAGGAATAAGGTCGTTTGGCTGTTTTGCAATTCTATCGTTCCCGTTCGGACATGGTTCCGAACGGGAATTTTAGAAAAGTTTGAGATCAATGCCAGTGGACATTTCTTGCCATAGAGTTATAAAACGAATCTACTGCGAACCGACCGTGTCCGGAAAATAAAAAGTTCATGATAATCGGAAAGAGCGATTGTTCCGGTCGCTCTTTTCGATTTTATTCTTCGTCGTCGTTTCTGAGTTGCAAGACTTGTCTTGCATTCGATGGCGATACAACTAACGCCCGTTTTCCGCTCGAATCGTTCGCGGGCCACGTTGTCCATACCATGCCCCGAACTGCATTTTCCTGCACTTCCGGGAAAAGAAAAAAGCCTTGCAAATGTTTTATTTACAAGGCTTTTCGCTTTTTTGCTTTGATGTTGGGCGGTGCGTAGGGGACTCGAACCCCTGACCCCGTGCGTGACAGGCACGTATTCTAACCGGCTGAACTAACGCACCGTTTTTCGGTATTGCGAGTGCAAAGATAGTCGAATTTTTTGAATCGGCAATGTTTTTTACGGTTTTTTGAAGAAAGAAAATTGTACGCTCCCGTAACTTCTTAATTGCCAGAAACAGGCATTGTCCGAAAAGTCCGCTTTCTTCGAGTGTTCGAAGATCAGCAGCCCTCCGCTGCGCAGGCGGTCGCCTTCGAGCGTCAGCCGTACGATCTCTTCGCTGCCCTCCAGGTCGTAGGGGGCGTCGGAAAACACGATATCGAACTGCTTGTTGCAGTTTTTCAGGTAGAGGAACGCGTTCGCCTTGACGGCGTGGAGGCTGCCGATGCCCAGTTGCGCGGCCGTCTGCCGGATGAAGTTGTAGTGCACCGGGTTGATCTCCACGGCCGTGACGCTGCGGGCTCCCCGCGAGGCGAACTCGTAGCTGATCGAGCCGGTCCCGGCGAAGAGGTCCAATACGTCGCACTCCTCGAAATCCACGAGGTTTCCCAGCACGTTGAAGAGGTTCTCCTTGGCGAAGTCAGTCGTCGGACGCGCTCTGAGGTTGCGGGGCGGATTGATCGCCCGGCCCTTGTATTTGCCGCTGATTATTCGCATACGACCTTCCTGAACCGTTTTCCGAGCAACTTGCGTAGTGCCTTCGGATCGTCGCCCGCTGCGAGGAGCGTGTAGCCGCGCAACGGGAATACGGCGTCGAACCGTTCGGCGAGGTAGCGGATCTCGGCTTCGTCAGCCGCCGCGACGACTTCGGCCGCCCGGAGTCGTCCGTCGTCGTACACCTTTATATAAAGCAGTCCCGCCCGCCGGCAGAGCCATACGGTGTTTCCATCCGCCGCGGGACGGTGCAGCAGCGGGGTGGTGAAACGCAATGGCCGTCCGCCAGCCGCCTCGGCTGCCTGCCGCAGCGCTTCGCCCGACAGGGCCATGACAGCCACGATCTCCTCCTCCGCATCGCTGCATACGGTCTCCTCGCCGCTGAGGGCAGGCATTCCGTTCGCGGCGAGCAGTGCCGCCGCGCGCTCCCCGGCGAAGTATTCTACGGGTACGAGCATCGTGCGCGGCGTCAGCACCTCCGCTTCGATCCGCTCCGCCTCTGCGGGGAATGCCGGAGGTGCGGCCACCGAAAAAGAGTGTCCATCCAACGATTGCTGAATGGACACCTTGTAGCCGGGTTGCGGCGTATCAGTCTTCCCAGTTGCCCGCTTCATTGTTGGCCGACTCCATGGAACCGAACTTGACGCCGGGGTAGCGGTTGAAGATATTTTCCTCCTCGTCGATCAGGTTGATGATCTCCTGACGATAGGCTACCGTGTCGAGGAACATCTTGTAGGGAGCGCGGCACTCGACGATCGGCACGACGACGTTCGATGCGGTCGTATAACCGGCCTCCATGATGAACTGCGCCTTGTCGTCCGTTCCCGGAATGTAGCGCAACTGCTTGACTTGCTCGACGGAGAGTTTTTTGGGCGAGAAGATCGTGTCGATCACGGCGATCTTGAATTTTTCGATATTCTTCTTGCCGCTCTTCTTCAGCATGGCCATACCCACCGAGTCGTCCTCGTCCACGAGCTTGCGCTCCAGCTCGAGCGTATCGGTCAGGATGAAGGCCTCGAGCGAATCGAACGTACTCGTGAAGTGCTGATACTTCGACTTGAAGGAACGCTGTGCGGTACGGATGTCCTTGATGCGCTCGATGACGGCGGCTTTCTTCGCAGCGAGTTCCTTGTTGAAATTAAGCGGGGTCGAGATCTGGACGTAGATGATGTAGACCAGCGCTACGATGACTACGCCGAGAATGATTTGAAAAATTCTTTTCATTTTATAAATAAATATTTGTTATTAATTTTGTGCAGCAAATAACCGACCGCATGTTCAGTACACGTATCGCGACCCAAATTTACGCCAAAATTTGTTTCGAAACAACTCCCGGACAAAAAAAAATCGTAGAAAAATTGTCCGAGTACCTCGCTGACGACGATTTTTCGCGGATTTTCGTGCTCAACGGATATGCCGGAACAGGCAAGACGACGCTCGTCGCGGCAGTGGTCGGGGCGCTTAAGGATTTGGGTATCAAACCGGTCCTGCTCGCTCCTACGGGGCGTGCGGCCAAGGTGCTGGCACAGTATGCCGGCGAGAAGGCCCTTACGATTCACAAGCGCATCTACCGCCAGCGCACCAATGCCGACTACGAATCGAAATTTTCGCTGAACCTCAATCCCGAACGCGGAGCGGTCTTCATCGTGGACGAGGCGTCGATGCTCTCCGATGGCGCGTCGGACGGGGCGTTGTTCGGCAGCGGTTCGCTGCTGGCGGATCTGGTGCAGTACGTCCGCAACGGCCGCGGCTGCCGCCTGGTGCTGGTCGGCGACAGTGCGCAGTTGCCGCCCGTGGGGAGCGACTTCAGTCCGGCGCTCGACCCTGCGTCGCTGTCCGCCTACGGCGAGGTGGTTTACGGCACGATGGACGATGTGGTGCGCCAGGAGGCCAGCTCGGGCATCCTGTTCAATGCGACGCTGGTGCGCTGCATGCTCGAGAACGGCATTTACGAGATTCCGCGCTTCGGGATGGATTTTCCGGACGTCGAGGCGGTCGGGGGCGGCGAGTTTCTCGAAAAGTTGCAGGACTGCTATGCGCGGTACGGCCGCGACGAGGTGATCGTCGTCACGCGGTCGAACAAGCGCGCCAACCGTTACAACGAAGGCATCCGCCGCAACGTGCTTTCGGCCGAGGAGGAGATCGAGAGCGGCGATATGCTGATGGTGGTCAAGAATAACTACTACTTTCCCGAACATGCCGAGGACTGTCCGATGAACTTCATCGCCAACGGCGACATCGCACGGCTGCGGCGGCTGCGCCGCTTCGAGGATTTCTACGGCTTCCGTTTCGCCGAGGCGGTGCTCGAATTTCCCGACTACGACACGGAGCTTCAGTGCAAGATTCTGCTCGATACGATCGCGTCGGAATCCCCGTCGCTCACGCGCGAGGAGTCCTCGCGGCTCTTCTGCGAGGTCGAGAAGGACTACCTCGACATCAAAAGCCGTCTGAAACGCTTCCGGGAGATACGTGAGAATCCGCACTTCAACGCCGTGCAGGTGAAATTCGCCTATGCCGTCACCTGCCACAAGGCGCAGGGCGGGCAGTGGCGCGCCGTCTTCGTGGACCGCTGCCTGTTCGGCGACGAGCCGATGACGCGCGACATGCTGCGATGGCTCTATACGGCGCTCACGCGCGCCACGGACAAACTCTATCTCGTGAATTTCGACGAACGATTCTATGAATAGCGAACTCCACCCGCTCGAACCCTTCCTGCCCGGGAACGCGCGGATTCTCATGCTGGGCAGTTTTCCGCCCAAGCGTATCCGCTGGTCGATGGAATTTTTCTACCCCAATCTGCAAAACGACATGTGGCGGATCGTGGGCTACCTCGCCACGGGTGACAAACAGCACTTCCTCCTGCCGGGCGGCCGGCGGTTCGACCGCGGCCGCATCGAGGCGTTCTGCCGCGAACGGGGGATTGCGCTTTACGATACGGCTGTCGAGGTCGTTCGGCTGAAAGACAATGCGTCGGATAATTTTCTTCAAGTGGTGCGCGAGGTCGATCTGGCGGCCTTGCTGGCGCGCATTCCCGCCTGCCGGGCCATCGTGACGACGGGTCAGAAGGCCACCGATACGCTCCGTGCGCTGACCGGCTGCGACAGTCCCGCCGTGGGGGAGTCCGTGGCGGTGCGCTATGCGGGCCGGGACCTGCGTCTCTGGCGCATGCCCTCCTCGTCGCGGGCTTACCCGCGTCCGGTCGAGTGGAAAGCCGAATTTTACCGCCGCGTTTTCGCCGAGAACGGCATTGTCTGATCCGCTGATCCGTCCGTTTCGGGCAGCCGCTCGCGGGCGGGAGACGCCTGCCGGTGTTTCCGTCCGTTTCTGGATTTCCGGCCGTCCCTCCCCGTCCGGATCGGCCGGTCGCTTTCCCTTTTGCGGATTCTTTTCCGCAGCGGCCGCCGGAGACCCGGGCCGAAAAATTTGGCCTCCGCCTTTTGCACGACTGCCGAAAAACCGTTATCTTTGTTGGATAATTCATACAATATTTTATTGTGGTTTCGGAGAAGAAAATTGAAAAAAAATACGTCGAAACGCCCCTGATGAAGCAGTATTACTCCATCAAGGCCGTGCATCCCGACGCCATTCTGCTCTTCCGTGTGGGCGACTTTTACGAAACGTTCGGCGATGACGCGATCAAGGCCAGCGGCATTCTGGGCATCACGCTCACGCGCCGTGCGAACGGTGCGGCGACCTACGTGGAGCTGGCGGGATTTCCCTACCATGCCATCGACACCTACCTGCCGAAACTCGTCCGGGCAGGCGAACGCGTGGCGATCTGCGAGCAGCTCGAAGACCCCAAGCTGGTCAAGGGACTGGTCAAGCGCGGTGTCATCGAACTGGTGACGCCGGGCATCGTTCTGGGTGACAACATTCTGGCCAACAAGGAGAACAACTATATCGCCTCGGTCTATTTCGGCCGTCGGGCGACGGGCGT
>ERZ827498.2522-NODE-2522-length-17235-cov-3.588766_pt1 | contig 17235 bp, 12 predicted proteins | sample MGYA00519865_ERZ827498 | MGnify/ENA primary metagenome ERZ827498 (study PRJEB31778, sample SAMEA3449328) | human gut metagenome | biome: human gut; feature: human-associated habitat; material: faeces | place: United Kingdom | collected 2010/2012 ...
CTATAGCATTTTCGAATTATTGACAAATGATTTTTGAAAATATGCTAAAATAGAACCTGACTTTAGAGGTTGAATAGTAAAAAATGGTGCAACACTCGATATTTGATTATCGAGTATGCATCATTTTTATTTGTTTATCTGTTAGATAATAATTTGTTATTGGTTGATTTAATTTTTTGGATAGATCTGTTACGAATTCTTTGCTGGTTAATAGATTTATGAATCTTGTGGAGTTGATTCTTACAACTCGAAATTTTCTCATGAAATCGTATATTGTACTTGCTGAGTATTTATTTTCCAGAATCTTGAATTGAAGGATTCGTGATAATAACACGGCTGTGTAACAGATGAAGAAATGCCCTTTGATCCGATTTTCTTTTTGTAGATAGACCGGACGTGTATCAAGTTCGGACTTCATGATGCGGAAGGATTCTTCGATTTGCCAAAGCTGATGATAAGCATTGTATATGTCTTTTGATGACATATTGATTTCAGATGTTACGAGCATATTATATCCGGCTAGTTCTTTGTCTTTGTCTATAGCTTTTTGATTTAGCTGGGGTTTTATACTTTTCCCCTGATCATCTAGAAACTGCATATATTTTGATGATTCACCATATTCTTCTTTTTTGGCCTGGCATGCACGGTGTGCCTTGGCTTTTTCAATCATTCTATTGATTTCCATCAGTTTCTTCTTCGCGAGACTGAAGTTATAGGTAACTGTTCTTTTTTCTTTTATATTACGAGTTATGACATTCCCGTAATCATCCTTGTATGAATAGGTAAACGTATCGATGCATTCCTTGATTTTATAAACGGGTTCTCCGTTCTGATCAAACACTGTTTCGAATCCGTCATCAAGAAGAACCCATTGTCTTTCTCTTTCAGGAAGGGTTTTTACAGATTTCGAAAACAGATAGCCATCTCCATTATCAATAGCTTCAATAATATTTTTAGCACAGTTAAGGCCTTTATCAGCAATTTGGATGGTACGGCCCTTGATATTGTTTCTTGATTTCAAATCGTGGATTAGATCACGCATGACCGGCTTTTCAGATTCATTGCCTGGGAATATCTTCATGCCGACTGGTAACATCTGTGCGTCTAAAAGAAGGCCCATTCCTACAATAGGGTCTCTTCGATTTTCTTTGGAAGGCCCTCTTTTTTGAAGAGTAGATTCCTTATCGATTTCAAAATAATAGTTTGTACAATCAAAATAAGAACGGCTGGAATCCAGAATAAAATTGTCATCAGTCGCAACGGTTAGTATTTCAACCAGTTTCTCATATTCTTCGCCCATGAATTCCAAGCCCTCTAGGAGTTGATCATAACTGAAGTTTTTTTGAACATATAGCTTTGGAAGAATATCATGAAAAGTCTGATGTTTAGATAAAGGTGCAACAACACGAGCATATACAAGAGCGGAAAAGACATCATATACATCGAACTCGAATTTCCTTGAAGAGCTTAAATACCCAAAATGTTCTTTTACATCCAGCATGTTCAAGATTTTCGCAATTGGTACATAACCCAGACACAGTTCTGGTGAAACGTCGGAAATCTGTTGAAAGTTGATGCGACACTTTTCTGTCTCCCGTTTAGAATTCAGTTCATTTACTTCTTTCTGAAAATGAGAGATTGGATCATCTATACCCTGTTCGATAAGAGCATCAACGAACCCGATTTTACGAAAACTTTTATGTCGGGTGTTCTTGGTTTCTGGAGAATAAAAACTCTCATAGATGGAAAGATAAAGTCTGTCATTTCGTTTTGTTTTTTTAAGAAAATAGGCCATAGAAAGTGTCCTCCAAACATTACACATTTACACCATAATTATACCAAATAAATAAAAAAAATAAAATAAATTTAAAGCACAAAAAACAACGATAAATACTGGAGAATCTCAACTTTTTCTCAGAATAGCCTCTAAACATTCATGGTGCAAACCTCTAAAGACGGGAAAAGTTGTATAATAGAATATGAAAAGTGTGGTAAACTCAAAAAAATACCTAAAAATAACACTTCAATCACACTTGGTTTTGTACTCTGAAAAGAAGATAGATGTATTATGCCATTTTTTGAAAAAAGAGGGTGAAAAGGGGAGAGAGTCATAAGTGAACTTCATCGAAAATACACTATCGATTTGAAGTGGATAGCTGTATGATCCACACCAGGTGAAAAACTATGCAAATAAGTAAGAAAGGGAAAAAGTAACTATGGAAAAAAAGAGAAGTAGTAAGAAGTTGGGGCTTCGGATTTTGGCGATTCTTTTGGTTATATCCATGATGGTTGGAATGGTACCGGGCGGTATGAGCGAAGTCCATGCTGCAGATGCAAAGGCGAATGTCAAGGCAGAAGAGCAGACAGGTTTTCTGGACAAAGCGAAAGATTTCTTCTCAGATATGGGAGAGGGAATTGCAAGCTTCTTCACAGGAGGAAGAGCAGAAGCTGAGTCGGCGGCAGCGTTGGCTGAGACGTCTATTGTAGACAAAGAGACAAGCCAGGGCTGGAGAGGTATTGTTGAGAATACCACTCAGAATATCGGACGTATCTGGACGGATAAGTCTGTATATAACAGTAATGTTACACTTCCGGGAATTGGAGAAGGAGGACAAGAGATTTCGATTACAAAGCCGGAAACTTCTGACTTTATGGTTGGATTGTCTGCATTGTCTTCTACATCCAATACAAGCGTGATAACATCTACACCGCTGGATATCGTGCTTGTACTCGATGTGTCCGGTTCGATGAAAAAAACTCTGGGAACGACGTATGCAGCGACTTATAACATTGAGACGAGTGTTCATAGCAGTAAAGAATATTATGTGCTAAATGAAAAAAATGAGTATGTAAAAGTCGAAAAAATTATAAAGTGGTTTAATAAGTTTGTCCGTTGGGAATTAAATGGTGTCCCAGTGGAACCGAAAACCGATTCGGATGATAATAATTCGAACCACATTCAGTTCTACGAACTTCAAACGATAAGTAAAATGAACGGTTTAAAAACTGCGGTAAATGGTTTTATCGACGCGACAGCAGAACAGAATGCAACTATTACAGATCCTGATAAGCAACACCATATTTCTGTTGTTAAATATGCCGATGATAGTTATTATAAGGGAAATCAGGATAGTGTTGGCAATAACATACAGAATAATGACTATAATTATTCTCAGATTGTCAGAAACCTGACAGAAAATATGGACTCTCTGAAAACGGCTGTCAACAATCTTGATCCAGGTGGCGCGACTTCAGCAGACTATGGTATGAATCTTGCCAATCGGGTGCTTGATAATACAGCAGGGCATGGCGTGAGGGAAAACACCAAGAAAGTCATTGTTCTGTTTACGGATGGAGAGCCAAATCATAGTAATGGTTTTAGTGGCACTGTTGCCAATGATGCAATTGCCAGTGCAAAGACTTTAAAGGATAATGGCGCGCTTGTATACTCTATCGGTGTTGTTTCTGGTGCTGATCCTGAGGATACATCGAAAAATATCAACGCATATTTACATGGAATATCCAGTAACTATCCAAAGGCAACAGGGTATCAAAGTCTTGGTGACAGAGCGGCGAACTCCAATTACTACAAAGCCGCAACAAACAGTGAAGAGTTAAATAATATTTTCAAGGAGATTTCTCAGGAGATTAACTCTGGAACCGGATATCCGACTGATACAGAAGAAGGATTTGAAAATAGAGATGGTTATGTAACATTCCATGATCAGCTTGGGGACTATATGCAAGTGGATTCCTTCAATACGCTGGTTCTTAATGATGAAAGATTTGAGAATCCAGATAAAACAGAGTCAAAGGGAAATATTAAATATACATATAGTGGAGAAATTGACCTTAATGGTGATGGTAAGTCGGAGAGTGTTTCTGATATTGTGATTACAGTAACACCGGGAACAGGCAGCATGGGTGATACTGTGGAGGTATCTATTCCGGCAACCTTGCTTCCACTTCGTAATTTCAAGGTAGACATAACGGAAAAGACGATGACGGTAGAAGATAAATACCCGCTGCGTTTATTCTACAATGTAAGTCTGAAGGAAGGTGTAAAAAAATCTCTGGTAAATCCAGACCAAGAGATGAAGAATTACATTGCAGCTAATAGTGAAGCTGGAAACGTTTACTTCTATTCGAATAAGTTTACAGGAAGCAAACAGGGTCCGACAGAAGGAACAACTCTTGGTGATACGACAGCAACATTTGAACCGGCATCCGGCAATAGTTTCTACTACTTCACAGAGAATACACCGCTTTGGTTAGATGAGCAAATGAAAGAACCGGTTACAGCCTACAATGCTAACCGGGAAGTATATTATTATGAAAAGACATATTATAAGTTAGAGAATGGTGCACCGAAGGAAGTAACGGAGGCAGTTTCTTTCCGTTCCCATCCACAAGATGAAGTGAGAGATTGGGTTGATACTGCAACAGATGGTCAGTTGTACATCAAAGCAGGGGCGCCTCGTCTGACAAGAATTCATGATTTGACAGACAGCAAGGAGACTCCGGTTCCGGGAACCGCAACAGAGGTTATTACACCGGACTGGGATGATATGCAGAATCAGCGTTTTATTGAAGTATCTCTTGGTAATAATGGACGTCTTGCAGTAGAGCTTCCAGGTACGCTGGAAATCAAGAAGATGGTAACATCTGAAGTAGATGCGCCGGAGAAAGCGTTTAACTTCAAATTGTCTCTGAAAAATGCAGATGATGCGGATCTTACCGGAGAATTTGACGCACAGAAATTCGATGAGACCGGAATTGAAAGTGGAGACGCTATTAAAGTACATAATGGTGAGATGATTACTTTAAAACATGGCGAATCTATTAAGATTTATGGACTGTCAGACGGTGACAAATATACTATAGAAGAAACAGAGATTCCAGAAGGATTTACAGCAGCAAATAATTCGATTACTGGAGCAATAGTTGGCAACGAGATTGCAACGGAAGAATTTGTCAATACTTATGCCGTACAGCCGGCGGTATTAGAAGGAGATTCTTCCATTCGTGCACAGAAGGTATTAAAAGGTCGTGATTGGGAAGAAGGAGATTCTTTTAAATTTGTACTTCGACCTGTTGAGGGGGATGTTCCGCCACTTCCAGAGGTGGGAGACGGAACAACTGTCGAAGGAAATGACATGACAAAGGTTGTGACAGATGATGAAGTATTCTCCTTTGGAAAGATGACTTTCACTAAACCGGGAACTTATAAATATGTTATATTTGAAGTAAATCCGGGTTTTGAAGATGCGCTTCCTGGAGTCAGCTATTCTAGTGCAAGATACAGGGTTGATATAGAGGTAACAGACAATGGAAAAGGACAATTATCTGCAACAAGTACTATGCTAAAAAGAGCGGATGATCTTGGTCAGGAAATACAAGGTGACGTAATTGTTGATGACCAGATAGCCGTATTGACTAATACATTTGAGGCAGAAAGTGTGCTGTGGGGAGTAAGAGGAAATAAGGTCTATACAGATAATTCCGGAGCAAACCCACTTAAGAAAGACATGTTTGAGTTCCAAATTGAGACCGTTGTGAATGATGAGTATAAGGAGGCCGGTCCACTTCTAAATGGTAAGGGATCTAATGCTTTAAGCGGACAGATTAATTTTGGTTCGGTGGAATGTGGAAGCGAGCATAAAGGCAAGAAATATTTATACAAGATTACAGAAACCGTTCCAGAGGGTGTAACATCTAAGAATCCAACAAAAGATGGTATGACTTATGATACGAGAGCATATTATCTAGAGGTTTTGTTTGATTCTAAAGTAAATCTAGATAGAACTAATATTATGACGGCAACATCGAAATATTTTGATGAAAAAATGGAACCTATTCCAAATATGACGGAATTTGTATTTGAAAATGAATACACACCGAAACCTGTTATTATTGGTGAAGGTGCCGATACAGCAATCAAAGGTTCTAAGACATTGAACGGTCGTGCAATGAATGCGGATGAGTTCTCATTTGAACTGACAGCAGGAAATGATGCAGCAGTAAAAGGACTTGCAGATGACAGTATTGTATTTGGAGAGGATAACGAAAGTGTGTCTTTGACTGCAAAAGCTCCGGCAACTGAAAACGGTGCGAAAGCAGACTTTAACTTTGGCAAGATTACATTTACAAAACCGGGAACATATACTTTTAATATGAAAGAAGTCGTTCCGAAATCAGAAACTGGTGGTATGACATACGATACACACACAGAAGTAGTAACAGTAACAGTTAAAGATAACCTTGGTGTGCTTGAAGCGCAGACAACATATGATACTGATGGCGCAGCATTTGTAAATACATACAAAGCATCTCATAATTATGCGGATGACGGCGGCGCACTTGTGACAAAGACTTTAAACGGCAGAGATATGAAAGTCAATGAGTTCCAGTTTACAATTACTGGAACAGGTGATAATGCAGAAGCGGCAGATAAGAAGTTGGCAGAAGCTGATAAAGCATTCAAAAACTACGCACAGAAAGACGGCGTAGCCAGCGAGATGCCAAAACTTCAGAATCTTCAGTTTACAGAGAAAGATGCAGGAAAGACATTCACTTATCTGATTGACGAGGTGATGCCGGAAGACGCTGACAGAGCTGGCGGCGTAACATATGACCAATCAGAATTTACATTGGCAATCGAAGTAACAGACAACGGTAATGGTACAATGAGTACAACAACCACTGTTACTCGTATAAAAGCAATCGATGGAACAGTGCTTAATGACGTGCTTGGGGAATATACAGACGCGGCAAAGGTTGTAGCAGTACCGTTTGTAAATACTTATAAAGCAGAATCTGTTAGCGTTGATACAACTGCTGAGACACGTCTTAGAAAGGTGCTTCGGGGAAGAGATTGGACAGAGAAAGATAGCTTTACATTTACCATGACACCACAGGGTGACGTTCCAATGCCGGCAGCAGATCCGGATAAAGGAATTAAAAAAGATGAAAATGGTAATTTACAGGCAGTAGTAACTGCGAAAGCAGGAACGAAAGCCGGAGAAATGGTATTTTTCGGATTTGGTTCTATTACATATGATAAAGCAGGAATTTATGAATATACTGTGACAGAGAACGAACCTGAATCCCCAGCCGGTGGAATGACATATTCTAAGAATGTTGTAACAATTACTATAAGAATTACAGATCCGGGAACCGGAAAACTGGAAAAATACGTGGACGTAAATGGTACTATAAATAACAGAACATTCTACAATGATTATGCGGCTTCTCTGAATCATAATGACGCAGGTGGAATTGTAACACAGAAAACATTAATGGGACATGCATTGGCAAAAGACCAGTTTACATTCCAGGTAAAAGCTTTGGATGGAACTAATACGACAGCAGATGAAAATGCGAAACGTATTGGAATTACAAATGGAACTTCTGCAGAATACAAGAACATTGCAGATGAGGACAATGATGGAACCGTAGTAATGAAGACACAGGATGACCATGCGATTGTCTTTACAAGCGGTGATATAGGTAAGACATTTAAGTATCAGTTCTCTGAGAAGGGTGCAAATGGTGAGTTTGGTGCCGGTGGTGAAAAGGCTGGTTACACATATGATGATATTGTTTACACAGTAGAACTTAAGGTAACAGATGATCTTGATGGAACATTGACTCTTCATACAAAGGTAACAGGTAAGGATGGCAGTGTTATAAGTGAAGAGACCAGCAATGAAACAGATAAGAAAGAGATAGTTCTTGCATTCAACAACAGCTATGCGGCAACAGGTGCTCTTGAAGGAAATATAGCGTTAGAAGTAACTAAGAATCTGACAGGTCGTAAATGGATCGAATCTGACAGCTTCAGCTTCAAACTAGAAGCAACAGGTGAGACTGCACAGGCAGTTGTGGCTGGAATCGTTACACTTCCGGGAAATGCAGATGAATATCGGTATTCTTATGGAAAGCCGGATCAATGCCGAGCTCGGAAGTGCGGCTGCGGATGTACGTTACCGCCGCCTGGCACGATTCCTTCATCACATCGCCGAGATTGCCGGTCAGCTCAAGCTTTCCGCTGCCCGGCACGACAGAGCACTCCACATCGAGCACCTCGCCGCCGACGCTCGTCCACGCAAGGCCGTGAACAAGACCTACGGAATCGGTCGAGAAGTTGACCTCCGGCTTGAATTTGACGGGGCCGAGCCACGGCTCGAGCTCGCCCGCGCGCAGCCGCAGAGACCTTCTCTCCCCGGAGGCAATACCGCGGGCCGCCTTCCGGCAGAGCGCGGCCAGCTCGCGCTCGAGCATGCGCACGCCAGACTCGCGGGTATAGAGCGCTATGATCTCGCGGACGGCATCATACGAAACACGCAGCTGGTTTCCGGAAAGGCCGTGCTTCGTCCGCTGCTTCGGCAGCAGATGCTGCTTGGCGATCTGGAGCTTTTCCTCGTCGGTATAGCTGCCGAGGGAAATGACCTCCATACGGTCGAGCAGGGCGCGGGGGATGGTGTCGGCGGTGTTGGCCGTCGTGATGAACAAGACCTCGGAGAGGTCGAACGGGATCTCCAGAAAATGATCGCGGAAGGAGCCGTTCTGCTCGCCGTCAAGCGCTTCGAGCAGCGCGGCGGACGGGTCGCCCCGGTAATCCGAGCCGAGCTTATCGATCTCGTCGAGCACGAGCACGGGATTCCGGGAGCCGGCCTGCTGAATGCCGGCGATGATGCGCCCCGGCATCGCGCCGACATAGGTTTTCCTGTGGCCGCGGATCTCCGCTTCGTCGTGCACGCCGCCGAGGGAGATGCGGGCGCATTTCCGGTTTGTAGCGCGGGCAATGCTCATGGCGATGCTCGTTTTTCCGACGCCCGGAGGCCCTACGAGACAGAGCACCCCGCCCTTGACCTGCGCAGAGAGCTGCCGTACGGCAAGATACTCCAATATACGGTCTTTGACCTTCGTAAGGCCGTAGTGATCCTCATCCAGAACCTTTTTCGCGTGGGCGATGTCGGTGACGTCCTTCGTCCTCTCGTTCCACGGAAGCTCGAGACAGATGTCAAGATAGGTCCGCAGCACCGCGCCTTCCGCCGACCCGAACGGCTGCTTGGCGAGACGGGAGAGCTCCTTGAGAAGCTTTTTCTCGATCTCCGCATCGAGTCCGAGATCAAGGATCTTCCGGCGGTATTCGTCGAGATCGTCCGTTTCGGACGCTTCCCCCAGTTCCTCCTGGATCACGCGCATCTGCTCGCGCAGGAAATAGTCCTTCTGATTTTTCGCCACGCGCTCCGCCGCCGTGGACTGGAGATTCTGCTGGATATCCATGATCTCCAGCTCGCGGTGCAGCATATCGCAGAGCATGGTGAGCCGCTGAAGCGGTGAGCACTCTTCCAGAAGAAGCTGCTTTTCCGCCGGCTGCAGAAAGACGTTCTGGGCAATGTAATCCGAGACGAAGCCCGGCTCCTTCCGATCCGCTACACGAAGCAGCGTCTCCGGTCCGATCGTTCCCGACGCGGAGGCGTACTCGGCAAAGAGGTCGTTGCACGAACGGATAAGCGCCGTGCATTCGAGCGTGTCCGCATCGACCGGCTTATCGGCAAGCACCCGGACATTTGCCCAAAGCGCCGGGGTTTCCGCCGTGAGGCGCAGGAGCTTCGCGCGGTATAGCCCGTCAACGATGCATTTGACGTTTCCGCCGCCGGGCGCGCGCAGGATCTGGCTCAGGCGGCAGATCGTGCCGACCGTGTAGAGGTCATCTGCGCGGGGCGTGTCGCAGGCGATGTCACGCTGCGCTACAAGAAAGATCATCCGGTCGGTGCCGATGGCGGCGTTGAGCGCGGCAATGCTCATCGGGCGCTCCACATCAAAGTGCAGCACCGTTCCGGGAAATACTGAAACGCCGCGGAGCGCGAGCGTCGGCAATGTCATGATTCGGCTGGTATTTTCGCTCATATGTTGTCCTCCATAGCAAACGAGCGGGGACGTGCCCCGCTGTCTGCCATGTGTTCCGTTTGGTTACACACTGTCTGAATTATCGTTCCGCAGCGCTACGGGCGGCTTGCCGTCCTTCACGCAGTCAGCGGTGATGATGACGCGCTTGATGCTCTTGTCCGAGGGGACGCGGAACATGATATCGGTCATGATCTTTTCGAGAATGCTGCGCAGGCCGCGCGCGCCGATCTCCATTTCGAGCGCCTTATCGGCGATGGCCTCGATGGCTGCGTGGTCAAACTCAAGCTTGACGCCGTCGAGCGCCATAAGCGCTGTATACTGCTTGGTAATGGCGTTTTTCGGCTCGGTGAGGATGCGCTCAAGCGCTTCCCTGTCGAGCGAGTTGAGCGGCGTAATGACCGGCAGGCGGCCGACCAGCTCGGGGATGATGCCATACTTGATAACATCGTGCTGCTGCGCCTGCGCAAGGATCTCGCCGAGGTTCTTTTCCTTCTTGCTCGTGATTTCCGCGCCGAAGCCCATGCTCTTGCGGTCCATGCGGTTTTCAATGATCTTGTCCAGACCGTCGAACGCGCCGCCGCAAATGAAGAGAATGTTCGTCGTATCGATATGGATGAACTCCTGCTGCGGGTGCTTGCGTCCGCCCTGCGGCGGGACCGCGGCGATCGTCCCTTCCAGGATCTTCAGCAGCGCCTGCTGCACACCCTCGCCGGAGACGTCGCGCGTGATCGAAACGTTCTCGCTTTTGCGGGATATCTTGTCCAGCTCGTCGATATAGATGATGCCGCGCTGGGCGCGTTCCACATCAAAATCCGCCGCCTGCAGAAGGCGGAGAAGGATGTTCTCCACATCCTCGCCGACATAGCCCGCCTCGGTGAGCGTGGTGGCGTCGGCAATGGCGAACGGCACATCCAGCACGCGCGCGAGCGTCTGCGCAAAGAGCGTTTTGCCGCTGCCGGTGGGGCCGATGAGCAGAATATTGGACTTCTGCAGCTCCACATCGGACTGCTGGTTGTAATAAATGCGCTTATAGTGGTTGTAAACGGCGACGGAAAGCGCGATCTTCGCCGTCTCCTGCCCGACGATGTATTCGTCGAGGTATTTCTTGATCTCTGCCGGCTTCGGAAGGTCGTCCACGGACGGCGTGCTCGGCGCGCTCTTTCCCGGATCGGTGCGCTGCGGCAGGTCCTCATCCACGATGTTCATGCAAAGACGCACGCAGTCGCTGCAGATGTAGGCGCCGTTGCCGGCGATCAGCTTGTCCACCTGATCCTGTGTCCGGCCGCAGAAAGCGCAGCGGATCTTTCTATCGTCTGATCTTGCCATTCGATCTCCCTGAATTATCTTTTATAAATGACCTTGTCGATGAGGCCGTATTCGCGCGCCTCTTCCGCCAGAAGCCAGTGGTCGCGCTCGGAGTCGGCTTTGATCTGCTCCGGCGTTTTGCCGGTGTTCTCCGCCATGATCCGGTTCATGCGCGCCTTGATCTTGAGAAAACGTTCCACATCGATCTCCATATCGGTGACCTTGCCCTGCGTTCCGGCGGCGGGCTGGTGGATCATGATCTCGGCATTGGGCAGCGCGATGCGCTTACCCTTCGCGCCGGAGGACAGCAGAAACGCGCCCATCGACGCCGCCATACCGACGCAGATGGTAGACACGTCGCACTTGATATACTGCATCGTGTCGTAGATCGCCATACCGTCCGTGATGGAACCGCCGGGGCTGTTGATATACATCTGGATGTCCTTGTCGGGGTCCTGCGCTTCGAGATACAGAAGCTGTGCCACGACGAGACTGGCGGACGCGCTGTTGACCTCTTCACCGAGAAATACGATGCGGTCGTTCAGCAGGCGGGAAAAAATGTCATAGGAGCGTTCTCCGCGGGACGTCTGTTCTACAACATACGGTACGAGACTCATGAAATAAATCCTCCTTTGCGGGGTTAAAATGCGATGATACGGGAAAGGGCGGATCGCCCTTTCCCGTGTATGTCAGTTTACCGTGGGGAGACGAATCACTCCTCCGTCTTCTCCTCGGTCTTGGTGCTCTTGCGGGTGGTCTTCTTGGCCTTGGGAGCTTCCTCGCCCTCGGTCTCTTCGGTCTTGGCGGCCTTCTTCGCGGCGGGCTTCTTCTTGGCCTTGGGCGCCTCTTCCGTCTTGGCGGGCTCCTCGGCCTTCTTCTCCACAGCAACGCCGCTCTCGGAGATGATGCTCATAGCGCGCTCACGGCGCAGGTCAGCGGTCAGACCGGCGACATCGATGGCCTTCGCCACGTCCTCGGCCTTCATGCCGTAGGCTTCACCGAGCTTCTCATACTCGGCCTGCAGATCCTCTTCGGAGATCTGGACATTCTCGGCTTCGGCGACGGCGGCGAGCATGACCTCGGTGCGGGCCTGCTTTTCGGCGGTGGCGCGCATGCTCTCACGGAAGGTCTTCATATCGGTGCCGATCATCTTGAGATAATCGTCGATGCGGATGCCCTGGTTGGCCATGTACTGGGCGTACTCGCGGACGATGCCGTCCATACGCTCTTCGATCATGCCTTCGGGCATATCAACGGTCATGTTCTCCACAGCCTGATCGACGAGGGCGTCATCAAAGGTGTTCTTCGCGGCCTTTTCCTTCTCCTCAACAGACTTGGCGCGGATGTCGGCCTTGAGATCGGCGAGCGTGTCAAAATCGTTGTCCTTCGCGAACTCGTCGTCCAGCTCGGGCAGCTCTTCAAACTTGACCTCGTTGCACTTGACGTGGAACACGACGGCCTTGCCGCCGAGATCGTGGCCGTAGTTCTCCGGGAAGGTAATGTCAAGATCGCGCTCCTCGCCGGCGGAAATGCCGACGAGCTGGCTCTCAAAGCCGGGAACGAAGGTGTTGGAGCCGAGAACGAGATTCTGGTTCTCCGCCGTGCCGCCGTCGAACGGGATACCGTCGAGCATGCCGGCGTAGTTGATGTTCACGGTGTCCCCGTCCTGCGCGGGACGCTCCACGGTGATGAGGCGGGCGTTCTGCTTGCGCAGGCGCTCGATGTGGCCGTCAACCTCTTCGTCGGTGACTTCAACGGAGGGCTTCTCCGCCTCAAGGCCCTTATACTGGCCGAGGGTGACCTCGGGGTAAACGTCGGTGCTGAAGCTCAGAAGCGCGCCGTTCTCCTCGGTGACCTTGGAATCGGTCATGGTCGGACGGCCGACGGTCTCGAGCTTGCCCTCGGCGACGCCAAACGCAAAAGCGTCGTTCGCGGCGTTATCAAAGGCGTCATCATAGAACACGTCCTTGCCGTACATGCCCTCAATGACCATGCGGGGCGCCTTGCCCTTGCGGAAGCCGGGGACCATGATGCGGCTGCGAGCCTTCAGATATGCACCGTTGACATACTTTTCAAACTCGGCGGCGTCGAGTTCGACATCAAAGGTAACGGTGTTTTTTTCTTTCTTGCTGTTCTTGACAATCATGTGGGGGTTACTCCTCTCTATATTTCAGCCGGGACTGAATATGCAAATTTCAAGCCGATACATTATAGCAAATCAAAATGCAAATTGCAACGGATTATCTGAGCTTATACGGAACAAAATCAAGAAAATCTGCGGAAACAAGACGGTACCGGACGCCCTCGCTCTCGCCGATGAACGCGCTGCGGCAGCCGTAGCCGTGGATATGGCCGTAACAGCACTCATGCACGCCGTATTCGGAGAGCACATGCAGTATCTCCGGACAGGTATAATGAAGATACAGCGGCGGATAATGGAGAAAGACGAGCTTCTCCCGCTCGCCGGCGCATTTGAGCGATGTTTCCAGCCGCCCGACCTCGCGCCGGAGGACTTTGGCGTCATGCTCCGTGCCGGTCTCTTCGTCTTTAAACCAGCCGCGCGTGCCGCACAGCGCCAGATTTTCCCATTCCGCAGAGTTATTATGCAGCAAAGAGATGGTGTCCAAACCGTTTTGCGCAAAAAAAGCGTTCATTTTTGCCGCGGTCGTCCACCAGTAGTCGTGATTGCCCTTAACCATCAGCTTTTTGCCGGGCAGACTGTTGAGAAATTGAAAATCCGGCAGCGCCTCGGCAAGACTCATTGCCCAGCAGAAATCGCCGCAGATGACGCAGGTGTCGTCCTCATGCAGCAGATCAAAGCCGCGGCGGATCTTATCCACATAGCCGATCCAGCGTCCGCCGAAGGCTTCCATGGTCTTGTCCGGTTCGCCGATGGCGAGATGCATATCTCCAATGGCAAAAAGGGACATATTCCCTCCCTTCTCCGAATAAAGCGGGAATTTGCGCAGAAACTACTCCCCGTAATCCAACAAGGGAGGATAAAAACATGAACGAAAAAACGAACTGCAAGATCGACTGCTGCGTAAAAGACTGCAAGTATCACACCGCGGCGGATCAGTGCACCGCTTCCCACATCAACGTTTCCAATGAGGACGCCCAGCGCAAGGCAGAGACGTTCTGCGCCACGTTTGAGAACCGCTGCAGCTGCTGACCGGACGGGGCTTTTGCCCCGTACATATTTTAATCCAGCGTGAAAGCGTTCTCCCAGTGGCGGATGTCGGGTTTTTTCGTGTCCACCCCGTCCGGGGCGTATATTTCGATCACATCAAACCGCGGCTGCAGCTTCTGCGGATTTTTTTGCAGCCATTCCTCCGCGGCAGCGGCCAGTTTCTGCCGCTTGGCGAAGGTCACAAACTCACGCGCCTCGGCGAATGCGGCGTTTTTGCGCAGCTTCACCTCCGCAAAGATCACGTATCGCCGGTCGGCGGCGATCACATCCAGCTCGCCGAGGCGGGTACGGTAATTCATGGCAAGAATGCGGCAGCCCTTTTTCCGCAGGTATTCTGCCGCGAGCGCCTCCCCGTAGCGGCCGAGCAGCATGGTGCCGCTCAATGCATCTTCCTCAGATACGTCGGGCGGTGGATCGGAGACGGGCCGTATTCGCGCAGCGCGGCATAGTGCGCCGCCGTGCCGTAGCCCTTATGCCTGGCAAAGCCGTACTGGGGATAGAGTGCATCCATATCATCCATATACCGGTCTCGCGTGACCTTGGCGAGCACCGAGGCAGCCGCGATCGAAGCGCACAGGCTGTCGCCCTTTACCACCTTGATTGCTGGGATGGCAAGCTCGTTTTTATCATTTCCGTCCACAAGCGCGAGCACGGGCGCAGGCTCCATATCCGCAATGGCGCGGTTCATGGCGAGATACGTTGCGCCTTTAATGTTCAGCGCTTCGATCTCGTCAACGGTGGCAAATGCGATGCCGAACGCCACGGCGCTCTCGCAGATGATGTCGTAGAGCGCGTCGCGCTTTTTCGCCGTGAGCTTTTTTGAGTCGTTCAGCCCCGGGATCACGAGCCCCTCCGGCAGAAGGACCGCCGCAGCGCACACGGGCCCGGCCAGCGGGCCGCGCCCCGCCTCGTCCACACCGCAGAACGGCGTCTTGCCGTCCGCGAGAAAACGCTCGTAGGCATACATATCCATTTCGGGGTGTTCCATCGTTACGGCCTTTCCAGCGTCATGCGCCCGAGCTTGCCCTCGCGGAATTCATCGAGCAGGACGTGCGCCATGCGCTCGGTATTGACTTCGCCGCCGGAAATGAGAAAGCCGCGCTTTCTCGCCGCGGCTTCGAGCAGCTCGTAGCCGGGCGCTTCCGGGTCGGGCGTAAATTTATAGCGCGCCTCGATCGCGCCGGGGTAAAGCTCGCGCAGCCGCTCGAGCAGCCGGCAGGCGACAAGCTCCACGTCAAGGATGTTATCGTTGATCGCGCCCGTCCAGGCAAGCGAATACCCGACCTCGGGCGACTCGAACTTCGGCCAGAGGATGCCGGGCGTGTCCAGCAGAAGGATGCCGCCGTTGAGCGTGATCCACTGCTTGCCGCGCGTAACGCCGGGGCGGTCGCTCGTTTCGGCGGCCTTCCGCCCGGCCAGCCGGTTGATAAAGCTCGATTTTCCCACGTTTGGGACGCCGAGAACCATGAACCGGAGGGCCTTGCCCACCTGTCCCTTTGCCTCGGCGCGCTCGATCTTCTCCTTCAGAAGAGAGCGTGCCGCGGCAGGAAAGGCGTTTACGCCGCGCCCGCTTTTGCAGTCCATTTCCAGCGCGAGCGCACCCTCGCCGGTCAACGCTTTTTTCCAGAGCGCCGTCGCGGCGGCGTCCGCCTGATCCGCGCGGTTGAGCACGATCAGCCGCGGCTTGCTGCCGACGATGCGCTCCACATCCGGGTTGCGGCTGGAATTGGGGATGCGCGCGTCGCGCAGCTCCACCACGGCATCCACAAGACGGAGGCTGTCCTCCATCATGCGGGTCGCCTTTTTCATGTGACCGGGATACCAGTTGATCGTTTCGTTGGCCATCAGTCGATCACTCCTATGCGGCTCCAGTCACGGCTCTCTCCGTGCTGGGAATCGCCGCCCGGAACGAGCAGGAAAAACGCCCGCCCGATGACAAGGCGCTCATCCACACAGCCGATGCGGTCATCACGGCTGTCGGTAGAGCCGTTGCGGTTGTCGCCCATGACAAAGAGACATCCCTCCGGCACAGTAACGGAATCGCCGAAATCGATGCGGCGGTGCGTCGGCTCAAGCGTATAAGGCTCATCCAGCGCCACGCCGTCCACATACACGATGCCGCCTTCAAAGTCGATCGTGACCGTTTCGCCCTCGGTGGCGATCACACGCTTTACGATCGGCTCGCTGTTGAAGCTCTCCTTGCGCAGCACGATAATGTCGCCGCGCTTCGGCGTATAGAAAAGATTGGAGACGAGAATGCGGTCGCCGGGGTGCAGCGTGTTGAGCATGGAGGTGCCGACAACGCCGACCACGCGGACAAGAAACGTGAAAATCAGAACACAGGCAAACAGCGCCACCACGAGCGACTGGATCCAGTCAAACGTCTCGCCGCGGCGTTCTTTCAGTTTTCTCTTTTTGATCTCAGGCCAGGTTTCATTCATAAAGAGCACACTTCCGGTATTGTAATTACAGGCATTATACTACATAATGCAATTGTCAGCAATAGGGAAAAAGGACGCCTCGATGAGGCGTCCTTTTTCTATGCGGCCGGACTTCAGTTGATGAGGCCCTTGACCTTCGCAGCCTTGCCCACGCGGTCGCGCAGGTAGTACAGCTTCGCCCGACGGACTTTGCCGCGCCGGATGGTCTCCACGGAGACGATGCTGGGAGAATGCACGGGGAAAACCTTCTCGCAGCCGACGCCGTAGGAAATGCGGCGGACAGTGATGGTTTCGTTGATGCCGCCATGCTTTCTGGCAATGATGGTGCCTTCAAACACCTGGTTGCGCTCGCGGGAGCCTTCCTTGACACGCAGAGTGACA
>ERZ827498.2529-NODE-2529-length-17171-cov-6.244216_pt1 | contig 17171 bp, 29 predicted proteins | sample MGYA00519865_ERZ827498 | MGnify/ENA primary metagenome ERZ827498 (study PRJEB31778, sample SAMEA3449328) | human gut metagenome | biome: human gut; feature: human-associated habitat; material: faeces | place: United Kingdom | collected 2010/2012 ...
CGGCCCTGCCCCTGGCTTCCGCCGCCTGGACGTCCGGCAGGGCCGAAGCCCGGCCTGCGTCCAGGCCCTGCTGATACCCGGCCTCACGGGCCAGCTCGGCCCGGCTTTCCAGCGCGGCGGCTTCCAGCGTGTTGAACGCCTCGATGTAGCGAATCTTCCAGCGCACCGCCTCCGCCCCGGTGAAGCCCATGACCAGCAGGGAAAAGGCGTCGCGGGTAAGGAGGCAGGCGGGGCGCTTTTCGCCCTTTGAATCGGTATATTCAACGGGCGCAAAATTGCGCTGGTAAAATAATTCCGGGCACTTGGCGCGTAACTTGCGAATATCGCGCAAGACGTCCCTGTGATTACGGTGGAAATGGTACGCTACAATATCCGAGCGCACGGCGGGATGGCCTTCGGCCGTCAGGCCGACTTCCATAGTGGAATTGTCATTGATGAAGGATACGGCTTGAGATAAACTGTTTTCAGCCATGTCACTACCTCCGACGTAGTGTGGTGGTTAGGCCCCTTGGAGCGTTGCCGCGCTACTTGGGGCCGTTTTCTTTTTCTTCTGTCTCTTCCCTGTTCCATCCCGGATAGAGCCGGTCAAAAGCGCTCAACACCAAATGCTTGATGGTTCGCCGTTCTTTTTGGGCAAGGCGCTTGATCTGCTCATGCTCCTTATCAGAGACAGGGAAGCTTACCTGTTTTCGAGTCATTTCACCTCCTGTTGGAATCAACAAAAACTAGTTTTGACTAGTTGTCAAGAAAATTTTCACGCAAGTTGAGAATGGGCATTGCGGCAGAGAGGGGAAGTCCGTAGGCTGGAAGCCACGGGAGGGATCATGAGACTTTCAGATATCCATATTCAAGGCATACTGGGGTTTGCTGGTTCGATATTTGCGGCGTTGATAGGATTTTGTTCAGGGAAATCTTGGGAAGCACAGATGGCTGAAAAAATATACAATGATAATAGCATACTACAAAATAAAATTATTGAAATATCGCAAGAAAAAGAAGAATTGAAAATTAAGTATAAAGACATTTTTGAAGATTTGAATACCAGAAATAACGAATATGAAGACTTAAAGAAAAAATATGAAACTGTTATGTACAATTATAAAAAGCTGCAAACAGATATCAATACTCAACATGCTTCCCAAGAAGTAGAAATTCCACAATTAGTTACAGCTTCTTCAAAGTATAGTGATGGCGATTTAATCCCTTTGATGAAAGTCGCTGCTCCTTATGATTTTCACGAAGGTAAGGCATATATAAATGGAAGTATTTTTACTATGTCGGGAATTGATTATACAGATGGATTTGTTTTAAATGCAAATTGGGATGGATATGCGCTTATTAATTTAAATCATAAATATTCAAAAATATCATTTCTTGTAGGTCATATTGATAAAACAAGTAGACGCAAAGATGCTACTCTTTCTATCATTGCCGATAAATATATTATTAAAGAAGTAAAAATTGCAAATGATTTGCCACCTCAAAAATTTGAAGTTCAATTAAATTATGCTGGTGGGATAAAAATACAAATGAATAAAGGTAATGGGAGCTATGGCTTCGCCAATATTACCCTGAGTGACTAGCAATTGATAATTTCGTCAAATTTTATCATCAGCTTCGCGATAAGCTAGAAGCGGACGAATAATAACGACAGCCTGCTCGCCATCGACAGCAAGCCGTTCATTTAACGCGGAGGAAAGGAGGCGCACGGCGTTCCATTTCTCCGCTTCATTTTTTCTTACCAGTTCCAAAATATCATTGCGGCACTGCAAAAACGTGTCCCCTTTCTTTTTTCCTTTGGCTACCATCCCTTGAAATCAAATCCGTTTGCGGGAATGCCCGCATACTCCCACGGCTCCGCGCTGCCCAGTTCCTTGCGGGCATCCAGCATCATGGCGCAGGCCACCGCGCTGTCGCCATGCCGACCGCCGGTCTTGTCTTTGCTGCGCTGCTCCGGCACACGGGCCACGCCCTTGACCACGCGCAGGCTGCGGAAATCCGAAAGGATGCCCGCGTCCCTGGGCAGAAGCAGCGTCCTGTCTTCTATCCCGGCTTTCAGGAGCGGCATGGTCTCCCTGTACCAGGATTCGGAGATCATGACCTCCCGGACCTGTTCCGGCCCGTACTGCTGCCGTGCGGCTTCCGCCAGGGCGCTGCCGTTGCCCCGTGCGTCCAGGGAGACACCGGCAAAGCGCGGCAAGGCGTCCAGGATGGCGAACAGGATTTGCTGCTGGGTACGGTGCGGGCAGTTGCGCAGCTCAAGGACGAAGGGCGGCACCAGGCGCAAATCCCGCTCTTCCGTGGCGGGCCAGAAAACGGAAAGGTCGCCGCTGCGTCCGAAGTCCACGCCGCAAAAATGCGCCTGGTCAACCGGCAGGCTGGCCAGCAGCGGCGCAAGATGCTCCGCGATCCAGCCCCTGGTGTATGTCTCGGCCACGGGCAGCGGCCAGTCCACAAAGTCGTCGGCTGGTGGCGTCCAGGTCAGCACCGGCGCGTCCCCCATGCAGGCTTCGATCATGGTCGCGGTCAGGTAGGCACCGCTGGAGCGGTTGGGGATGCAGAACAATTCCTCGTCGGCCCCGTCGCCGTAGTCCGCGATGATACCGGCCCGCCATGCCTCCTCGGCCTCCTGTGACCAGACACGGGGGGGATTGGCACGCTTGCAGATGGTCTTGAACAAGCCGTCGGCAATGGCGTCGTCCAGGGTGGTACGATGCAGGCTGTAGTTGCGCTCTCCGGAGCGGATTTCCTTGAGCAGCTCGTTGAAGGGATTTTCTTCCCCGTTGTGCGTGGACAGGATGGAGACACTGCCGCCCCACATAAGCAGGGCAAAGGCCGCCTTCATAAGCTCCGGCAAATCGTCCACAAAGGCCGCCTCGTCGATGATGACGCGCCCTTGTTTGGAACGAAGGGAGCGGGCTTCGGAAGGCAGGCCCCACACATTGAAGCCGGAGGCAAAGCGGATGCGGTAGACGGTGATGTCCCTGTCTTCGTCACGCAGGACGATTTCCTCGGACTTTTCCGCCAGCACATTGAGCGTCTTGGCCCAAAAGGCGCAGTCACGGATGAAGGTCTGGGTCATTTCCTTGTTGTAGGAAAGGTAAAAGGTATCTTGCCCCCCGGCTTCCCGGCTTTTGGCCGCTTCCATGACGGACTGGAACGCCTCGCAGTACGAGGCCCCGATACGACGGCTCTTTTCCCAGACGCGCACGCGGGCCGTGTCCGCCACCCAGCGACGCTGGTAGGGCAAGAGGATATTGGCCACGCTCATTTATTCCCCCGTGATGCCCAGCGCCTGATAGATGTCCTGGGCCATATTGCCGGACAAGCCGCGCTTTCTGCTCTCTTCCGCTTCGGATTCCTTGGGCAGGCCGGCTTCCAGTTCCGCCACCAGATCAAGGCAGCGTTTTATATCCTGGACAGTGGCCGTGCTGATTTTTTCGGGATCGGCAAGGGCCGTGCCCAGCTTGCGCTCCACGGCCTCGCGCAAGGCGGCAACGGCATCCGCCCGTGTGACGATCTTGCGCCGGGCCAGGCTGGCGGCGTGGGGAATCTTTCCGGCGGTGGCCAGCTCCTGCCGCTTCAAGGCAAGCGATTCCAGACTGGACACGGCAAAGGCCATCGAGGCGGCTTCCTTGGCATCAGTCGTGGCCAGGAGCTGTTCAAGGGCCTTCTGTCGTCCCTTGATGATGTTGACGCGGATCTCGCTTTCCGCCTGCGCGATCTCTTCCCGGCGACGCGCCCAGGAGTATTTTTGTCCCCAGCTTTTGAGCGTAGTCGCCGAGACGCCCGTGGCCTCGGCCACGGCGGCATAACTCAGGCGGTCAACGCAGTAGAGTTCCTGCGCCCGCCACAGGACATCCGTCGGGTATTCCCTGCCCATAGCGTGCCCCTAGAGGCCAAGGTTGCGTTCCAGGACCTCGATCTTGCGAATCACGCCCCGCAGCTCCTGCACGCGCTCGTTGATCTTGATGCCCAAGGCCATGACGTATTCACCGTCGATGTCTTCCGGGTCCCCAACCAGAGGCAGAGCGTGCCGGATGGAATCACAATGGCTGGTGATTTCCGCAGCGATGATTTTACGCCGGGTCCGCAGTTCCTCCCGCTGGCCCATTTCTTCCAGTCGGCTCATCTGTTCCTCGCTTCTATGATGGTGGATAGGTGCTCCATTGCGCGTGTGTTGTTGACGACCAGCGTCTGGAGCGTGTCGTTCATGCGCTCGTAATTTTTTACCAGCGTGACGTTCTTCCGGTAAAATTCCGCCGTTTCTTCGTGCTTTTCGCTTACTTCCTGCAGGATGGCCTCATGCTTTTCACTGATGGTGCGCAGGGCCTCCTGGGTATCCTTCCGGTACGCCGCCAGCACCCGCTCGATGCGCTTGCCGTGCCGGTAATCCAGGATGAACACCAGTGCCACGGCCATCGCGGGAATGGAGGCAAGGAACAGGAGGATGCCGGGAACCCCCAGCGCGAACAGCGATTCTATCAGCGGCAATGCGGCCGTGAGGGCAGCGTTCAGTTCATTTCCCATGATTTCCTCGCGCCTGATAACAGCGCAGGGCGGCGTCCAGGCCTCCAATATAGGCTCTGAGAGCGTCATCCCGCGCCAGCAGGCAAGCTATATTTTCAGGACTGTCCAGCGGTTCCGCGGCGTCCAGCTCCGGCAGGATGGGTACGGATGGGGCCGGGCAGTCAGGCAAGTTGAGAATGGGCGGGACAGATGCCTGACGGCCACAGCCGCTACAGAGGACGATTGAGACGAGCAACAGCACGACGGCGTGTTTCATCGTCCACTACCCTGACTTGTTCGGCGGTAGTCCTGGCACGGGGCTTGGCCTGCCGCACGATGGCGTCACGTTCCGCCGCATCCCGCTGCGCCTGCGCCTCCCGCGCCAGGCAGCGCCGGGTATTTTCTGCCTGGGCCTCGGCGTCCGCCCGGTATACCTCAGCCGTCGCTTTCCAGTGATCCCGTTCAGTGGCCGTGGCGGCATGATGCAGCCTTTCCGTGTCCAGCGCGCCCTTGGTAAGCAAGAGTGCATAGGAAACAGCCACCAGCGCAAACACGGTCCCTATACCGATCAGCCGGAGCATCATGTCCGTGCCTCCTCTTCAATGCCCCGTCCCCAGCCGGCCTTGATATACGCCCGCTGCCGCTCCTTCAGGATGCGGCGTGGATACTGGCGGTTTTCGGCAAAGGCGGCCCGTCCGCGTCCGGAGTTCACGTTTTCCACGGAGTCAAACCACACCCGGTCATCCAGACCCAGGGCACGCGCCTTTTTGCGGTCGCGGTTCACCCAGCCCAGTCCTCCGTTGTACGCGGACAGGGTAAAGGCCATGCGTTCAAAGTCGTCATGACCGGCCACACGGTCCCACAGCCATTTGTCATAGACACAGAGCGCCCGCAGGCTCCAGCCGGGATTGAACGGCGCGGGCTTGCCTGTTTCCGGTGCCACGGAGGGCAGCCAGCGGGCCGTGGCGGGCATGACCTGCGCCAGCCCCTGCGCCCCCGCATGCGATACGGTATCGTTGCGCCACCAGCTTTCGGTGTGGACCTGCGCCGCAAAGACGGCCACCGGTGCGTCCAGGCCCCAGGTGGCGTGGGCTGCCCGGACAAGCGTTGCCCGGTACTGCTGCGCCGCGCGGGGGATTGTCACGTCAGCGGCTGCGTTACAGGTTCCTGCCCCAATAATACCGAGAATAACGGCGAGCATGACGCCAATGGCGAACCAAAACCCGGCGCGAACGTACTGCATCCCACGGAGGGTCTCGGCATGGATGGTCCGCAGGAAACACATGGCGACCTTTCTGACCGTTCGCATGGCGGCGGCCAGCGTCTCACGGCCCCACATGTTTACAGCCCCAGCGCCACGGCGATGACAAAAGCCGCGATAATGACGGCCCGGCGGAGCATGGTCGCACAGAACGGACGAAAGTAGCCGGTGGCAATGGGAAAGTCCGGCTGACCGTCATCCCCCGTGGCTTCCGGGTCTTCCCGCCAGTCCTTGTCCAGATAGGAAGACGGCAGCGCATAGGGAAACGCCAGAAAGTCAAAGACCATGCCCGCGATGGCCGCCACCACGACCAGGGCCAGCTTGTAGGCCACCACCGGCCCCTGGGCGGGAGAAAAGAACAGCAGGGCCGACAGCAGGACGATACCGCACAGGATGAACAGGGCCAGAAGATACCGGGGATTACAAAGAAATTTCATTGTCACGTCACTCCATCCGCGCCGGGTTGATGGCCCCGCCGGGAATAGGCCCCGGCGGGTCAAAAGGAGAGCGGCGGACCGGCGCGAAAACGGCCCGCCATGACCAACATGCCATGACGGGCCGCCATGCGCCCGGAAAGGACGCGAACAGTGCGAACTTTTTTACTCGTCAAAGTCCCCGCGCAGCTCTTTTACTTCCTTGGATCTGACGCGCACGGGGTTCTCCTTGAGCCGGACAAGTTTGCCTTCCGCAATATAGTCGTAGATGGTCCGCTCGGAAACATTCAGGCAGTAGGCGGCCTGCCGGACGTTCAGCAGGTCATGCCGGTCGACCATCTCCTGCGGGGTCAGCGTGTACGGCCTGACGGGGGGAACGCCGGGGTAGCGGATAGGCAGGGGAAGCGGGAAGCCGGCAGGACGTTTCAGCGTGCAGTGGTCCGCGCATCCGATGCAGCAAAAAACGTCGTCGCGTACAAACCAGAAAGGCTTGCGTCGCCCGCGCAGGAAATGGGGACAGCCCAGCCTCTCGTAAACGCTGCGGTCAGGTTCGGCATCATACGGACGCCAGCCCTCACGGGTCAGCGTCACAATCTCCTGTATGCGTGTTCTGGACATATCAACCCCCTAAAACAGCCTGGAAAAAAGTTCCTTCCCTTCGCGTTCCGTCTGGGCGCGGCACGCTGCGCACTCTCTCCGGTCCAGGCGGCGGCAATGGGCACAGCGTACCTCCTGCAGGACCGCTGTCAGGTCTTCACTTGTCACTCGTGGCATGGGGACAGCCGTATTTCTTTCGGGGGTAGCTCCGGACAAGGCCGCCCGAATTTTTGCCACCTGCGTGTCGATTCTGCCCGGATACGTTCCGGCCAGCACCATATACACCGTGGCCCGCTTCAACTCAGGGTGCGCACGGCAAAAGGCGTGGACGGACACATACGACGTAAGAATCCTCGCCCGGAGGCTGCTAACATCGCTATTCACCGCCCCCGCCTTCGGCTTTTTGCCTTTTCTCGAAAGCCTTTTCCCTGCGCTGCAGGTCAGACAACAGGGTGGAAATCTGTTCCCCGTTCTGTATCCAGACGAACAGCTCCACACCAAAGGCCCGCTTACAGCGAGTGTTCAGACTGGTCATGGAATAGCCCAGCTTGCGCCAGATAGCCAGGATTTGCCGTTTCTCGGAGGCAAAGGGCATGGAATCCGTGATCTCGATCCAGTCCGGCCTGCCATGTGCCGTCACGCGGCGGTTATGGCTCCTGGCGGGCGCGGTATAGGTCACCCCGTGGCTTTCGGCAAAAAGTTGCACCAGCCGGGACAGCTGGTGGATGGTCATGTCCTTGCGGCTTTCCACCCCGAACTCGGACCGCAGCAGAGCGCGGAAGGCCTCCTCGTCCATGTTAGGGAGCTGTTTGCGGGCGATCTCGACCTTGCGGTACAGGCCCAGGCGCATTGTGTGCTTATCCACGGCCACGACGTTGCTCCTTGGCTATGGTGACATCATCCACGGGAACAAATTGCACTTTTCCGTCCAGGCTTACCCCCACAAGCCAGATACCTTCATATCCCAGCACGGGCGGCGTTCTGGTCCAGGTCCCGTAATAGTGGGGCCAGCCGTCTACCTCCCGGCGGACGGTAACACGCGAGGGATAGGGAATATCTGGGGCCGGGGCCGGGGGCTCCAGGTTACAGAAGGCGTATTGCGCCGCAAGGCGGGCCAGACCGTCCTGGTCAAAAAAACGTGGTCTGCCGTCATCCGTATCCAGCCAGCGCCGGGCAAGGCGTACTCGATAGCAGCCTTCCGGCCCGCCGTGTAGCGGAGCCGGAGAAAGCTCCATCTTAACGCGCGTTTCCCCGGCGCGAACGCTGACGGACCCCGAAAATTTCCTTTTATCCTGTACCACGACTTACCCCCGGCGGACCTTGGCCAGCAGCAGGGCATTCAGCTTGCGGGCCAACCGCAGACGCTCGGCCTTTTCCCCTAGATCACACTCGGCTTTGGCTACGGCCTTGCGCAACTCCAGAAGCTCCGCTTCATATTTTTCACGGGCTAACATGGCGTCGGCCTGACCGGCGTCGGCCAACAGGTCGCCAATATACTCCAAGCGAACCTTGCCATTTTTTTTCACCCGTACCTGACCACGCTCGGTTACGGTCAGTATCACGCCCGTGGGGCTTTTGACCTCGCCGCGACGGTTGATGCCATAGCCCGGAAATGCCGGTATCGTGTAGAATGTCTCCATATCCTGCCTCACCCGTGCTTTACCCGGTCGGCTTCTTCCGCCCGTTTGGCATTGTTGAAGCGGTCCAAAGTTCCGACCAGGTACCCTGTAATCCGGCGCACCCGCTCAAAGCCGACGCCCTCACCTATGAAAATCTTTCCATCCCGTTCCGAATGGGGGAGACGTTGATCCACAATGCCTTCCTGCATTTATTTCACCTTAAAAATTCTCAGTTGGCCCTTGGCGGGGGTAAATGCCATCCATTCTATGCCGGTAACCGGCCAGTACCAGCAGCGGTGATGCTGAACATACGCCTGCACTTCAGGTGGCGTTTTCCCCAGGTACGGGCGGCCAAACCGAATTTTTCCGGCGTATCCGCCACGCGGCAGGTCAGACGTGCCGCAAAAGATTACCGCATCTTTTTTTTCCTTTCTGGTCATACCGACCGATATGTGCAGGCAAAGCCATTTGTTCCAGTACATTTCAGGCAGAGGCCATAAGCGGTACTCAACCGTCTTCTGCCGCCTTAGCAGCAACTCCGCCCAAGGCTGTCGGACAGAAATTGCATATTCCGGGAGGCACGTTGATTTTATTATCTGCACCGGCATGGCTACTTCCTTCGGCTGCTCTTCAGGCCGGGGCCGCCACACCCCGGCGACGCCCCCCCCCACGGGGGCGTTTCGCTTGAGGCTATTCTTCATCCGGGGCCGTTTCGTTGTCGCCCCGCAGCCATGCCAAAACATCCACAATCCCCTGTTCATAGCTCATGCCGGGATAGTGGGTACTTTCGTCAATGCCTTCCACAGCCCAATTTTCCACGCGGGCAATCTCGGTTTCAGTTCTTACAACTTGCATGGACAGATCTCCTTTGGGTGTATTCAGAACAACGAAAGTTGCTCTATTTTTGTCCCTATTTTTGTGTCAGTTTTGACACGCACGGCGTTTCCGCTCTATTCCTTCAGGGCCTCTTTCAGCGCCGATCCGGGCACAAACACGGCCCGCCGCCCGGCCGGGATGGACACCGGTTCACCGGTACGCGGATTCCGCCCCTGACGCGCCGCCGTGGTGCGCACCTTCAGCTTGCCCAGCCCTAGCAGCGGGACTTCACCGCCGCCCAGCAACTCTGCGGCGGCCACATCGCCCATCGCCGCCAGCGTGGCCTCCACCATGACGGTGGACACGTCCCTGTCGGGATGGGCCGCACGCAGGGAGTCTGCCACGGCTTTGAGAAATTCATACTTCGTCATACGTTGCTCCTTACTATGTGATGAGGTTACGGGTCACGGCCTCTACCGTCTCTCGTGGGTAGCCGCTGCGCAGCAGAATGGAGCGGGCCTCGCGGGCAATGTCGGCGCTGATCCGCCTGCGCTCATGCTTTCCCGCATTCTTCCAGTCCGTGCGTGATGCCAGTTCCGGCAAATCTTCCGGGATCGCGGAGGACCGGCAAAGAAGGACCTCCGCGAACCGCATCCCCAGCGTCTCCAGTTCTTTCTTGGTCAGCTTGTACGCCATTCGTCTTTCTACCCGTTGTCGGGCACGTCCTCCTTGCTGATTTCAATGAAGAACGTATCGCTTTGTTGCCGCTTCAGACCGACCAGCTCCAGACGTTCATCTGGCCAGCCCATAGCTGCGTCCCTGTTGATTTCCTCCTTAACGCGGATACCCTCGGTCAGATGGTACTGGTGCAGGCGGTCCAGCGTCATTTCAGCCGTCACACCGCGCATCTGGACGATCTTCGTGCTGGCCCGGAAGCCGATGACCCCGAAGCCCATGTCCAGACTTTTGCTTTTCGCGAACAGGTCCTGCCGGTTCAGCTTGGCAAAGACCGCCACGGCGTCCGAGAGTTCCTTACGCCGGGCCTGCAGCGGTCCGGCAAGCTGGCTGGCTTTGGACTTGGCCGTATCGACAGCTTCCCGCATGTCGTTTTCGATGGTGGAGAGCTTGCGATCCAGTGCGGCCATTTCCGCCAGCGCCCCTTCGCACTGCGCACGGTCCGCTATGATGTAGGGGTCGGGCTTGATGCGGGCCATTACCGCCCCTCCCCCGCCATACCGACGGCGAGCAGCCCGGACAGCCTGATGTTTTGCGCGACAAGCCGCAGGGCAGCTTGGGGAAGAATGATTTCCATCCTCTCTGCGGACAAATCCATGTCCGCCGTAGGCAGGCCATTTTCCAGTGCCCGTGCCTGTTCGGCTGCGGCGGAAAGATTCCCGCAGCAACGCGACACCAGCGCCTTCAGGTCCTTGTCCTGGATGCGCGCCGCAGCGCCCTCAAGCACAACGCCAATGGACGTGAGTTCCTCTTCCAGCATGACTATTCCTCCGTTATCTGATTGTTTTCATTCATCGGGCGGCTGAACCGTGCCTGCAGGACATTGCAGGCTTCCAGGATGCCGTGCGCCGTTTTTTTGGCGTAAGGGTCCGCACAGAGCATGAGCCGTGCGATGGTGGCCGCCGCCGCGCGTTCTCGTGCAAACGGGTCTGTTTCCCTCACCGGCGGGTACGGTGTTTCCGGGTGCATGTCTGCTTTGGTAGTGCTTCTCCAGATGACGGCATTCCGCTCATCTTTTCCCGCCGGGGCAATGAATCCCTCCTCGGCCAGCCAGTTGCAGTAACGAAGCGCCCGCGTGTAGGACACGCGCGTCATCAGGGCGCATTCCGATATGGACCATCCGGGCTTTGCCTTGCGAACGAAACGCCAAAGAACTTCCGCGCATTTTGATTCACGCGGGCGACGCGCGAAGTCGTAAACAAAAAGGCCGCGTTCCACCCTTCTGACTTCCCCGTGGCGGCACATATTGTTTATGTGCTTACGGACCACATCCTGTTCCGCGACTTCTTTCAGTCCGAGAGCCTCATAAACAAGGCTGTGCGAAACTTCCTTGCCGCCTTCTCCAAGGGCCATCATGGCATTACGGACCATGTCTTTTGTGACTGTCTGCCGTGCTTCCATATCTCCTCCTACTTGCGCCGCCACGAACGGGCGGAAAAGGCCGTGTCCAGCATCTTCTGGTCCACGGCAAAGCTCCCGGAGGCCTTGGCGGAACGCTCCAGCAAGAGACACATGTTGCGTACCAGCCGGAAGTCGCCTTCCGTCTTCTGGGCGATCTCCGTGGACAGGCTCAACGGAAGGTCCAGACCTGCGGCCTGCTGGGCGTACAAGGCGATTTCCGCAGGGCTGACCGGGCCGAACTCCACCTCATAGGCGATGCGCGACCAGATACGGCGGCGTTCATGGAGCAGGCCAAAAATCCCTTCCTCCCCGATGAGGACAACGGGCGCACCCGTCATCTCGTGGATGTCCCGCAGGTCTTCGATACGGTCGATGCGCAGGCGGTCGGCCTCGTCGATAAAGATGGGCTTGGGTTCGGCCTCCAGAAGCTGCACCACAAGCTCCTTGCAGCGGTTGCCCGTATGCCGGGGCATGTCCATATTCTTGCCGCGCACCTCAAACAACAGGCGCTGCAGAAAAGCGGTCTGGCTCCAGCCCTGCCAGACGCGGACGTAGGCCACGCCCCGCTGGTAGTGATAGCGGTCGGCCGCAACGCTCTTGCCGCGTCCGGCCTGCCCGTAGGCAAGGACAAACCCGGACAGCATCCTGTCCGCACCGGCCACCTCGTCCACCGCGCTGTCAAAGCGGATCATGGCGTCGGTCTTGATGATAACTTCGCGCATTGTTTTCTCCTCTAGGCTGACTGAACGGCCTGCCCGCGCTGGCGTGTGTACATGTCGCGCAGCGCGTCGTAGCGCCGCTTCAGGTAGCGTTCATATTCAGGGGTGGCTTCATAGCCTTCCATCCATGCGGCATCGGCTGGCACCAGCTCCACGCCCCGCTCATATCGGGTCGAGAACAGGTAGGCGTAGCGTTCCTGCGAGTCCTTCCATCGCTTGAGGTCGGATGGCGTGTAGCCCGGAGCGGCGTCCATCGCCTTGCGGGCGGCTTCTTTGGCAGCCGCAAGAGCTGCTTCCGCTTCCGGCGTGACCACCGGGGCCTTCGGCAGGGGGATGACACGCGGTGTGGCCACACGCGGCGTCTCCGCCGTGAGGGCAGTCATGCGTGCCCGCGTTTCCGGCAGAACGACGTCCTGCAACAGGCTGCGCATGGTCGCCGCGCTGCTCTTTTCCTGCCGCTTCTTGAGTTCCAGAGCGGCGCGCAGCTCGGCTTCCTGTTCCGGGGTGCCGAGGATGGCGGCGGCCGGGTGCAGGCCATACGCGATGCCGTGGCGTTCCCGGTCCAGTGCCCGGCAGATGAAATCCCCGTCCAGCGTGTAGACAAGGACGGAATCCGGGCTGAAATGCTCGTCATACCGCACGAGTACCGGGTGACGCCGGGACGCCAGCCGTTCATGCCAGAACAGGCGGCCATTGAGCCGGAAACCGTCCTTCGTGATGGTGCGGACCTCTTTCTGCATCATAAGCAGGGTCAGACGCTGCTCGTCCTGGGGGGAAAGTCCCTCACCGCGTCCGTCCTGAAAGACCTGCGCGGGCGTCTTGCCATGCAGATGGGTACGGAGCTGCGGCCTGTTCTCGTACTCGGCGAACCAGCGGGCGACCTGCGCATGGGTCTCTTCCAGCGTCAGGGGACGGCCGCCGAGCTTGTCATACAGGCGACGGTGCAGCTCCTCCCCGCGCTTCATGCGTGCGGGCTTGTGGGCAATATCGTTGCCCGTGTACGAAGGCATCCACACTTCCAGTTCGTGCATGGTGCCGAAAAAGCGTTCAATGGGCTTGGACTGGCCGTGATACGGCCACGCATGGATGACCTCGCAACCTAGGTCGCGGTACAGGCCAAGGAAACCGGCCTGTTCAAAGTCAGGACAGCCCTTGAAAAACTTGGCGCGGAAGGCCCGTCCGTTGTCCAGATAGACGACGCGGGGGAACTTCCCCAGCATGATGCAGGTCCGACGGAACGCGGCGGAAATGCTGGCCGTGTTTTCCGTGGGCATGATCTCCCAGCCCAGCGGATGATTGCTGGCACCGTCGTAGAACAACACGAGGGTCATGCGTTTGGCCTTCCCCGTTTCAGGGTTCAGCGTCTCGAAATTGAGCGTATGGCCGTCGGCGATGACGACATCCCCCACACCGACAAGGCTCCAGTCGCGCAGCAGGGAGATGGCGCACTTGTCGTTCCATGCCTTTTTCCCTTCCCGGAACAGCGTCCACTCGTCGAAGCACTCCGACGTGTACCGGGTCACGAAACGGCGGATCGTCGGCTCGGAGGGGATGTACAGGCCCTCGGCCATAAACTTCTTTTGTACTTCCCGGACACACTGGCTGATATTGGGCGCGTTGGGGTTGAGGATATGGCCGAGAATGACCATCTGGTGGCGCTCGGTCAGCGCGGTGCGCCCACGGTGGGCGACGCCGCGCTTGTCCGCCAGAGCCAGCACACTGCCTGCACGTTCCTGCTCCAGCTTCCACCGTTCCAGCGTCTGCCATGACACCGGCCCGACTTCCTCAAGGAGCTTGGGCCATGCCCCCGCCTTGTAGGCGGTGACGAAGGCATCCTTTTGTGCTCTGGTGGCACCGAACTTGCGCTGCCAGGCGAGGTACTGGCGGACGAGGTCCGCCTTGGCCAGAGCCTTGTAACGACGGCTGTCGTCCATGATGGCCGTGGTCGTGGTCATAGGAAGGACAGGGCGGCGTTCGGAGCATACAGCGGCGGCGTGCTTTTCCTCTGCCGTGCGTATGGCCAGCCGCGTTTCTTCCGGCATGGAAGCAACAAGCCACTCCTTGCCACCGCCACGACCGGCACGCTTGCGGAACTGCCAGTTTTCACGGCTGGCACGAAACAATACGGCCCTATCTGTCAGAGACAAGAATTTAGCTAATTCAAGCGCGCTATATGCTTCCTTGAGCGCCATACATCCCCCTCTAGGCTACGCTTGCGGTCCGCCGAGGATCGAACAACAGCCGTTCAGGCACACCAAAAGAACGAAGGGCATCCAGAACTCTCGGACTATGCCGATAACCATTCATTGTTGCGGAGACCGTTTGCCGGGTGACACCAGCGGCCTCGGCAACATCCACGAAATTGACCCCCTTATTATCGAGAATGCGTTGTATTTCTCTTTTGGAGTCGGCCCGCTTCCGTCCGTAGGGTGCCAGCTTGCTCATCACTCCCCTCCATTTGCGCGTATTTTCTTGGCGTTGATAAAAAATAGGCGGCCTGCTATGGCTTTCGGGATGGCTTACTTGTCCCGTCATTTGTCAACCGCCTACAACGCCTTTCTATAAATTTTAGCTAAAAAATACAAGCAAAAAGTTATTTCAGAGTTCAAAAAAAATAATATTTTAGCTATCTATACGAAAAATATAGCTTTTAGGCATGTGGGCATTTCGACGTTTGCTTCGGAGTTCAGCGATGGAATGTTCGAAATCATTTGAGGAAAAATTCGCACGGATATGCCAGGTCACCCACACGGATAAGGACGCCGCATTAGCTAAAATCTTGGGCATCAAGGCACCGTCCGTGGCGGCGGCCAAAAAGAGGCAGCAAATCCCTACGGGATGGGTCGAAAAAATCGCGCTCCAATATGGCGTCTCCGCTGATTGGATCTTCTTTGGGCGCGGCCCCATGACGATCATAGAGGCCGAGGGGGTGCCCCCTGATGAGGCCAGCAGGCCACAACCCAGCCATATAGCCCCACGCATCGATCAGCTTGAGCGTGAGCTGGAGTTAGAGAGAGGCGAGCGTAGGGAGCTAGCGGCAGAGAACCGCAGGCTCTATCAGGAAAAGGAGGGCCTTTTACGGGAGAAGGCAGACGTACTGCGAGAAAATGGTCTGCTGCGGGAAAAGATCGCGCGCCTGGAAGGAGAACTCGGCAGAGGTCCTTCTCATTTTGACGAGCATCGCAATACCCGCCCCAGTGAAAACGGCCCCCTCCGTCCCAGGGGGTAAGTCCCTGCGCCGCAGTGGGGCAGTTCCCCGCGCCGCAGTGGGTAGAGTTCCCTGCGGCTCCCCCCAAAAAAAGGCCACGGATGTGTCATAATCGGCACTCCGTGGCTTTTTTTCATTCTCATCTTGCGTGACGGCCTATCCAAAAAGCCCCACGCCATTCTCAAACCTTTCTGACGCGCCATTTTTCGGCTCTGTCAAGCGCCAGACCCGCGTCAGTCAAGGAAAAGTCAACCATTCGTCATGCTCCCCCCGCTATATTCCCCATTCTCATCTATCGTGACCCCCCTATAACAGCCCGGCGCTTTTTGTATACCGGTCAGTCGTTGATGCCCGGTAATGTCCCATCAGTATCTGAGCCGCATTCAGGCCCAGCTCCATAAAAGCAATGGCCGCGCTCTTGTGCCGGATGGCATGAAAGCCGAACGGTCTGACTCCCGCCCTTTCGCATAGTTCACGCATAAAATGCCTGCGCTGCCGAAAGGGTTGTCCTCGATGAGAGTCGCACTGCAACTGCATGAAGACATTTTCGACCTTGCAAGGCCGGGAGTCATACCACCACGACAGGGCCTTGACCAGCTCCGGGTGGAGCTTCAACCAGCGAACTCTTTCCTTGCCGCTTCCGGCCTTGTGATCCAGAAGGCGGATTTTCCCTTCTGTCAGGTTCACATCCTGCCAGGTCAGACGAAAGACTTCTCCGCGACGCGCTCCGGTATAGAATAAGGTCAGCAGCATGATCAAATCCTGCCCTCTGGCCTGATGCAATACCTTGATGATATCTTCTTCTGGAGGAACATAGCGTTCCCTACGCGAAACCGCAAATGGAGGGATCTTCCTGAACGGAGCAGCTATTTGTGGGAAATCCTCTACGAAGTCAAGGCCCCACGTCCACGCCGCCAACAGATTCTTGCGGTATTTGTTGGCGACATTTCCCCCTCTCGCAGCATAAATCCTGGCCAGGAAACGATATGCCCGCGAGGAGCTGATCTCATCTAGGGCTGTAATCCCGGCCTTACCGCAGAAATCGAAAAACTCCCGCATGACAAGCTGTTTTTCCACATAGGTCTGACGGCTCATCGTTTGCTGGGCATGGGAGAGATAATCATTCCCCCAAGCCATAAGCATTTCCAAGTCCGTGCGGGTCTTCTCTTCTTGAAGAGCCTTTACGAGCTGTTCCTCTTCCCATTTTTTTGCGGCCCGCCATTGTGGTCCGAATTTTTTTCCGGGAGGGAACATTTTGCAAGCGATCTGTTTCCCACCTAGCACTACGCGGGCCAGCCAGCGGCCTCCCTTGTCTGGTCTCAATGTCGGCATGGAAATACTCCAACACTGCTCCCCAGTTGAAACGCCAGCACTGTCCCATGCGCCTGCCGCCGAGCTGAGAAGCTACCCTCTTCACTGTGCGAGGGTCAAGTTTTAGTATCCTGGCAAGCTGTTTCAGGGTCAGGAACTCATCGGGGGAATAATGTTTCATGGCTCAATCCGCTATCATGAAGCTCGCAAAGACGAAGATATTTCGCGACGAGCTCCATCATTGATGTGCATCCATTTTGCAAAAGCATTTTTTCTCTATGCCGTTTTACAGCACTTGGAGATATGGACAGTTGTTCAGCAATCTGTCTATTGCTAAGACCTTCAAGAATCAGTAAAAATACTTCTTTTCCTCTCGGAGTAAATCCCATATCCGCGAGGGTAGCGTTTTGGCATGGTATATTTTTATACGAAAACAATACCTTCACGGAAGAGTGATACGACATCCTCTTACGAATTTCTGCCAGATGCTGATAGAGCGTACCGATTTTAGAGGATGTCCGGCATGTTTTTTGATTTTAAAAGGTGTGGTAATCTCGTCCC
>ERZ827498.2539-NODE-2539-length-17129-cov-2.378939_pt1 | contig 17129 bp, 9 predicted proteins | sample MGYA00519865_ERZ827498 | MGnify/ENA primary metagenome ERZ827498 (study PRJEB31778, sample SAMEA3449328) | human gut metagenome | biome: human gut; feature: human-associated habitat; material: faeces | place: United Kingdom | collected 2010/2012 ...
CTGTGTCGCATTTGCTGTTCCAGAGCCGCCGCATGCGGTCATGCTCACTGCCATCGCTGCTGCGGTCACGGATGCAGCGGCACGTTTGAACATTTTTTTCATTCTAACTACCTCCCATAAACTTTTCTTTGCAGGCGGCACCCCCTGCCGCGCTGCTTTGTTGCTTTTCACAACTTTTTTGTAGTTTTATTATAGCAATCCGGGACAAATTGTGCAAGTGAATACAGGATCATTTTTTCATAAAGTTGTATTTTATTTTGTAGATTGTTATAAATTTCACGCCTCATTTTGACATTCTTTTATCAGAAATACAAATGATGCATAAATTAAAGCGGTTGATTTCGCTCAAAATTTATGCATCATGTATAAGTTTGCTAATTTTCTCTCGAATCATGTCGAACTAAGAAAATACAACTTTATATTGTTTCTGATATGTACTGTACTTTTTTCAGATGTCTCCTCCCTCTTTGCAGGAATATTCCCGTCACTTTGACTGTTCTATCTTGATGCTGTCATACCAGACATCCATGACAGTTTGTTTGTCTCTGGAAGAGGATTTCTACTTTTTCTTCTTTACCATCGCAAGAATCGACTGAAGCACGATAAAGAAGCATAAGAGTGCCGCGATCGTGATACGGGTCCACCAGGAAGAAAGGGTTCCCTGGAAAGTGATAAATGCCTCGATCGTCGCCTTGATGAGGACGCCAAACAAAGTTCCAAATTGCCGACACCGCCGGTTAAGAGCGTGCCGCCGATAACAGAGGAAGCGATCGCATCCATCTCGAAGCCCTTTGCCTGCTCAACGAAGCCGCCCAGCGTATTCAGACAGAACAGGATGCTGCCGACACCGCAAAGGAAACCGTCCAGGATATAAGCTTTCAGCTTTACCCGGCGTACATTCAAGCCCATCATCAGCGCTGACTGCTCATTGCCGCCGATCGCGTAGATACTGCGTCCGAATTTCGTATATTTCAGCATAATAAATGCCAGAACCAGAAGCACCAGCGCAATCACAACCGTCGGATAGATATACGGATAAATCATCACGCCTTTTTTGTTGAGATAGCCGCCGAACGGAATGTAAAGTTTCATCTTCGCCCATGCCATGAAAGTTTCATTCGTAATACTGATCATGTCCTTGGAAATGATCGCGGTCATGCCGCGGGCAAAGAACATACCCGCCAGGGTAACAATAAATGGCTGGATATCCATGTAAGCAACCAGGAATCCCTGTACCAGACCAAAGACAATCCCGGTCACCAGCACGATGAGAACCGCCGGAACCGCACCGATACCGCCTTTTTCCATCATCCATGCCAGCATCATACAGCCCATCGCCACGAAGGAACCGACGCTGATATCGATACCGCCGGTGATCATGACGATCGTCATGCCGATACCGATGACAATCAGACCCGCATTGGAAATAAAGAGGTTTAAGAAGTTCTGTGTCTTGGCAAAGCCCTGTGCGTTAAAGAGCACGCAGCCGATCGCGTACATCACGAAGAACAGCAGGATCGTGACAAGAAGCAGGAACGTGTTCTGATTTAATTTCTTCTTTTCTTTCATGATTTATGCCGCCTCCTTTCCTGCCGCGCTCAGTTCTTTTTTCTGTGCCAGGGATTTTCTCCATCTAGCAAATCCCGGAGACTGGAGTGCTACGATGATGACAACCACGATCGCCTTGTAAACCGGAACCTGATCCGAGGATACGTGCATCGCATACAGGGTGGTCGTCAGCGCCTGAATCGTATACGCGCCGATGACAGAACCTGCCAGCGAGAATTTACCGCCGCCGAGGGAGTTTCCGCCGATGGCAACTGCCAGAATCGCATCCAGCTCGAAGTTCAGTCCGATGTTGTTGGAATCCGCAGAGCTGATCCGGGAGGAAGCAACAATGCCGGCAATTCCTGCACACAATCCGCAGACAACATAGCACAGGAAAATGATGCGCTCGGAATTGATGCCCGCGATGCGGGAAGCCTTCTTATTGATGCCGACGCTCTGGATATATAAGCCCAGTGCGGTCTTGCGGAGCACCAGCGATGTGATCAGGATGCACACGATGGCAACCACGATCGGTGTCGGCATAAATCCGAGATAGCCGCCGAAGATTTTGAAGGAATCATCCCGGACGTATACGATCATGTTGTTGCAGAGCAGAAGTCCGATTGCCCTCGCCGCCGAAAACAGGATCAGTGTTGCCACCATCGGCTGCACATTCAGATACGATACCAGAAAACCGTTAAACGCACCGCAGGCACATCCCATCAGGATGCCGCCAAGCACACCGACGATCAGCGGCGCTGCAAGGCTGTTGGTGGAGGACACGCCGTAGCCTGCCAGAAGCATGCAGCAGAACGATGCCGCCAGTGACATGACCGAGCCGACGGAAATATCCGTTCCTGCCGAGCAGGACACAACCAGCGTCATGCCGATGGCAAGAACGGCAATCTCACTGCCGCGGTTTAAAATATCAATGATGCGTCCGTACAATACCCCGTTGCGGATGGAGATGGTAAAAAAGTTAAATGCAAAATTTCCTGCCATCACATCATAGATGATATTTACCGCCATCACCAGTATCATACAGAAAATCGGTAAAAACAACGGCTGGCTGACCAGCTTCTTAAACTTACTCATTCCTGCCACCTCCTGCTATGGACTGCATTACATGCCCCTGGGTCAGTTCCTCAGTGATCTCTCCCACTTCCTGACCATCCCTTAATACCACCAGCTTGGAGCATGTTCTAAGCATCTCCTCAATCTCGGAAGAGATGAAGATCAGACTCTTTCCCTGATCCGCAAGCTCGATCACAAGCTTCTGGATCTCAGTCTTTGTCCCGACATCGATACCTCTGGTCGGCTCATCCAGAATAAGGAATTCCGGATCTGTGGCAAGCCAGCGTGCCAGAATCACCTTCTGCTGGTTTCCGCCGGAGAGCTGCCCGATCAGGGTCTCCCTGCTCGCCGTCTTGATCTGCAGCAGCTCGATATACTTGTCTGCGATCTCGTTCTGTCTGCTCATTGGAAGCAGCTTAAACATTCCGCGCTTTGCCTGCATTGCCAGAATTATATTTTCTCGTACAGATAAGTCTGCGATAATGCCCTCTGCCTTTCTGTCGTCCGGAAGAAGTCCCATTCCAAGATTCATCGCATCAATCGGCGCATTGATCTTTGCCTCTTTTCCGTTGACAAACAGCTTACCTGTCTGGTTTTTATCCGCTCCATAGATGACACGCGCCAGCTCACTGCGTCCCGAGCCAAGCAGACCTGTCAGTCCCACGACCTCACCCTTATGTATCTGTAAATCAAACGGCTTGATCTTTCCCTTGTGGCTCATGCCCTGCGCATCGATAACCACCGGCACATTGGTGAAATCCTTCTTCTCTTCTGATTTTACAGCTGCAAGGTCATCAAAATCCTTGCCCATCATCGCTGCAACCAGCTTTACCCTTGGCAGCTCCTCAATCGGATATTCTCCGACCAGTATGCCGTTCCGGAGCACTGTGATCCGGTCACAGACTGCGTATACCTGCTCCAGAAAGTGTGTCACAAACACAATCGCCACACCCTTTTCCTTCAGCTGCCGCATAAGAACGAACAGCTTTTCAACCTCATGGTCATCCAGGGAGGATGTCGGCTCGTCTAAAATCAGTACCTTACAATCCATATCCACCGCTCTTGCAATCGCAATCATCTGCTGGAGCGCCAGTGAATACTCTTCCAGATTTTTGGTTACGTCAATATCAAGATCCAGGCTCTTAATAATCCTGTTGGATTTTGCTGTCATCGTCTTCCAGTCGATGGTTCCAAGCTTTGTCTTCGGCTCCCTGCCGATAAATAAATTTTCTGCCACACTCAAATTCGGGCAAAGATTGACTTCCTGATACACCGTGGATATGCCCTTTTTCTGTGCATCCAGGGTCGAATGATTGACCACCGGTTCATCGATCCCGTCAACGCGTATTTCTCCCGCATCGAACGCGTTGATTCCGGTCAGACACTTGATCAGTGTAGATTTCCCGGCACCATTTTCTCCCATCAGTGCCATGATCTCGCCCTTCCGCAGTGTAAGATCCACATTGTCCAGTGCCTTTACGCCCGGAAATGTCATGGTAATCCCCCGCATGGTCAGTACCACATTATGCTCCATTTTACTCCACCCTTTCCTTAAAATTGGGAGAGACCAACGGGCCTCCCCCATTACAAATTCCCTGTCTGTGAAGCAGCTTCTTCTCTGTCCCTGCTATAATGTTTGTCCTGTTGCCAGACCGTCTTAATACTGTGCGTCAACGATCTCCTGTGTAACCACGGTAAGCTCCTGCTCCTCGCCGTTTACCGTGATGGATGAAAGGATGTCCTCATTTACATACCAGTGCTCAACCATGTATACTTCCTTGTCAGGTGTGCTGCCGGACTCTAACTGCTGGATAACATCCTCTACAAACGGAGCTGCAAGCGGGTTGCACTCGAAGTCTGCATTGATGTCGCCGGACATTACATACTCAAGACCTGCGGTGCAGGCATCGAAGGAAATCAGGATCACGTCTCCGTCCACACCATAGGAGATACCTGCTGCCTTCATGGCATCCATCGCACCAAATGCCTCGTTATCGTTCTGGCATACCACTACATTGAACTGTCCCTCGTAGCTCTTGATGTAAGACTCCATAACCTCCTGTCCACCAGCCTGTGTGAAATCACCGGTCTGGGAATCCAGAATGTTCCAGCCGTTTGCATCTGCGATCTCCTTGAAGCCGTCCGTACGTCCGATCTGTGCGGAAGCACCGGTTGTTCCCTCGATAACGAGCACGTTCACGTCGCTGATGCCCTTTGCATCCGTGTAAGCCTTTAACCACTCACCTGCTGCAAGACCCTCATTCTTGAAGTTGGAGCCTACCCATGAAATATATTTGTCCGAATCATCAATCGTACGGTCAATGACGATAACCGGAATACCTGCCTCCTCGCACTCTGTCAGTACCGTGTCCCAGCCTGTCGATACGATCGGGTCGATGATGATGTAATCCACATCCTGCTCGATGAAGCCACGTACTGCCTCCAGCTGGACTGCCGAATCCTGGTCGCAGTCAACGAACTGGAGATCATATCCGTTCTCTGCCGAGAAGATGGACTGTGCGGAATTCGTGGATGCGGTACGCCAGTCAGACTCATGGCCAACCTGTGCAAAGCCGATTTTGATTACATCCCCGTCAGCTGCGTCTGCCGCATCTGCTGCGTCAGAAGCATCCGCTGCTTCGCTGTCCGCTGCCGTATCTGCGTCTGCTGCATCTGCTGCCGTTGTGTTGCTGCTGTCAGCAGCCTCCTCGCTTCCGCAGCCTGCCAGTAAGGTTGCGCCCATTGCCATGCACATCAGTACACTCACTAACTTTTTTTTCATTTTAAAAACCTCCCAAAGTTTTTATTAGATTTGGTTAAGTCCTTAACCATGTACCTATTATAGCTTTCGGACGGTTTAAAAAATACCGACTGGCTTTTGAAATAAGTAAAATTTTTTACTAAATTATGAACAGCTCATTCACAATTTTGCCGTATTTTCCTTAAAAGGTGTAATTTTTTTGGAAATGTTGCGTTTTCTTTTGATTTTCTCTGCCCGGCACGGAATCCGCACCCAGATCTCGGTGCCCTGCCCGTAGGTGCTCTGTATCTTCAGTCCGTACTCCCTGCCATAATTGAGCTGGATACGCTGGTTGACATTGAACAGTCCGAAGCCGCCCGTCTCCTCCTGCTCCGGCTCCTGCTCCCCGTCGCGGAGCATGGCGCACACCTGCGCAAGCCGCGCACCGTCCATTCCGATTCCGTCATCCTGCACCTTGAAAATCATGACATCCTGGCAGAGTGCACCGGACACCCGGATATGTCCGCCGCCGCGCTTGTTCTTGATGCCGTGGTAGAGCGCATTCTCCACAAGCGGCTGGAGCGTCAGCTTGATGATCTCATATTCATAGAGCTCCTCCGGAATCGCAATCTCATATTCCAGTATATCCCTGTAGCGGAACTGCTGGATCTCTAAGTAGCTGCGGATGTGCTGCTCCTCCTCCTTTACCGTGATGAACTCCCGCCCCTTGCTTAAGGTTGTCCGAAAAAAGCTTGACAGGGACGACACCATCCTCACGACCTGCTCCGTGTCCTTCGACTCCGCGAGCCAGATGATGTTGTCCAGTGTATTGTACAGAAAATGCGGGTTGATCTGCTCCTGCAGCACGCGCAGCTCCGCCGCGCGCAGATTCAGCTCCTCCACGCGTATATCCTCCACGAGATGCCCGATCTCCTCCACCATCTGGTTAAAGCTGCTGTTCAGAACCGAGAGCTCATCCAGCTCCTCGTCCTGCGCCCGGATCGCAAAATCCCCGCTTCCCGCTGCCTGCGCAGCCTCACACAGCCGCTGGATGGGCTCCGTGATGCCCCGCACAATCCTCCTGCTGACCATCCATGCCCCGAGCAGTATCAGGACGAGAATCACTGTGATCGCCGTGATGGCACTCTCCACATCCGCGCGGATTCCCATCCGCAGCTCCTCCATGTTCGTTGTCTCATAGTAGATATAATACTGGATCTGCTCCTGTATCAGCTCCGTCAGGACGCGGATATTCAGATCCAGACGCTCCATGTTCGTCTCATAAAGCCCGGTCACAAGCGCATCCTTCTCGATCTCCTCCACACGATCCTCCAGCGTGTCAAGACTCTTTAGTATGCTTGACAGCCGGTTCGCGGCGTACTCGGAATCTGCCTCCTCATAGAGCTCGCCGAACACCTCCCGCGCGGCCTGTATCATCCGGTGCGGCTGCTCCGTGTCCACCAGCTCCTCGGCACGCTCCGAATTGACTACGATAATATACATCACGTAGTCCATGTCCTCCTTGAAATTGATGTTGTACGCGTTTGCCTTTGTGATTCTCCTGACAATCCCGTCATACTCGGAGGAAATCTTGTTCGTCATAATCAGAAGATACGCCAGAAGTATGGTCAGCGGCACCACACAGATCAGCAGCAGCATATAGAGCCTGCTCTTTAGTGAAAACCCTCTCTTCAATATCCATCTCCCCTTTTACCCTCTGCTGCGGTACTCACCCGGTGTGCAGCCCTGCGTCTTCTTGAACAGGTTGCTGAAATAATGCGCATCCCGGTAGCCCACCTCAAAGGCAATCTCCGTTACCTTCTTTCCCGTCGTCCTGAGCAGCTCCTTCGCTTTTTCCATGCGGATTCTTGTAAGATATTCTACGAACGTCTCTCCCATTTCCTGACCGAATACCGTGCTGAAATGGCTCGGACTCAGATTTACCTCCGCTGCGACCATATTCAGGGAAATCCCGTCCTTCTCAAAATGATCGTTGATGTAGGTCTTTGCCTTCTGCATGATGCCGTCGTATTTTCCGTCCACCGCCTCACTGCGCAAATCCAGCACCGCCGAAAAAAGCTTCTTAATATATTCCCTGGTCTGCTCAACCGTGGTCAGGTAGGCTGCCATCTCCTTCGCATCGCCGCACCGCTCCACGAGATCCCTGCTCTTGTAACCGCTCTTCTCCAGAACGGAAACCGCCGTCACATACAGATCCATCACCACGTACTGGCGCAGGAAGATAGACTTTACATTGCCGTCCCCGAGCTGTGCAAAGTAATCCTCCACGAAGCCGGACACCTCCTCCCTAGTGCCCGTGTACAGAAAAGCCTCTGCCTGCCGCTGACTCAGGCTGGAGATATTCAGCTCCCCGAGCTTTACATCCTCCAGAACCTCCGCCGCAGTCTCCCCCGGCGTCTCCTCCTCAAGGATCTGGTTGCGCTCTACCGAATAGCGTCTGGAAAAGCACAGGTTGGTCTGCCGGTAGCACTGCTGCAGCTCGCTGAAACGCTCCACCGGTGTCCCGAGCGCCGCGACATACTCCACCGCCGTCTCTCTCCGGAAATACTCTGCCAGCAGGCTTTTTACCTGCTCTGTCGTCTCCGCGAGAGACTGCTGCCCTGTGCCCTTCAGCACAAAATCGTACTCCGCCCGGCCCTGCTTTGCGACAATCAGATTGCCGGACTGCTCCATGTACTTCTCCAGCTCCTGCTCGAAGGCTTTTATCTTCTCCGGCAGGACATCCTCCTTCTCCTCGGAGAACAGCTGGAGCATCATGATATTGTACTGCTCCGCAATCAGCTCAAGTCCCAGTTCCTTCGCCTCCTGGAACACCGACGCATAGGTATGCTTTCCGGAGACCATGTGCCGGAACAGCCGCTGCCTGCCGGCAGATCTCACCTCCTCCGGCGTCTGCTGCTTCTGCTTCCCGCGCTCCTCCTCGATCTTCTGACCGATCTTCTTGAGTGTCCCGATCAGCTGTGCACCCGTGACCGGCTTCACCAGATAATCCGTGATTCCGATGTCGATTGCCTCTTTTGCATACTGGAACTCGTCATACCCGCTCAGGAGTATGATCTTGGTCTCCGGCAGCTCGTGCTTCACGAGACGGCTCAGCTCCAGTCCATCCATGAACGGCATCTTAATGTCCGTGATCAGAATATCCGGTCTCGTCTTCTGGATGATCGGATAGGCGAGCTCCCCGTCGCCCGCGTCACCGACAAATTCAAAGCCTTCACCCTGCCAGTCGATGTTGTTCTTTATGCCCTCCCGCATAACGATCTCATCTTCCGCTAAAAAAACCTTTAACATATGAAATTCCCCTCAATACATTTTCCTGTAAAAACCATTGTAAATTCATTTTATCACACCTGCGAACAAAAAACACAGAAGATTTTGGCTGTCCGGGATGCCTATCACCGGATTCTGCTCGATGCAGTCGATACCCTCGTGCAGAAATGTCCCCCCGCATACGCAGGACTTCCGGCGCTCAGGGAACGCATCTATTTAGGTATCCAGCTTCTGGAAAGCTTTGCGCACACCCAGCTGGCGACTTCCCTCTGCAGTCAGTTTGATATGGAATCCATGCAGACACTCTGCCTCCGGATTGCAGTGGAGCTGCTGACACCGCCGCATCAGACGGGATCCGATACGGCAGTGTCATGTTCACACTAATCTTATGAAAACGCCCTGCGGTCTTAAGCTTCCGTGCTCCAATCCGTTCGCGAACAGGCAGTCCTCCGGCTCCGGCAGTCCCCGCTCCCCTGTCCGCACCGGTTCCTCCCCGGCGTTAATGCAGACCTCCAGCGTTTTTTGTCCTTCTTTTTTCTTATAATAATGTAACAATCTGGAATCCTCTCTGACATCCCATACCACTTTTCCGCTCCTTGTCTGCGGATACTGCCTGCGCATCGCAATCAGCTGCTTTACCTGTCCGGTCAGTTCCGCAAAGCTGCCCGCATCGATCTCCTCCCACGGCATGCACTTCCGGTTCGCCTTTGTTCCGCCTCCGTCCATACCGATCTCGGTGCCGTAGTAGATGCCCGGCGCGCCCTGCATGGTGAACAGAACTGTAAGCTGTGCCAGAAACATATCCGCATTTCCGTGGCATCTCTCCATCAGACGATCCGTATCATGGGAATCTAACAGATTAAACAGCACGCGGTTCACCTGCTCGTAGTACATGCTGTAGCACTGGTTGATGCCATGCATAAAATCCGTACCACTCTGTGTCTTATCTGCCCAGAAGTTATTCACGCACGCCAGAAACGGGTAGTTCATCGTCGAATCATACTCGTCGCCGAGCAGCCATGGGAAAGCATCATGCCAGATCTCTCCGAGCAGGAAAAGCTTTGGATTGCACTTTTTCAATTCCAGACGCAGATGTTTTAAAAATGCATGTGAAATCTCGTTGCCGACATCGAAACGGATTCCGTCAACCTTCCATTCACATACCCAGTGCTTCGCAATGCCGGTAAGATACTCCATCACATCCGGCTCGCTGGTATCAAATTTGGGCATATTGTCAACAAACGCAAAGGAAAAATAATCCCCCTGCTTTGTCGCATGGGTCTGCTCATCGATCGGCCAGCGGTTCACGCAAAACCAGTGGTAATAGTCGGACTGCGGTCCCTTTTCCAGCACGTCCTGCCAGAGCGCGCACTTCGCTCCGCAATGATTGAATACCGCATCGATCATCACACGAAGTCCCAGCGCATGCGCCTCCGTAATCAACGCCTTCAGTTCTTCCTCCGTGCCGATATCCGGCTCCACGCTGTGGTAGTCGATCGTGTCGTACCGGTGGTTGGAATCCGACCACAGAATCGGATTTAAGTAAATACCTCCGACGCCGAGGTCTGCAATATAGGCAAGGCGGCTGCGGATTCCCGCCAGATCACCCCCGTAAAACTCCTTCCATGTTGCATCCTCCTGACAAGCCCATTCCCGGCAGGAATGACGCTTTTCTCCTGGATTTTTTCTGCAGAAACGATCCGGGAAAATCTGATACCACACGATATTCTCCGCCCATTCCGGCACCTTCATAATGTCCGCCCGGTTCATCCACGGATAGATAAAACGCTGGATCATCCGTTCCTCCGGAAAATGCTCTGCGTTTTTCACAAATCCATCCTCATACAGGCAGACGCTCTCCCCGCCTCCGGTGATCTCAAAATGGTACTTGACTCTGCGGTACGCCGGTGTGAGGACGGCACTATATACATTTCGGTGCGCCAGTTCCCGCTCCAGTTCCATCGGCACCCGCTCGCCCTGCCAGTTCTGCTCATTTTCGGCAATCCCGGCGGAATACGGGTCGCCCGCCCAGAGGATCACCTCGTCCACATCTTTTCCTGTCTGAATACTTATTTTTAAGTGTCTCTCATCAAGCGGATAGCAGTCTAAAAAATACGCCCGATGTGTAATTTCAGGAGATCTGCAGCAAATTTGTACAGGCCAGATGCATAGTTTTCCCCCTGTACAAATTTGCTGCAGATCTCCTGTCAGCTGCTCCGGGAATTCCGGATTTCTATTCTACGCACAGTATATCTCTGCGAGGGGAATTTTTCTCACACTATCAATCGCGTAACCTGTACAAAACAATCATTTTTTCTTTCACTTCTATCACAGCATCCGGCCGGAAAGCAGTTCGCTTCCCTCTTCGTAATCCAGGTTCTCATATGCCGCATGCAGTTCTGTCAACAGTTCCCGTTCCTCCGCTGTCAGATGGGCACGCGCAAACCGGGAAAGTCCCTGCTCAATCCCGTTTAAATCACACGCATCAAAAGCTTCCCTAAGCTGCGCCAGAATCTGCTGTTTTTCCTCCGGTATGTCCTCTGCCGTGGCTGCGCCTTCCCCCTGTATCTCCTGCGGCAGATTCTTTAATTCATCCTCGACACTCTCTAACGTGTGCCGGATCGTCTCCAAAAACTCTGTCATATGCTTTTCCAGGTACCGGATATTTTCTGTCTTTGCTGCCATTTCCATGATTTCTGCGCTCTCGCTTAACGCCTGTCTGCCGATCTGCTGGCTGGCGCCCTTGATTCCGTGCACTTTCGTTCCGAAAAGCTCCAGCTGCTCCGGCACATAGCCCGGCAGTTCTGCTGCAAGCGATCCCGTCTCCTGCAAAAACGTCTGCAAGAGACGGCGGTATGCCCCATGGTTCATCTGCGCGTGAAGCAGGAAATCCCTGCGCTCTGCGACAGGCAGATAAGTCTCAATCACTTTCTTTAGCTCTGACACATCGATCGGCTTGTCCAGATACGCCGTAAATTCCGGTCTGCGATTCCGCTGCTTTAACTCCGCGGTAATATCAGCAGTCATAAGTACCATTGGGATATCGCAAAACTTGCGGATCTCCTTCGCCGCTTCATCGCCATTTTTTTCCGGCATCCTCTGATCCAGAAAAATCAGCTGATACTCTTTCCGCGCTGCCGCCTCCACAGCCTCCTTTCCGTTGCGCACAACATCCAGTGTAAACCGCCACGGCGCTGCGAGTTCCTGGAAAATCTCCTGATTGATCCGCATATCATCCGCGAGCAGAACATGTGCCCCCGGATAGATCCATGTCGGCTGGATCCGCTCCGTATAGACCACTGACTCGCGCAGCAGACTGTCCGTCGTATAGCACACCGCATCATGCAGGGTGCTTCCGCACACCTTCTGCCGGATTTCCACGGTAATCGTGGTTCCCCTGGTGCCGTTGCTCTCGGCGCGGACACTGCCTCCCATACGGTTTGCAAGTTCCTTTACAATGCTAAGTCCCAGTCCGTTTCCCGACTGTCCGCTCTCTGCCGCATAGCTCACATACGAATCAAATCCCTGCCGCAGCTGTTCGCTTGTCATTCCGGTGCCGGTGTCCGACACCCTGCAGCGGACCATCACATCCGAGGAATCCCGGATTGCCTCACAGGTAATCACACAGCGGATCTCGCCCTCCTCTGTGAACTTGACCGCATTTGCGAGCAGATTCTGCAAAATTTCCCGGACGCGCATGGCATCCCCATACATTTTCTCCGGGAATTCTCTCTGTATACAGGCCTCAAACCACACCCTCTTCGACTGCAGATTGATGACACACATGTGTGCCACCTCCTCGAGCACCTGATCCAGCCGGTAGCACTCCGCCATCAGCTCGAACTTTCCTGCCTCAATTCTGGAATAGTCAAGAATCGCATTCACCTGTTCCACAAGGCTGTTCCCAGCTCCCTTGATGTGAAGCAGGAGTGCACGGTCACTTGCCGTGAGTTCCTTGCGGCTGCTTAAAATATCCGTGATTCCGATGATGGCGTGCAGCGGGCTTTTCAGGTCATGGCTCATCTGCGCGAGGAAATCACTTTTCCGCGCCGTCTGCATCTCTGCTTTTCCCTTTAATGCCTGCATCAGCTGCGTCTCTTTTTTCGGGCTGGTAATATCCCAGGCACCGAGAATATATCCACGAAGCTTCCCTGAATAGTACACCGGCGTACACTGACACTGATAATACTGTCCGTTCTTCTCGATCTCCCGGCTCTTTTTTCCCTCCTGTATGGACTTCGCCAGCTCCTCCGCCTCCTGCATGTATCCGCGGTGCCTGCGGCTGTCTCTCTCATACAACTGCATCGGACCCGCAAACAGACTTCTGCCGCTGCGGTTCGCATCAACGCAATAAAAATTGGTATCCAGCAGTACCACTGCCGTATCCGAGTCATCGTACAGCCGCTCGCGCAGAAGCTCGCCCGTATCCATCAGCTGATCCGTCTGGATCAGATAATGAACCGCACCGCAGACACCGGTTGTAGCTGCCAGCATCAGAAGATTGCCCGGAATAGTAAAAAACTTTTCCGCGCACATCGCTGCTGCATTCACGAGCAGCACAATATAGAGCAGATTAGCAATCTGATGCTCATGCATGGTCAGGGAACGGCGCAGATAGGCGTAGGTTCCCATTGCAACGATCGCCGCCGTACATCCGATTAAGTAAATTCTGAAATAAATGTGATAGATTTCCGGCTGCCGGTAGCGCATAAAAACAATCACATTCAGCGCGAGCAGCACACAAAACATAATCCACTGCACCCCGTAGGGGATATGGATTTTCAGAAAATCCATGATATAGATAAGAATCAGATAAAGCACCTGAATTAAGAGCATGTCCTTCAAACGCCCGAACAGTTCTGTCTGTCCGGTGAGCGTAAGGACAACCTGATAGAAATTATATACACCGATCAGTCCGACCAGCAGCGGCAGCAGCCTGTGCTGTCTGGAATATGCACCGGAAGTGGCATATTCCTGCAGTACATACAGCGTATAACAAAGACATATTATCTGAACCAATAATATCATTCAATCTCACTCCGCCCCATCAGAATCCTCTTAATCTCTGTCTTGACAAAGACCGGCTTGTACGGTCTTACAATGTAACCTGCCGCATCCAGATTCCGGCACAGCGTGACCGTCTGTCTGTCGCAAAGCGCCGTGACGAACAGGATCGGCACCGTGTGATCCGTCATCTCCATAATGCGTTTGGCCGTCTCGATGCCGTCCATCTCCGGCATATCGATATCCATCAGCACCAGATCCGGCGCCGGATGTTTTTTCAAATACAGCAATGCCTGGTGACCGGATTTCATCAGGATGACATCATATAACGGCTCTAAAATGCCACGCAGCATCTGCAGATTCGTCTTCATATCGTCCACAACCATGATCCGGCAGCGTACCGGCGGGCGTATCATCTCGTTGCGCTCCTTTTCTGCCTCTTCCGTGGAGAAGCCGGATTCCGTCTTCATACGCAATGTAATATGGTAGTTCGCTTCGTTGGACAGATCCAACAGTTCCCCGTCCATCAGACGCACTACGGGTCTTAAATTATGTACGCCAAAATTCTCATAGATGATGGCTTCTCTTCCATCGGAAAGCGTAACCATCGTTCCCTTCGGATAGAGCGGCACATACTTTAGAAGTGTCTCCACTACCTCGCGGTCAAACATGATGCCGCAGCCGCCCATCAGATACTCTGTCGCCTCGTACGGTGCGTATGGCTCCTTGTACGGGCGCCTGGACGTAAGTGCATCATAGACATCCGCCACGTGCAGAATCCTGGTAAATATCGTCTGCTGCGCGCCTTCCAGCCCGTCCGGGTATCCGCTTCCGTCCACATTTTCATGGTGATGCAGCACGGCCTCCTTGATATGCGCAGAAATATCCCACCGCTCACTGATAATCTGGTACGACAGTGTTGCGTGGGATTTCATAATCAGATATTCTTCCTGTGTCAGACGTCCCGGCTTGTTTAAGATCTCATCCGGGATCTGCAGCTTTCCGAGGTCATGAAGCAATGCCGCAGTCACAAGATGCCCCAGCTCCACTTCACTCATCCCCATACCCATTCCAATGACGCCGCAGTATACCGCCACGTTCACAGAATGTGCGTAAGTGTAATCGTCGTAGCTTCTTAAGTCCGTAAGATCAAGAGACACATTTCCGCAGGATAAAATCTCCTCCACCATGCGTCTGGCAATCAGCTTACATCCGTCAATGTCGCAGGCACGGATGCGCTCCTGTCCCTCCTGCCTTAACTGCGGCGTAATCACACTCTCAATCGTGATGCCCTCTGAAAGTTTATCTTCTATATATACACCGTCGAATCCGTAAGCTTCCAGTTTTTCCAGATAGCTCTCCGTCAATTCGCAATGGCAGCCAATCAGCGTTCTTCCGACGGAATCATAAAGGTCGGCTGCAAGAACCATGCCCGGTTCTGCCTTCTTGAGTGGTACATAACGCATAACATTCCTCCTACCTTTCACTGTACCAAGCCGACCTCATAAAGTCAATGAAACTTTTGACCTTATTTTCTAGGATTCGACAGAAACCACCTCGTAATCCTGATCCTCAACCGCCTTCTTTAAGACCTCATCCGCCACGTCGCTGGTAAGCGTCACAACCGCGTTTCCTGACTCGTGGCTGACTACAGCCTCCTGCACGCCTTCTACCGCTTCGAGTGCCTTCTTGACTCTCGCCTCACAGTGTCCACACATCATACCGTTAATCTTCATTGTCTTTTTCATTGTCTCATTCTCCTTTTTTTGATTTGTTTCTGATTTCTTCTCCAAAGCGTCATCCGGCTCCTTCGCCGCAGCTGCGGCGGTCTGCCCTGTCACCGCATTTTTGATCCTGCGGTCTTTTCCGGCGTCATACATCCGGAACAGATTCAGGCGCAGCGCGTTGGTCACAACACAGAAGCTGGATAAGCTCATGGCTGCCGCACCGAACATCGGGTTTAACTGCCAGCCGAACAGCGGAATCCACACGCCTGCCGCAAGAGGAATGCCGATAATATTGTAGAAAAATGCCCAGAACAGATTTTCATGAATATTGCGCAGGGTTGCGCGGCTCAAGCGGATTGCCGCAGGCACATCCGACAGGCGGCTCTTCATCAGCACGATATCCGCGGCATCAATGGCAATATCCGTTCCGGCGCCGATCGCCATTCCGATATCCGCCCTTGTAAGCGCCGGCGCGTCATTGATTCCATCTCCGACCATGACCACTTTGCCCTTTTTCTGCAGTTCTCTTACCACCTGCTCCTTGCCGTCCGGAAGCACGCCGGCGATCACCTCGTCCACGCCTGCCGCTTTTCCGATCGCCTGCGCCGTCCGCTTATTGTCGCCGGTCAGCATCACCACATAGATTCCCATGTTCTGCAGTTCTGCCACCGCACGCGGGCTGTCCTCCTTGATGACATCCGCCACGGCGATTACGCCAAGCAGCTTCTCATCCTTTGCAAAAAACAGCGGCGTCTTGCCCTGCATGGCGAGCTGCTCTGCCTGCCGCTTCGCGGCATCGGACACCTTCACGTGTTGCTCGATAAAAGTGAGATTGCCGCCGTAAAGCCGGCTTCCATCCCACACACCGGTCAGACCATTGCCCGGCAGCGCCATGAAATCGGTCAGCATATCTGAGCCGTCCTCTCCGCCGGATGCTCCGTCTGCCACAGACGCCCTCTTCCCGCCGGACTGCTCCTTTGCCCCGGACTGCTCCTTCACATAGGCAAGAACCGCTTTTGCAAGCGGATGCTCACTCTTTGCCTCTAATGCAAACGCAAGGCGAAGCAGCTCATCTTGTGAAATGCCATCTGCCGGAACAATATCAGTTACCTTCGGTGTTCCATTTGTAATGGTTCCTGTCTTATCAAGCGCAACAATCTGGACCTTTCCAGTCTCTTCAAGTGATACTGCTGTCTTGAACAAAATACCATTTTTTGCACCGAGTCCGTTTCCAACCATAATCGCAACAGGAGTCGCAAGTCCAAGCGCACATGGACAGCTAATTACTAATACAGAAATGCCTCTTGCCAGCGCATATGCAAAGTCCTTTCCAAGAAGCAGCCAGACAAGAAGAGTCACAAGTGAAATGCTGATAACAACTGGTACAAATACACCGGAAACCTTGTCTGCCACTTTTGCGATTGGTGCCTTTGTTGCTGCCGCATCGCTGACCATCTTGATGATCTGAGAGAGCGTCGTATCATCACCTACACGTGATGCCTCACAGCGAAGATAACCTGACTGGTTAATTGTCGCTGCTGATACAAGATCGCCAGGTGCTTTATCTACAGGAATACTTTCTCCTGTCAATGCAGCCTCATTGACAGCACTATTTCCCTCAGTGACAATGCCATCCACCGGAATGCTTTCTCCCGGACGAACTGCAAAAATATCACCTTTTTTTACCTGTTCAATCGGCACAACGTTTTCTTTTCCATCTATGATCAGTGTGGCCTGCTTTGGTG
>ERZ827498.2544-NODE-2544-length-17115-cov-3.789097_pt1 | contig 17115 bp, 10 predicted proteins | sample MGYA00519865_ERZ827498 | MGnify/ENA primary metagenome ERZ827498 (study PRJEB31778, sample SAMEA3449328) | human gut metagenome | biome: human gut; feature: human-associated habitat; material: faeces | place: United Kingdom | collected 2010/2012 ...
ATTCTCTTAGCCTCTGACATTTTTTATAGATTAAGTATTTGGGCTACAAAGGTATGAATTTTCAGTTTATATCTTCCACACAAAAAGGTGAAATATTATTTATCGGTTCATATTTGTCCTAAAACCCGGATTGTAACACAAATGTAACATATATGACATTTCATCATAACATAGCTCTTCTACCTTTGCACCCATTAAAAATAGAGTGAACAAAATTTATGGAAACAATGTTTTTGGGAATCGTCGTATTCCTTTTTCTGCTAGCCATATTCGATTTGGTAGTAGGCGTCAGTAACGACGCAGTAAACTTCATGAACTCCGCTATCGGTGCCAAAGCAGCATCATTCAAAACCATTATCGCCATCGCCGCCCTTGGTATCTTTATTGGCGCCACACTGAGCAATGGTATGATGGACATCGCACGTCACGGTATCTTCCGCCCTGAACAATTTTACTTTCAGGAGCTGATGTGTATCTTTCTGGCTGTTATGGTAACGGATGTCGTCTTACTGGACATTTTCAACTCTTTAGGAATGCCTACCTCAACTACTGTATCTATGGTGTTTGAACTGCTGGGAGGTACTTTTGTATTAGCCCTCATCAAGATAGCAGGAGACGAAACCGGCATGTTGGGCTTTGCCGACCTGCTGAATACAGAAAAAGCCTTGTCCGTCATTTTGGGTATTTTCCTCTCGGTAGCCGTAGCCTTCTTCTTCGGTACATTGGTACAATACCTCTCACGCCTTCTCTTTACCTTTAATTATACCAAGAAACTGAAATACACCATTGGTTTGTTTGGCGGTGTTGCCGTAACAGCCATTATCTATTTCATGCTGATAAAAGGACTGAAAGACTCTTCCTTTATGACCCCTGACAACAAGCATTGGATTCAAGAGAACACTCTGATGTTGGTAAGTTGCAGTTTTGTATTCTTCACCATTCTGATGCAAGTACTGCACTGGTGCAAAATCAATGTATTTAAAGTGGTCGTTATGTTGGGTACTTTTGCTTTAGCCATGGCTTTTGCCGGCAATGACCTGGTGAACTTTATCGGTGTGCCCTTAGCCGGTTTCTCCGCATATACCGACTTCATGGCGAATGGCAATGGTAATCCGATGGGTTATCTGATGGATTCACTGAATGGTCCCGCCACTACCCCATTCTTATTCTTATTTTTAGCAGGAGTCATTATGGTATATGCCCTGATAACCTCGAAGAAAGCGCAAAATGTTGTAAAAACGTCGGTAGACCTTTCACGCCAGGATGAAGGCGATGAAATGTTCGGTTCATCAGCCGTGGCACGTAGTATTGTCCGTTCCACCATGACCGCTTCAGAAAACATAGCCAAGGTATTGCCCGACAACTTGAAACGTTGGGCCGACAGCCGCTTCTGCAAAGATGTTATGATCATGGAAAACGGTGCTGCATTCGACCTGATACGCGCCTCTGTCAATCTGGTATTGGCAGGTCTGCTCATTGCTTTGGGTACTTCTCTGAAACTTCCTCTTTCTACCACTTATGTTACCTTTATGGTTGCCATGGGTAGCTCGTTAGCCGACCGTGCATGGAGCCGCGACAGTGCTGTCTATCGCATCACCGGCGTTCTTTCCGTCATCGGTGGTTGGTTCATTACTGCCGGAGCTGCCTTCACTATTTGTTTTGTGGTAACACTCATTATGTATTACGGCGGCACATTTGCTATGCTGGCTTTGATTGCACTCGCCATATTCCTATTGGTGCGTAGCAATATCAACTACAGCAAGAAACAGAAAGATAAGGGTAAAGACGATATATTCGCACGCCTCATTACCAGCAAAGACAAAGAAGAACGTTGGACATTGCTCCGCCAGCACGTTAATAATACATTGGTAGCCGAAATGACATTTACCAACGAAACTTATCGTCAAATAACCGACGGATTCATCAACGAGAATTTGAAAGCCCTGCGTAAAGCCGTAAGCAATACTGACAGCCAGAAGGAAATGCTGAAAAAAATACGCCGCAAAGAGATTCTGGGTCTGCGCCGCATAGACAACTTTACCGCCATCGAAAAGAACACCTGGTTCCATTTGGGTAGTAATAGCTGCGAACAAATGCTCTACTGTCTGAAACGTATCTGTGACCCTTGCAAAGAGCACGTAGACAATAAATTCACTCCGTTATCAGAACGCGCCACCAATGAATTTATCCCTGTCCGCGACGAAATGACCGCACTGATGGCTCGCGCTACAGAAGTGCTTGCCAATAAGGATTACACTCAAACCGATGCTTTGCTGCGTGAAGGAGCTTTGTTGAAAAATAAGATTTCCACCCTGCGAAAACAGCAAATGGACCGCATACAGGAACGTGACGTGAACGTAAAAGCCTCCATGGTATACCTTAACGTGCTACAAGAATCACAGGAATTGGTATCCTGCTGGCGTCATTTACTGCGCGCAGACCGTATGTTCCAAACTGATTTGAAGAAATAACACACCTATTCTTATAATAAATAATAAAATTGTGATAGCTTCTTTTCCTTATTTAAGGAGAAGAAGCTATCTTTGTCTCATTATAATCCGTGATTATTCATAATTATTACAATAACAATCTATGGAAAACCTCAATCAAATTATCAAGCAATTCCCCGAGGTGGGCGAAGTAAAAGAAGTAAAAGCACTGACTTCAGGGCTGATCAACCAAACTTATTTAGTAAAAACTGTCGATCCCCAAGAAGCTGATTACGTATTACAACGTATCAACCATCAGATATTTACCGACATCGACATGTTACAGCACAACATCGAAGTGGTGACAGGTCATATCCGCAAAAAGCTGGAAGCACAGAACGAAACAGACATCGACCGCAAAGTGCTCCGTTTCCTTCCGGCTACCGATGGAAAGACCTTTTATTATGATGGCGAAGGCTATTGGCGCGTATCAGTATTCATTCCCCGTTCACAGACTTTGGAAGCTGTCACTCCCGACTCTTCTTATTTGGCAGGTTTGAAATTCGGCGAATTCCAAGCTATGTTGGCCGATGTGCCCGAACAGCTGGGTGAAATTATTCCTGATTTCCACAACATGGAATTCCGCATGAAACAGTTGCGCGAAGCCGTTGCCACCAATGCAGCCGGCAGACTGAGCGAAGTGCAGGACATCGTTGATGCCATTGAAAAAGATGCCGACGAAATGTGCAGTGCCGAAAGACTGTTCCGCGAAGGCAAACTTCCGAAACGTATCTGCCACTGCGATACTAAAGTCAGCAACATGTTGTTTGATGAAGACGGTAAAGTGCTTTGCGTTATCGACCTCGACACTGTCATGCCCAGCTTCATCTTCTCCGATTTCGGTGACTTCCTTCGTTCGGCAGCCAATACAGGCAAAGAAGACGAAAAGGATTTGAACAATGTCCGTTTTAATATGGAGATTTTCAAGGCATTCGCCAAAGGATACATTGAATCAGCCCGTTCATTCCTGACTCCGGTTGAAATTGAGATGTTGCCATACGCTGCCACCTTGTTCCCATATATGCAGGCTGTACGTTTCTTGGCCGACTATATCAACGGTGATACGTATTACCAGACCAAATACGAAGGTCACAATTTGGTACGCACAAAAGCCCAATATAAATTATATCTGGAAGCAAAAGCTGCCGTGCCCGAAATGAAGGCTTACATTGCAGGTCTGCTGTAATAGATATTTTTTCATTGCAGGGGCTCAAGAACTGAGTCCCTGCAATGTATAATCTTCACTAACGTTTGGGAATATCCACAGATTTCTCACTCTTTCCTTTCAGATGTTCTGAGAAGTAATCCACCAGTCTCCAATAGAAATATTCATTCATGTCACCGAATCCGTGGCGCTGCTGCGGTAAAATCAGCATATCAAAGCGTTTGCCGGCACGGATCAATGCATCAACCACGCGCAGTGTATTACCCGGATGTACATTGTTATCAATATCACCGTGAATCAGCAGCAAATTGCCTTTCAGCTGTTTAGCAATCTGAGGATTGGTCGCTATCTTGTAAACAAAGGTAGTATCTCCCTTTTCGCTTACCACTTCCTTTACTCCGTGATGCGTTTCGCTCCACCAACGGTTATAAATATTATTATCATGGTTTCCGGCACATGAAACGGCAACCTTAAAGAAGTCAGGATATTGACACATGGCAGCCGTACTCATAAATCCGCCTCCTGAATGTCCGTGAATACCCACTTTATCTATATCTATATAATTATAACGCATTGCCAACTGCTCGATAGCATATTTGTGGTCGGCCAAGGGATAATCGCGCATATTGCCATATCCATAGTTATGATACCACTTGGAACGGCTTGGATGTCCGCCACGTTGTCCTACCGAAATGACGATGAAACCGGCTTGTGCCAATCGGTCTGTACGCGGAGTCATACGAGTAAACGGATAAACCGTACCTTCAACCTGCGGCCCCGGATAAACATAGTCTACAATAGGATATACCTTTGTAGAATCGAAATTAAACGGTTTATACATCACACCATAAAGGTCGGTCACTCCATCGGCAGCTTTCACCTTAAAAGGTTCGGGAAACTTGTAACCGGCAGCAAAAAGCTGCGAGAAATCACTTTCCTGAATCGTCATCACTTTATTACCGTTCGTATCCAGCAAGTCGGCACAAGGCACTGTATTGACACGTGAAAAGTTATCCACCACAAAACGAGCCTCATCATCCACTTCCACGCGGTGGAAATAATCTCCCTTTGAAAGTTGCTTCAGTCCGCTACCATCCAAATTCACCCGATACAAGTGCTCATAATACGGGTTCTCGTTCGGGTTCATACCATTGGCAGTGAAATAAATGACACGCGCTTTATTGTCTACTTTCAATATTTCTTCCACATGCCAAGGTCCCTTTGTGATACGGTTTTTCAGATTACCTTTATCATCATATAAATAAAGATGCGCCCAACCGTCGCGTTCACTCCACTGTATCAGTTCTTTTCCATTGCTCAAAAGATGCAAAGGACGCGTTTCCTGATAAGTATTCATACGCTCTTTAATAACAGGAACAATAGAATCCTGCCCCACAGTGTAAGAACAAATATCTATCCGATGCAAGTCACGGCTTTTACGTGAAAGATAGAAACGGTTATTGTCACCCAGCCAGATTGAAGGCTGATCTTCCATATCACGCTGTTTCTGCAACCACGGACTGTAAGAGAGTCCCAAAGTCTGATCTTTATAAGCGTCCACCTTTATTTCTTTCCGGCTGTTGTCACTCATATCAAACAAATACAAATGTTCTATCGGAGCTTCTTTTTCACCGGGCATCTGATATTTATAAGTTTCCAGGGTAGGACGCGGTTGTGCCATAGAGTTAATCACCCACAACTCTTTTACGGCCCGGTCATCGGAAACGGTCATTGCAAAATGACGGGAGTCGGGCGACCACACCCCATACACCCTGCGACGCTTGCCATTACACAGCGTATCAGTGTTGAGCGTACTGTAAGGAATACCGTAGCCAAAATCTTCCACACCGTCTTTGGTCAGCTGAATTTCGACAATAGTACTGTCCTTTTCATTCTTCTTTGCCTTCTCATAATCTTCACGGCTCATACGATAAAGATTCAGGTCTTTGGCATAAACCACCGTCTTTCCGTCAGGAGAGATTGACCCCCATCTGATTTTCTTGGGTTCTTTTTCTTTATCTTTCAGATGAGTGAGCTTACGGGTGGGATAATCGTAGGAAAAATAAAAGACTTCTTTCTCGGTCTTGCCTTTTTTATCTTTTTTCTCCTTATCCTCCTTCTTGGGCTTGGCATCCTGAGAAGATACCACCTCAAAAGTAAAAGTACGACCGTCTTCCTGAGCTTTCAAGTTCCTGATGGGAAGATGACGCGCTTCAAAAGGGTCTTTTACAATTTCGGTCAGCTGCGAGGCCATTTCATCACGGTCGAAAAGCTGCTTCTTACTGCGTGCCGAAGGGTCTACCACATACCAAAAGGTACCTTCACTTGTTTTATACTGAAACCAGAAGTTATTCCCTTTCTGAAACCAATGAGGGTCTACCACAGTAGAGAACAACATGGTGTTCAGTTTCTCCTGAGTAAATTTTTCCGCCTGTAAGTACTCCGGCAACCTTTCTTGTGCCTGTACTACGGGTGTAGTTGTACATAATCCACCTACCAACAAGGTGAACAATAGCATTTTCTTCATAATATTCATTTGTTATCGTGTTAGTTTCTTCTTTATTATATCTTGTGGAAGTATGCTGCTTAAAACGTAACTCTTATCATCCTTTATAAGCCCGACAGGTATCAAACCGGTCTGTTTTTTCAAGTTCTTGAAAAGACTACTGTAAAAATCAGAGATATATGTTCTTTCATGTAACAGATACTCAATAAAATAACGGTTCAAAAGTACATAAAAACAGCATACCCAACAAATATCAGAACATAAAAACAGTATTTTAAAAAGGGAAAATTACGAAAAGATGCAGCTGTTTCCAAAATAGAAACAACCTCTCATCCCGATGGGTCTTTGGCACAATGTTTCCCAAACAACAAGGCTTTACGCTTCGCGGCTTGGTTTACCAATAGCGATGAAACCATTGACGGCAAGAGTAGATCAAAAGCATACTTGAGATTTCAAGGATTTCTCCCTTTCTCCTTTCATTAGTCGTTGAAACGCCCTATTGATGGGGGTCCGGTAGTGAATGAACATTGTGTCACCACCCTTTCATCCTCCTTTCATTCGTAAAACTTCTTCCGGCAGGATAAAGGCTGAAGGCAGCTTGTGAAGGGACTTGGGAAGCACGGCTGAAAGGAGGATGAAGGGATGTCCTGTCATTCTTAACATTCTGATTATCCGCACATTTCGGCTAAAATGAAAGGATGAACGGAGAAGAAGGAATAACCGACTTGGTGAGGGGATGCATTCTACCCTTACAGGAAAAACATGCCGAGCTTTTTAAAAAAGAAGGTGGTGTTTTCAAAAAAGACCTTGAGGATTTTTAAAAACATCAAGGTCTTTTTGCAACATACAGTGCAAGCTGCCTATTTGTAAAATGTGTACGTACGCATCGGGCCACACATACGTATGCGTAAGCCTACACGTACGTATGTATCGGGCTACACGTACGTACGCATGAACCTGCATGTATATATGTCATTGTGACACCACCAAGGGAAAATTGTATATCGCATCAATCAAATTCAATAAAAAATCGGGAAGTGAATAGAATCCGTTACCGAAGATATTCACTTCCCGATTGAATGGGATGTAATTCTCAACTGAGAATGAGAAGGGAGTGTGTCAAAACTAAGCCGAGCTATCCAATTGTCAGATGTAGGGGCAGGGGTTGCCTGCCCGAAGACACAAAGCAAACAGTTTTCGGGAGAGCGAATCTCGTCCCTACGAGCTAAAACGACAGCATTATCCACGTTTTGACACAACTCCATAAAAAACTAATATGTTATTGAAAAGAGAGCTCTAATTCAGAATAACTCCGCTGTTATCAGTTGGGTTTTGAGTCAGAGTGCCCGGATAAGCATTTATTGCATTCTGAGGAATGTAATAAATGACACGGTAGTCTGATGCGGGAATGTCTTCAAATTGTTGGTGAGGTCCCGGATAGCGACGTGTCAAAGGCTTGCCGTTGCGGAACACATCATAGCTGCGTTCTGCTTGATAGGCTAATTCCAGTTGGCGCTCTTTATCAATTCTTTCGCTGGCGTTTGTTGCATCCAATGAAGCGTATCCACCACCGATGATAGAACGTTCGCGAATAGTATTTAGGTCGGCTAAAGCAGCAGAATAGTTGCCCAATTTGGCATAGGCTTCTGCACGATTCAGATAAATTTCACTCAAACGACTGATAATCGGTGAATGTAAATGTGAATCTTCTCCTTCGCGAGAACATTTAGTGATGTAGAATTGTGGATATACACGGTTGAGAGAGATGTAATAGTCTAACACACCCGTATAAGTCTTGCCATCCTGGTAAGTGATAGAATAAATTTCTTGTTCGGCATCTACAGGAGTCAGTGTATATTCCGGACCGTCCGGTACATCTTTTCCATCTACTTCTTTGGTCTTTTGGCAGATCACTGTTGCTCCTTTTTTGATTACAGTCAACTGTTCATAATTTAGTACCGTTTCAGAGTCTTGTTTGATAAAACGGAATACTTCTTTATGATCATCAGTGTATGTCGGCTCGATAAATGCAGCACGTGCGTCTACGATTTTGTAATGATCCGGACGCCAGTCATTACGTCCTGTCTCATTCAGTAAATCAATATATTTGGCACTGGCATACATTTCTCCCCAACCCATACCGCCGATATTGGCATACATACCGCCAATACCGTAGTAGTGGTCATAGCCGGAGAATTCGGAAGCAACACGTTTTACGACAAAGATGGATTCGTCATTATTTTCGGGAGTAAGAGTGTTGTATTTCATAAACTCCTCGCGAGGTAATAATGAGTAGTTGCCCGAATTGATAACTTTGTCCGCGTAGTCAACTGCCAGTTGGGCATATTCCCGGTTGGGGTTTTCATACGTTCCACTCATATACAGATATACGCGTGACAGCATTGCCTGAGCAGCTTCTTTTGAGGCATAAGCAGCGCCTTTGTTGATAGTCATCATCTCTTCTGCCTTTTTCAAGTCACTGATAGCTTGCTCATACGTTTCTTTTACTGTAGAACGGTCAGGCAACAGCAGGTCTCCCATAATATCATCGGGAGTACCATTGACAATAGGTACGCCTAAATTCTTGTCGGGGGCCTGATAGTAAGGACGTCCATAAGCACGACATAAGTAGAAATACATCATACCGCGCACATAATAGCATTCGCCCAACTGGTTGTCTATTTCGGCACTCTGTCCTTCTTCTATCATTTTGATGATGTTCGAGGCTTGGGCAACGGCTTTGTAACCATAATCCCAAAAGTTCTGTAAGCGGTAGTTTACCGGAGTACGGGAGAAAGAAATGAATTCATAGAAGGCATCTGTTGATGAACCACGAATCATCATATTGTCACCGGCATATTCACCACAACGGTGCATGGGGTCTGACCATGTCTTTAACTGGGCATACATACCGTTCATTAGAGATTCCAACGATGCGGAAGGGTCGTTGGTGATTTGTTCTGCAGCCATAGAATTGTATGGTAAACGATCTATGTCGCAAGCGGTCAATGATGCCGCTGCCAATAATAAGGTCAATATCTTTTTCATTGTTGTTTCTACTGATTAAAAGGTAAGATTTAAACCGAACATATATTTACGTACAGACGGATAAACGGCAGGGCCGGCAGTACCCATTACCGAACCGTCACTGGCCGGAATTTCAGGGTCTACGCCTGAATAATCTGTGATTGTAAACAGGTTTTCTGCGTTCATGAATACGCGTAAATTTTGAATACCCCATTGTGGTAGCTTAAAGTTGTACCCCAGGGTCAGAGAACGTAATTTCAGGTAGTCGCTGTCTTCCAGATAGCGGGAAGATGCAGAGTTTCCTTTATCTTGATTATTATATTTGGCAACGGGATGAGTGGCAATATCTCCCGGTTTTTCCCAACGATTCCAGCCGTCTTTCAGTTTCATTTGATTGCGGTCGGTATAAGTTCCGTCGGAGTCATATTCTTGACGTGAATAGTTATAAATCTTTCCGCCGATAGAGTAACCGAATACGGCATTCAAGTCAAAGCCTTTCCATGTTAAAGTTGTAGAGAAACCTCCGAACAAATCGGGAGCTGCTGAACCGCATTTATAGTATCCTGCTTCTGCATAGTTAGAGGTTGTTTCTCTTCCTGTGACATTGCCTTCGCTATCTTTGGTATCTTTGTACCACATTGGAGCACCGTTTTCAGGATTTACACCTGCCCATTCCTTTAAATAATAAGTATCTACCGGATAACCGATTTCGAGGATGCGTTGCGCTGTACCGGCAATGCTACTTCCATCACTGATGATAACGGGTTTTACCACATAGCTTCCGTCTGTATCTTTTTGTTTATAGAGATCTTTTAATTTATTACTATTGTGACCTATATTTAATTCTACGTTCCAGAACCAGTCTTTTGTACTGATGATATCACCGCCTAATGAGATTTCATATCCGGTGTTCTTCATTTTGCCGATATTCCTGTAAACACTGGTCACTCCGGTAAGCCCTGTAACAGGCACATTATAAAGAATGTTGTCTGTGTCTTTTGAATAGAAATCAAAAGTAAAGCGCAGACGGTTATTAAACAATGCAGCGTCAAGACCGATGCTTGTGGTGTAAGTTTTTTCCCATGTCAAGTCTTTGTTGCCGATAACACTGATAAGTGCACCTGAGTTTTCATTATAACTGGAAGATACCGAATACAGGTCGTATTGTGGGTAAAGTGAAGAAGGACGGTTACCTACTGTACCATAACCTCCACGTAATTTAAGGTTATCGATCCAATCTACATCAAACCAGTCCTCGCGGCTGATAATCCATCCCACACTACCTGACAGAAGATTGCCGTATTTAGCATTCGTACCTAAGTTGGATGCACCGTCCCGGCGGATAGAGGCTTCGGCGATATACTTACCATCATATACATATTTCCATTGAGTGAAATAAGACTGAGTAGCCCATTCGCTGATACCGCCTTTAGTACGTTCGGGCTTGGATACTACATCCAGAACTTCAAATCCGGGTACAAATCCGGTACCATAGACATCTAGATTCTTATAATAATAATCATTAAATTCGTAAGCTATCAATCCGCTGATAGAGTGCTTGCCGAAGTCTTTGTTTATTAATAATTTCTGGTTGGTATAACGGCGGGTTACTTCTGCTCTCCACTCTGTGAGACGCCCGTTTACATTTTCGCCACTGCTTGAGCGCGGATCACTATAGCCGTGAGAAGTAGAGTTGATGTATTTATAGTTGTTGACAGATGAGAATGTCAGCCAGTCTGTTATTTTAATGTCAAAATCTAAACTTCCCATAAATTCGTAATATTTGGACTCTGAATAGTTCCATTGTAAATCGTATAGGTAGTTGGTTTGCTGAGTGTTTACCCAACCACTGTAGCGGTGAGGAACCAAGTTGCCGTCTTTGTCATAGGGACTATCCCATGGGAGCATGGAATACATAGCTGTGACAGAATATTGGCGGTCATCAATATTTCGAAGTGAACCGCTGAGTGCAGGTTTGATTGTCAACCAGTCAAATGGTTTGTATGTAGTCTTCAAGCGGAAGTTGTACCGACTGTAATCATATCCTTTCACGGCACCTTCTTCATCATAATATCCTACAGATAGATAAGATTGCATCTTTTCGTTACCACCGCGTAAAGATACATTATACTCCTGTGTGAGTCCGTTTTGGGTAGCTAAATCCCACCAACTGAAATTACTGTCACGCAGGTCCTTGTTCCATCGTGGAAAAGAAATTTCATTGGCATTTTGGAAGGAAGCATAATAGTCATAAAGTTCTGCACCATTCATTACTTCCAAATTTCCATTATTCAGTGAGCTGACCCCCAATTTTACAGAAGCTTCGATAGTCATTTTTTCGGCTCGTCCGCTTTTGGTTGTAACTACAATGACACCATTTGCACCTTGAGAACCGTAAATGGCAGTGGAGGCGGCATCTTTTAAAATAGTCATACTTTCAATATCCGCAGGATTTAATTGTCCGGCGTCCGAGCCTACTATAACACCGTCAATAACCCAGAGTGGAGAAGTCGTACCGTTAAGTGTGGCTTGTCCACGGATAACTACCGCACCACTGGAACCGGGTTGGCCTGATCCCGGAGCCACATATACTCCCGGAACTTTACCATTCAATAAATTTTCTACCGATGGTGTGGTTATGTCCTTCAACTTCTCGCTTTTGATGTTATTCATAGAACCGGTTAAACTTTCTTTGCGCTGAGTTGTGTAACCTACTACTATGACTTCATCCAGCGCTTCAGAGTCTTCGTCCAATTTGATTGTTTGCAAGCCACCGGTTGCTTTCACTTCTATTGATTTGTAACCAATAAAAGAGATACTGAGAGTAGAGCCAATCGGTGCTGTCAATTCATATTCGCCATCAAAATTGGTGATACTACCGTTTGTCGTTCCTTTTACAACGACATTGGCACCGATAACCGGTTCTCCGGTTCTGGCATCCAAAACTTTTCCTTTGATTTTGGCTGTCTGTTGTGCTACGGTTGGGAGTGAAACATCAGCCATACCGGTAGGAATGGCAGAGGAAGGAATTGAACTCATTCCAAGTACACCGGCTAATAATGTGTACTTACCTCTTTGGGTTAAAGTCTTAATTTTCATAAGTGTTTCATAGAGTTAATAATACTATAATAGATTTGAAAGGCTAATGAATTAAGGAGTATTTGCTAAGTATTTTAAGAACTTATCCTATTTGTCAGAAGTAGCTACAGGTGGTATTTATTGTGAAAAAGAGCTTTTTTTAGCTTCTTGTTTTCTACCTTTTATATACCGTAATGATGCTTTATTACATAAAGATAAAGTGTGAAAAATTATAGAAACAGCATAGGATAATTAAGATAGTGAAACGGGAATGAGATAATTTTATCTTTTTGAGCTTAATAATAGTGAATAAATCAATAATATTATTATCTTTGCCGCTGTTAGTGAATGAAGAAAATAGGATAAGTTCTTAAAATACTTATCGCATTTCCTAATTATTTGTAGTAAATAAGATATCTGATAAATAAAAAAGGAAAATAATCCATTGGATTACTCTCCTTTATACTATTGAGGTTTAAATAAAGTTCTCTAATCAAGTATGACAGTTACTTGATTTCGTATCCCCAAGCACGTAGGGCACCATTTCCCATATCAATAAGACCTGTCTTAATGATTTCTTTTAACTTTTTCATAATGTTATCCTTTCTTTGTTGATTAAAATGATGGCATTTATATTATTTAATGCCTATGCCCCAAGCTCTTACTTCGTTTTCACCCATCATAGCCAGGACTTTCATCACAATACTTTTTACCTTTTTCATAATCTCGTTATCCTTTCTTTCTATGTTTTACAACACAAAATTACGTGCTTTTGTTTTCTGTTGTATACTTATGAGGTCAAAATATACACTAAAGGGACAAATTCTTGATACAGGTCAAGAATTTGCCCCTTTTTATGAAAAAGAAGTTTCAGAAGCCCAATTTACGGAACTCGTTTTCGAAGTTGGGTGTAAAAATATCTTTTCCCATATTGGCTCTAATTTCGTCTAATGTCCAAAAGCGTCCTCCGGCCAGTTCCTCACTGGGGGTAATGGGACCATCATAAACGGTTTTGTGTGAGAATACCAGTTCTTTTTCGCGAGTGGACTCAAAAACATAATTAGTCAGCAGTTCGGGGGTGAAGTCGGTAATTCCGAGTTCTTCTTTCACTTCACGGTGGAGTGCCATTTCTACGCTTTCGCCCAAATCGACATGACCGCCTACTGAAGTATCCCATTTGCCGGGTTGGATATCTTTCCATTCCGGTCGTTTTTGCAGGTAAAGTTCACCTTTGCTGTTGAATACGTGGAGGTGCACTACCGGATGAAGTTTTTTACTGCCGTCATGACATTCGCCTCGTGTGGCAGCTCCCACAATATTTCCCTGTTCATCCACAATGGGAAACATTTCTTCTTTATTGTCGCTATTCATACTTTTGTTCTTTTTTGCCTGCAAAGATAGTGAAATAATAACTTAATAATCCACCTGGTGACGTTTCAAAAAAGCCACAGTCTTATGTATTTCTTTGTACATCACTATGTCTTCGCGGATGAAAGGTACTTCCTTGCGATAAACCGAGAGGAATTTTTCAATGTATGGAGAGCTTCTGAGCGGACGCCGGAAGTCGATACCTTGAGCTGCATTCATCAGTTCGATGGCAAGTATATGTTCCAGATTGTCCATTATCTTAAACAGTTTGGTGGCAGCATTGGCCCCCATGCTCACATGGTCTTCTTGTCCGTTGCTGGATACAATGGAATCACTGCTGGCGGAGTAGCAATACATTTTATTTTGGCTTACCATAGAGGCTGCTGCATATTGGGGAATCATAAAGCCTGAATTCAGTCCGGGATTGGCAACAAGGAATTCGGGCAGTCCGCGAAGTCCCATAATAAGCTGGGCTACACGACGCTCGGATATATTCCCTAGTTCGGCCAAAGCGATGGCGAGATAATCATAGACGAGTGCCAGAGGTTGTCCATGGAAGTTTCCGCCCGATATAATCAGGTCTTCATCGGGGAAGATGGTGGGATTGTCGGTGACAGAGTTGATCTCGGTCAGCAAAACGGACGCGGCATGGCGAATGGCATCTTTGGTAGCGCCGTGTACTTGGGGAATACAACGGAATGAGTAGGGGTCTTGCACATGTGTCTTGGGCTGAGTTATGATTTCACTTCCTTCCAGTATACGGCGGAATGCGGCTCCTGTCTCTATCTGGCCTTGGTGCGGTCGCATCTGCTGGATACAATTCATGAACGGATCAAGACGTCCGTCGAAAGCTTCAAGAGAAATAGCGGCAATGAGGTCGGCTTTCTTGCTCAGTCGGAACGCTTTCAAGATGGCATAAACACCGTTGGCGCTCATGAATTGTGTACCGTTCAGCAAAGCCAGTCCTTCTTTACTTTTCAGTTTTACAGGCTCCCAGCCAAATTCATCGAGTACACTGATGGCTTCGCATCGCTTACCTTTATAATATACATCTCCCACACCGATAAGCGGCAGGAAAAGGTTGGCAAGCGGAGCAAGATCGCCGGATGCACCTAACGAGCCACGGTCATATACAATGGGCATTACATCATTGTTGAAGAAGTCGATGATGCGTTGTACGGTAATGACTTGCACACCGCTATGTCCCAACGAAAGGGCATGTGCCTTGAGCAGAAACATCAGTTTTACTATGACATGCGGCATCTCTTCGCCTACACTGCAAGCATGGCTTTTCACCAGATTCTCTTGTAAGGTGCTCAGTTCGTCAGACGAGATATTGCGGTTGCACAGCGAGCCGAATCCGGTGGTAATACCATAAAGCGGTGTGTCGGAATTGGCTATCTTTTTATCCAGATAGTCCCTGCACTTCTGAATGCGCTCCCGTGCTTCGGACGCCAGTTCCAGTTTCAGGTTCTCATTGATGATACGTTCGATAATATCGAATGTGAGTTCGCCGGAACCTATTTGATATACGTTATTCATAATCTTCTTTTTTAGAAAACGGTTTTCACATAGTCCAGTATCTTTTGTTCTTCGGCAATCGTTGTCTTTTCTATCATATCCGCTTCTTCAGTCATTTCTTTTACAAATTTCTCGTCTTTGATAGAAGTGAGATTGATGCGGACATTCAGCAATGCGCCCAGTATAGCGGTTCGTGCACACATCATAGCCACACAAGCATCGGTCACGGCATTGCTGTTTCCTTTTCGTGCCACTACGTCAATCATCGGCAGGATGGAATGGACGATACGTGCCACTTCCATCGGTACTTCGGCTGCATATTTGGTTTCTTTTTGAATCGCTTCGCTGCGGATGTTTTTCTCTTCTTCTGTTTCTTTGGGAAGTTTGAATGCGGCAAATACGCGGTTATACGCATCCGAGTCACGGTCTACATCAATAATGAGTTGACGTGCCAGTTCCTCAAAACGGGCGGAAAGGTCTTCCATAACTTCGTTTACTTCGGCGTATTTCTTCCGTCCGATGGTCAGGTTGGCAACCATTGCGGCGAGGGAGGTTGCCAAAGCACCATTGAAGGCGGATACGCTTCCGCCACCGGGAACAGGATCGTTGCTGATGACTTTATGAATAAATTCTTTAATAGTGAGTTCTGTTAACATGGTATTATGTTTTTTAGTTAGATAAATATTTTAGAATAGAATACGTCCTCCTTTGATGGTGTGTTGCACGGAGTTCATGCCGGTATAGTAAACGAGTACAGCCGGGGTATCGGTGTCCAGCAGGACAAAATCTCCCTGTTTGCCTACTTCGATACTTCCTGTCCGGTGGGCATAACCCAGTGCGGCAGCTCCGTTTAATGTCATGGCTGTGATAGCTTCTTCCAATGTGAGATGCATATATAGGCAAGCCAGTGCAAATGTCAGTGGGATGGAGCCGGAACAACAACTGCCCGGATTGAGGTCGGTGGCGAGGGCTACGGCACAACCGCTGTCTATCATGTCACGTCCTCGTGCATAAGGTTCACGAAGCGTAAAGGCGGTCAGAGGCAGGAGTGTGGCGACAACCTTATTTTCTGCCATTGCACGGATGCCGGTATCCGAAGCGTGCAGCAAATGGTCGGCGCTGAGCGCTTTTAGTTCACCGGCAAGTTCGGCACCGCCGAAGCTTACTATCTCATCGGCATGTATCTTGGCACCGAGTCCCAGTTCCTGTGCGGCTTGCAGGAGTCGCCGGGATTGTGCTACGGTAAAGACACCTTGCTCGCAAAAAATGTCGCAATTCTCGGCAAGTTGCTTTTCACGGACCAAAGGAAGCATTTCATGGATGAGAAAATCAATGTATTCGTCGGCTCTGCCCTGATATTCGGGAGGCAATGCATGTGCACCGAGAAAGGTGGCGGCTATATCTACTTTGCGTTGCGGAGAGAGATTGATGGAACGCATCACTTCCAGTTGCTTAAGCTCCGTATCGCGGTCAAGTCCGTAACCGCTTTTCCCTTCCACTGTAGTGACCCCCATGCGGCTCATGACATCGATGAACCATTCGGCTTTGCATTTCAATTCCTCCGGTGTTGCTTCACGAGTGGCATGTACCGTGTTGACGATACCTCCTCCGCGTTGCATGATGCTCATATAGCTTTCGCCATTCATGCGCCAAATAAATTCTTCGGGGCGATAGCCTCCGAATACCAGGTGGGTATGTGAGTCGATGAATCCGGGAAGCAACACTCGTCCTTCGGCATCCAGAATCTCATAGCCTTCTTCCGGTTCTTCACATGTAGGACGGGATGGACCTGCATAGGTAATCACTCCATCGGTTACTTTTACGGTTCCTCCGGTGAGATCCAGCAGTTGGTTCATCTCTTTACCTTTCAGGGCAGAGGTGCCAAGCGGGGTGATGATGCGGGCATTCTTGATGATAAGGTTGTTGTTCATGACGATAGATTTCTTGTTATTCCATAATCT
>ERZ827498.2549-NODE-2549-length-17089-cov-4.133733_pt1 | contig 17089 bp, 10 predicted proteins | sample MGYA00519865_ERZ827498 | MGnify/ENA primary metagenome ERZ827498 (study PRJEB31778, sample SAMEA3449328) | human gut metagenome | biome: human gut; feature: human-associated habitat; material: faeces | place: United Kingdom | collected 2010/2012 ...
TGTGCCTGCTTCTTGGTACCTACGAAAAGAATGGTGCCGCCCTCAGCTGCAATATCAGATACTGCTTTGTAAGCCTCGTCTACCTTGCCTACAGATTTCTGTAAGTCGATGATGTAGATACCATTTCTCTCTGTGTAGATGTACGGAGCCATTTTAGGATTCCATCTTCTTGTCTGATGTCCGAAATGAACACCGGCTTCCAGTAACTGTTTCATTGAAATTACGCTCATTGTTTTATCTCCTTATGGTTTTATTCTTCCCCATGTTTTTTCACCTTGGAACCTGTTTTTCAAAAAACAGGCACCATCCTTGGTACCGCATGGGTGCTTATTGTGCAACAGTAAGATTGTATCACAGAGTTTTTTTCATGACAAGCATTTTTTTCGCGGATTCTGCGGTTTTTTTCTGTTATTTTTGTGTTTTCCCCTGTTTATCCTTTAAAAACAGATACCAGAACGTTCCGGCGCAGATTACCGCTTCCAAAAAGACGAACATCCATGCACCTGCCGGCGCTTTTTGGGTCATCCAGGATACGAACTGGCTCCGGTAAAGTCCCCAGATATTTTCTGCCATGTGCGCAAGAACCGGGGCAAGGAGTGTTCCGCACCGCTCATAAATAAGGATCAGAAGCACACTTACCACGGCTGCATAGACAAACTGCGTCACATTGCCGTGATATGCACCGAACAGCAGACATGATGCTGCGATGCCCCAGCCGGTTCCCCAGAAATCTTTTGCCCTGCGGTAAATCATGCCGCGGAAAACAATTTCCTCTGCGGCCGCGCTCAGCACACCGACGGACAGGATCAGAAGCAGCGGGTTCTGTCCTTCATAAATCTTTGATGCCATGTCCTGATAGCCGGAAAAGATTCTGGTAAAGCCGGTCACGTTCATGACAGTGTTCAGGAGATGGCCGAAGGTCATAACCAGCAGAATACAGGCGGCTGCCTCTGCCGCACTCCACCGTTTTTCCGGTTTCGGGAACATGCCTTCATCTTTTTTGTACTGTTTCCAGAGAACCGGGATCGCCGCCAGACTGCCGATTGCTGATGCAAGAACGGATGTCGCGTGCATACGCTCTTCCAGATAACCGCCGGTCGTAAACGTCATCAGGATCAGCGCCAGAAGTACGGTTGCTCCGATCAGAAACAGTTCGTACGTCAGAAGCGGTTTTAAAAGACGCCATAGCTTCCGCTGGATAGGAATTACGATTTCCTCCGTTTTTGGCTCTGTTTTCGCTGTCCTTTTTTCTTTTATATTCTCTGCTTTTTTCTCTTTCGGCGCAAAGATTCCTGTTCCACTTTCTCCTCTTGTCAGCCACGGGATACGCTCCGGCTTCATTTTTTTGATGCGGTCGCGTCTTTTCTTCTCTTCTTTCGGATCCTCCGCCAGCAGTTTCAGTTCTTCCGGTGTATCACATACCTTTGCGGCACCTGCTGCCTCGAGTTCTTCTCTTCCACCGTACCCATACGATACGCCGACACAGAGCAGTCCGTTTTCTCTTGCCCCGATTACGTCATAGCTTCTGTCACCAACCATCACCACGTCGGAACGGCTGTCTTCTGCTCCGAGTCGGCGCAGCGTCTCTGCGATGACTTCTCCTTTGTCGGTTCTGGTTTCGTTCATTTCTGAACCGGTTACTACGGTAAAATACTTTCTGATTTCGAAATGCTCCAGGATCTGCTCCACGTATTTTTCCGGTTTGGACGATGCTACCGCCAGAATTTTTCCCTTCTCTTTCAGATACGCCAGAACCTCCGGGATTCCCCCGTATACTTCATTTTCAAAAATGCCCTCTGCCTCGTACCGCTCCCTGTATTTTGTGATGGCCTGCTGTGCTTCTTCGCAGCCAAGGCCTGCAAAATTCATGAAAGATTCCAGAAGCGGCGGCCCCACGTAACAGTTCAGTTTTTCCAGATCCGGCTCTTCGATGCCAAAGGATGCCAGCGCATACTGTACGCATCTTGTAATTCCAGGACCGGAATCGGTCAGGGTTCCGTCCAGATCAAATAATATCATATCTGACATACTCTTATTTCCTCTTTTACTTTTTTTATCGTATGACATGTCTTTTATTCTAGCATATCGAAATTAGAAATACAAACAAAACCGGATCAGGCTATTTTCTGCAGAGTGCACGCAGATAGCGGGTGGTCTGATTCTGAATTTCGGCAATGGCACGAATCAGGTTCCAGAGGCGCCTCAGGGACTGCCAGAGGCGGGTTCCTTTTGGTTTCTGGCTGGTTCTTTGGCTGACAAGTGTGGAAGTTTTTGGTTTCACGTTGACTTCCCACGGTTTCATGGTTCGAACAATGCCGTCTGCGCCACGCACTTTTACAGTGATGCGGTTGTAGCCTTCGGAAAGGCTCTCGGCTTTCAGACAGATTTTGTTTTCTTTCCATTCATATTCGGCTTCGGAGCCATTTACCATGCAGGAAAGAATTTCAGCCGTGTCGGCGGCTCCCTCGAGCAGAATTTCCGGGGTATAACCGGGATCTATTTCGACGCTGGTGTCGGCCGGGCGGATAATCAGGGGGATCGGCGCTTCGAAATCTTCGTCTGCTATCTGTGATAATATGAAATCGGCGATGATCTGCGGCGGTATTTGAGATGGCTCCTCCCCGGCACTCTCAGATGGAGTTTCGGCAGGCGGAGGACTGCTTTCTTCTGTTTGTAGTGGAATATCATCTGGATCTTGGGTCACCTCCTCGGGCGTGGCTGCAGCAACGGGCAGCTGTTCGTCTGTTTTGAGTTCTTCTTTCTCCGGAGACGATTGCCCGGGCTCCGTTTGTTCCTGCTTTTCTGTGTTTGACTTTCCGGCATCTGGCATTACGGTAGGCTCCTCTTTTTCTGGTGCTTTTGTTTCCGAGGTTTGATTTTCTGACTCTTTTTCGGTTGACGGAGATTCCTGCTTCGTTTCTTCCATATCAGGCTTTTCCGGTTCCGGATCTTCTGGCATCAAATTTTCCGTTCCGGATTTTTCTGAACCTGTATCTTCATAATCTGGTTTTTCTGTGTCCATTTCTCCAAAATCCGTTCTCTCCGAATCTGACTCTTCTGTCTCTGATTCTTTTGTATCTGTTTCTTCACATCCTTCCTCTGATTCCGATTCCCCGGAACCCATATCTCCTGCCTCCGGTAATTCTTCTGGCTTCCCCGATTCTGAATCTTCCGAAATTTCTTCCTCCTCTTCTTCCCACCTTTCCGCTGGTTCTTTCTCCGGATCCGGAATTACCGTCGGGGGAAGCATTTTTTCTTCTCCTTCTGTCTCTTTCTTTCCGGTCTCTGCCGGATCTGTTTTCTCTTCCGGCGGTTCTGGTTCCTGCTCTGGTTTCTCTTCTATAGGCGGTTCTTCTTCTGACTTTTCGTCCGGCAGCAGTTCCTCCGGTCCGGCTTTCCCGTCCGCATCTGTCACATCACTGTTCTCGATGATTTCAGCTTCTAATTCCACGCTTTCCACCGCACTTGCGGCCTCGCCTGTCGTCTGCTGTGTCTCCGCGTGGACTTCGATTCCCTGGACTGCCAGGAATCCTGTCATCATTGCGCATATGGTCTTTTTTCTCATCCTGCTTCCTCCCATCTTTTTCTGATCTGCTGATAAAAAATGTCCTCCTCCATTCCCAGAATTTCTGCTGCCTCGTTGAGGTACTGTTCTGCTTTTTCCTGCATGTCGAACTGAAGTGCCAGCTCTGCAGCCCTGAGCAGATTTTTCCGCCGGTTTCCATCCTGTCTGCTGCACAGAAGCCGTTCGTAATAGAGAAAGCTCTCCTGGCACCAGTCCTGTTCTCTTTCCCCATCCCCGGATTTTCCGCCAAGATAGCACGCATCCGCCAGTCTCTGCCAGATAACCGCCTCCCACTGCCCCTCCATATTCTCGCCTGCGGCCTTTTCCAGCACTTCGATTCCTTTCCGCATGGCATCTGTGTCATTTTCACGCGCCAGTTCTTCGGAAAAACTGAAATACATTCCTGCAACAGCAAGATATCTGCGGCAGCGTTTTTCTTTTTCCGGCTCCTGCTGCGTGTCATCATAAAATTCAGCCAGCAATGGCTCCATCTGCATTTTTTCCCTTGCCGCATCATCCGCCAGACAGTATTCCACAAGTTCCTGCTCCACACGCCCCGCCTGACTGAGATGGTCTGCCTTTAAGAACGCTTCCCGCGCTTTCTGGTAGTTCGGCAGACTGCCTTCTTCCACCGGATTTCCGCAGAACCAGAGATCTCCCTGCTCCTCCCATTCGTCTGCCGCCGGAAACTGCCCCCATGGCATCCTGCTGGCAACTGCAGCCGCTCCTCCTGTCAGAAAAGCAAAAACTGCAAAGATCCGCAGAGTCTTCCTGCCTTTTCGCTTTCTTTCCAGCCGCCGCAGTGCCTTTTTGACTTCTCCGGCAGACGCATACCGCTCCTCCGGCTTTTTCTGCATACACTTTTCCATCACCCGCCAGAGTCCTCTTTTCTGCCGCTTTTTCGCATGCTTCGCCATTGCCGCAAGCAGTGCGCCGAGTGCATAAAGATCGGAACGGGCGTCACACTTCCCGTCATACTGCTCCGGCGCTGCATAACCGCGGGTTCCATAACGGACTTCCACACCCGTTTCTTCTGTTCCGGCTGCACCGAAATCCACAAGGTATATTTCACCACGCTCTGTTATCATCACGTTGTCCGGCTTCAGATCCCGGTAGAAAACCGGCGGGTTCTGTGCATGGAGATAACAGAGAATCCCGCTCAGGGCAATTCCCGTTTTCAGAATTTCCCGGCTGGAAAACCGTTCTCCCTTACGCATACGCTGTCCGATAGATTTTCCGTTTACAGCTTCCATCACCAGAAAGCTTTTTGTCCCACTTTCCAGAAGTTCCACCGCACAGGGAATCCCGGGATATGAAAACTTCTGTAAAAGAAACGCTTCCCGGCGCAGTTTTTCCCTGCCACATATACTTACCTTGACTGCATACCGCTTTCCGGATCCAGTTTTCTCTGCAAGATAAACGACAGACGTTGCCCCTCTTCCGAGCACTGACAGCAGGCGATACTTCCCTCCCGGAAATTCTACTTTTCCAATGATCCCGCCTCCTCTTTTTACGTCAAAGTGTTTGTCAGTCCGATATTCTGTTTTTGTACATGGATATAAATTGAGCCGAATGGCTCTTCGATAGAGTAATATAGAATCGATTTTTCAGGACGAATGTCCAAGCGGATGAAAAATCGTGATGTAAGTATAACACAACAGCCGCCGTTTCTGCAAGAACTACAGAAGCCGACGGCTGCCAAAAAAATCGCCTGTTTTTTATCTATTTTTTCCCTCTTGACGAATCTTACATCCGTTCCGGTGCCGAGAATCCCAGCAGGTCGATGCAGGTCTCAAGTACCTCGCGGACAAGATCCAGCAGTGCCAGGTAAGATGCTTTTCTTGCCTCATCCTGCTCACTTAAGATCTTGGTCTCGTGGTAGAAGTGGTTGAACTCGTTTGCAAGCTCGTAGATATAAGCACAGATCTTATGCGGTGCTTTCTCCTCGAATGCGTTCTCCACAACGCCGTTGAAACGGGATACGGAAAGCATCAGAGCTTTCTCGCTGTCGCTCTTCGGTGCCAGAAGTGCGCCTTTCTTCAGTTCATTTCCCTCTTCTTTATATTTTCCGAGGATGGATTTTGTACGAACGATCGTGTACAGGATGTACGGACCGGTGTTTCCCTCGAAGGAAGTAAATCTCTCAACATCGAATACATAATCTTTCGATGCCTGGTTGGACAGGTCACCGTATTTAATAGCAGACAGTCCGACAATCTGTGCCGTTCCTCTTGCATCCGTATCTTTTACGCTGCGGTTCTCCACGATCTTCTGATACATCTCATCGTTGATCTCGCCGATCAGACGCTCCAGACGCATAACGCCGCCCTCACGGGTCTTGAACGGTTTTCCGTCTTTTCCGTTCATGGTACCAAAGCCGATAAAGGAAAGAACGGTATCATCATTCACCAGTTTTGCTTTTCTTGCACAGCGGAAACACTGTACGAAGTGAAGCTCCTGACGTTTGTCTGCCAGATAGCAGATCTCGTCCGGCTTGTACAGTTTCATACGCTGGATGATGGTTGCCAGGTCTGTCGTATCATACAGAGCTGCTCCATCGGATTTTAAGATCATGCACGGCGGGATCTCTTTTGTGTCTGTCTCTTCTTTGACATCAACAACGAGTGCGCCCTGGTCATAATGTGCATAACCATTGTCTTTCAGGTAATCTACCATGTCCGGAATGTACTCCTGTGCATCGGACTCACCCATCCACAGATCGAAATGAACGTCGAGGTTTCCATAGTTCTTTTTCAGATCGGCAACAGAAACGTTCATAATGTGTTTCCAGATCGCACGATATCCTCTTCTGCCCTGCTGCAGCTCTCTCGTTGCCTCGAGTGCACGTTTCTTATAGTCCTCGTCCTCTTTCGATTTGCCGCTTGCGCAAGGATAAATCTCCTCGAGCTCGCTGATCGTAAACGGTGCTTCCTCCGGGTACTCTCCCGTAAAGGACTCATCAAAATAAACAAGCTCCGGATGGCGCTCCTGCAGCTCGGTGATGATCAGTCCCATCTGCAGACCCCAGTCTCCAAGATGAACGTCACCGATCATGTTGTGCCCCATGAAGCGTCCCATACGCTTGATGCTCTCGCCGATGATCGCGGAACGGAGATGGCCGACGTGAAGCGGTTTTGCCACGTTTGCTCCGCCGTAATCTACGATGATGGTTTTCGGATTTTTTGCTTTTTCTACAGAAAGATCTTCATCGTTCTGCATTTTGGAAAGATAATCTGCCAGAAATTCCGGGTTGATTTTCAGGTTGATGAATCCCGGTTTTACGGCTTCAATTTCACCGATCACGCTGTGATCGGTCACTTTTTCTACAACTGCTTCAGCCAGCTGGATCGGTGCTTTGTGGTATGCTTTTGCAGCTGCCATTGCGCCGTTGCACTGGTATTCGCACAGATCCGGGCGGTTGGAAACGGAAACCCTTGCATAGGACGGGTCCATCTCCGCAGCGGTAAAGGCTTTTACCAGCTCTTCCTGGATAAGATCGATCAGTTTTTTCATAATGTTTCCCTCATTTTCTTCTTTACTGCAGAATCATCTGTTCTGCGTTTTGTTTCCGCGCGCTGCGCCGGGCTTCTTCCTCTTCTTTAATGCCGCTTTTCTGATAACAGTACTGGATGATATCTCTTCTTCGGATGATGCCGATGAAGATTCCCTCGTCATCCACAACTGGAACGAAATTCTGCCGCATGGACATCTCGATCAGGTCCTCGATGTTGCTGTTGATGTTGACGGACTCATAATTCCACCGTTTCGGAACCTGCCAGAGCGGGATATCCTCTGCTTCATGGTAATTCAGCAGATACCGTTCTTTTATGATGCGGAGCAGATCTCCTTCCGTCAGTGTTCCCACGTAGCAGCCCTTTTTGTTCAGTACCGGAACCGCCATGTATTTATGATATTCGATCTTCTCGATGGCCTGCCGAAGTGAGCAGTCGTCATACAGATAAGCCGTTTCACTTTTCGGTGTGATAAAAAACAAAATATTCATTCGCGTATACTCCTTTTCGTTGGTCATACTCTTGTTTGATTATACCATAAACGAATGTGAAATGTCTTTGAATCTTTCTTATATTTTCATAAACATACCGAATCTGAAACTCAAATGCCTCTTTGCTGCGCCGCAAATTGCGCTTATTTTCCAGTATAACCGACTTTCCGCAAAAAGTAAAGATCTTAAGTTTCATCCGCACACGCCGCACAAAAAATCCGCACGGATCCAGCACCTACGCTGTACCCGCACGGATTTTTCAACTCTTTTTTGTTCTATTCTCTTCGCAGCGCATCGATCGGATTCAGGTTCGCTGCTTTTACCGACGGCAGCAGTCCGAATACGATACCGATCACCATGGAGAAGACCACGGAGAAAATGATCGCCGGAATACTGATCGCCACAGGCGTCTGCGATACCCTCGAAATCACCTGTGCCATGATAATGCCGCCCAGCACGCCGAGCAGTCCGCCGATGCTGGTGAGCACCGCCGCCTCGGTCAGGAACTGGAACAGAATTCTGCGTTTTCTTGCTCCGATCGCCTTTTTCAGGCCGATCTCGCTTGTACGTTCCGTTACAGATACCAGCATAATATTCATAACACCGATACCGCCGACCAGAAGCGAAATGCTCGCGATCCAGATCAGCTGCTGGTTCGTGCTCTGGCCTAACTCTTGCAGACTCTTTGCTTTCTCCAGCAGATCCTCTGCCTGATAAGAAAGAGAATCCGTTGTATTGATCACGGATTCGTTCATGATATCCGCTGTTGTCTTTCCCACCGTGCTCATATCCTCGGTCGTTTTTGCCATCACAACGGCATTTTCCGGCTCATCATACTGGAATACGATCGGCCAGCAGACATCCGGCATCAGCACCAGCGGATAGGATTCCTGATTGTACGTATAGTAGTCATCCCTGGAATTGATGACCGGCTGAAACGAATCGGCTTTTTTGATCACGCCGATCACCGTGAACGGCTCTCCCATGATCTCGATCGTTTTGCCGACCGGCGACTCATCCGGGAAGAGTGTCAGCACTGCGGTATCGTCGAGGAGGACAACTTTGTGGATCTTCGAGAAATCGCTCTCCACAAAGCCGCGTCCCTGATAAATCTGATAGCCGCACGTCGACAGATAATTTTCATCCACGCCAAGCGCCTTCGCGCTGTCCAGTGTTGTGTTTCCTTTTGCGATGCCGCTCACATACGTTCTTTCGGTGTAAAACGATGCATTTTCCGCCTGATCCTGCTCGCGGATCCGCTTTTTCTGGTCATCGGACAGTTTCGACACGCCGCTTGGCAGTCCGTTGTCCATCCAGTAATTGCCGTCGCCCTGCTTTAAGCTGACGGTCACGTTGTTGTTTCCGGCTCCGATCAGGTTCTGTTTGATCTGCTCATTCGTTCCCTTGATCGTGGAGACAATCGAAATGATCGACGCAATTCCGATGATAATACCCAGCATCGTCAGGAAGGAACGCATTTTGTGTGACCAGATTCCCTGAAAGGAAAGTCTTACATTTTCTAACATGGTGCGCCTCCTTAACTGTTGTAATAATCCGATGAACTGGATTCCTTCGTGTCTGCGCCTTCCACCACGGTTTTGCCGTATGGGAATGCAATGTAATCCTCTTCGGAAAGACCGCTCTTCACTTCGTAATAGCTGCCCCACAGAAGTTTTCCGGTTACCACATTCTGTTTCTTTAATTTATCATTTTCATCCCGGATATAAACGAATTTCTGTCCGTTCTCCTCACGGATGAATTCTTTGCTGACGTACAGGCCGTTGCCGTTTTCTACATCGTTTCCGACAGTGATTGCAATCTCGATCCAGTCGCCGTTTTCAAAACCTTCTCCGCCCTCCGGGATAACGGCTGTGAACGGGTAGAAGGAGGCTGGTGTCTCGCTGTAGGACATGTAGCTTGTTGTCGGGTACGGGGAAATCTCGGTTACGGTTGCCGCTGCAAAAGCACCCGAAGACCAGGAAGTCACGTTGAGTTCGTCGCCGACTTTTACCTGATCGAGATACGTCTCGCTTAAGTAGCCGCGCACGTACAGACCTTCGTTTCCGCTGACCTGGATAAAGGCGCTTCCGTCGTTGGACGGGTTTTCTGCATTTCCAACCTTCTTTACCACACCGCTGATCGTCGCTTTTACGGTCTGGGAATCCAGGGATTTCTGCGTATTTTTGACTTTGAGTTCCTCTTCCTTCTGATCCAGCTTCAGACCACGGATCTGGCTCTCTTTTTCGCTGATGGCTTTTTTCAGCTCATCTTTTGTGTAGGTCATCTGGGTATCATCACCGGAAGAAGTATTGTTGTTGGCGCTGCTTCCTGTGGATGATGTAAAGAGGGACTGTACCGATGCTTTTTCACCGTAGAATACGGTTTTTGCTGTTGTCTGCACTGCTTCCTGTGCACTTTCGCTCTGCGGTTCCGCTTCCGGTTCTGCCGGGACTTTGGTCGGCGTCGGCGTTTCCGTCGGAACTGGGGTCTCGCTCGGCACCGGAGTTTCTGTTGGAACCGGCTCTGTGGTCGGAATCGGTGTTGTACTTGGTTCCGGGCTGATGGTCGGCTCTGGAGTTACACTCGGTCCCGGCGTAACGCCCGGGGTCGGAGTTACACTTGGTGCCGGGGTAATCGTTCCTTCTTTTACCGCCACATTTGCAGTGCTGACTGCCATGGAAGTACCCTTGTCATTTTTCGCTGTCACTTCTACTGTGTAGATTCCGGCATCCTCTTTTGTGATGTTTTCTTTTGTGTAAGTATCCTTAAAATCTCCGTCGATTGTCTTTCCGTTGTGTTTCCAGACGTATGTGTAAGTGACATCTGTTTCGGTGTTTTCCGTGAAATCGTCTGTCTCTCCGCTTCCATTTCCGGCTTCACCCGGCTGTGTCACATCGTCCTCGGACGTACTCTCGGTTTTATCATCCGTTTTATCGTCAGCTTTCTCATCCGGCTTCTCTTCGGTATCTTTCTTCTCATTGATTCCGATTTTCAGCTTCAGCCCGCCGCCCTCTGCCACCTCTGTGTTGGCAAGCGGCGTGGTAATTTTTACTTCCGGTGCATCCGCCGACTCGGATTCTTTCAGACTCAGGACTGCTTCATACGAAGTCTCGTATGCTTTCGCAATCTTCGTTCCATCCTGCTCCCACACGGTTTCCAGCGCCTCTGCGGCTTTGTTTTCCTCATGAATCTCCAGGCGGAACCAGTATCCTTCGCTGTCCTCTTCTTTTTTCGTTCCCTTTTCATCCGCGTATCCTGCCATCTGATTCAGGAATCCGCCTGTCAGGACTGTTCCCGGTGCGCAGAGATAGGTGTATGGGTCTTCCTGCGTTCCTTCTCCTTTGTATGGTTTGGAACCAAATACAAGCTTATTCGTACTGCTGTACAGAACAGCATCCTCGTACGTCGGCTCCGGTTCCGGGGTCGGAATCGGTTCGTCCGGAAAATCCGGATCGATGGGTTCATCTGGAAAATCCGGAAAGTCGGGATCTTCCGGGAAATCCGGCTCCACCGGATCCAGCGGGGTATCCGATACCGGTTTTGTCTTTTTCAGCTTTTCCAGTTCTTTTTCACTCTGCTGGATTTTCAGCTTTGTCTGTGCAAGCTGCAACTGCTGCGTTTCCAGATCCAGCTCGATCATGCTGGTATCGTATGTCATCAGCGTGTCTCCGGCATTTACCACATCGCCCTCTTTGACGAGAACCTGGGAAATGGTCTGGCTGTCGGAAAGATAGATGTTCTGGGAAGCCGTCGATGTGATCTGGCCTTCCATGTTCATGTTGTCTCCCCAGTAACCACTCGTAAAGTCACTGACCGGATACACTTTTACGGTCGTCTTCTGCGCCTGGCGGATGCCGTAATAACCGCCGACACTGACACCGCCCACGGCAACTGCGGTCACAACTGCAATCGCGGCTTTCTTTGCGGCTTTTCCTTTTTTCATGTTTCGACCACCTCCTTCGATTTCATCATTCCGTCGCGGATCTCCACGGTGCGCTGTGCCATCGATGCGATCTCCGCGTCATGCGTAATCATCAAGATGCTGACACCCTCGTCGTTCAGGCTCTGGAACAGCTCCATGACCTGTTCGCCGGAATGGGAGTCGAGCGCTCCGGTCGGCTCATCGGCCAGCAGAATTTTCGGATGGTTGACGATCGCTCTTGCAATCGCCACTCGCTGTTTCTGGCCGCCGGAAAGCTGGGTTGGTTTGAAACTCATACGGTCGCCGAGCCCCACCCGCTCGAGGGCAATCGCCGCCCGCTCTCTTCTCTCTTTTTTCGGCACGCCCGCATACGTCAACGGCAGGCATACATTTTCCATTGCGCTCTGTCTTGCAAGGAGTTGGAAGTTCTGGAAGACAAAGCCGATTTTCTGCAGGCGGATGTCCGACATCTGATTGTCACTGCATTTGCTGATGTCCTGTCCGTCGAGGATCAGCCGTCCGCTCGTCGCCTGGTCGAGGCAGCCGACAATATTCATCAGTGTTGTTTTTCCGGAACCAGAAGGACCCATGATCGCAACGTACTCGCCTTCTTCCATGGAGAAGTTGATGTTTTTCAGAACCGGAACCGGGATTTTGCCCTGCATATATTCTTTACAGATATTCTCTAATTCCAGAATCACGGCTGCACCTCCCCGTCCTCCGCCGATCCGGCTTCCTGTGTGTCTGCCGCGTCGTTCTCGCCAGCTTCACCACCGTCGGTGCCGCCGATCACGTTCGTCGTATCTTCCTCACCGCTGTACTCTGCGCCATCCATGGTATTGTCGACCATGCCGTTTTCATCCTGCGTCATACCGTCGTCGCCCATTCCATCGTCGTTGTCAAGCATACCGTCATCCATCATTCCGTCATCTTCGCCGCCGGCCGGATTGCTCTGTCCCAGCGAACCATCGGTGCTGACGACCGTCTTCATGCCCTCTTCCAGACCATCCTCCGGGAAGGTGATGGCATCCTCCTCTTTGAGACCATCAGTGATCTGATATTCCATCATATTTTCATCGTGTGTTCCAAGAGTTACACTTCGTTTTTCCAGTTTTCCATTTCCATCATCAGCCCAGACATAAGGATTGCTGTCGATATCGTTGATAAAGTAATCGGACAGCCAGATTCCTGTTTTGACTTCCTGCTGGCCGACATCCGGCTCTACGTAAACGTGCTGACCGAGCATCAGGCCATTTGTTCCATCGAGCTGTACATAAAACGGATAGTTGCTTGACTGCGTCATACCGTCTCCCGAACTGTTGTAAACGTTGTTGCTTCCTGTCCGTGCATTTTCCCGATCAATCTTTGTCACGGTTCCGGTCCAGGTCTGATTCTCATCTACACGAGAATGCACGATCACCTTGCTTCCTTCCGTAATCGAACCATCGCTCATATTCTGTTCATTGATCTGGCCTTTTACACGGAAATTTCCCGTTGCAAGAACAGTCAGGAAGGAATTGTCGGAGCTGTCACCGGAGTAAGCGCCGGCGCTGCTGTCATCGTTGTTGATTGATTTTACAACACCGGCGATTTCGCTGATCACGGTCGCATTGGTGATGTTATCGTTTAATTTATCAATCTCCGCCTGTTTTGATTTTCCTTCATATTCTTTTTTCTTTAAATCCAGCTCCGCTTCCTGAATTTCCAGTGTGATGCTTGCCTGCTGGTCTTTTGATGCCTGCTTTTTGTCTTTGTAAAGCTGGTTGATATTGGTATTCATACTTGAAAGTTCATTGTTTATGCGTTCCAGATCCAGCTGCGCCTGCTCGAGGTCACTCTGGAATTTCTCGGTATCGTAGGAGAACAGCGGTGTTCCGACCTGAACCTCCTGACCGACTTCCACATAAACTTCCTTTACCTTTTTCTCGCTGTTTTTCTCTACCTTCCAGGTATTTTCCGACTCCACAACACCGGCATAGCGGTTTTCCATTCCATTTCCGGTTCCCAGATTGGTCAGGGCTTTTACAGTATTGACATAGACGACGTTATCGTCCTCTTTTGTACTGTTTCCAAGGAAATGCCATGTCACTCCCCCTCCGGCTGCCGCCAGCACTGCGACTGCGCACACAATCGCGATTATTTTTTTCTTCATATGCTTCCTCCCACTTTTCTATTTTACAAATTAATTTTCTGCTTTCCCAAGTTAGTTCTATCGTATCACATTTTGTTTTTTGTTTTCTTACTTTTTCCTTACTCTTTTTTTAGCAAATACTGGCTTTTTCTGAAAATAGATTTTTGTTTTTGTCATTAAAAACCTGCCTCCGTGTTTATGACGGAAAGCAGGTTTTCTTTCGAATCTGTTAGATTTTATTTTTTATGCTACAAGTTTCATCTCCCGCAGAATGCGGTATACGAGATAACAGATCAGCGCTGCACAGACCAGTTTGAACAGAAGCGGAACGACGGCGAACACGATTTTAAATCCAAGCCAGATCACGCCGATCGGGAGAAGAATAGTGGCGCATGCGCCGAGGACTTTTCCTCCAAATTTCAGCAGAAGTCCGACGATCCCAAATAGAATTCCAATTCCGCAGAGCAGACCAAAACAGGTTGCCAGCATGACTAATGTAACTAACATAGTGATTCCTCCTTGTCTTTTTCTCTATGTGTTCCACTTGCTGTGGATGTTTCCGTATCTTTCTTACAAACCATATTGTAGCACTTTTTTCCAGCAAAACAACGGGGAAGACGGGGAAGAATTTCTTAAGTTTTTCTTTACACCGATCGAGTGAAACCTAAAAAAGGACAGACAACGCTGCACTTCTGCAAAATTGTCTGTCCTGTAAATTACAAAATTTTCTTTACTCTTCTGTTGTCTCTTCCTCAGCCTGCGGCTCAACCTCAAGACCAAGCTCTTCCAGCTGTGCTGCGTCAACCGGTGACGGAGCCTCGGTCATCAGACAGGAAGCATCTTTTACCTTCGGGAATGCGATGACGTCGCGGATGCTGTCCTCTTTTGCCATCAGCATAACGAGACGGTCCAGTCCGTAAGCCAGTCCGGCGTGAGGCGGAACTCCGTATTTGAAAGCATCCAGAAGGAAACCAAATCGCTCATGTGCCTGTTCCTTTGTGAAACCAAGCATCTCAAACATCTTCTCCTGCACATCGTTCTGGTGAATACGAACGCTTCCTCCTCCGATCTCAGTACCGTTCAGAACGATATCGTAAGCTTTTGCACGAACTGCGCCCGGATCGGTATCCAGAAGCGGCAGATCCTCGTCCATCGGCATGGTGAACGGGTGATGCATTGCGGTGAAACGGTTCTCCTCATCGGACCACTCCAGAAGCGGGAACTCGGTAATCCATACGAAACGGTACTCGTTCTTGTCGAGCAGTCCCATCTGCTCTGCCAGTTCCAGACGAAGTGCGCCAAGAACGTTCCAAACAATCTTGTTGCGGTCTGCTGCGAAGAGAAGAAGGTCTCCAGCCTGTCCGTCCATGGCTTTGATGAGGGCTTCCATCTGCTCCTCTGTCATAAATTTGGAGAAAGAAGATTTCCAGCTTCCATCCTCATGGATTGCAATGTATGCAAGACCTTTTGCACCGTAACCTTTCGCAAACTCAACGAGCTTGTCGATTTTCTTTCTCGGCATTGCGCCCTGTCCCTTTGCGTTAATACCGCGGACAGAACCGCCGTTTTCAAGTGCGCCCTTAAATACAACGAACTCGGTATCTTTTACGGTCTCGGAAACATCAACCAGCTCCATACCGAAACGCAGGTCCGGTTTGTCGGAACCGAAACGGTTCATAGCCTCTTTCCAGGTCATTCTCTGGATCGGGAGCTGTACCTCAACGCCGAGCACCTCTTTGAACAGGTGTGCCAGCAGTCTCTCATTGACATCGATAACATCATCTACATCAACGAAAGCAAGCTCCATATCGATCTGGGTGAACTCCGGCTGACGGTCGGCACGCAGGTCCTCGTCACGGAAACATTTTGCAATCTGGAAATAACGGTCATAACCGGAACACATAAGGAGCTGTTTTAACACCTGCGGACTCTGTGGCAGCGCATAAAAACTGCCCGGATGCACACGGCTTGGCACAAGATAATCACGTGCTCCCTCCGGTGTACTCTTAATCAAAATTGGTGTTTCAATCTCCAAAAATCCTTCATCTGCCAAAAACTGACGTGCGACCATAGCAACTTTACTGCGCAAAATCAGATTACGCTGCAAATCCGGGCGACGCAAATCAAGATAACGATATTTCAAACGAAGTTCGTCTTTTGTTTTTGAATTCTCCTCAATTGGGAATGGTGGTGTTTCCGATTCAGAAAGAATCCGGATATCGGTGGCAACCACTTCAATCTCACCGGTTTTCAAATTCTCATTGATCGCACCGGAACGCTTTGTAACAGTTCCTGTAACAGCCACAACAAACTCACTTCTTAATTTTGCTGCTTTTTCAAACCCTTCTTTTCCAACATTGCTTTCTTCGAAAATAAGCTGGATAATACCGGAACGGTCTCTTAAATCCACAAAAACAATTCCGCCTTTGTTACGACTTTTCTGAACCCATCCCATCACGGTAACGGTTTGAGAAATATTTTCTGTTGTTAATTCCGCGCATCGGCATGTGCGCTTTAATCCTGTCATTGACTCTGCCATAATAACCTCCATAGATAACCCGATTGTATCGGTTTGTTTTGCTAATTAATCTGCGTAAATCATTTCAATCTCTTCATAGCCATCTGCCATGAGCTGTTCCTTTTGGAATTTTTTGTTCTTTTTCATAATATTAATAGCAACAATAATTCCTTTTTCTCTTTCGGCTTTTGCCTTTTCGATTACTTCTGCGATTACATCCGCAGATGCTTTTTTATCAATCAAATAGGCTTTTTTCTGAGCTGCCGACGGCACTTTGTAATCACGCTCTAAAAGCAGCATAACAATACGCTCAAATCCAATGGAAAATCCACATGCACATGTGTTATTTCCGGTGAACTTTCCAATCATTTCATCGTAACGTCCGCCGCCACCGACAGAACCGCCAAACTCATCCATCGCAATTTCAAAAATTGGTCCGGTATAATAACTCATACCACGGACAAGTGTCGGGTCAAAAACAATTTTAAAATTTGCTGTTTTAACTTTTTCTACTGTAGAAATAATAGTCTCCAAATCTTCGGCAGATCCCTCTTCCAAAAACTCGCCAAGCGTATCTTTCATATAGCGTACGCCCTCAATATCACTTGTTACTGTCTCAAATAAAGTCTTACATTTTTGTACGGATTCACCGGCATAACCAGCCTCTAAAAGTTCTGCCACAACGCCGTCCATGCCAATCTTGTCCATCTTATCAAGAATGATAAACACCTCGTCGTATTCTTCTTCCGGGAATCCGCAGAAAGCAGCCATTCCTTTTAAGATTTTACGATTATTAATGCGGATAGTAAAGTTTTCAAAATCCAGTTTACCAAGCAGCGTCGTCGTTGCGAGAATCAATTCAATTTCCGCTAAATTTGACGGCTCGCCCAAAATATCAATATCGCACTGCATAAACTGACGGTAACGTCCACGCTGCGGTCTGTCAGCAC
>ERZ827498.2566-NODE-2566-length-16976-cov-3.946457_pt1 | contig 16976 bp, 10 predicted proteins | sample MGYA00519865_ERZ827498 | MGnify/ENA primary metagenome ERZ827498 (study PRJEB31778, sample SAMEA3449328) | human gut metagenome | biome: human gut; feature: human-associated habitat; material: faeces | place: United Kingdom | collected 2010/2012 ...
GTGCTGGACTTGTTTGCAGGCAGCGGGCAGATGGGAATCGAGGCGTTGAGCCGCGGTGCGGCATCAGTGGTATTTGTAGATCGTTCCGCACGTTCCCTACAGGTGACACGGGAAAATCTGGAATCGGTACAGTTTGCAGAACAGGCACAGCTGCACCAGACAGAGGCACAGTCGTTTTTGCAGTCCACTGCTATGCAGTTTGACATTGCCATTCTGGACCCGCCGTATCGAAAGGGCATGCATGAAAAGCTGCTGCCGCTGTTGGCAGAACATATGGCGGATAATGGCATTGTCATCTGCGAACACGAAACCGGTTTGGAAATGCCCCAGTCTGTAGGCGTTCTGGAACAGAAAAAGCAGAAAAAGTACGGTGCTATTACAGTCACCACCTACATTTGCAGAAGGGACTGAGACACATATGGAACGAATTGCGGTTTGTCCGGGAAGCTTTGATCCCGTTACAGTGGGACATCTGGATATTATCACCCGTGCATCGAAGCTGTTCGATCAGGTGATCGTGCTGGTGTCCAAGAACATCATGAAGAATAACGCCTGCTTTTCGCCGCAGGAACGCAGGGACATGATCCTGTGTGTCACACGGGATCTGCCCAATGTGACGGTGGATATTTCTGACGGACTGCTGGCGGATTATGTCAAAGACGCAGGAGCAACGGCGATCGTCAAAGGCTTGCGTGCGGTGAGTGACTTCGAATACGAGTTCCAGATGGCACTGGCGAACCGGAAACTGTACGCCGGAGCCGAAACCGTCTTTCTGACTACAACTTCAGAGAATATGTACCTGAGTTCCAGCGTGGTGAAACAGATCGCTGCATTTGGCGGTGACATCAGCCACTTTGTGCCGCCGGAAATACTGGATATGATTGTAAAACGATTGGTAAAGGAGAAGCTGTCATGAATATAGAAGAAATTTTAGATGATATGGACGACCTGCTGGATCGTTCCCGCCCGATTCCGTTTGCCGCACATAAGGCTGTGATCGATGCAGACCGCATGCGGGAATTGCTGAATTCTGCACATCTGAATATTCCGGCAGAGATCAAGCGTGCAAAGCTGATCGATTCTGACTGCGACCGCATTATCAATGAAGCCAGAGAAAAGGCGGAAGCAATCATACAGGACGCGGAAACCCGTGCAAGCCGCATGATCTCGGAACAGGCGATTTTGCAGGAAGCCAAAAAGCGTGCACTGGATATGCTGACAAAGGCACAGAACGGCTCCAATGACATTAAAGATGCTGCGGAAAAATACGTCAATCGTTTGCTTGATGAAGCACAGGATTATTTCCGGAACAACTTACAGGAAGTACAGCAAACGAAAGACAAGATTAACAGCGTAAAAAAGTAAGAAAATAAAGAAAAATCCGAAAATTTATATTTTTTCTTATAAATAGACATATCTTTTTGCTATACTTAAATTATGAAAATCATGAAGCAAATTTATGTAGAGATGCACCGGAAAAAGTTTGTTTCATAAGGTTTCTTGAAAAGAAAGCCAAAGGAAGGACGGGATAGATTCATGGATAAAATTGATGCCATGTTAATCACATTGTTACAGGAAAATGCCAGAGCACCATTGAAGCTGCTTGCTTCGAAGGTATTTTTGTCGGCTCCGGCGGTTTCTTCCAGAATCGATAAGTTGGAAAAGCAGGGAATCATTCTGGGATATAATACCGTAATTGACAGGCAGAAGCTGGGTTATCATATTACCGCTTTCATCAATCTGGAGTTGTCGGCAGACCAGAAGTCGGAGTTTTATCCGTTCATTAACAGCTGCCCCAACGTGCTGGAGTGCAACTGCATTACCGGTGTGTACTCCATGCTGATCAAGGTGGCATTTCCGTCCACGCAGGAACTGGATACGTTTATCGGAAAGATTCAGCGTTTCGGAAACACCTCCACCCAAATCGTGTTCTCCACGCCGGTGCCGCATCGGGAAATTATCGTAGAACCGAATTCGTGAGGGCATTTGTAAAAATACGTTTTGTACAGCCGCAGTGTGCGTATCACATTGCGGCTTTTTTGCGTTTCTTTGCGGAAAAATTGACTTTTTGCGATTTAGCTGGTATAATAGGAGTGACCTTATTTTTCACGAACGTGAACCACTTTTTCAATTACAGGAGGTGCATGAAATTTGCTGCATATTCTTATTGGCGGTGCCGGCTGCGGAAAGTCCACATGTCTGATTCAGCATTTGCAGAAGCAGCTGGAAGCAGGCGAACAGATTCTGACTTTGGTGCCGGAGCAGTTTTCCTACGAATTTGATCAGAAACTCTACCGGATCCTCGGGCCGGTTGCATTTAACCAGCTGGAAACCCACAGCTTCAAATCTCTGGCACGTGCGGTATTCCAGCGGTTCGGCTGCGTGCCGGACGGCAAGACCAACGCGGACGAACTGACCAAAATGGCACTGCTGTATCAGGCGGTGTTGCAGGTTTCGGAACGGGAGAAAAAATTGCAGCTGTTGGGAAAACAGTGCCGGCAGGCTTCGTTTATCAGCGAATTGGCAATGATGTTTACCCAGTTTCGCCGCAGCGGAATCCCGCCGGAACAGCTGTACAATTCCAGTGCGGAACTGAACGGCAGATTGCAGGAAAAGATGCTGGACGTGTTTGAGATCTATCAGCGGTATGACCAGCTTCTGGAACAGCACCAGCTGAAAGATACAGAAACGGACTTATCCGAAGCGGCTGCGATTGCCAATGGTCATGATGCATTTCTGGGTGATGTGATCTTTCTGGACGAATTCGAGAGCTTCACAGAAGATGAGTACCAGGTGCTGTCTGTGCTGCTTTCGTCCGGCAAGGATTTGTATATCGCACTCCGCATGGAGCACACCCGAAAGGAACCGTTCTCGCTGTTTGCCGCCGTGCAGGAAACATTTTGCAAGATTCAGGATATGGCAAAAAAACTGCGGATTCCGGTGGAAACGGAAGTGTGCGATACCCCGTACCGATTTCAGGCAGCTGAACTCAGCTGGCTGAACCAACACGTTTTCCGGAATACCCAGCCGTTTTCCGGAGAAGCACCGCACCTGCATATTTTGGAAGCGCAGTCGCCCACAGAGGAAGTGGACTACGTCTGTGCAACCATTCGGCGGCTGCTGGCGAAAGATCACACGCTCCGCTGTCGGGATATTGCCGTGCTGTCCAACCAGATGACTGATTACCGGAGCATTCTGGAAACGGCAATGGAACGCTATAAACTGCCTTACTACATGGACGAAAAAGAGTCGATGCTGTACACGCCCCTGCTGGTGTATCTGCATACGCTGCTGGGCATTTTGCGGCAAACCCGTCCGGACACAGAATTACTGATGCGTCTGGGAAAGACCGGTCTGACTTCCTGCTCCGTCGAAGAAATTTCCGATCTGGAAAACTACTGCTATATGTGGCAAATCGACGGAAAAACGTGGAATACGCCCTTTACTGCGGGGAATTTTGCATCAGCAGAAGCGGTTCGTCTGAAATTATTGACCCCGTTGCAGGAACTGCGGGAAAAACTGAAAGGGCAGCATACCGGTGCGGAATTTTGCAGCATGCTGTACCAGTTCCTGACAGAACAGCAGGTGGAGGAGCAGTTAAACCGTCAGCTGAAAGTGATTGCAGATGAGCAGAAACGCATGCAGACTTCCGAGGAGTGGGCACTGGTCTGGAATAGCTTTATCGATATTCTGGAACACCTGTCCACGCTGTACCGGACACTGGAAATGGAATTCTCGGAGTTCAGCACAGTGTTTGCGGCGTTGACCGGCAACATTCAGCGTGCTACGCCGCCGCGGACACTGGACGCTGTGCTGATCTCACAGGGCAGCACCGCACGTCTGAATGCTCCGAAAATCGTTTTCCTGCTGGGTGTCTGTGAGGGAACATTTCCTGCATTTCCCGGCGGCAGCATGGTTTTTTCGGAACGGGACTGCGAATTCCTGCCGGAAGACGTGCGGCTGTCTGTGGCAAAGCCGGCGGAAAGCCAGATGGCAGATGCACGCCTTGCCGCGTATAAGCTGCTGTCCTCTGCCTCCCATGCACTGTATCTGACCTATCCTGTGGTAGACGTGACTCATCAGAAGTGTTACCCGTCTGCGGTGATCGCACAGATACAGCGGACGTTTCCGGAGGCGGAAACCCTGCATCAGAATTGTGCATCGCTGGAACCTTCGTATTACAGCGTGACGATGCATGCGGCGTATTATCAGTATGTGCAGAATTATGCGGCACATAACACCGACACAGCCAGCATAGAACAACTGCTGCTGGATGATGCGTCATTTTCTGAGAAACTGAAACGTCTGGGGAAACTTGCCGAGCAGCGTTCAGAAGATGCCCCGCTGTTTTCGATTTCCAGTCCGGAACTGATGCAGCAATATCTGGGCAATACCATGCAGCTTTCCGCATCTTCGTTGGAACGCTATCAGAAGTGTCCGTTCCGGTATTACTGCAATGACATTCTCCGGCTGTACCAGCGGCAGAAGGTGCAGATGAACGCTGCCAACTACGGCAGCATGGTGCACTATTGTCTGGAACAGCTGCTCCGAAAATACGACAAGAAAAGCTTTCTGGCACTCACTGCGGAACAGCTGCAACAGGAGATACAGACATCTGCGGCAGTGTACTGGCAGGAGAACATGGGCGGTGATTTTTCCAAGAGCGAAAGAGAACAGGCGGCATATCACCACGCTGTAGAAGAAGTTCTGCCGGTGTGCCAGCATTTGCAGGAAGAATTCCGGCAGTCTGCATTTGTGCCGTACTGCACAGAACTGCAAATTTCTTCCGAAAATCCGAACTTTCCGCCAATTTGTCTGCACACCGAGGCGGGACAGACGGTAAAGCTGATCGGTAAGATTGACCGTGTGGACATCTGTCAGGACGGCGACCAGCAGTGGGTGCGTGTCGTAGACTATAAGACCAATGGAAAGATCTTTGAACTGGGAAATCTGCTCTATGGACTGGACATGCAGATGCTGATCTATCTGTTTTCCATTTTGTCAGAAGGCACTGCACTGGCAGGGTCAAAGCCGGCAGGCGTGCTGTATCTGCCTGCCGGAAAGGTGAAGTGCAACCTGAAGCGGGAAGATGCCGTATCACCTGCTGCAAAACGCAACCAGTCCTATCAGATGAACGGCGTTCTGCTGCAAGATGCACACCTGCTGCGGCTTATGGAGAAAAACGGCGACGGCGTGTACCTGAACGGAAAGCTGAATGCCACTGGCGGTCTGGAACTCAACAAAGGCATATTCCTGACGACAGGACAGATGAAAGGTCTGCGGCAGTACGTACTGGATCAGCTGATATACATGGCAGAACGGGTGTACCGCGGGGAGATCGATGCTCTGCCGCTGGATATGGGCAGCAAGACGGTATGTGAATACTGCGACTTCTCCAATATCTGCGGTACAAGCAGCCTTTGCCGGAAACGTCTGCGGCTGGGAAGTGCGACCGTTCAGAAAAGTGAAATGATGAGGATTCTGGAAGAACTGGCAGAGGAGGAAAAGCACTGATGGATTGGACAGAACAGCAAAAAGAAGCAATCACCCGACGGGACAGCGGTCTGATCGTTTCCGCGGCAGCGGGCAGCGGAAAAACATCGGTGCTGGTGGAACGTCTGCTGCGGATTCTGATGGACGAATCACCGGAGAACAAAGTTCCCGCAGATCATATGATCGTGGTAACATTCACCAATGATGCGGCAGCAGAAATGCGTTCCCGTCTGTATCAGGCACTGGATCAGAAATTGCAGGAACAGCCGGAAAATACGTGGCTGTACCAGCAGCAGATCCGCCTGCAAAACGCCCATATCTGCACGATCAGTTCTTTCTGCTTTGAACTGATTCGGGAAAATCTGGGCGATCAGGGAATCACCGCAGGCTTTCGCATCTTGAGTGAAACCGAAAGCAAAATGATGACTTCCAAAGCGGCGGACGTGGTACTGAACCAGTGGCACACAGACCGTGCAGAAGATATGCAGCTGTTGTGGAACAGCTTCTGTGAAAAAGACGACACCGATCTGGAAAGGCTGCTGCTGGAACTGCACAAGTTTCTGGGCACAGTACCGTTCCGTGAAAACTGGGTACAGCAGGTGCAGCAGGAACTGCAAAAGCCGCTGGAGGATTCTGCCTATTATCAGATGCTGTCGGCAGGCATGGAACAAAATCTGCAAATGATTCTGTGGCTGGCAAATGAAGCGGCAGATACTGCTTCGGAACTCTACGAATCTGTTACGGATAACAAGGCGTTGGCGTGGATCGAAGCAGACGTGCACATGCTGGAGCAGACACTTCGCATGGTGCAGCAGCAGGAATCAGATGCAGAAAAACTGCTGGAACCTTACGCAAAGCTGAAACAGGAACGGACAGGGAAAAGATTTTCCAGCAGCAAAAAGGGCTTGCTGAACGAAGAAGCCCTTGCACGTGCCAAATCACTCCGCGAAATGTATAAAGGCATGATAGAAGATGTGGCGTTGCAGATAGAAACCATTTACCCCTATACGGCGGAAGATCTAGCACAGACGGCACAGCTGATGCCGCTGTTGCTGGAACTGGAAGAACAGATTTCCGCGGAAATCTGGAAAGAGAAAGTGCGGCAGAATGCCTTGTCCTTTGACGATGCGGAACGCATGGCACTGGAACTTCTCGCAGTGCCGCAAAAAGATGGCAGAATTTTTCCGTCCCCGCTGGCAGAGGAGTTGCAGGCATACTATCAGCTGATTATGATCGATGAATATCAGGATTCCAACAACAAGCAGGACGATATTTTCAAGCTGCTCTCCCGCAATTGCATTGAACCCCAGACCGGAGCCCTGCGTTACGGGGAAAACGTTTTTCTGGTAGGCGATGTCAAACAGTCGATCTATCGGTTCCGCCTGGCAAATCCGCAGAACTTCAGTGATGCCATTGCCTCTGCCGGAAAGCCGGACAGCGTGTGCAATCCCATTGTACTGAACCAGAATTTCCGAAGCGTTCCTGCGATTCTGAACTTTGTCAACTTCGTCTGCGGCAACCTGATGACGGGATCCTGCGGCGATGTGACCTATAACGAAGCGGAGGCGTTGTATGCCGGCTCTGCCATTTCCGAGATCCTGCCGAAAGAGCAGCAGAAAGTCTGCGTGGCAGTTCTGGAACCGGATAAAGAATACGATGCAGAAATGACTTATGTCGTTCGGAAAATCCGGCAGATGATTGCAGAAAATGCACCGGTGGTGCAAAAGGACGGCACAACTCGCCCCTGTCAGTATCGGGATTTCTGCGTGCTTCTGCGAAATAATGATACCTGTGCGGCATATGCCCACGCTCTGGAAGAAGCCGGCATTCCGGTGCAGAGTCCGGAGGAAAAGGGCTATCTGAAAGCACGGGAGATCAGCATTCTGATCGACATGCTTCGTGTGCTGGACAATCCCACACTGGATACGCCGCTGGCGGCAGTGATGCTCTCTCCCATGTTCTGGTTTACGCCGGAAGAACTGATGCAGATTCGTATGCTTGCCAAAAAGTTCAAGCTGTTTCACGCGGTGCAGATCGCCATTGGTGTGGCAGAAGAGTCCGCATCGGAAAAGCTGGATTCAGTATTGGTGGAGAAGTGCCGGCATCTGTATGACACCGTACAAAAGCTGCGGCAGGACTCCGGCATGATGACGCTGGAATCTCTGATTCGGCGAATCTATGACACCACGGATTTCCTGTCTGTAATGCAGCTGGCAAAAGACGGGGAACGAAAGCGGGCAAATCTGCGTCTGCTGCTGCAATACGCCAAGCAGTATGAGGAGAACACCGACGCATTTCACGGCAGCGTGTCCGGCTTCCTGCGGTATATCGACTGGCTGCTGGAAAATAACGATGACTTTCAGCAGTCGTCCGTTTCCGCCGGTGCGGAAAACGCTGTGGCGGTAAAGACCATGCACGGCTCCAAAGGACTGGAATATCCCTTTGTATTCCTCGGCAATCTGGAAAAGGCTATGAAGTACAGGGACGGCGAAAAGAGTGCCCTGTTTTCCGAGAGAGGGCTTGCCGGATTCTGCGTGAAAGACCCAACGACCTATGTCCGTGCCAAGACTGTGCCGTTTGCAGTTTTGTGTCAGGAGGGCGAAAACGCCTACAAAAGCGAAGAACTGCGTCTGCTGTATGTGGCAATGACACGTGCAAAACAGCAGCTGTTCCTGCCGCTGGAATGGAAAAAATCCTATCTGGGGAAAAGCGGCTGTCTGACCAAGTGCAGTGCAATGATCTTGCCGGAGGGGAAACTGCCTGTCTATCTGGTACAGTCAGTGAGCAGCATGGCACAGTGGATCTGGATGTGTCTGTTCCTGCGGCATGATGCGGAATTGGCAGATGCATGTAATTTCCCGCCGCAGTACTGGAAAACGCCGGCGTGGAGCGAAAACCTGCAAATTGCCTACGAATTCAAACTGCCGGAGGAAACCGAAACGGAAGAATTGCAGGCAGAGGTGACGGCTCCGCCGGACGAGGAAACACTGGAAGAATTGCGTCGGATCACGGCGTTCCAGTATGTATCGCCGGACTGCGAACGGGAGTCCCTGCTTAGCGTTTCGGCAATTCAGGAGGCAAGACAAAATCGTGCTCCTGTCTGGAAACGTCCGGATTTCCGGCAGAAAGAGGGCAGGCTTACCGGTGCGGAACGGGGTACAGCGATCCATACCTTTTTCCAGTACGCCGATTTCCGGAAAGCGGAAGCCGATGTTCCTGCGGAAATCCGGCGGCTGCAAACATACGGCTTTTTGACACCGGAGCAGGCGGCTGTCGTAAAGCCGGAGATTCCGGAAGCATTCTTCCGCGACCAGTTGTATCAGCGGCTCCGCCGTTCCCGCATGGTACTGCGGGAAAAGAAATTTCTGGTGCAGTGTCGGGACTTGCAGGCATATCCGGAAGCTGCGGCGATCCTGCACCGCTATGAAAACTCCGACAGTATCCTGAAAGGTATCATAGACCTGGCATTTCAGGAGGAGGACGGCTTCGTGCTGGTGGACTATAAGACCGATACCGTTTCTTCGCCGGAGGAACTGGCGGACAGCTATCGGGAACAGCTGCTGCTGTACCGCGGTGCATTACAGTGCATCACGGGAATGCCGGTGCGGCAGTGCTATCTGTACAGCACACATCTTCAGAAAAGTATTGAGGTAAAATCATGATGATCAATTTAACAGATATGAAAACCGTCCGTTCGATTCTGGGACGGCACGGGTTTCACTTTTCCAAGAAGCTGGGGCAGAATTTTCTGATCGACCCCTCTGTCTGCCCGCGAATTGCCGAGGAGGGCAACGCTGCGGCAGGTTATGGTGTGCTGGAGATCGGTCCGGGTATCGGCACCCTGACACAGCAGCTGGCACTGCGTGCCGAAAAGGTGACTTCCGTGGAACTGGATCAGCGGCTGCTGCCGATTCTGGAGGAAACTGTCGGAGAATTCGAAAACCTGCACATTCTGCACGGCGATATTTTGCAGTTCGACGTGCCGCAGCTGCTGGAACAGGAATTCGCCGGTCTGCACGTGGCAGTCTGTGCCAATCTGCCGTATTACATCACTACGCCGATTCTGATGCACCTGCTGGAAAGCGGAGCGAACATCGATTCCATTACGGTAATGGTGCAGAAAGAAGTGGCGGAAAAATTGCAGGCTCCGGTGGGCACCCGCAACTCCGGTGCGATCACCGCCGCAGTGAACTATTATGGAACAGTAGAGATGCTGTTTACCGTGCCGCGGGACAGCTTCCTGCCGCCGCCGAATGTGGATTCTGCTGTCATTCGCATCGATGTGCAGAAACGCTATGCCGACCAGACACGCGATCTCCAGCACTTTTTCTCCATGCTGAAACACGGTTTTTCCCAGCGGCGGAAAACGCTGGTGAATGCACTGTCTGCAACGATGCACTATGAAAAACCGGTTCTGCTGGAAGCCCTGCATGCCATGGAACTGCCGGAAACGGTACGTATGGAGAACCTGACCATGGAGCAGCTGGTGGAGCTGAGCAACCGGTTGTCCGGAGCAACTGCGGAAAAAGTGTAAATTTTTCGGAAATTGCAGAAAAGCACTGGACAAGAGCCGGAAAATGTGGTATACTAGTAAAAACCAAACGAGTGCGTTGGATATGCACTCGGAAAGAGCGATTCCTTTAAGTTGATCCCGTGAGATTGACAAGGCGTTTCATAAACCGGATAAGATCCCTTCTGCATGTACGGTATGTTGATGCAGAAGTTGTTGTACGCACTTGCCTGTCTGAAACGGGTAAGTGCTTTTTTTGTGAATGATCTCTTAGGAGGTGTGTATGGAACAAAAAGCGATCATCATGGACGAAAGTGCCATTCGCCGTGCAGTGGCACGGATTACGTATGAGATTCTGGAACGGAACCGTGGTGCCGAAAATCTATGTATTGTGGGCATTTTGTCCCGCGGCGTTGTGCTTGCAGAACGGATTGCCCGTAAAATATACGAGTTGGAACGTGCAGAGGTGGAATTCGGTGCACTGGACATCACCCCATTCCGCGATGACCGTATTGCCGATGCCACACATTCCGCAAAGAGTACCATTCATTTTCCGGTACAGGACAAGCGTGTTGTCATTGTAGATGATGTGCTGTACACCGGTCGTAGCTGCCGTGCTGCCATTGATGCGATTCTGGCGATCGGCAGACCGCAGTGCATGCAGCTGGCAGTACTGGTGGATCGCGGACATCGGGAACTACCCATTCGTCCGGATTATATCGGAAAGAACGTTCCGACTGCACAGAGCGAAACCGTTCGGGTTTCCGTGCGGGAAATTGACGGAACCGACTGTGTTGTGATTTATCAGAACACTGATGCAGAAATGAGGAAAGAATGAAGCAAACCATTTTGATTCGTGATGTACAATTGGTGCAGGGCGGCATTTCGCCCCGTTGTGACATGCTGATTCAGGACGGCGTGATCGCAAAGCTGGGAAAAGATCTGAACGAATCTGCCCACTTTGTCATTGACGGCTCCCGCCTGACAGCACTGCCGGGGCTGTTTGATATGCATGTGCATCTGCGTGACCCCGGGCAGACACATAAAGAGGACATCTTCACCGGTTCCGCAGCGGCACTGGCTGGCGGCATCACCGGCGTGGCATGCATGCCGAATACCTCGCCGGCAATCGACAGCGTAGACACTGTCCGCTATATCTGTGAAAAAGCAGCTTATACCGGCGTGGAAATTCACCCCGTGGGCTGCATTACTAAGGGGCTGAAAGGCGAAGAAATGTGCGACTATGCGGCGTTGAAAGATGCCGGCATCTGTGCCATTTCCGACGACGGCAGACCGGTAGAGTGTGCAGAAACCATGCGGCAGGCTTTGATTCAGGGCGATGCACTGGGGCTGCCGGTTATTTCTCATTGTGAAGATCTGTCCATTATTAACGGCGGCATTGTGAACCGCGGCGTGGCTTCGGAAACGCTGGGTGTCAGAGGCATGGATCGGGCTTCGGAAGACTATATCACCGCACGGGAGATCATTCTGGCGGCTTCTGCCAATGTGCCGATTCATATCGCTCACGTCAGCACTTACGGCAGCGTGGAGATCATTCGTCACGCCAAAGCACAGGGTGTCAAGGTGACCTGTGAAACCTGTCCGCACTATTTCCTGATGACAGAGGAAGCAGTGCTCTGCGGTGATGCGGATTACCGTATGAATCCGCCTCTCCGGACGGAAAAAGACCGCAAGGCAGTGCTGGAGGGACTTCTGGACGGTACCATTGACTGTATCGTTACTGACCATGCTCCTCATGCTCCGTCGGAAAAGGCGGATTTCCGTTACGCTCCCAACGGCGTGATCGGCATGGAAACCTCGCTGGCAGCTTCGCTGAAACTGGTGCATGCTGGTCTGATGACCCTGCCGCAGCTGGTACAGAAAATGGCAGAGAATCCCCGCAAGATTCTGGGCTTGCCGCAGCATCAGCTGGCAGTAGGTGAGCCGGCAGATCTGACGCTGGTAGATCTGGATTATCACTGGACAGTAGATCCGGAAAAAATGCACTCCAAAGCGAAAAATGTGATCTGGAAGGGCAAAACACTGGTGGGCAAACCGGTGTGTACCATCACAGACGGCATCATTCGCTATCAGGATACAGAGTATTTAGAAGAAAGGAACCGATGCAATGGCTTTTGACAGACTTATCAAACGAATTGACGAACTGCACAATCCATCCGTAGCCGGACTGGATCCACGTCTGGAATACGTGCCGCAGTTCATACAAGATGCCAGCTTTGTGAAGCTGGGACATACACTGGAGGCAGCTGCTGATGCAATTCTCCAGTTCAACAAGGCGTTGATCGATGCCCTGTACGATGTGGTTCCGGCGATCAAGCCGCAGGCTGCGTACTATGAAATGTACGGCTGGGCAGGTGTCCGCACACTGGCGGAAACCATTCGCTATGCACAGAGCAAGGGCATGTTCGTCATGACAGACGGCAAACGCAATGACATTGGTGCGACCATGACTGCATATGCCACCGCACATCTGGGAAAAGTAGATGTGGACGGCGTGGAACTGGAACCCTTTGGAGCAGATGCACTGACAGTCAACGGCTATCTGGGAACAGACGGCATTCAGCCGCTGCTGGACGTTTGCGAAAAATATGACAAGGGTATTTTCGTGCTGGCAAAGACCTCGAATCCGTCCAGCGGAGAACTGCAGGACAGACTGATCGACGGCAAGCCGGTCTATGAGATCATGGGCGAAATGTGCGAAAACTGGGGCAGCAGGCAGATCGGTGCCTATGGCTATTCCGCAGTGGGTGCTGTGGTAGGTGCGACCTATCCGGAACAGCTGGCGGAACTCCGGAAAAAGCTGCCGCATACGCTGTTCCTGGTACCGGGATACGGTGCACAGGGCGGCGGTGCACAGGGCGTTGCCGGTGCATTTGATGAAAACGGCAGAGGTGCGATTGTCAACTCCTCCCGTGCCATTATGTGTGCATGGAAAAAGGAAGAAAACTGTCCGGAAACGGCTTTTGCAGAAGCTGCCAGAAGAGAAGCAATCCGTATGCGTGATGATATTACCGCATATTTATAATTTTTCAGGGCAACGCCGGTGCATTGCAAGGTGCATCGCAGGCTCTTAGATCGGAAAGGACTGGTGTCATGTCATTATTGGAACGAGGCGATAACGCCTATCTGCTTCTGGCAGACGGAACGATTTTTGAAGGTTTGCATTTTGGTGTCAAGGGAACGGCAATCGGTGAGGTAGTCTTTACCACCGGTATGACTGCTTATCAGGAAACACTGACCGACCCCAGCTATTATGGGCAGCTGGTCACACAGACATTTCCGCTGATCGGCAACTATGGTGTCAATGCAGCAGACAGCGAATCTGCACGTTCTTATATCCACGGTTACATTGTGCGGGAATGGTGCAACACCCCGTCGAACTTCCGCATGGAAGGGGATATTGACGGATTCCTGAAAGAACAGAACATTGTGGGCATCTACAACATCGATACCCGTAAGCTGACCCGTATCATTCGGGAAGTCGGCGTTATGAACGGCGTGATTACAACAGAAGATGTTTACGCCAAGAAAGAAGAGCTGCTGGAACAGGTTCGGAACTACACCATTCAGAATGCAATTCTCAGCGTGACCGGCGACGAGCCGAGAACTTATCGTGAGGGAACACCGAAGTATAAGGTCGCTCTGTACGATTTCGGTTACAAACGCAATATCCGGAACGAACTGGTAAAACGCGGCTGTGAAGTCGTAGTTCTGCCGGCAGCCACCAGTGCAGAAGAATTAAAGGCGATGCACGTAGACGGCATCATGCTTTCCAATGGACCGGGGGATCCGTCCGAAAATCAGGCGATCATCGACAATGTGGGCGAGATCGCAAAGCTGGGCATTCCGATCTTCGGCATCTGTCTGGGACACCAGCTGCTGGCACTGTCGCAGGGATGTCGGACAGAAAAGCTGAAGTACGGTCACCGCGGTGCCAACCAGCCGGTTATCGACCTGAACAGTCACCGGACTTATGTCACCAGCCAGAACCACGGTTATGCAGTTGTAGGAGAAAGTCTGGATCCGGAAGTGGGGACCGTTTCTCATATCAACGCCAATGATAAAACCTGTGAGGGAATTCGTTATCACAAGATCAATGCCTTTACGGTGCAGTTCCATCCGGAAGCACACGGCGGACCGCTGGATACCGCATATTTGTTTGACGAATTCGTTGCTGTGATGGAAAAGGAGAAGAAGTAAGTTATGCCATTGAGAAGTGATATTAAAAAGGTTCTCGTGATCGGTTCCGGTCCGATCATCATCGGACAGGCTGCGGAGTTCGACTATGCAGGAACACAGGCTTGCCGTGCACTGAAACAGGAAGGTCTGGAAGTTGTCCTCATCAACTCCAATCCGGCAACGATTATGACAGATAAGGCGATGGCGGATAAGGTCTATATCGAACCGCTGACGCTGGACGTGGTAAAGCGGATCATTCGGATCGAAAAGCCGGACAGCCTGCTGTCTACCATGGGTGGTCAGACTGGTCTGACCTTGTCTATGCAGCTGGCGGAAGAAGGCTTTCTGGAAGCCAACGGTGTCAAGCTGTTGGGTGCTGACCCGCTGACCATTCATAAGGCAGAAGACCGTCAGGCATTCAAGGATACCATGGAAAAGATCAACCAGCCCTGTATCCCGTCAAAGGTCGTAGAAACCATTGAAGATGCCGTAGATTTTGCCAAGATCATCGGCTATCCGGTTATCGTGCGTCCGGCATTCACACTGGGCGGCACAGGCGGCGGTATCGCAGACAATGAAGAAATGCTCCGCGACATCACCAAGAACGGTCTGCGTCTTTCTCCGATCACACAGGTTCTGATCGAAAAGTGCATCAGCGGCTGGAAAGAAATCGAGTTTGAGGTGATCCGTGACCGCAAGGGCAACGTCATCACCGTCTGCTCCATGGAAAATTTCGATCCGGTCGGCGTACACACCGGCGATAGTATCGTTATCGCCCCGACTGTAACCCTGACAGATCGGGAATACCAGATGCTGCGTACCGCTGCGATCAACATTATTTCCGAACTGAAGGTAGAGGGCGGCTGTAACTGTCAGTTTGCACTGCACCCCACCAGCATGGAATATGCAGTCATCGAAGTAAACCCCCGTGTATCCCGTTCTTCTGCACTGGCTTCCAAGGCGACCGGTTACCCGATCGCAAAGGTTGCCGCACGAATTGCAATCGGCTACACACTGGACGAAATTGTCAATCAGGTTACCGGCAAGACCTACGCCTGCTTCGAGCCGGCTCTGGACTACGTCGTTGTCAAGTATCCGAAGTGGGCATTTGATAAGTTTGTCTACGCAAAGCGGACACTGGGCACCCAGATGAAAGCGACCGGTGAAGTCATGGCAATCGGTACCAGCTTCGAAGAAGCCATTATGAAGGCTGTTCGTTCGACGGAACTGGGCGTAGATTCCATGAACATGAAGAAGTATGAAAAAATGCCTCTGGAAGAAATTATGGAGCGGCTGCAGGTCGTAGACGATGAGCGTGCATTCCAGCTGTATGAGGCAATGAAGCGTGGCAAGACGGTAGAAGAACTGCATGAACTGACCATGGTAGACTGCTGGTTCCTGAACAAGCTGATGAACCTGATCGAACTGGAACGGGAAATGGCTGCCAAGCCGCTGACCGAAGATCTGTACCTGCTGGCAAAGCAGTACGGCTATCTGGACGCGACCATTGAACGTATTTCCGGCAAGAAGTGCCCAATGCACCGCCATGCTGTATATAAAATGGTAGATACCTGTGCAGGCGAATTCAAGGCAGAAACGCCGTATTTCTACTCCACCTATGATGACGAGAACGAAGCGGAAGAATTCATTGAACGTCAGCACAGCGACAAGAAAAAGATTATCGTATTCGGTTCCGGTCCGATCCGTATCGGTCAGGGTATCGAGTTCGACTACTGTTCTGTACACTGCGTATGGACTCTGAAAGAAATGGGCTGTGAAGCGATCATCTGCAACAACAATCCGGAAACCGTTTCCACCGACTTCGACACCGGCGACCGTCTGTATTTCGACCCGCTGACAAAGGAAGACGTTGCCAATATCATCAACACCGAAAAGCCTTACGGCGTTGTGGTACAGTTCGGCGGACAGACCGCCATTAAGCTGACACGGTATCTGGCAGATATGGGTGTTAATATTCTGGGTACTTCCGCAGACGATATTGACGCAGCCGAAGACAGAGAGCGTTTTGACGAACTGCTGGGCAGATGCAGCATTCCGCGTCCGGCTGGTGAAACCGTCATGACGACTGAGGAAGCCCTCAAGGCTGCCAACGATCTGGGCTATCCGGTTCTGATGCGTCCGTCTTACGTACTGGGCGGTCAGAATATGATCATCGCACATTCGGACAAGGATATTGAAGAATATATGGCGATCATCACCAGCCATATGATTGAAAATCCGGTGCTGATCGATAAATATATGATGGGTACAGAAGTCGAAGTTGACGCGATCTGCGACGGCAAGGACTTCCTGATTCCGGGTATCATGGAGCACGTAGAGCGTGCCGGTGTCCACTCCGGTGACTCGATCTCCATTTATCCGGCACAGAACCTCAGCGAAAAGATTACTGATACCATCGTGCGTTATACCGGACTGCTGGCAAAGGAACTCCACGCAGTTGGTCTGATCAACATTCAGTACGTGGTATACAATAACGAAGTCTATGTAATCGAAGTAAACCCGCGTTCGTCCCGTACCGTGCCGTATATCAGTAAGGTAACTGGTATCCCCATGGTAGACATCGCAACCAAGATCATGCTGGGTGAAACCCTCCAGAGTCTGGGCTACAAGTCCGGTCTGTATCCGAAGGGCAAGTACGTTGCCGTCAAGGTACCGGTATTCAGCTTCGAAAAGCTACAGGACGTAGACACCATGCTCGGACCGGAAATGAAGTCTACAGGTGAGTGTCTGGGAATTGCAACTACATTTAACG
>ERZ827498.2575-NODE-2575-length-16946-cov-102.694216_pt1 | contig 16946 bp, 16 predicted proteins | sample MGYA00519865_ERZ827498 | MGnify/ENA primary metagenome ERZ827498 (study PRJEB31778, sample SAMEA3449328) | human gut metagenome | biome: human gut; feature: human-associated habitat; material: faeces | place: United Kingdom | collected 2010/2012 ...
AATCAAACAGTTTGGGAGAGATGTAGCCTCTGTCTGCAAAGACCTTTCCATACAAGTCTTTGGCCAGTACTTTCCATACTTTCGGATTCCTATCGTCAACATTCGCTCCTGTAAGACAAAATGTTATGATTTCTCCTCTGTCATTACACAACAGATGAAGCTTGAATCCGTGACACCATCCCATCGTTCCTTTGCCATCGGTTGCCACTCCTTTAAAAACTTTGTTGGCATAACGTCTTAGGTTGTGACATACCGGTATCATGGTGCTATCAGCAAAACTTATACCCGTACATCTTCCGAACGCAAAAAGTTTGAGGAAGAAAACTAGCTTAAAAAATACGCGTTGTTCCAGTTCTATAAATCTGTTATATGATACCGCATTAGGGAAATCACGTTTCATGTGTTCACGAATATAATAGATGTAATAGTGCTTGAAATTACGATAAGTCCCGAAATGGAAAAGGAGAAGAATAGTCATTATTTCACTATCCGATAGCGAAGCTTTTCGATTACGATGTTGCTTTCCATCAGTGACCGGAAGAAGATTTTTCTTCAATTCAGACTCAAAATTCTTATCAAACTCATCAATAATACAGAAAATTTCCGTAACTTTATCCTTGGTAATCATTGTTGTTAATTTGTAATTAATTGTTTGTCAGACTTAAATATACAAAATAATTCGGTGATTACCAACTTTTAAAGATACTTTCTTATCCCGAACTCACGTATAAATGGATTACAGATGCTTCTGTGCGGAACGTACCGGATTTTTCACAAGGGCAACATGTGGTTATTACTATAGCGCGTGAATATGGCAGTGGAGGGCATCTGCTGGGTGAAATGCTTTCCAAAGAATTGGGCATCAAACTTTATGATAAAGAATTCATACGTATGGCAGCCCAGCGGAGCGGGATGGATGAACAGTATATTGTGAAAAACGAGCAGTCCATTCCTTCCTTCTGGTTGAAGTGCATTCTTTCAAAAAATAGTGAGCAGCCATTGGAATCCAGCCTTTCTTCAGACGATGTATTATTTGTGTCGGAAAGTAAGATTATTCAGGAACTGGCCGCAAAGGAATCTTGTATCATTGTGGGACGCTGTGCCGACTTTGTATTGAAAGACTATCCGAAGGTGCTGAAACTGTTCTGTTATTCCGATTTGTCTCATTCTGTGACCCGTTGCGTGAGCGAATACGGTATTGCGAAAGAAAGTGCTGAAACGGAAATCAAGCGGGTGAATCGCAACCGCATTCATCACTATGAATACTATACGGGAGAGAAATGGGGAGAACCTCATCGGTATGATTTGATGCTGAATACCGGGGCTCTTGACTTGAAAACGGCTTGTCAGCTGGTGAGAGGAGTTTATCAGGGGTTAGAGAAGGCCTGATAAACCATTTCAGAAATTTGTGCGATAATGGCTTCCGTATCCTCCATGCTTTCCTGTGAGTCTTTGACAAAAACAACGAGGGTATAACGGTGACCATTAGGGAACTGTACAAATCCGGCATCGTTAATGGCAATGAGTTGTCCCGATGCGTTGCGGTCGCCAGTACCGGTTTTATGCCCTACGGTGACCTGCTTGTCTTGTAGAGGGTGGACTATTCTGCTTGTTCCAGTCTGACAGGTGACAAGGGCTTCTTTGATGAATTCCTGATGTGGTTTGTCGAATAAAGTCCGGGTAAGTAGAGCCTCGATGACTTCTGCGGTAGCCAGCGGAGTGCTCCAGTTTTCATAGCCAAGGTTCAGGTCCTGGTGCATGTCGTCTTCTGTGTATTGGATAGAAAAATCGTTGATTCCCAAACTACGGATATAACGGTCGGTCACCGCAGGACCTCCGGTAAATTTGAACAGGATGTCGCATGCATTATTGTCGCTTAAGTGGAGGGTGTATTCCATTAATTGCTTAAGTGAAAACTTTCCTCCGTGAGGGTACCGGTCTCTTAGCGGACTGTAAGTATTGGGCTGCAGGTCTGTGCTGTCTACGGTGAGCAAGGTATCAAAGGAGAGCTGATGTCTTTTACAGTAATCTCCCACAGCCAGTGCCTGATGTAATTTGAATACGCTCATCAACGGGTAGCGTCGGTTGTTCTCTATGGTGACAGTATCTTTTCCGTCTGCAATGATGGCTACTCCCACTTCAGCTTTTTGCTGTGAGATAAACTGATGGATATTGGTGTATAGTTCTTGAAAGCGATTGCCGGCCAATACATAGGCTGGAAATAGGATGAATAATAAGAGAATCAGACGGTTTGTTTTCATATTCGTACGGGGAAATTTATGGTATTTCTATGTCTTCTTCGTGAAGAGAGGGGATGGAAAACAAAAAGAGACCATTTCGTGGAGATAGTCTCTTTTCAAAATTCGTTTTCAGTAGATTATGCTTCAGCGCAAGGAATTACAGAAACATAGCTTCTGTCTTCGCGACCTTTCTTGAAACATACAGTACCATCTACCAATGCGTAAAGAGTGTGGTCACTACCCATACCTACGTTTTCACCCGGGTTGTGAACTGTTCCTCTTTGACGAACAATGATGTTACCAGCTTTGCAAGCTGAACCACCGAATATCTTTACGCCTAATCTCTTACTAGCTGATTCACGGCCGTTCTTAGAACTACCTACACCTTTCTTATGTGCCATTTTCTTCTACGTTTTTAATGATTAAGCAATAACTTGTTTGATTGTCAATTCAGTAAACTGCTGGCGATGACCGTTCAGTTTCTTGTAACCTTTTCTTCTCTTCTTGTGGAATACCAATACCTTGTCACCTTTTACCAAGTGAGAAGCTACTTCGCAAACCACTTTTGCACCGTCTACAGTAGGAGCACCTACAGTTACAGTACCGTTGTTGTCAACCAACAAGACTTTGTCAAATTCAACAGTTGCACCGTTTTCAGCATTCTGAATGTGGTGAACGGACAGTTTCTTGCCTTCTTCTGCTTTGAACTGCTGACCGTTAATTTCTACGATTACGTACATTTTTAAATAAATATTAAACGGGTTTCCTCCGTAAGGTGAGCTGTTCTCTGTAGCTACTTTTTTACCTACACGGACTAAAATCGGCTGCAAATTTACGGCTTTATATTTACATAACCAACTATTTATCTGAAAAAAACGGATATATTTCCTATTTTTTTATCAGTGGAAGTAAATCGGGGAAAATGGCTGTATGCGGATAGGCTGCCAGCTCTTCGCGAGTGGTCATTCCGTGAAGGATACCGGCAAAGTCAACTCCTGCATTTTGGGCGGTTTCCGCATCGACGGTACTGTCGCCGAGGTAGAGAATCTGCTCTTTCGGGCAGTTCAGGCGGGAAGCGGCCTGCAGCAGACCTTCGGGTGAGGGCTTGGCTTCTTTCACGTCTTCTCCTCCTACGATGATGTCAATGAATCCTTCGGGGAATATTTTCCCCATCAGCTCCATGATGCGGTAGCGGTACTTGGTGGAGATGATGCCGATACGGGCTCCATTGGCTTTCAGGGCGCGTAGCACTTCTTCCGTTTCAGGGAAAAGTACGGTATTGGCCGTCATGTGCTGGTCGGCTTCCTTGACGTATTCTTTTCGGAATGTCTCCAGCGTGTCCGCATCGGTTATTCCGGTCATGATGGAAAAGGAATCAACCAGCGTCTTTCCGATGGTACGTTTGATGGAGAGGTCGTCCACCTGATGGAATCCATGGCGTTCGAGTACGTTTCTGTAGCACATCACAATGCCCTTGGAAGAATCGGCCAAGGTATAGTCAAAGTCAAATAAATAGGCTTGGTAAGATTTCATACGATTTTACTCTATATAATAAGGTATATGTTCTATATCTAAAAGTGACTGTTTGCGCGAGATGCCGCCGGCGTATCCGGTCAGGCTTCCATTGCTTCCTACTATGCGGTGGCAGGGAATCAGGATGCTGATGGGATTGTGTCCGATGGCATTGCCTACAGCTTGTGCCGCCATGTGAGGCCGTCCTAAACGGCGGGCGGTTTCCACGGCTATATCTTTGTAGGTCCGGGTTTCTCCGTAAGGAATGGTGGATAAGATTTGCCAGACGGTCTGCTGAAAATGAGTGCCGGAAGGTTGCAGGGGAGGGCAGAAATCGGGTTGTCGGCCGGAGAAATAAATGTCAAGCCATTGCCGTGTCTGAAGCAGCACCGGAGTTTCCTTCGCCATGGCTTCTTCTTTCAATCCGTGACCGAAATATTTTTGTCCGTCGAACCAGAGGCCGCAAAGTCCGCTTTCCGTGGCAGCCAGTGTGATTCTTCCCAACGGAGAATCATAGTGACAGGTGAAAGTCATTTTCAACAGTATTTTTGAGGTGAAAAAGTAGAAAAATGATATGATTTACAGTCCCGAAAAAACGCCTTTGCGTTTAGCTAAAAACGTAAGTGCGTTTTAAGTAAAACGCAAGTACGTTTTGGTTCAAACGCAAGGGCGTTTAAGATAAAACGTAAAGGCGTTTTTGAGAAGGCGTCCTTACGTTTTTTTTACTCTTTTATTCCATAGGTTGATAGTTCTTGGCAAGTCCTCCTTCACTCGTTTCCTTGTACAAGGATGGAAGGTCGTGTCCGGTCTGCTTCATAACCTCTACTACCTTGTCGAATGACACCCGGTGATGTCCGTCGGTAAAGGCTGAATAGATATTCGCATCGAGTGCACGTGCGGCAGCATACGCATTACGCTCTATACAAGGAATTTGTACCAGTCCACATACCGGGTCGCATGTCATACCCAAGTGATGTTCCAGTCCCATCTCGGCTGCATATTCTATCTGGGCCGGACTGCCTCCGAACAACTGGCTGGCTGCCGCAGATGCCATGGAACAAGCTACTCCCACTTCGGCCTGGCATCCAGCTTCAGCTCCTGAGATGGAAGCATTGTGCTTGACGATGTTTCCCACCAGTCCGGCAGTCGCTAATGCCCGCAAGATACGTGCGTCGCTGAAGTCGCGGCTTTTCTGCAGGTGATACAAGACAGCCGGAACCACTCCGCAGGCTCCACAGGTCGGTGCGGTAACGATTTTTCCTCCTGAAGCATTTTCTTCACTGACAGCCAGTGCGTATGCGAATACCAGTCCGCGTGAGCGAAGAGAGTCTTTATAGCCTTTCGAACGAATGTAATAAGCCGATGCCTTGCGGCGCAGATTCAATGGGCCGGGCAATACCCCTTCGGCATCCAGTCCGCGATGGATGGCGGCTTTCATGGTCTCCCATACCTCTGCTAGAAAATCCCATATCTCCGGACCTTCGCATTGCTCCACGTATTCCCAGTAGCTGCGTCCGGTGTGTTCGCACCAGTACAAAATCTGGCTCATGGTATTCATATTGTAAATATCGTTGGTGGCTGTGCGGTCGTGTCCTTCTTCGGCCAGTGCACCACCTCCCACACTGAATACGGTCCATTCGTCCAGCTTTTTCTTTTGTGCATCGAAAGCTTTGAAAGTCATTCCGTTCGGGTGGAAAGGAAAGAAAATATGTGGTTTCCAGAGAATTTCTACGGGAGCGTGAGGTTGCAGGGTGTCTAAAATAGCCACATCGGTCATGTGACCACGTCCTGTAGCGGCCAGACTGCCATACAGAGTTACTTCGAATGAGGCAGCCTCTGGATTGCGGGCAAGAAATTGTTCGGCAGCTTTGCGGGGCCCCATGGTATGGCTGCTGGATGGCCCCGTGCCGATGCGATATAATTCTCTGATTGATTTCATATTAAAATTAGGTGTAAGTTTTCTGCAAAGATACGCAATAATCGCATATATGTGCAGAAATCCCGTGGGGTTTATTTTAAATCCACCACGGTGATGCCTGCGCCGCCAAACTGTACGTGTTCATCCTGGAAATGGGCTACTCCCGGCACGGTAGCCAGGTATTGCCGGATGAGGGTGCGAAGAATACCTGTACCCGTACCGTGCAGGATGCGTACGCGGCTGACTCCTACCAAGATAGCGTCATCGATGAAATAGGTGACCGCTTGTATGGCTTCGTCTCCGCGCATACCTCTGACATCAATGTCCTGCTTGAAATTCAGTTTCTTTTCGTACATCCGGTCTTGGGTTTCGCTGCTGACAAAGGTTGCTTTGTTAGATAACGGAGCAGCCTTCGGTGCATCCGTCCGTTCCAGTCGTTCGGCTTTCACGTTGGTTTTCATCAGTCCGAACATGACCACGGCATTTTTTCCGCTGATTTCCATGACTTGTCCCACACTGGTCTGTCCCTTGATGCGCACATAGTCTCCCGCTTCAATGGGGCGTACCTTAGGAGCAACCGGAGTTTCAGGAGCATTGGCTTGTTTCGCTTTCTTGTCTTTTTTGCGCTCCTGCTTTTCGCGGAGTTTTTCCATCTTACGTGCGATTTTCTCTTCCAAAGCCGCCTTTTCCAGGTTTTCTACCTGCTGCTTGAAGTCGGTCAGTTCCTGACGTGCCGTGCGGGTACGTTCCTTTTCAGCCTGCGCTTCCTTGATGGTACGAATGGTATTTTCGATTTTGGCATTCGATTCTTGCAACAACCGTTCTGCCTCTTCTTTGGCTTTCTTCAGGATTTCCTTGCGGCTGCGTTCCAGCTCCTGTATTTCCTGTTCGTAACGGGCAATGGTATCTTCCATCTGTTTTTCCCGCTTGCGTATGTTCTGACGCTTGGTTTCCCAGTAACGCTTGTCGCGTACAATATCCTGCAGGTATTTGTCGCTCTGGATGTATTCACTTCCCACAATTTCCGATGCGTCTGCAATGACTTCTTCCGGCAAACCGATTTTACGGGCAATCTCTACGGCAAACGAACTTCCCGGATTACCAATCTGCAACTGGAATAGCGCCCGCATCTCGTGGCGGTCGTACAGCATGGCTCCGTTCACCACTCCTTCGTGATCTTCGGCAAAATGCTTCAGGTTCTGGTAGTGAGTGGTAATCACGCCGAACGTACCTTTCAGGTTGAAGCGTTTCAGTACGGCTTCGGCAATGGCACCGCCAATCTGTGGCTCCGTACCTCCTCCGAACTCATCGATAAGGATGAGACTTTCGCCGTTGCATGATTTCAGCATCATCTTCATGTTGGTCAGATGCGAAGAATAAGTACTCAGGTCGTCTTCAATACTCTGCTCGTCGCCAATATCAATAAATATATGACTGAAGATACCGGCGTGGCTCCGTTCGTGCATGGATACCAGCATACCGCATTGCAGCATGTATTGCAGCAGTCCCACGGTTTTCAGGCAGACAGATTTACCACCAGCGTTCGGTCCGGAAATAAGCAGGATGCGCTTGTCGCGTGTCAGGATAATGTCCAGCGGCACTACTTTCTTGTCATGCTTGGCCAGCGACATTTGCAGAAGCGGGTGTACAGCCTGAAACCAGTCGACAATCTGCTTGTTCTCAAATGAGGGTTTCAGTCCTTTTATATCTATACCGAACAAAGCTTTGGCACGGATGAAGTCGATTTCTGCCAAAAACTCGTACGAGGAGAGTAAGGCTGGAACTTGCGGGCGTACCGTAGCCGAGAATTCCGTCAGGATGCGGATGATTTCGCGGCGTTCTTCTCCTTCCAGTTCCCGGATGCGGTTATTGGCTTCCACCACTTCTGCCGGTTCAATAAATACAGTCTTTCCGGTCGCTGATTCGTCGTGTACAATACCTCTGATTTTGCGCTTCATGCCGGGAGCAACCGGGATGACCAGACGTCCGTCGCGCATGGTGGGAGTGACATCCTTGTCTACATACCCTTCCGATTGTGCAGCACGAAGAATACTGTTCAGGCTGCGTGATATGCTTCCCGTAGTAGCCGAGAGCTCCCGTCGGATGAGCAGAAGTTCCGCAGAAGCATTGTCCTTTATCTTTCCGAACTTGTCCAGGATGCTGTCAATACGTGCGATAAGTTGGGGGAATACTAAAATATCTCCCGCCAGTTCGCGCAAGGCAGGATAAGGAGAATTTTCCGTTTCCTCTTCTTCGTCAGACTGCTGAAGGAATCGTACAATGTCGCGAATGGTTTCCAGTGAACGGCGAAGGTCGAACAGCTCTTGTTCGTCCATATACATACCTTCCACACGGATACGTTTCAAAGAAGGACGTACATCAAAGAAATATTGTGCCGGAAAATCTTCCTCTTCCTGCGTAATCCGCACAAATTCAACCACCTGCTCCAGGCGTTGGTTGATTTCATCGTAATTGTCCGAAAAAGTCATTTCGTCCACTCGTTCTTCGCCTAATGTACTCAGGCACTTGCCTTTCAGCAGTTGTCGTATCTGGTCGAATCCAACCTTCTGTTCGAAATTATGAGGGTATATCATGGCTTGTTTGTTTCGTTTTTTCCGCCTGCAAAGGTACGACAATGAAAAAAAATAATCAAAAAAGGCGGTAAATATTTGCAGATTTCAAAATAATGCGTACCTTTGCATCGCCTTTGAAAAACAAGGCAACTCTCACGAAGAGTTCTGGAGAGGTGGCAGAGTGGTCGATTGCGGCGGTCTTGAAAACCGTTGTACCGCGAGGTACCCGGGGTTCGAATCCCTGTCTCTCCGCTGAATCAAAAACGAAGGACTTCACAAAAGCCTTCAAAAAGTCATTCAAAGCACCGTATATCAGCTGATTACGGTGCTTTTTTATTTTTGCGCCCCAACAAGGTGAAGGCCTGAATGTAGGGTTTAGCCTTCAAAGTTCGGTCATTATTTGCTACATTTACTGCTACACTTTGAAGACCCCTCAAAAAAATGTAGCAGTGACCGAAAAATGAAGCCCATTTTGAAGCCTATAAAATCATTGATTCATAACTGATTATGTAGAACTTTGTAGCCATGGTGCTACATTAAATTTGAGTCGTTATGAGAATGATTTTTAAAGTGTCGTACTATGTACGTTCAAACTACGAAAACAAGCAGGGAAAGTCTCCCTTGATGATCCGGATTTTCCTGAATGGTGAAATGCTGAATGTCGGTTCTTCCGGTATCTACATTGACAAGAAGCTATGGAACAATTCCACCAACCGGGTAAAGGGGCGTGGAAGCGAATCCTTGAATCTGAATGCCCAGTTGGACAACATCTCAAATTCGCTGCAGATGATTTTCAAGAAGCATGAATTTGACGAAGACCTGACCCTTGACAAAATCAAGAGTATCTTTTTAGGCAAGAACAAGGTCAAGACTACGTTTGTCGAGTTCTACGACAAGTATCTGGAGGACATCAAAGCACAGGTTGGTGCAGGTAAAAGCATAGCCTTGTATCACAAATATTCGGCTGCCCGAAGTCATTTTGTGAATTTCCTCCATGCCAAATACGGCAGAAAGGATCTCATGCCGGGTGAACTGACGCATCTGATTATCCATGATTTTGAAATATATCTGAAGACCGTAGTTTCCCTGAAGTCAAATTCGGCTACCAAGACGCTCAAATTCTTCAAGACCGTGGTCATCTTTGCCCAGAAGTGCGGCGTGATGACGCACGACCCTTTCTTGAACCACCACTTTCACCTGGAACCGGTGGATCGGGGTTTTCTTACGGATGAAGAAATACAGCGCATCATGCAGAAAGATTTTGAGATACCTCGGCTTGAAATGGTAAGGGACGTTTTTATCTTTTCCTGTTTCTGTGGGCTTGCCTACATCGACGTGGCTCACCTGACGCAGGAAAATATCATCACCCTTGATAACCGTCCGTGGATTATCATCAACCGTCAAAAGACCAATGTGCAGAGTAATATCCCTTTGTTGGAGATACCTCAAATGATTCTTGACAAGTATAAAGGAAAGACTAAAGACAACAGGCTGCTTCCAGTCCTGTCAAATCAAAAGATCAATGCTTATCTCAAAGAGATTGCTGACCTTTGTGGAATCAAGAAACGTCTCAGCTACCACCTTGCACGTCATACGTTTGCAACGATGTTGCTCAGCAAGGGTGTTCCCATTGAGTCCGTTTCAAAGATGCTGGGACATACCAACATTAAAACAACACAAATCTATGCGCGTATCACCAACAAGAAAATTGAGCAGGATATGATGCAAGTCGCCGACAAGTTTGATGGCTTCAAAAACTGTTTCATCAATTAACCGACTTGCTTCAGTTCAATCCTTACTTCGAGGGAAAAGACCCGTTACACCTTTACCAAGCCGTATCATTCCAACAGGAAGATACGGCTTTTTCCATATTGTACCTTTCCTCATCCCACTTTTATCCGTCCGAATGCTGCCGGAACAGATTGCCGGAAATAACCAGCACAAACGCAAGCGTCACCAGCTTCCATATCAAGACGAAAGTTTTCTTTACTAGCCATAATGCCAACCGCAGCATTACGCGAATAAGCCAAAGTGCCAACCGTATCAGCAAACCGATAAGAATGCAGACCGGCAACATATATATAAGGAGTAACACTTCAAACATGGTCATCTGTTTTTAGTTATAAAAAATCCCTGCCGAGGTAGATTGTTATTATCAAATATACTAAAAATCAATGAGATACGCAAGAAATTATCTGTATTTTATTCGTGTAAATACATGTTCTTTCAACCTCATTTTCTGCATTTTATGACCATGAACTCGGTGCTTGTCAAGCATTGTCACTCTGCAACTTTGAACATCATGTTGATTGCCCGAAGTTTTGAATGTCCAGAATGTGTAGGTTCTACAATACGATTACACCTTATTCTTTTTATCCCTCCGGGTTCAGTTCCATAATTGCCAGTACCATTGTTCTTTTTTCCCTTTTATCACAGAACGCATGTTTACAGATTTTCATTGCTGAATGCTCTTTTCCTTGTGCTATCATGGCTATTTGGATGACAAGCAAATATAAACATAGGTTGAATAAAGACTGATGCCATAGCTATATATCCTATTGTCTTTCAGTTAATGGTCACATGGCAATATGATTGCACATTCTTCTGTTTACAGATTTGTTGTTCCTCTGTCTCTTGTTTCACTCATTATGAAAACTGTGCAACACCAATCAAACAAGCGCAGGATGATACAACCATGTAACTGGCATGCCTCCGACAGCTAAACTTCAAACCTTGTTTCTATAGCCACATGAACAACCGTCAGTTTCTACTTCATGCTTCGTGAACATTTCACCATGATATGGATGAACAAGGAGTCAATGAACAGGAACTTGGAAAACCTTTGAATGCAAGTCCCAGAATGCTTGATACACAGGTGAATTTGACAGAAGATTTTCTCTCAGAAAGATGTTGTGCATTTTTGCGCTTCGCAAAATTTTGCGGTAATTTGGGTCTGAAATCATCCCGGAAGACATCGAACTGCGTTGCATATGGAGCCAAGCAAGTTGTACCCTTGTCATTACAAAACAAGTTTTGTCCTCACAAGGGTAACTTGCCGACTGCTGTGCAGCGGAGCGATGTGCATCGCTGTTTCGCTTCGCGAAATAGGTGTCCGGAAATCCGAACAACTAAAGTCAAGGCATATGAAAAACCAGCGTACCAAAGTATTTCAGTTACGGCTTACCTCCGATGAATTGCTGAATCTGAAGGAAAAAGCCGTTCCCTACCAGTCTGTGAGCAACTATATCCGCAAAGCAGTTGAAGAATTTACCCATGTGGATGTCAAACAACAGATTGAGATGATGCAGGACTTGTGTGCATTTTACCGAAAGTTCCAGAACGAACTGTCCTGGGCTGGCAGCAACCTGAATCAGTCGGTCAAGCGGGCCAACGAACTGGCGGTTGCCGGACTGCTGTCACCCGGTTATGTGAATGAAGTCTTGCTCCCTTCGATTCAGGATGTACAGAACATCTTGAAAAGGATAAAGGATGATTTGGAAACTTTGAACAACAGAACACGGCTGATTAAGTAAAGATAAACGGATATTTTGTATTTGGGTGTGATGAATAGACTAACCTGTATCCAGTTTTACAAGCGACCGGGAATTTTAGTCTGTCTGGTCCGCAACCCCAAGTTTCATGAATCAGCAAACAAATAGATAAATTATGATAGCAACCATACTTCCCGGAAGCGCAGACTTCCATGCAGTCGGTTACAACGAACACAAGGTCTATAAAGGAGTGGCCACCCTGCTGGAGATGCAGAACTTTGGTGGACTGGATGCCTCGGAACATCCGACCGCCAAACAGCTGGTGCAATTTCTCCAGTTCTACAGTTCCCAGAACAGCCGGATTCAGAAACCGCAGTTCCATGTAGCCATTTCCTGCAAAGGCCATGAAATGTCGGAACAGCAGTTACTTGATTTCGCGCACCAATATCTGCAGGAAATGGGGTATGCCGAGCCCGGACAACCCTGGCTCATCTATGCCCATCACGATACAGACAACACTCACTTGCACATTGTGACTTCGAGAGTGGCGCCCGACGGTCGCAAGATACAGCATGACCATGAACGTAGACGCTCGCAGGCGGTCATTGACAAGATACTCGGTATGGACCGGCAGCAGAAAACAGACAAGGACATAGAGGCTGCCAAGCAGTACAGCTTCTCCTCCTTTGCCCAGTTCAAGGCCGTGATGGGAACCATGGGCTATGAAGTCTTCCAGAAAGACGGAAACGTCTTCGTCAAGCAAGGCGGCCGAATCCAAAAGAAACTCCCCCTGACAGAGATTGAAACTCTATATAAGAAAGGTTATCAGGACAAGGCGCGCAACCGACAGCTGAGAGCCTATCTGAAAAAATACAGGGACGTATGCGCCAACAAGGAAGAACTGCAGAAGGAAATGAAGAAGAGCTTCGGCGTGGATGTGGTCTTCTTCGGCAAGAAAGACAAGCCCTACGGCTACATGCTGATTGACCATGCCAACAAGACGGTCATTCATGGGGCCAGAGTCCTTGCCGTAGAAGAACTGCTGGACTTTGCTACTCCCGAACAACGCTTTGACCGGATAGAAGCATTTATAGACCAGCTGCTGACCCTCAATCCCAAAATCACTCAGGGAGAAATTTTCCAGAAACTCAAGAAACAGCGTGCCTATATAAAGAAAGGCGTCATCTACTACGATGGCCAAAGCAGACCCTTGCCGCCTTTCATGGCCAAGGCTATTGACCGGAACAACCGCATCAGCTTCATCGAGAAGTTCCGTCCGCAGAACGAAGCCGAAGTGGAAATGCTGTGCAAGGTATTCAAGGTGGACCGGCCAGACCTGGTGGACATCTCCACGGAACGTCCTCCCAAGTATGCCGATTCCGTCGGCCGTCTGCATGAAATCTTCAGTGATCCCGAAGTGAAGTCCCCCCGCAGCGCCATGTATCAGGAAGGCTTCATCATCCGTCAGGTCGATGATACCTACTATGCCATCAACTTCAAGGAACATATTCTCATCAACCTGAATGAAGAAGGCTTCGATGTGGAACGGGTGAAGAAGAAATCCAAAAAGCAGAAGCGCCAGGGTGTGCCGTTTAAGAAGTCCAAGAAGAAGACGCTCAATCCAATCAAGAGTTTGCAGCGGAAGTCCCATCAAGGACTGGGCAAGCTACGGAAAGAAGGTATCGGCAGTCACAGCGCCAACCGCGAATGGGAAGTAGGGAAAAAGACCGACTACGATGAGGTGGATGATGGACGTTCATTAAAGATGTAAGGAACTTCTGGTCCTTTGCGGAAGAAGGAAACACTTGCTTACGGGAAAGTAACATTGTTTTAATCATGCAGATAAACGAATATTTGTTAAACAGGCTATGGCTATAATCCGTAACCGGACAACCAATGGGGACCACTATTTTTTTGAAAGACTTTCATGGGACTGCCTACTGCAACCAATTCGGGCATATAGATTGAAAAACCCAGGTTCATCCGACTTATTTACCCATGTTTCTGCAATCTCAAGCACATTGATGTTGTGCATTTAGGTTTTCAATATCTCTGCACATATTTTTGCTTGCAAATTTAATTCAAGTAAAAACGACATGATACAGACCCCCGTCATAGTAACCTTTGCCAACCAGAAAGGAGGAGTCGGAAAGACAACTCTTTGTGTGACCTTTGCCAATTACTTGGTGACGAAAGGTGTCCGTCTGGTAGTAATCGACTGTGATTTCCAGCACTCGATTATGAAGTGCCGTAAGACAGACCTTAAAAAATATGGAGAGGAACAGGTGCCTTACGAAGTATGGGCTTATGAACCGGATGACAAGACGGCCATGACCTCCCTGATTGAAAAGTTGCATAATGATCCGGAGATTGATGTGGTGCTTATGGATTCACCGGGAAGCTTGAAAGCGGAAGGTCTGGTCCCCATGTTTGTCAATTCAGATATTATCGTTGTTCCTTTCCACTATGATCTGGTGACCGTTCCTTCCACAGCCAGTTTTCTGCTTTTTCTTGACAGACTTCGTCAGGTAGTTGGAGACCGTATGAATGCACAGCTCTTCATCATTCCCAACCTCAATGACAACCGCGTAGGAAAGCGCTCAGAACTGATACTTTGGGACAATACACGGGAAACTTTTTCTAATTACGGTTATGTAACCGGGAAAATACCGAGGCGGGCTGATATGGAGCGGTTCAGTACAGTGGCTGCACTGGATATGCAGATTCGTTATGTTGGCAATGTTTTCGACAAGATCTATTTCAGCATTTTCGGCAAGGTAACTCCAGTGAGGGAGGCAAAGCTTACCGGAATACAACTGACGGATAATCTTAATCCGAAAATAGGCAAGAAAAAAAATCGGGAAGAAGGTGTTACACATATTGCCATGGATGAAGATGGAAATGAAGAAGAACGCGAAGCAGGAGGTCTGTCTGCTGATACAACCGATAAGGAAGAATCGGAATATGAATGACGAGATTAAATTTATCAGTAACCATCAAATAACATAGCGCATGAAAAAAGACATTCCGGAAATTGGTGACTTGACACAAGGCATCAATGATTCTGACATTATCCTGACGCACAAGTTGCCCGAAATGTTGGAAAAATCATCCGGCCTCCAGGATCGGACGAATGGTACAAGTGAGAAGAAAACGGAAACTGACGGAGAACCTATCCATCTTTCTCCCTCAAAGGAGGTGGAAGATTATTGGACAGGATTTCTGAAAAATTTGGAAATCTCCGATGAAAGTAATGTCAAAAGCGAACGACTGGTATGCAGGCTGGACCGGGATCTGGCAGACTCGCTGGATGACTGCAACATCCATAACCGCAGCCGTTCGGATATGGTCAATGCCATTGTCCGTACATTCTTTGATATTTACCTTCTACAGCTTGTGCCGTTTCGCAGAGAAAAGAAATCATTGTTTACAAATTTCAATCAAAAAGATTATGAGAAAGAAAAGGACTAATTGGACAGAGCAGAAGATTGCGGTTCTTATCCAGCTCTATCCCATAGAAACAACCCCGAGAACCGCAGAGGTTTTGGGTATGTGCGAACGTGCTGTAAAAGAAAAGGCCCGCAGCTTGGGGCTGAAGAAAGCGGTCAAAAGCCGTTGGATGGAGCATGCAGATTATGTACGCAATCATTTTACTCACCGGTCTTATGCTGAGATAGGCAAGGAATTGGGAATTTCACGGGAATATGCCCGGCGCATTGCTGTTAGAATGGGATTGAAGCGTACTGCGTTGGAGGATTTTAAGGTGCTTTCACGAATCCATTCTGATATTATGCGGAGGGAAAGACGCAGGGTTATCTTCGGGCTGAGTCCCATCACCCGCATCAAGGTTGTGTCCAACCGGGCACGGGTAAGACTCCGTTCATGGCTCAAGTCCAAAGGCTACATTGCCGGAGAGGAATACGGTATCCTTTATTATACGGATGACCTTCACCGGATTCAGGAATCAGAGTTGAGAGGAGCCAAACTGGGCTTCCGCTTCCTGCCTTATCCGTCAGAGGAAACCATTGTATTGTCAAACATCCTATAACTACAGCTATGACCTACGGACAAGTAATCTTAATCCTCTTTGTGGTCTTGATAGGCTACTACGGCTTTCTGATATTCATGGACATCCAGCATCTGAAGGCAGCCGAGGCAGCAGCGCAGGAGAATCAATCCGAAGAGGAAATAGACATCACGGATGAAGCCCGTTCCTTCCAGCCCCAGCAGGTGATCCGGGACGATAAGAAGAAGGAAGAGGAAAAGAAGCAGGAAGAAGCAGGGAATGAAAATGATTCCAACACGGATAAACAGCAGACAACATCTGATGAGCAACCGAATGAGAATGCTTCTTCTGAAAGTGGTGAAGATGTTTCCAATCCGGAAGCATCAACAGCTACCGAACAATCAGATATTCCTGTTCCGGCAGAGAATCCTTCATCCGAAACAGAATCACAGACTCAATCTGCTGAGCCTGATAATAAAGAAGAAATATCTTCTTCCGAAGCTGCTGATGAAGATGAAATTGAAGACACTTCCCATGCGGATGCCGAAGCAACCCCATCGGAAGCTGGAACTTCTGCCGGATCCAACTTCTCACCGAGCTATCGGGAACCCATCCTGACAGACGGCATCCTGGTGGATGACATCTTCAAAGCCATCGACCAGCTGGCCGAAACCGGTGAATGTGACTTGGGTACCATTATCTATCACTGCGAAAGCATGCGATATGCCGGGTAATCTACCCGAAACTACTTGGACGAAAGTCCACCGTTCCTTTAGCGACCTCTGATACTTGAATGACCTCTGTTTCTTTGGCGACCTCTGTTCCTTTGGCGATGAAATCCATTATCAAAGAAATATACAATGAAACAATTCAATCAACTCGTATGCGGAAACCCAAACATCTTCCGCTCTATCCAGCGTTCTTCTGAAAAAGCAGTCAACCGCCTCATGGCCTGCAGTGTGGTACAGAAATGCCTCATGTTCATCTTTGCCCTTACGGTATCGGTCGGTGAAGCGATGGCAGGCAGCAAGGGAGCCGCAGGTTTTACCAAAGCCACGCAGGAAGTGAGTTCCTACCAGACTCCGGTGTCAAATTTGATGAAAGCGATTGCGGCCGTTATTGTGCTTGTAGGGGCGTTCAACGTCTACTTCAAGATGCGTGCGTCCGTAATGGTTGCGTGATAAATACTTCTTTGGCAAGAAGTTA
>ERZ827498.2580-NODE-2580-length-16932-cov-14.336790_pt1 | contig 16932 bp, 36 predicted proteins | sample MGYA00519865_ERZ827498 | MGnify/ENA primary metagenome ERZ827498 (study PRJEB31778, sample SAMEA3449328) | human gut metagenome | biome: human gut; feature: human-associated habitat; material: faeces | place: United Kingdom | collected 2010/2012 ...
AAGCATATAATTCTCCGCTCCTAGCCTAATAATCCCATGTTTGCAACTTACATTTGCATACTTCTCGCAAAAATCACACATTTCCGCTCTCCTTCACTAACTTTCAGTTTTATTGTGTAACGTTACGCATAATTACACAAATAATCAACCAAACAATTTCCTAAATGCACGATCAGAAGAACTAATAACCCTGTCCCAGTCAAGTTCACATTTGCAGTAAGGACAGCAGGCATATTCCCGGGCAACTCCCATGCCACATTCTGCACAGCGGAAATCTTCGTCTACTCTGTTTCCTGCGCTGTCATATGTTCTTGCCACGCTTTCCGGTGCAGATGCCTTAACAAGCCGTATTCTTCTCATATTCCACCTCCGATAAATATACATCCAGCGCCTGCCGGATCACCCAGGAGATAGGTCTGTCCTGCTGCCGACAGTAATCCATTAATCTCTCGTACTGCTCCGGATCCATGCTGATATCTTTCCGGATGTTCTTCTTGCCTTCTTTCTTCGGTCTCGCCATACCTATCTCCTTTCTTTTACCTATTCTTCAGGGCAATAATCAGATCATTATATGTTGCCTGATTCATATACATGGTCATATGTACCTGATCTACGATCGTTTCCCCACGCTTTTGCCAGTCTTTGGTGATGTATCCATACCGCTTAATCCACTTTTTATTGATGCGCTTCTTTTTGTGTCTGCGCCTCTGTACATTCGTAGTTGTAACTATAACGTTATATCCGCCCATCAGATCATTCATTTTACCTAACATGATTATCTCTCCTTTCATTACACAATTTTTCCGATATTTCAGTTAACTTAACCAGCATATTAGCCTTAATCAAATCATATATAATATCCAGCGAATCTCTATGATCTCTGTATTTGCAATTTGGATTTTCATGTATTCGTGGATCATCGTCTTTCCAATCATTAACACAAAAAAGACAATTACTTACGAAAAGCATTTTGCACCCATTAGCAACGCACAAGTAGTAACATTCGCTTTTTCCTGCTATTCCTTTACAACGCTTAAATCCGTACTTTTCAAATTCTTTTGCTTCACAATTTGGTTTTAACATTTCCTACCTCCACTAAATCCTAATTTTCCATAGTAACGATTTCTTGTGTCCTCTTTCGGAATTCGTACCCAGGAACTCTGATAGCTCGTGGAGATCCGACCCCAGCGTCTGTCTCGATCATGCCATCTGCAAGCATTCTGTCCAAATGGCTCTGAACGCTACTGGCACTTTTAAGCCCCACCATTTCTCCGATTTCCCGTACCGTAGGTGCGTACCCGTGCTCCTGGATGTATAAAATTATTGCTTCTAATATCTCCTTTCGCTTCTGTCTGCCTTTTTCTATTGTCGCTATTACTGCTCCCATCTATTCTCCTTATGCAAAACGTAATTGTCCTGTCTGCTCCGCTTCGATTACCATGTTCGGTGTCCTCTCTGCTACACACAATTCTGGAAGATTAGCTCTTACAAGTGCCGCCGGTATCGGAGGGCATACCGCATTCCCACATCTACGCACCTGTTCGCTGCGTGGGTAGGTCTTCCCAGTATAGTCATGATCGATGATGTAATCTGGCGGAAACCCTTGGCATCCATACAGCTCACGTGGTTCCAGCATCCGAAGCCCGATATCCACAATCTGATAATCCACGCCCTCAATTGTCACCAACCCAAATCTGTCTTTGGTCGTAACCGTATCAAGCGGTTGCTCAATGTCCTGACCGGTAGCATCCCCATAATATTTAATCAAAAAGGCTCTAACCTCTCCGAAGTGCCCGTCGCCGGCTGTAATTGTAGGTATTGGATCCCTCACGTCCCGGCCGCCACAGTGATTATTCATCTGGATCAAGTTTGCCGTCACCACACTGTTATGGTCCCATGAGGTGACTGTCGGCAATGGCTTCTCCATGCTCTCTCCTGCTCCCTTGTAGCCACCGTCATAATACTTATGCAGAAATGAGGTAACCAGTCCATACCGGTTCGATCCATCAACGGTCATAATCGGATCTTTTATGGTCTGCCCGCGGACTTCTCCCTGCGCCGTCTCGGAATGGTACTGGATCAGAGTAGGACTTATCAGGCAATGTTCATTCTTGCTTACTATGGTTGTGAGCGGTTCTCTCACATCCTTGCTTCTGTCTGCCGTAAATCCAGTCTGCCCAATCTGTACCATGTACGGCTCGCACAGATAATGTTTTCCACTTCCAACTATGGTTGGCAATGGTTTCTCTATATCATGTACTCTGGGTGCTTGCCCGTCTCTTTCCCCATATCCAATAGGAATCATGTAGGGTTCTACCACACCGTAACCGTGCTTTCCGGTTATAGTTGGCATCGGATCCCGGATATCGTTCGGTCTACGCTCGCCGCCGTGGTTGCACTGAATAATAAATGGCTCTGGATTCTCGAATACAAACTTTTTCAATCCCCTTGCAATCCGCTCCATCGTTTTCGGTGCCAGCGGTCGCACCGCCCGGATTCCATATTTCTCTTTGATCTCTTCCGAGGTGTCAAAGATGCTGGGGCACGGCAAGGAAAAGTCTAACTGCGTGTATGCACCCACATACGGTTTTAAGAGACCAGCCTTAACAGCCTCACTGTCAGCTGGTCCATGTGTCGGCTCTGGCCATACAATCGGATTACCGTCACACCTCGCAATCATGAAAAATCTCTTGCGCATAGTTGGTGCACCATAGTCAGCGGCAATCAACTCCTTGAATTGCACCTCATAGCCCAAATCTGTAAGCTGCTGGACAAACCGTTCAAATGTCTTACCCTGCTTGCTCTTAATGGGATGATGCCCTCTGTTTAGTGGTCCCCAGGTCTTAAACTCTTCCACGTTTTCCAACATGATCACTCTTGGTCGGACAAGTCCCGCCCATCTGCAGGCTACCCATGCAAGACCTCGGATAAACTTATCCTTTGGCTTACCGCCTTTCGCTTTGCTGAAGTGTTTGCAGTCCGGTGAGAACCAGGCAAGACCTACCGGATGCCCTTTGCATGCTGCAACCGGATCTACCTGCCATACATCCTCACAGTAATGCTTTGTGTTTGGGTGATTAGCCTTGTGCATCCGGATAGCTTCCGGATCATGGTTAATGGCAATATCCACACTGTATCCGGTTGCCATCTCTATTCCGGTGGACGCGCCCCCGCCGCCGGCAAAGTTGTCAACGATTAGTTCTCCGTTAATCATGGCATCACCTCCGGGAAGTCTGATATGTCCATCTGCCCTTCCAGATTATCCGCAGCTTTTTCATCCGCTTCGCAGGCTGCCACCATTTCTGCATCCATGTCTTTCTCTTCCCCGACTTCAATGCAGAACACCGGTTGTCCCTGATCTGTTATTCCGAATGTGTTGGCATTCTCATATAATTTTCTTTTTCTCGGATTTGCAAGAATAAAACTTACCGGTGCATCATCCGGGAATGTATTCAGGTATTCTTTTAATTCTTTGTTTGTCATTTTTCAAAGGAACCCGATATATCGTCACCCCGGCCGGAGGTTCGGCTCCTTTCCAATATGTCTTGTATTAACATAAACAATGTTATATAATGGCCATGTCTTACTCTGGCCGGAGGATCGAAAAAACAATATGATTGTATTTTTGACCCTTTGTTTGGTAGTAATATCAATCCCATTGTGTACATATTTTCTTTTAAGATTTTCAAAAAAATCAAACGTGAAGAAAATAAAATGTGGAAATAAACTTTTTCACATAACAATAACTTTTACTACCAAGCATAAGACTAAAAAAGAATAATCATTCTTTCTGCAATGGAATTGTCCATTGCAGTTTTTATTTAATAATCCATAAAATCATCTATGCTCATCTGCCCTTTGCAATTACCACCGATAGTTGATGGATCCCATCCAACACCAATATATTCCAATACTTTTGCCCAACCATAGTCATTGCCGTCTGAATCCTTACACATATGGAACATCAGATAATCCCATTCCTTTGGATTGCTTTCATATAGCAGATCGAACCTGTGTGGTCTCTTTTCCATGTGGATTCCAAATCCACACATGCTGCAACCGGTTCTCTGTGCTTTGGTGGTATACAGAGTTCCGTCCGGTTTCTTCTCGATGGTCCCGTATATCTCCGGGATCAGTGAATCGGGCATCACAAAATTCTCTGTAAGTCTGCCCTCACGTAATAGCTGCTCATGGAATTCATCTTTCCATCCATTCCGCCACTGCTCGTCCATCTCCAGTGCCAGGGACAGAATATCCTGCCGGTGAAAAATAGCAAACGGTGCTGATCTGATTGTGGATGCTCCGAAGTAGTTGCAGCCGTTCATCCGCAGGCTCTTGGCACGTCTGCCGCCCTCGGATGCCATCAGCCCTAAATACGGTACACTGTTATGCTCTTTTCCCCAGTCATCACAGTTCTTTTCTTTGAGGTAATAACAACACTTGGACGATACCAGGAAATCAGGCTTCTGATAATCACATCCCTCGTTTTCGTTCTCATACCCACCGAACAGCTTCAGCCATCGATGATTAAGCTTCATTTTGGAATCTTTCTGCCAACCACCATATTCCCCAGTCTCTCCGGTAATAATTGCGTGGCGTACCGTCTTATTCTTCTCAGATGGATTCTGCAGCAACTCAATTTTCCCGGCAATCTCCTTGGATATGACTGGAAAACCGAACTCCTGGATCACCTTTGGCTTACTCCAGTAGGTCCCGTCCTCGCGTTTCAGCGGTGGCACATTTATGATCCCGATTGCCCGATGTACCCTCTGAATGCTTTTATCTTCCAGATAGGATGCCGATACTCCCGGAACATCAATGTTACACACCTTTTTTAGGAATATGTAAAGGATTATGCTATCCAATCCACCTACCGATACATGGCAGTTCAACCCCCGCTTATCGCATTCCCGCCGAAACTCTTCCGCGCGGATCTGCGCATACTTTCTCTTAAATTCATACGGCTGCTTCTCTTTCTGCATGAAGGTTGCAATCTTCTGCTTCGTTCCCAGCCGTTCCATTCTTTCCTGCACGGATTCCATTTTCTTCTCGGAGTAAAGAGCTCTTTATCGCTGGCCAGCAAACCTCTTACTCCTTTCTAATCGTTGTCAATTTCTTTGAATATGTAGTTTGCAATTAGACCAGCTATAATTCCAATTATAAGTTGTTCTATCATGCTATCATTTCACCTCTCATTCTTTTCATTCTTCGAACGTTCATCATTAACATGATAGAATAACAGGTGATATGATTCACATTTTCTACATATTTTGCAATTTTTATATTTTTTTAATAATTAGTCTCACAGTGCTCCTTGTACATCCTGCCCGCCATCTGCACTAGATAGTGCTGTAAGGCTTCTTCAACGCTGATTCTGTGCTTGATGCAATATCTGTCAACGTACCGCTTAAAGTCCTCATTCTGCTCGTACAGGGCGGTGTAATCAATGGGTTCCATCTGCATCACACTCCTTTTGGCTTCTCACACCGTTCAAATTCAATTACCCACACCCACGGATTCGCATCCCAACCGTAGCGGTCAATGTCGGATTTCTTGATGGTGGAATCCCACAGATCATGAAACATACCTTTTACAAAATCTTCTCCAACGTGTTTTAAAGGTTCTTCTTCAATTCCTTCTTTCACACACCCTTTTCCGTCAATATTCTGCAACCGCTCCACTCTCACATCCGTAACCTTAAGCCAGATACGTGCGGCTTCTTTCGGCATGTGGATTGATGGGTGCCAACGGCAAGGCGATTTTCCTTTCTCCCAGACAAAATCCGCACCGTTGTATTCGCATTTTGCTTGTCTGGCATCATTTCTGGATTGATTTACTAACCTATCAAACAGCTCCCGGTCATGTATGTAAGTTAATTCTCCGCAAGTGCCGTCTTTATAGTCAAAGGCTATCATTTGATTGAATATATCCCATGCTCCAACACGCCATGTCTCTCGGACATAAAGGATATCGCCAGGCTGATACGGTGCTCTTTTGATACACGGCTCATTCCTGCCGTTGTAGAGCATCAGCCCATTTCTAATATATCCAGTCCACTGTGGATTTTTTCCCGGCAGAAACCTTACCAGCCGCCTTGTGCAACTCTTTCTCATGTCCAGAATCGCCCTCACCATTTCTGTATTGAATAAAATCGGTTTAATTGCCATCACCATCACTCCAATCTAATTTCTGACCACATCTATCACAATACTCGTTGAATGTTCCTCCGCACCACTCGCCATCTATCTTTGATATGATTTTCCGCTTGCATATAGGACATCCATAATTAACGGTTCCATTGTGATAGTCGAACGAAGTAACTTTCTTCGCCGTCTGCTTCTCCACAGCTTCACGACATTCCTCCACCGTGCCAATCTGGCGGTACTGCTGTACCTCTTCCAGTGCCTTGATTGCCATCTCGTAACCTTGGATTTCGTTTTTTCTCTCGTAATTCTGTGTACACATTTTGGCTAAATCAATAGATGTCTCAAGTTCTTTGATTGCTTCATTCTCCGTCATGGCTACTCCTCCAACAGTTCCGGATTGTCAAATGCGTTACCGATAATCTCTGCATCAACCATATGAATCCAGTAACCCAAGTCTTTTCTGTAATTTTTATTGTACTTGCCCGACCAATCTACATAAAAACCGACATGCTCTACTTTTGTGCTATCAAAACAGCTTTGATAACTGCCATATCTGATTGGCGCGGCTGTGTCACTAAAGAGGTCTTTTACAATGTCATTTTCAAAAATCAGTCTTCCGTTCTTGTCCTTAAGTCCGGTGCACTGGCAGACAGTCTCTCCGTCAACCTCAATAAACTCGTTAAAGCCAAGTCCTGTGCTGTTCCACTGGATGATATAACAACGATCCGTGTAAGGCTCAATATAAAATGCACCCTCTACCCACTGACCTTTGATTCTCTTTGCCTTGAATAAATATCTATCCTGCATCATCATTCCTCGCTTTCCCGGTACGGCTCAGGCAGTGGCATCCAGGCTACAATATCAATACCCTCGTCAACCAAATCAATGCTATATTCTCCGTATTCTTCGAGATAATCAGTGCAAACACTTGACCACCAGTACCATTTCCCATTGCAATAAACAGCAGAATTTGCAAATGGAACATCCTTTATGTCTTTGTAATACGGGTCCGGGTTTCTATTTATCCATGTTACATTAACTGGAACACAGTCTTCCGGCAGCCGCTCACTTACCGGAATCCACACCGGCTGATTCTGCAAGGCGGTGATAGCCATTTGTAATGCATCCTCACAGCAATGATCTACTCCAGTTTGTCCGTACAGAGGACATTCTTCACAAACCTCTGAGTACCGTTCACTCTGAGCCTTTAAGCAGTAAATAACTTCTTCTCTCTTCATTCCGCACCTTCCATTTCTGCCAGTTTCAAAATCTTTAGGACTTCACTTGGCTGGCAAGTTATGTCTAAATCAAATGTATATGTAACTCCACCTGAGTTACTTGTCTGTGTCAGTCTCTCCATCCTTGCTCCTTTACTCATAGTGCAAATTTAACTCAATACCATCAATGTTGCCGTTCAGCTTATTCTGACAGTGGCACAGCAGTAAATCCAATTCATTTGAGTCCGTAATTTTCTTTGTGCGAATGTACGATAAAACTCTGTCTACACTATCTCTGCGATATTCTGATAGCATTTTTTCATGTTCATGTTTGCACTCTTCAAGTTCTAATTTTGCAGCTTTAACCGATTGCGTTCTGATTTTTACTTCATCAAACTTATTACGGCATTTTTCATAGTCTTTTTCCAGTTCTATACGTCTACTTTCTGCAACTTCGTCTGCTGTGTATCCTCTAATCCCTGCTGCTTTTCCCATCCTTGCTCCTTTCCTTGATCCTCGGTCTCTTCACCATCACAGGGTAACTGCACTCATACGGCTTTGTCCTGCCGATGCGGATTGCCTGTACGCTAGGGTGCTGCTGCATCCGGTCCAGCTTTATGTCCGTAAAGTTCTGTGTCCCGCCGTGATTCATCCGTTCGCCCTCTTTCTTTTCGTCCGGTCGTACATCCGGTAGTACTGGCGCCGATCTACTGTCATGGCCTGCACCTGTGCGCGCCGCCGGTACTCTTTTCGCCTTTCTTCCTTTCTCCGCTCCTGCATCTCTTCGGTTCCAGCTTCATCAACTGCGGCTTTATACCGTCGATACTTAGACCACCGCCCAGATGACAGGCATCGCCGAAAATTCTGCACGGTCATCCCAAGGTACTCCGCGGCAGCCTTGGCCCCGACTATGTCATGTCCTACAGGCAACTCATATTCATCATTGGTCACGATCATATATGTTTTCATTGTGTCACTTCCTCTCAGTTCGACAAAATCTCCTGTTCCAATGCGCTGAAATCATAATCCCGTGTCATCATCCCTTGGTTTCCCTTTCCTTTTCGAGGCTCTGGAGGACGATACACACCAGGAAGATATTGCAGGTAGGTCTTATCACGTAGAAAGTTCTGCGGATGTTTGATGAACTGCTGTTCCTTGATTTTCCCAGTTCTACGGAGACTGTCAGCATAGTTCTCCACCGCAGTGATCAGATCCTGTTCCGAGGCATTGTCCGTCATTAACGTGCTGACCAATGCAATCTCAGTCTGATATGCGTATATCTGGATGTCTGGGAGTGGATAGGCTGCCAGGAAGCGATCAACGTGTGCCGTGGGGGATATAGGGGGATTATTTTTTCTTTTATCTTTCTCTATATCTTTTATATATATATCTTGCATACTATCTTGCACACCATCTTGCGTACCAACTTGCTCACTGTTTTGCTTACTATCTTGCACACTAACTTGCTTACTATTTACTATAGTGATGGTGTACAAGGTCGTTTTAGTACCTCTCTCCCGAAAGTCTATCAGCCCTCTCTGCTTCAATTCATTTCTCGCTTTCAGTATTCCTGACCTGCTCATTCCCGTCAGTACGGAAAGCACCTGATTCGGCGCTTGGAACCACTCTGTCCAGTTGCATCCATTGTTTATGTGCATCAAAGCGAACCATAAAGCAATCTGCCCTGTAGACAACGGATTCATCGTGGCCGAATACCAGAAAGAATTGATAGCTGTTATGTAATTCATTCCACCACCTACCCTATTCCGAAATCTTTCAACGACATCTGACCGGTATTATCTGCTTTCGGTGCCAGACACCTCCGTATAGCCTTACAGCGCTTGCTACAGCTGCTGGTCCTTGCCATCTCCCGGAACAGATATGCCTTGGCTTTCTGCCGGTCTTCATGGCTGTCATCTGGCCGGAAGTATCCATTATCTATGTTAATAATCAGAGTACCGCGGATCAGAAGAGCATCTTCAAGTTCCTGGCGGATTTTCCGGTCACTCATATTTGTATCTGCCACCAGCTTCTGCCGTGATATCCGGTTCGCATAGCCAAACGGGATATAATTTTCAATCAGTATATTGACCACCTCCCGGGCGGATTGCCGTCCGCCCTGACACTAATAATGGCTGTTTGTGAGACACCACCACATGAACGGTTTCTTTCGCCCCGCAGAGCAGGTGTTTCAACCTTATAGGTAAGACCTTCCAAACTCTTTTATAAACTCCTCACGGGAGCCGTAATGTTCCTCGTAGTACCGCTGACATTCCTGTTTCAATCGCAGATCAAGTCCCTGATTCGGTTTCATATGGACACTGTCCGGCCCCCACGTATGCAGTGTGGGGTGCAGCGGCACCAGGAATCCTCTTTCCTCACTGGCGGCCTTACGGCTGCCGTTAAATACGTGATGGATATGCACCACATTCAGATGTGTTATATAACAATGGTGCATATCATCCGTAAGCACGCTCCAACATTTCTTCATGGTTTCCACGCTTTCATCATGCTTTCTAATTCATCTGGAGGAAGCGTCTCAATTCCCAGTTCTTTGGCTTCTGCCACGATTCCGTCAATAAAATGACTCATTTCCTTTGTGTCATACTCACTGGACCCCTTAATCATTGCATAAGCATTAAACGTGCCATTGCTCCTGATTGGCATCCAATGGCCGGTTATCCGGCTCATATCTACACAAGCCTTTACCGTAACAGTGATGGGCACACCGTCCGCCTCTTCCAGTACACCATAATCTTTCAGCATCTTTTCATAGATTTCTTCCTTGGTCGTAGGAAACTCTTGTGCATCCGCAATCTTGCTCATGAGCACCCAGGCATACGCATTTGCATCCAGTGACCTCTTCTTGCGCCACTTTTTTGCGGTAATCACAAGCTTGTCCAAATCTTTAATGCTGTCATACTGGCGGGACACTTCGTCGATAGAGTCAGCCTGGAATGCAATATTATATTTTCCCGTAGCAAAATCCATTGTGATTCCAGCCACTTTCCCGGTAAATTCCATCAGGGAGCCTCCTTAGTGGGCATGTTCTTAGCCTTCTGCAAAAAGTCTTTGATCTGCAGATCTGACAGTTCATAGACGTTTGAGACTTTGTATGTCTTGCAAATAGAAACAGCCGAATAGCCTATCCTTTTCAGTTCTGCTTCTACCGGAGCCAGTCTTTTTTTGTCCGCCTCCGTCTTACCATCCGGCTGTTGCGTAGGATCTGTATATTTGGTCTTATCAGCATCCCAGTACACGTCAGCACCGATTCCCAACTGCTTGCATGCAACCGAGATTGCATCGGTGGTAGCCATCTTATAACACTCATCCTCAACATAAGCAGTACCATCTTTCTGCTGCTTGACAAACATTGCTCCGCCCACACCGTGGATGGGCTTTGACCATTCATCCCCGACTTTTATGTAAAGCAGGATATTCACAAAGGCAGCCACCTCCGTACCGGACGGCTCCAGCCACTGTTTAGTAACCTCGTAATACCATCCAATTCCACAGGGGCCGAACTGCTCCGTGAGTACCTTGATCCGCCACAGCGGATTGATTTCTGTTTTTCCTTTCAACCTGCCGCCGTTGATGGCACTCTTGGCTTCGTCCGGCACTTTTTTCACCGCATTATAGATTTTCAGATTATCGTCCATCAAATCAGCTCCCAATCAATACCAACGCTCGTCAGATACATCTCCAGTTTCTCTTTTGCCTCCGCTGTCAGTGCCATGCGGTACTCATACAGATTGCTCGAACCTTCCAGATCCTGCGGGATCATGCTATCGATTACTTCCTGCGCAGCCTCTTCCTTTGCCTGTTCTACCGCAGCCAGCTTTTCCGCTTCTGCCGCCGCAAGAGCCTCCTGTTTCTCCCTTTCTGCTCTGGCCAGCGCCTCACGCTCCCGCTGTTCTGATTCCAGTTTCGCACGCTCCTCCCGGCGGATGCGTTCCTCTTCTTCGCGACGGATGCGTTCCTGCTCTCTGGCAAGGATTTCTTTCTGCTGCTGTTCATACTGGTTGATGTAGAGAATAGACTTTGTCAAATCATAGGATTCCAAAAACATGACAACGGCTTTCTCTTCTGCATCCGAGTGCATCTGTCGGATGGCATCCAGCCCCTGTTTTACAGTTTCCTTGCGCTCCATCATCTCCCTGCGGATCTGCGTCGGATTCGTGGTCGCATTCTCCCACTTGCTGTTATAGATCTTGTTCAGCGGCAGCTCTGCCTGCATATCACCCAGGCATTCCAGATATAAATCTTTGATCTGCTCTTTTTTCTCTTCAATGCGGCGCTGCTCAAATGCAGATACCTGTCCATTGATAAAATTGATAGGCTGATCGTACATGTCCGCCAATTCCTTTGCCTTGGCCGCAAACTCTTCCAGAGGCTTTATATATTCATCACGGACCTCTTTCACACGATCTGTAAAGGCTTTCTTTTCCTTCCGGAGACTGGCCACCGTCGCCTTGGCTTCTTTCTTATTCTCTTCGGTAAATACTACATTGCGGTATTCTTCCAGTCTTTCATTCAGATAGGCCTTTCCGGCTTCAAAGTCACAGCTGATCTTTCCGGCCTGCTGCTGTACCTGTACTTCGTAACTCTCCATCGTTTCTTTCCTCCATTTCATACGCTTTGCGCTGTCTCTTATAAAGATCCTCCCGGTGGAGACCAAGCTCCACCAGTTCCTGTTCCATCACATCATCCATGTACCATCACCATCTGCCCGTCAGCCTGTTCCGTATATCTCGCCCGAATCAGCTGATTAAGTTCCTTTCTTTTCTGAAGGCTTCGGGCTTCCATCCGCCGAAGATCTTCCTGGCGACAGTCATAACAGACACCATTCTCCAGTTCCCCGGCGTCACACATCCCGCCGCAGCCATAACATCTATACTGATACATTGCCTTATCCCTTCTTCTTATCAATGAGACTATCAATTGCTGCACAGCTAATTCTGCATATCATGACTGCGGGATCTTCGTATAATACTTTGGCTGCAGACTTGGAAACTTCCTTTAAGATTGCTCCGGCTCCAGCTATAATCTCTAATAAATCTCCTTCAGCCTTAATCGTGCTGTTGTGAGTCTCCTTGTCACATTCATACATCAGTGTTGTTTTTTTTCATTGCATTTTTCCTTTCCGTGCCGTATAATAAGGCACATAAATAGCATTAACAGTGTTGTTTTTAGGATTCCTGACTTTGGACGGTGGGGGATCCTATTTTATTTGTCCATCTTCTTTCATGGACCGGTACGCACATACGCATCCGGCTCCCACACATGCAAGTGCGGACACGTACATCTCTGCCTCCACCAAACCTGCCGGAAGAATAAACAAAAATAATAGTGCTGCGGCTCCGTACAGATTTGACGGGTTAAATATCTTTTTCACTTTCTACCTCCTTCCCATGATGCTTGTCCGCACCCTCTACGTGATGCCCTGTGAGTACGCAGGACACCACTGGCTTTGTAAGATGGGGGGCTGTGGTGTGTTTTACGACACCACGTACAGGGCACGGATGATTTATGGTTACTGTAATTTTTGTTGCAGAATCTTTCCCAGCATTTCTTCCGGCAGATCACCACCGGCCAGTTCTCCTACTGGTGCTCCCAAGATCTCGGCCAGATCCCACAGATCTCTCAACCGCATGGATCCCGGATCCTCGATCCGGTTCATCAGCGTTCTGACCTGCACATTCTGCTTCGCAGCGATCTTGTCCTCCGGTACTCTGCTCAGTTCTATGTGCCGTTTGATTCCCGCTCTGGCTCTGGATGCATAATTATTTCTGGTGCTTTCCGTCTTCAAAAAGTTTGATTTCGGCATCTTCTCACTTCCTTTCCAGTTCAAATATTGCCCACCGGATCGCTGCCTTGGTATCCTCGTCAATGTCATCTCGCTCCAGCAGAGCATATAATCTGTCGATTCTCTCCATTCCTACTACCGCCTTTCTTCCGCATTTCGATTCTACGAAACGGCTCGTTCGATAAATCGAAGTACTCCAAATATTGAATCCTCTTTTCTCATTTCCTATACTGTACTTACAGGCTCCCGCCAGAGCCAAGTGCGAAAGAAAGGAGAACCACATGGAAATTAGTATCTTGCAGCCTAAAAACTGCGCTTTTAATGAAATTCAGCATCAAATCCACCAAACTGCTGAACAAATTGTTGACATAGCAACCTATCCCAATGGCTTTGCTATGAAAACAATCACCACTGCTGGAGTAGTAAAAGTTGAAACAAACAGACCACTAATTAAGATTGATGATTCAACTTACCAGATTCCAGAATAATCTTAGGTGCCGAAATTGAAACTGCTTCTTTTGTAACGGTGATTTCCGTTTCTCCAAAAATCACTATTTTCAGTACCTCTACTTTGTCCATTGGTTGTTCCTCCTCTCACTTTTATTGATGAGCTGATAGTTGCATCCTCCATGCTCTTTTTCTATAATTGATAATGCCACTTAACAATTTCAAAAAATTCAAAGGAGGAATTCACTATGGATGATTTAACTCGTATCTCCTTAGATGCTCTCGTCGAAGAAAATCTAAGGAACAACTCCGATAATATGGTAAAAGCCATTCTTCAAGGCGTTGAATCCTGCTCTGATCAAGATTCTCGTTATGCAAAAATGATAATCAATGCCGTTCACTATTCGACCCACGCTTCCGTTCAGTTGATGGCTGAAGTGTTGCTACAAACTGGTATTCTCCAACCTGCTGATGAGCCTGCGTTGCGAAAGCAGCTTTTAAAGCTTCTACAGGACTAGAATTTTGCATTAAAGCTCTTGCAGACACCAACTCTGCGAGAGCCCTTGTCTTTTCGGTAATCTCATTTTCCATGTCGTTACATTCATCGATGCGTTTTTTAATGTGTTCTGCCAATGCGTCGATCAGTTCATCTACCCTCCCCATTCTCTATCCCTCCTTTCCTACTGGCTGATCTGTTGCAAAAAGATAATCAAATTTACATTTGAATAATTTGCAAAGTGCTTTAATTTCAAATGTTGTGAATTTTCCAGTTTTTTTCTTATTTTCATAAGACACTCTGGAAATTCCCAATTTTTTACCCATATCTGCATTGGTCAAACCATTTCGTGCTTGTTCAGCTTCAAGATTTCTAAACAAATTCTCGTCTCCTTTCTCCATGTGTTTGCGTTTTGCAAACTGTAATTATAATATAATTGCTTTCCGCAAACTTGTCAATACTTTTCTTTGCTTTTTGCAAACTTTTTTATTGACATGTTTGCAGCTACTAAATATAATGGTTTATATAAAGGAGGTTCCATTATGGGTGACAACTTTAATGAAAATTTACGAAATGCAAGAATGAAAAAGGGATACTCCCAAAAAGAAGTGGCTGAAAATATAGGTGTAGCGAAATCAACTTACTCATTATATGAAAGTGGAAACAGGGAGCCCAGTGTTCAGACAATAAAGAAACTGGCCGATCTCTTATCTGTATCGGCTGATGACTTACTTGGAATTGATGATGAGCCCCATACACTTGCTGCTCACTTCGATGGTTCCGAATTTACAGAAGATGAACTTGATGAGATCCGCCAATTTGCAGAATTTGTCAAGAACAAAAGGAAATAAAGTCCTTTTAATAGGACTTATGGTTTGCTATTGTGAAGAAGGGTGATATATTTGACTACTTATGAAAGACTTGCCTCCTCGCCAGATGCGGAAGGCGTTACTATTTACGATCGCAAATTTCGCAGTCCTAGAATAAAAGGGTTATACTGTGACGGGAATATTGCTGTCAGCGATACTTTAGATACCGATGCCGAAAAAGCCTGTGTTCTGTCAGAAGAGCTTGGGCACTACCATACAACAGAAGGTATTATTATAGATCAATCATCTGCTGCCAACAGAAAGCAAGAGCTCCGGGCACGTCTCTGGGGATATAATAAACTGATTGGATTGCACGGGATCATTTCCTGTTACAAAGTTGGGTGCCAAACGGCATATGATATGGCCGAACATCTTGGAGTAACGGAGGAGTTCCTGTTGGAAGCTCTTCAATGCTATCGCAACAAATATGGAGTATGTATCAAATTTGATAATTATGTTATCTACTTTGAGCCAGGATTGTCTGTGCTTGAGTTGATATAAAATCACACTACAAAAAGGAGAATTCTTATGAACACCGAGAAAAAACAAAATGGATTAGGTATTGCCGGAATGATACTTGGCATTATTGCTGTTGTCACGTCATGCTTTGTATTAGGCGGTTTGTTCGGAACCATTGGTCTAATCTTATCTATCATTGCTCTGACAAACAAAAATAAGAAGAAAGGGATGGCTATTACTGGAATCATTCTGAATATAATCGGCATTGCTATTGCTATGGCAGTTTTAATTTCTTCGGTTATCAATAACCAAAGTGTAGCACCCTCTTCTACTTCCAACGAAGCTTCCGTATCAACCTCTGCCAACGAAGAAAGCACCTTTGACATAACCGAGGGATATGCCACTATGGATAAGTTCAATCAGATTGAAATTGGCATGACCTATGATCAAGTTGTAGATATCGTTGGATCTGAAGGTACCTTGATGTCTGAGGCTGGTACTGGTGAATACAAAGTGAGCATTTACTACTGGTATTCTGTGACTCATATTGCAAATATGAATGTAAGCTTTGAAAATGGTGTTGTCACCGGTAAGGCACAGGTCGGCTTAGAATAAAGATTGTCTTATACAATTTATAATAAAAAATCAGCCCCAGTGTTGGCGCACCAGAGCTGATGATGATAATAGTCCCGAAGGATACTACTATACGACCAAAATAATAGTATCATCCCGGGGCTCAAAAATCAAGTCACCGGGCATTTTTATGCCCATTTTTAGGAGGATGATATTATGGCAACGCCTTACAAGCTTCCCAGTGGAACATGGTGTATCAAACCATACAGCCATGAAGAGCCCGTATACAATGCAGACGGCAGTCCTGTCCTGCTTCCCAATGGCGAACAGAAGACAACAAGAAAGTACAAAACTATTACTGGCCCCACAAAAAAAGCTGTAGAGCTCGAAGCAGCGCAGTTTATGCTACAAAAAGAAGAAGAACGTGAGAAACAGCCAAAGAAAAAGAAAGTAGATTATACTCTTCTCCCTCTCACAGAATTAATTGACAAATACATTGAATCCCGGCTGGTCCTAAATAGATCTCTTACCACCATCCAGGACTACCGTTGTATCCAGCGGAACGGTTTTCAGGATCTGATGCAGATTTGTGTCAAAGACATGGATAAAGAACTACTGCAGGAATCGGTCAATATGGAATCTCAGCGTCCGTGTAACCGGAAAAAGGGAGTGACACTCTCGCCCAAGCGTCTGCAGAACGAATGGAGCCTGATTGCATCCGTGATCCGTAAGTATACAAGTTCTCTCGATGATGTCCTGCGTAACATCGAACTGCCCGAAGTACCTGATCGTGTGCCGGATCTGATACCAGCAGAGGCCCTTTTACCTGCAATCAAAGGACACGAGTTGGAGCTGCCAGTCCTACTGGCCGCATGGCTCAGCTTTTCCATGTCGGAGATCCGTGGCCTCACAAAATCAA
>ERZ827498.2585-NODE-2585-length-16917-cov-13.242142_pt1 | contig 16917 bp, 13 predicted proteins | sample MGYA00519865_ERZ827498 | MGnify/ENA primary metagenome ERZ827498 (study PRJEB31778, sample SAMEA3449328) | human gut metagenome | biome: human gut; feature: human-associated habitat; material: faeces | place: United Kingdom | collected 2010/2012 ...
CAAAAAACGCCTCGCACGATTTGAGCATTGTTAAGAGGCTTGGCGAGGACTGACGCTGCAAAGATACGAATAATCATTGATAATACAAACTTTTAGCAGGAAAAATCACGCAAAAGTGGAATTCTTTGACATATTCATATTTAGTAATGTTAAATTAGACCTTAAAATCATACTTTGCCAGCCAAACAAAGTGGTTTTCAATGAAAAAGTGTTACCTTTGTAATGTCTATACTCATACCGGAAGCCCCGATGGGCAGAAGTTGGGCAGACATACATATGGTAAAAGGCGTTTTTGTACGCTTTGGTTTTGACGTGTAGGAATCTGGCAGTTCACGACACAATTTGTCAAAAACAAAGCAATGCAGAACGCCTCATGAGGTGTATTATATACAGTTCTCATTGGCTTCGGACGATTCTATTGTTCGTTGCTAAGAGTGCTTTCTATATACTTACACTGGCGTGGGGCTTTCGGCGTTGCTCGTTTCGACAAATTGGGCGATGCCAGAGCCTCTACACGTGAAACGAGCGACAGAACAGGCTCCGCGCTTTTTCGTATGTATCAAATAGTAAGCATTAATAATTGCCATATTGGAGCCTATGGATAAATGTAAAGACAGAAGAGACGATTATGAGTGAATTATCTAAAATCTTGGCTACTATAGGAGTAGTTGTTCTATTCGTTATCATTTTTGGTGCAATTGTCGGTTCAATGAGTGATGCTGGTCAGACACCTGGTATTTTGGGCCTAATTGTATTTGGAGCCTTGATAGGGGCACTGAGAGCTATTTGGAAAAAGCCTAAGAATAATGAAAAAAAAGACGACACATCCATTCTTCAGAAGTAAAGCAAAATCGGAATGTTCAAAGACTATTATCAGATATTGGGTGTTTCTTTTTCAGCCCCCAAAGAGGAGATAAAGAAGGCATACAGAAAGAAATCACTGGAATGGCATCCTGACAGGAATCCAGGAGTTGATGTTACAGAAATGATGCAAGACATCAATGAGTCGTATAAGATTCTAAATGATGATATTAGTCGGGCAAGATACAACAAGGAATATCAATTGTTTACTAAACAATGCGAGAATAGCAAGTTCAAACGCCAAAGGCCAAGGCCACAGTCGGAGTCTTGGAATTATGATTATGATGTATATGATGAAGATCTAAGGGATGACATCAACAAGGCAAGAGTCTACGCTAAAGATAGGGTTGACGAATTCTTCAAGAGTCTAAAAGATACATCAAAAGTCGCAGCGGAAGGGGCTTGGGATGGCGCTTATGGTTATATCATAGGCGGAATTATCGCCACTATAATATTTGCATTAGTAAGAGCATGTCATTAAAAAATAAATAGAATTATGAGAATGAAATATTTTGTTGGATTACTGCTTTCTATAGTTATATTCACATCATGTGGGCAGAAGAAAAAGATAACTTACAGAATATACTCAAGCGTTGACAATACATATAGTGTTGAGGTCCCATCGGACGCAACACAGGGAAGATGTATTCTTGATTTAATGAGTTTTGAGAATACCAATTCCCATCTAACAATCACCATACAACATATTAACGAAGGAAGTATAGAAGAATATATCCGTAACAAACATACTACAGACAATTCTTTTTCTTATAATATCTTCCAGTCTTCTGATACAACATCATTCTATAAAATCACAAGAGGGAACAACATGTGGTCGGCTTATGACCTTTATATGCTCAAATGTTTGGATGGAAAGAACTATATTCTCAATGTAAGTTCTGATATACTTAGCCAATCAGAGATAATAGAGATTATAAAGCACATATACACTTCGATGAAACTAAATGGAATGGGAGAAGGTGCTGATGCTGCAATAGAAGAAGCAGAAGTTATTTCTCTTGAAAAGACGTATTCGACCAAATTCTATTCCGTGAAGTACCCTAAAGGATGGAATGTTATAGAGCATTTGGACGAAATGACGGAAGTATACATCGGCCATCAACCAGAGAATTTCGGGTTTACCATTGTTCGTTTTAAAACGGATTGTACTCTTTCAGAAGTGAATGCAGAAGGAAATGAGAATCTTCGCCAAGCTGGTTTTAAAATCTTGAACGAAAAACAGATGACTGTTGACGGAATGAAATGCTATAGAGCAGTTCAAGAGATTTACAGTCAAGGACAAAAGGTAAAACACATTTCTTACACGTTCAAGAAAGGCGATATTCTGTACAATATCAAGTTTGGCTCTGTGACGACAAAAAAGCAAGATAATATTGCAACTGAGATAATTGATTCGTTCCGCTTTAAGTAACCAAGATGAAAAGGGTAATATTAACATATTTGTTTTTCCTATTTTGCATTGCAGGATATTGTCAGAAAACTTTAAAGTTTACTGACGTTATGCTGTATTGTGGTGATACGAAACTTACTGTTTCTGAAAATTGGAAATCTTCAGATGCAGAAGAACTTGGCATTACACATGTTACAGAAAAAAGGTTTTATGAGCTATTTGGCCAGAGAAGAAGCATAGACATTGACTATTGGACATGGAAAAACGAACGAATTGGAAATGGCGTTTTCGGAACATATTCTTATTTGAAGGAACAGAATGATGGTTTGTCAATCAGTGTGTTCTATAACAGAGAAGAATTGGCTCTCTTGCTGGAAAACAACACCAATATGTACATTTTCATAGATCTCAGCACTCTAATGTTGCTCTATTGTGACAATGCCGATGAAAATGTAACATCTGTAGATCCTATAGGCAACACTTTGCGGAACAAAGATTTTCATAGATTTGATTACGTTCTGATTCCACCAAAGAAAAAAGCCGAAACGTCTTTCTATAGCTTGCAAAGCCTTCCTGTTTTCCCCGCATCTCTTCCTAAAGGTACAATTATCCAATATGATGTTTTTTCATATGCTTTCTCAATAAACCCATGGGATACCATTGAAGATATGATACCAGAAGAAAAAAATGGAAAGAAACTATTTGAAGCGAGAAATGGTGTCTATTATTTCTCACTCCAAAACGAATTTCTAACGTCAAATTCCTTTGGCTATATAAGAGCGTTGGGGTTTGAATCAAGATACCACTGCAAATTATATTGAGATACTTGGTGTTTGCTGAAAAAAAAGTTTTACTTATAATCTCTCCAATCAAGTTGTCATAGCTTCAGGAGATGCCCTTGTCTGTCATGTTCTAATTGATACACAGGAAATATATGCCATGTCCACACTCTGGCAGGGCTATGTGCTACCTAATGCCCTTCATTCTCTTTGTGGTTCCGTTTGTCAAGTTTTATAGTGGAAGACATGTTGTAAATATGCCTTCCACTATAAAACTATCGACTTAGCCCTTTGCTCTTTCTTGGTTTCATCATCCGAGTTGCTTGCCGCAAACATCGTCTTATCCATCCTATCTCATCTTCGTCCTTCTCACGTCCCCAATCCTTGGTGTCGCTACCGCCACCTCCTTGGCATTCAGCAAAGTTGGTAGCCTCGTTGACGTAGCCGATGTAGAGGTACATTGCACAATAGATAATTTTGTCGCCAAAATTGATGAAGTCCATTGCAAAGCTATCGTCAAATAGGCTGCTGTCGTGAATACTCGTCATACGTGGATAGATGTCTGCTATCTCTGCCAACGCCTTCATGCCAGCCAACGCCCATATCTTATTGATCATCTGTTGCTGGTATGAAACAGCTGTTTTTCAAAATCAGCTTCAAACTGCTAAAAAGCACTCAGAAAGTGTTAAAAAACAAAGAGTGTTGAAAATCAAGGCTTTATGGTTAGTTAGTCATAGTAAGTTATGGTTAGTTATAAGGCTCTAAATACAGACAATAAAACGTTGGGCTACGAACAAAAACAATGACTTTAAATAAAATTAACAAACCATAATAGGATATAAGCGAAAAAACTTGTAACTTAGCAAGTTGAAACAATCAAATTTCTAAAATTCATTATTATGGCACAACAATTTTATCAAAAAGGAAAATTTTACACCTTACCCATTATTGAAATAAGAAACGAAGGGACAAACTCGTTTTTCATAGTTGACGCCAACGGGCGCGAATATGCAATTAAGATGTTCGATTTCCAAAAGACCGATAGCGATGTGAGTCAACTGAAAGAATTGCCTTGCATGGTTAAAGATGTTCACGGCGACAACATTGTGTTTGTACAAAATTTTGCGCAGATGTTCGGAAACAGATACGTTGCGGGCAACACATACCAATTTATTGTGAACAAGGAAGCCAATAATGCAGACAACGATTTCAGATATTATGATGTGAGAGACAAGAACGGTCTGCCGTTCCGCTTAAAATGTGACAAAGACACATACCTTATTCCTAACCAGAAGATAAGCTGTTTGCTCTCACGGCCAAGCCAGAACAAACTGATAATTTCTCTCGTAGAAGAAGACAAGCAATCGGCAACCCACTGTGTTACCCCAGAAACATTGCTTGAAGAAGCGGGCGTGGAAGAACCTATACGCTGCTACATCATTGAACGGTTCCACACACACGATGGCTTTGCCGAAGCACGCCAGTTTCTTAACGGCAACAATGCGGCATGGATAATAAAAGCCGTCATGGCGGTGAACAACGCAGAGAGATGGACAGGCATGCGCGATGCCAACAAGCTACGACTGCTCAACAGCTACCGAAGGGTGTGTGCTTATCTGCTTGAAGACACCGACTACCTGTTACAGTTTAGCGAGTCGGAACGCGACAACTACCAGGAATGGGTGGCAGAACGCGTGGCGGTGGCCGACACTTACATCGAATGTCTGCAACTGATGAAGGAGAACAGATGCAGCGACGAGATTGACGCCATCCTCGGCAAGATACGCCGCTCAGGGTTTATCCTGCACCCACACCGCCGTATGCAGCTTATGATCGCCATCTTCTCCATGCAGCCACAACTTCTTGACGACAAGTTCGACTCTATCCTTAACCTCGTCGCCGAATGTGCAAAAAACTGGAAGCAGCAATCGTTCACCAATGCCTTCTCCAATTTCCTCAGGTTCTACATCACCTCAAACAGCGAGAAGACAAGCCGCGTGGCGGTGGTGGACGACGAGAAGAGCAGGGTGTTGCTCAACCGCATGGTGCGTTCCATCTGTTTCCTGCTCCTCATGACCGACCATAACGACCCCCAACGCCTCTATTTCAGGTCCATGCTCATGCACTGTCTGTCGTTCGTGCGCTCCAAGCAGATGCTTAACACCGACAGCGTGATAAACAAAGCCAACGAAGACAAGCTCGTGGAACGTGCCTTCAACGCCTTGCAGCTTGCCGACGACAATGGCGTCGACTTGACATGGAACAGCGACTTCGGTAGCATCGACCTCCTTGCTTACCGCATGGCTAACGCCAAAGACGAGGGCGGCATCATGATGACTCGCTCCTTTGAGGCACACAACGTGCGCTTCACGGTCAGCCCCGACGGCATAACGCTCTCGCGCTCAGTGGCAGGAAAGAAGGAGCGCAACGTTCTGCCACAAGGGTTTCCTGGCTGGCACAACCTGCAACTGTTCCTCGACTCGCCAAGCAAATACACAATCAGCAAACAGACAAAAGCCATAAAGCAATGGAAAACATTCTGGACCGACGTGGAGCACGGACTGTTTGAGAAACGCACGCTCACAAAGAAAAAGATCACCAAATGGGCGCCAGAGGTCGGAACAGAGGTGTTCGTGCGGGTGCTGCGCAAAGACAGCACCAACCCCTACCGCTTCTTTTGTAAGATTGAAGACACAAGCTATGAAGGCGAGGGATGGATTGATGTCTACCAGAAAGGCGGCTCTATAGGCATGTTCCATTTCGACCCTAAGTTTGACGTCAACTCGTTCACCTACGACGGCCAGTCCATGCTTCTGCGCGTGCGTGTCAACTCGGTAAGCTCGCCCAACGAAGAGAAGATCTATTACACCTTCGACTGCATGTCGTTCATCGACAACATGATACAAGAGCAGGTGGCCTTTCACGAAGAGTCAAACTGCACCATCGTCCACCACGACATTGCCAACAACGTGTTCCTGGGCATCACATCACGCGGCTACGGCATCTTCATTCCTGTCACTCCCGACAACGACTATTACGCCATGGGCGACACGGTGCGCGTGCGCGTCACCAACAGCTCATCGCCAAGAGCCATACAAGGCGAGATTGTGGGCCCCGGAACCGACATAGTCAACATTAAAGAGGCGGCAGAAGACATTCTGCAAACCTACTGGCGCGATGAGGGCTGTGCCGTGCATGAAGAGACAGAAGAGGAGCTCGAAGAGCAGGCCATGGAGGCTTCGGAGGAGAATTTTGACGCCGCCCACATGGCTGAGATAATAAACATCCTCGACCATAAGGCCATCATGAGTTCCGACACCATAACAGCCTATGCCTTCCTTGCCATAGCCCATATCCTGGCAAAGATGATCGACAACGAGTCGATGCTGCAATATATCGAGCAGCGACAGCACCTCCTTGGCATCCTCGACGACTATGCCACCAACGGCAGCGTCAACGACCAGGAGCTCGAGAGCCTCGACAACGACAGCAACGACCTCATGGAGTGTTACCCCTATCTGCGCCAACGCCTCACAGAGCTGCGCATCATAACCTGTCTGGGACGTGCCGACCTCAACAGCTTCCTGTGGAACATCTGCAACACCTACTCGCACGACAAGCTCGGCAAGCTTTCCCGACTGATGCTCAGCTACAACCTGGCTGAAGGCTTTGCGCTCAACGACTATCAAGAGGCTGTGGTAGCAAAGATAAAGAGTCTGCTCAACGTCAACGTGACGCTTCCCAAAATCTACTCGTTCGGCGAGGAGACACAGCAGCGAGAGTTTAAGACATCTATCGTGTTCCCCCCAAACAACAACATGCGTGCCGACATCAAACAGCAGACATTCAACGTGATGAAGGTGATCTGCGGCATGGCCAACTCTTACGGCGGCACAGTCTACCTCGGCGTGCAAGACACAGGAACGGCAAGAGGCCTGGAGGAAGACCTCAAGTTCTTCGGCGACAACCGCGACAAGTATGACCTGCATGTGCGCAACAGCATACACGAGGCTCTCGGCAATGCCGTCAACATGTCGTGCCACATCGAACACCCCGACGCAGGCAAACATTACATTTATGCCATCAAGGTGGCAGCAAGCAAAACGCCTGTCATGCTGAAAACCGACAACCAGTATTATCTGCGCGAAGGAACATCGACATGGCCTGTGAACGACCTGGCAGAACTGCAGAAGATTATGGACGAGCGCGACTTCAGCAAGTATGATGTCTACGACGACACACCGTCCGACCCCGCCATCGCCCCATCTGCCGACAACGGCAACAAGGGCAAACAGCAGAAGACACCTGCACAAGACGTGACCATTGCAACGAGCAAGCTGCGTAAGAACATAACAGAAAACTGGGACCCCGACTATATGGTAAACAAAAACTGTTTCGTGCGCCTCATGGATGTGGAAACCTGGTGTGTGCTCGACGACATCGACTACCCCGACGGCATACTGACGCTTGCCGTGCATGAAGACGAGACCGACGGCAGCCTCATCGTGGCCTACGGCAACGGCATGGTTAACCGCGTGCCCATGTCTCAGATCTGCGACAAGACAAGAGGCAGCAGAAACAAGATGTATGCAGACGAGTGTCCGATGTTCGTGTCGCCTGCAAAGAAGAGCGATGTGCTCCTGTCTGTCTGCAAGGATGATAAAGACAAGGTCTATTTCCGTCTCGACGACATAGCAACCATTCCTGAGGGCAAGATGCTCTCTTCCGGACAGTTGCTCACAGACGTCAAGTTTGAAAAAATGATGTTCTACGAACTTATCGACCACGACGATGCCGTGGCCATAAAACGTCTCTACAACCTGAAGCGCAGCACTCTCGGCGTGCAGGTGCTCTCAAGCTATTTTGGAAAAGAGAAGCAGCAGCTCGAAAAGGCAGGCATAGACCTCAGCGTTTTGGAGGAGTAAATAAGGATTTGCCAGACAAGCAATGATTAGCAGGCTAAGCAAAAACCAGCCGGCCAAGTGAAAAAATGTGCGGGACCTGCCCCATCCCGCACGTTAACAGTATTTAACCTCCAAAACCAAACCGTAGGGTTGCAGATGTCGTTTTTTTTTCGTAATTTTGCAAGGATTTTCGGTCTAATTATAATAATAAATTGTAAATCAGACAATTAGGCGAAAACAGCAAGTTAAGAAAGAATAAGGTATATAAGATGAGACAATTAAAAATTCAGAAAAGTATTACAAACCGTTCGAGTGAGGCATTGGACAAGTACCTTGTTGAGATCGGACGTGCACCGCTGATATCTATCGACGAAGAAATTGAGTTGGCCCAGAAAATCAAGAAGGGTGGTCCCGAAGGCGAACGCGCCAAGGACAAGCTCGTGACAGCCAACCTCCGATTTGTCGTGTCTGTGGCAAAGCAGTATCAGCACCAAGGTCTCACCTTGACCGACCTCATCGACGAGGGCAACATCGGCCTTATCAAGGCAGCCCAGAAGTTTGACGAGACACGAGGATTCAAGTTCATTTCATACGCTGTGTGGTGGATTCGCCAAAGCATCCTGCAAGCCATTGCCGAGCAGAGCCGCATTGTGCGTCTGCCCCTCAACCAGGTAGGCTCGCTCAACAAGATCAACCACGAGATCAACAAGTTTGAGCAGGAGAACCAGCGTCACCCTTCAGTGTCAGAGCTTGCTGACGCTACCAAGATTGACGAGGAGAAGATCGGACAGAGCCTCATGGCAGATGGTCACCATGTGAGCATCGATGCTCCGTTTCAGGACGGTGAGGACAACTGCATGCTCGATGTCATGCCCAGCGGCGATGACACCCGCACCGACAAGCAGGTAGACCACGAGTCGATGGCTCAGGAACTCAACTCGGTGCTCAACAAGGTGTTGAAAGACCGCGAGATAACAATCATTCGCGAGTGTTTCGGCATTGGTTGCCACGAGAAAGGTCTCGAAGAGATTGGTGACCAGCTCGGTCTCACCCGTGAACGTGTGCGCCAGATCAGAGAAAAGAGCATCGCCAAGCTGCGCGACAGTGGCAACGCCAAGATTCTGATGAAATATCTCGGTTAAGCGCTCAACAACCACAAGCAAGGTCTGTCAGACCTAAAACAAGAAAACGACCACAACAGAACAACAACAACCCGACATAAGCAGGAACCACACATTTATTATATATGTGGTTCCTGCTTTTTTATTAATAGACGCCATTGCCGCTGCCATTCTCATTGCTTTATGGGCTAAAGAACAGAGAAAATAAATATTTCGCGTCTCTATTGTAAAAAATACACAAGAATATTTGGAGGATAGAAATAATGTTCGGCAGCGCTCTATAGTTTCAACAAAGAAAGCTACGAAGAGCTTATTATCCGTTGCCATGCCTTCTTGTGGGCAAGTACAGGACGACGAGACAAGTGCTTTGGAATATGAAGATACATTCAGCGTAACGAGATTACCACTATCCTTAGAGTTACTTATCATGGCATCAAACCAAAGTAGTCATTTTCAGAAAATCTCGCAGATGAATGTGCTTAATGCCATCAATATTGGTTTGACCGTAAAGCCTATCCATAGAAATCACGTATTTGGGATGACTGTCTTTTATCAATTTCAAATTGCCGAATTCACGCTCTACCGTTTCCTCAGAAGCCAACAGATAGGTAACTTGCACATACGCCACACTATCCGCTTTTTCGGCAACAAAATCAATCTCAGCCTTATACATCTGACCAACATATACTTTATACCCTATCCTGCACAAATGGATATATACAGCGTTCTCCATCACCTTTTCGATATCAAAACGCCTTTTGCCACCTATAATATGATTCCTGATTCCCAGGTCTTCAAAATAGAACTTGTCGCCTAACTCGAAAAGTCGCTTGCCATGAATGTCGTATCTGTTAACTCGATCGATAATAAAAGCATTGCTTAAATAGTCCAAATACGTGAGAATCATCTTGGCAGACGTTTCGGTGTTCTGGCTTTTCAGATATTTTACAATACTCGTTGCTGAGAATTGTTTACCGATATTATCGCTCACAAACTTCATCAAAGTTCGTAACAATGGTATATTTCTGATGTTTTCTCGCTCTATGATATCACGAAGTACTATCGTATTATACACATTGTCAAGATAATCTTCTACCAAATCCGTATTTTCCAATCCTAAACTGCGCAACTGAGGGAGCCCGCCATACTGCAGATACAGGTTCAAGGAAGCATCATCATCCTTCAGTTCATGGAACGTCAGGAACTCTTCATAGCAGAGTCCTCGAATACGATAAGCAATATATCTGCCTCTCAGGCGAGTTGCCAATTCGCCAGACAACATCTTAGCGTTGCTACCGATAATCATAATCTGGCAGGTATCATCAGATTGGATACTGAGGAGTGCTTTCTCGAAATCGGAAATCTCCTGTACCTCATCGATAAACAGATAGTTTTCCTTACCCGCAATGATGTTGGCTGCTACATAAGCTTCCAAATCCTGATAGTTGGCTATCACATCAAACGAGGTTTTCTCCTTATCTATATAGATAACGTGGTTGTCCTTATTCTCAGCGATGTGATCTAAAATTCGACGCATCACGCAACTCTTGCCGACACGCCTCTGACCCGTCAACGCAATCATCATTCCACGTCCAAACATGCGCTCAATATGTTCGGAATACCCTATTCTTTCTAATATTTTTTGTTTCATACGAGTAAAACTTTCCGCAAAGATACTATTTTTGTTTCGTATAAGTAATAAAAGCGACGGCTCTTTTGTTTTTATTACTTATAATTAACATGTTCGCTACATCGACTATAATAGTTCTTATTGTTAAAAAATATCTTAATATCTTGCTTTAAAGGACAGACAAAGAATGAAGACCAGCAAGGTTGCATGGTTGAGATAGGGTCTTTGGGCTTCGGTCCATGCACCACCATCGCCCACCATCCACACCTCTTGCCTTGACCTGCTGTAAATAACGGCAGAAGCCGTAAGGCGTTCCTCGGGATGCTGCAACAATCGCTCAGCCACGCCCAAAGGCTTATACACTTTATCGCATATATAAATGCATGATGCCTTGGCAGAAATAATCCGCCAAGGCATCCGCTTTCAATTCTTGTATGATATATTCAGAGATGAGCATCATGGCATTACGTCCAATCCATCCTCACAGGCCTCCTGGCACTTCTTGCCAATAATGCTCTTCTCTATTACATTCATGATTTGACGCTCATACATTACTTAACAACAAACTTCTTACCAGCCACGACATATATGCCGGAAGAAAGATTGCTCATATTATTACGGGTGCACACGCGTTGCCCGCTCAGGTTATAAACAAACCCATCGGCTTGAACCGCAGCGTCCTCTTGTCTTGTCACGTTCTCTATGGCTGTCGTAGAAGAATCACCATCAAAGCTGAACGAGAGCTTCGCGGGATTTTTTTGTGCATCTGTTATGGTGATATACCAACTTGTACCCACAAAGTTGTCCCAAGCAGAAGTGAGATGATACATATTACCGTTATTTACCACGTATGCATTAACAGAAGCTGCACCTGGGTCATAATAGAAGCCATGGAACCGAACCGTATAATCATCCAAAGTTTGCACATCTGTTGTCACACCATCACCTTCAAATGTAGGAGGAACAACACCCTTTACCTGATAGATAGGTCCTTTTACCTTTACCTTGGCATCGTTACCCCAAGGGAATGTGTATTCATCATTCTTTGTCTTGATATCGGCATCCTTGCCCACCTTGATGATATAAGGCCTGCCAGCATCGATACCCTCCTTATCAAGATTAACAGCCTTGAAATAGACACAGGTTCCTTCCACCCTGTCAAAGACACTGAGTTGCACCCCCTGCTCGCCTCCGAATGTCTGTTTTACCTGGTCGCCCGTCAGTGCGCAAGGAAGAATAAGGCTTTCCCACTGGCCCTTGTGGAAGTAGCGGCGTATGTTGTAAGTAACGGGGTATTCATAATGGTCATCACCCTCAGGATTGCGGTTGATGCCACTTGGAGTGTAGGAACCATCGCCGTTCATGGTTATTTTAAACTCTTCGGCGATAGTGTTCGTAGCATCGAGATACCACTCCTTGTTTCCCATATAGAAAAGTTGGAAATTGTCAAAAAAGGCATAGCCTCCATCGTTGGCTCTCTTGCCAGCACCGATGTAGAGAGTACCCGTCGTTGAGCCTTCATCCGCCTTTACGAGGACTGCCACACTGCTGTCGTACTTACGACTGTCCACATCCTTGTCTTCATAAGGATTGCTCTCTGCGAATATTTTACCGGCATTGACACAATGCTTGATAGAATAATCCGTAAAACCATTCAAGCCATCATCCTTTTCTGAACCATTATAGGTCCCGTCATGCATAATATACCAGTCATTGGGTTCAATGGTCTTCAGAGCTGTCTGATTGCTTATATCATCAATGTTTTGCGAGGCAAAAACAAAAGAAGTGTTGTTCTTGTCGTCTATATTACCAGGATTAAAAAAAAACCTTGGCAATTGACACGATAAAGACCCGGATTCAAGCCTGTAATTTTCTGAATCAAATAATTGCCTTGATTACCAGAACTGCTGCCGTTAGGGCCTACCCAAGCCGTCATATACGCCAGTTCTTCCACATCATCCTGCCTATTTGGGAAAAAATAGGTATCATCGTTTCTGTCGTAACGGAACTGCCAAACATTGTTCTTTGACGTTGTATCATAATCACCCTTCAAATATTTAGTACCATTAATACCCTTGTTATTTCGTTCGAAACGAGCATCCTGCACAAGACCAGATACATTGATATACTTTTTAGTCTGGCTATTAATGACGTTAAGGTAGTCATCTATCTTGATGAAATAGAACGTCTCAGCCTTGCTTTCGTCCGTAGTAACCACCAGGAATTTCTTCTGTGGTTGTTCTTCTGGATTACCTATGTAATAACTCAAGTAATAATTTCGCTCTACTCCATCGGTAAATCCCCCCAGATTGTCTTTGAACTTAGAATAGATTTTATAACCATTCTTTTCAACCTGCGTAAAATACCATTGAACCCTTTCGAGAGCAGAAATTGTATGATTATCATCGTAATTGTCCTTTCCACGATCCACAAACAAATAAATGGACTTATTCCCGTCAGGAAGAGTGATGCGCTGATCAGTATCCATGAGAGGCTCGACACCAAGATAGTCGGCATTTCCAGTTCCTTGAGAAGTTGTAGGATTATTCACCCATGAGTGGATGTAATAACGATCGTTAGCATCGTCGGCGATCTTCTCTACATAGAAGTTCATACCAACTTCTGCCAGAATAGGCTGCGCTCCATAGCGGCCACCCACTGTCACAAACTTTTTGGGAGTTGTTGCATACAAATATATGTTTTTCGGATCAGCCGAAGTGCTGCCAATTGTCTCTAAACTCTGATTATAACCAGACCAGTCTATTTCCTCTACACTACTTCTATCCTTCTTATCGTCAGCAAAAGACGACAAGGACATCAAGATGCACAAGACAAGCACCGAAATTCTGAAAAAGAGTTTCATCTTCATCTTATAATTTTTTTATACATTATCAATACTTAATATCATCATCCCACGCATTATAATCAATACCATTCGGCATAGTTATCACTTTCATCGTCAGGATTACCTTCGATAATCGACTGGTTAGGGCCGCTGCCGGGATTCCATGACGCAGGATTGCCCATCAGATTCTCCTGACAAACCTTTACGATCCTCACCTCTGGGACAACATAAACTTTTCTGTTACTTATATTCATTTTACTTAAGCCTTAATTCCGCATCACTATAATTTAATATTTTTATAAGCCCCTGAGCAACAATAAGTTGCTCAGAGGCTTCGTGGAATTTGAGGATAAACTCACTTTACCATTTACCAATATGATTGGCTTATCTGTTAGCCGATTGCCACTGATAAGTTTTCTCACAATGGATATCGGCACTCTGGTCGGCAATCATCAGTTTGAAATCGCCTTCCTCCAATACCCACTTGCCATCATAACCTACGAAAGCAAGATCATCGGCATTCAAATCGAAAGTAACAGTCTTGGTTTCACCCGGCTGAAGCTCGATTTTATCGAAAGCACGGAGGCGTCGGCCATCAGGAACCATGCTGGCAATAAGGTCGCTGCTGAACAGAAGAACGCTCTCTTTGCCCGCAACCTTACCCGTATTCTTCACATCCACGCTCACCTTGATGATGTCGCCGTGGCGGAAATCAGACTGAGAAACCTTCAGGTTGCTATATTTGTAAGAGGTATAACTCAAACCATATCCGAAGCCCCACTGCTGGGTAATCTTCGCATTGTAGTCGTAAGCACCTTCCATCGTACCCACCTCCTCACTCTTCTTGAAGTCATAGTTGGCGAGCGAATTGATTTCCTTAGGATAGGTGTAAGGCATCTTGCCACTGAAGTTTGACTTGCCCGATACCAGGTTTGCCAAGGCATCGCCGCCCATGTTGCCAGGGATAAGGATGTTGATGATGCCCTGTGCCAATGGTTCGATGTCAGCGATGAGACGAGGACGACCTTCATTCAGCACCAAGATGACAGGCTTGCCTGTCTGAGCCAAAGCCTTGACCAGATTACGCTGGTTCTCTGAGAGCCAAAGGTCGGTCAGGTTGCCCGGAGTCTCTGTATAGGAGTTCTCGCCAATGCAAGCCACGATGACGTCAGCATCCTTCGCTGCAGCCACTGCCTCCTGAATCTGAGGTTCGTTCTCCTCCCAGTATTTTCCCTTCTCATTATAGGTAACACCCTGGTTCAAGATAACATTCTCCTTGCCATACTCATTACAGAATGCCTCATAGATGGTATTGTACTTGCCGGCAAACTCATCAGCACGATGACCCTGCCAGGTATAGCTCCATCCACCGTTCAGACAACGCATCTGATTGGCATTAGGACCTGTAAGGAGAATCTTCTTGCCATGCTGCAAAGGAAGGATATTACCCTCGTTCTTCAGGAGCACCATACTTTCGGTAGCTCCCTCCAAGGCGAGCTTGGCAAACTCCTCACCACCAAACTTAGGATAATTCTTCAGTTTCTGGGTTGGGTTCTTGAAGAGGTCGAGACGGTACTTCATGCGAAGCACACGGCGACAGGCATCGTCGATGCGACTCATCGGAATCTTACCTTCCTTCACCAGTTCTACAAGATAGCCACAAGCATCGCAAGAATAAGGTTCCATAATCATGTCGATACCGGCATTGATGGCGATGCGGAGCGCATCCTTCTTGTCCTTTGCCACCATCTCACGAGTATAGAGATTGTTGATGTCTGCCCAGTCGGTGATGAGCACACCATCCCATCCAGTCTCTTCCTTCAGCCATCCTGTCAGGAATTCCTTGTTGGCATGCATCGGCACACCATTGACGGAAGCGGAATTCACCATCACGGTTAAGGCTCCAGCCTGCAGACCCGCCAGGAAAGGAGCAAAGTGCTTCTCTCGCAAGTCGGCAGGAGAGATATAGGCTGGCGTACGGTCTTTACCGGTCCAAGGCACACCATAGCCCATGAAGTGCTTCATTGAAGTAGCAATGTGATACTGGTCGATGTTGTTTGGGTCCTCGCCCTGGAAACCATAGACCATCGCCTTGCCCATCTCAGAACTGAGGTAGCAATCCTCGCCAAAGTTCTCCCAGATGCGAGGCCAACGGGCATCACGACCGAGATCAACGGTAGGACTGTAAGTCCAAGGCACGCTCACCGCACGAGTCTCATAAGCGGTAGCCTCAGCCGAACGGCGAGCTATCTCACGATTAAAGGTGGCAGCCACATTGATGTTCTGCGGGAAGAGGGTTCCACCCTGTGTATAAGTAGAACCGTGGTTCTGGTCGAGACCGAAGACACAAGGGATGCCGATGCGCTTCATCGAGATCTTCTGGATTTGTGCGATATACTTCTCCCACTGCTTAGCGGTTGGTGCGCAGGTATTTGGAGCGTTGAGGATAGAGCCAATCTTATAGCGGGAAAGGATAGAATCGGTCTTGTGCTCGTCGATATAGAACACACCATTCTTGTCGTTGGCACCAAAGAGGTCGGTCACCAATTCCATCATCTGACCTATCTTTTCCTCCAAGGTGAGTTTCTTCAGAGTTTGTTCTACCTGAGCCTCAATCTTAGGGTCGCTCTTGATAACCGGAACATTGGCACTGGCTGTATAAGCCAATGCCAACAATGAAATAGATAATAAAATTTTCTTCATAAACAGTAAAGGTTTGACGCTTTATGATAAAAACGGAAATCTTTCTAATATATTATTCAATAGTTACTTTCTTTACGGTGTAACCATCACCCACAAGGAGGAAACCATCCTGCTCTGTCAAGAGTTGGATAGAGAGGTCGGTCAGTACAAACTCCCATGTAGCAGGACCATCCACCATGAAGTCGCCACGTTCTATGTCGCCCCCCTTACCAGTAAGGATGTTGTTCCACCAAGCTGTGGTAGCGGTACCCTGACCTTTTCCATCCACATAGACACGGAGGATGGTGCCAACCTTCACCTTTGAGAGGAAGGTTTCCTTCAAGGCCTCGAATGGTGTACCCCATGTCACGGCAAACTCACCTTCCCAGAGGGTAGTCTCCATAGATGGACGCGGCTCTGTAGTTACCTTGATTTTACCGCAAGGGAACTGTACACCACTGCCATCTACCAATGTAATGTCGTAATCGCCATTGGCGAGGTCGGAAGGAGCAGTAACTTTCAATGCTGTACCCTTATCGAGAACTTCGAAGTCAGCCTCCTTACCATCGATGAGTACTTTCTGAACGTGATCCACCAGGTTCTTGCAGTTGCGGATGGTTGTAGTTTCTCCCGGAGCTACCCAAAGCTCGTTGGCATTGGTACCCAAGACTGGATCATCAGCAG